>Ga0302319_10025758_pt1 | contig 10397 bp, 9 predicted proteins | sample Bog_T0_2_FD_203319 | JGI IMG/M metagenome (GOLD analysis project Ga0302319, IMG submission 203319) | Peat permafrost microbial communities from Stordalen Mire near Abisko, Sweden - Bog_T0_2 | ecosystem: Environmental > Terrestrial > Soil > Wetlands > Peat | place: Sweden: Abisko, Stordalen Mire...
GGAGCCCGAGATACTGAAGAACGGCACGCCGGCCTCGCCGGCCACGGCGCGGGCCAGCAGCGTCTTGCCGGTGCCGGGAGGGCCGAACAGCAGCACGCCCTTGGGGATGCGCGCGCCGAGCTGCTGGAACTTCTTGGGGTTCTCGAGGAACTCCTTGATCTCTTGCAGCTCTTCGACCGTCTCGTCGATGCCGGCCACGTCCTTGAAGGTGACCTTGGGCGAGTCGACGCTGACGCGCTTGGCGCGGCTCTTGCCGAAGCTCATGACCTTGGAGCCGCCGCCCTGCATCTGGTTCATGATGAAGAACCAGAAACCGAGGATGAGGACCAGCGGCAGGATGAACGACAGCAGGCTGCCCCAGAGCGGGCTGCCCGGGTTCTTCGCCGAGAGCTGCACGTCAGTGTACTGGCCGATGAACTGGGTGGTGGTCGTGGTGGAGGGGTAGGAGACCGTGTACTTGGTCTTGCTCGCGTCGTTGCGGATGACCTGCAGGGTCTGGTTCTTGATGTTCATGACGACCGCCGAGACGCGGCCGTTTTGCAGGTCGTTGACGAAGCTCGGAGGAGTGCTCGTGGTGGCCACCGCGCCCACCGTGGGCGTGACCTTGTACTTGGCGAGCAGCGCGGCAAACGAGGCGGGATCGTACACCACACCGTAGTCGGCGGTCGCGGCCGCGGAGCCGGCGGTAGAAGAAGAGGCCGACGAGGAGCCGGTCGTAGACGACGAACCTGTCGCAGCCGAAGAGCCGCTCGCCGACGACGACGCGGCGGGCCCCGTGGTCACGCGCGCCGCGTGGGTCTGCTGGTCGGCGACGATGGCGCGCACGTTGCCGGCGGCAAGATCGGCGGAGAGCTGCGACAGCGGCTTGGTGGCGGGTACGTTGAGGACCGTCGTGTTGCCCTGGTAGACGGGCTTGGCGGAGCCGTTCGGGCCCCCGTGCCCCCGGTTGGCCATCATCTCAATGACGAGCGCCAGAACGATGACCACGAGGATAGGGAAGAACGCGCTGCGGATGAATCTGCTCACGTCAACTCTCTCGACGAGGGGACCGACATGCCAAGCTAGGCGCCCCGTGGGCGCTTGACCCTAGCATACCCCTGAGGCTGGAGCAAAGAACCCTCAGGCTCCCCCCGCCTCGGCGATGACTTCTTCGCGCACGCCTGCGACATGGTCGAGCGTACGATAGCGTTCGTCCCAGTCGAGGCCGTACCCCACGACGAACACGTTGGGGATCTCAAAACCGATGTAGCGACACTTGAGGTCGATGCGCCGGCGCTCGGGCTTGGTGAGCAGGGCGCAGACCTCGAGCGAGGCCGGCTTGCGCGAACGCAGGTTCTTGAGCAGGTAGCTCAGGGTGAGCCCCGAGTCGATGATGTCCTCGACGATCAGGATGTCGCGCCCCTCGATGGGGTGGTCCAAGTCTTTGAGGATACGCACGACCCCCGACGAGTCGGTCGACGAGCCGTAGCTGGTGACGGCCATGAAGTCGATCGAGCAGGGGACGGTGAGGGTGCGAGCCAGGTCGGCCAGAAAGAAGACCGCGCCCTTGAGCACGCCTACGAGCACGAGGTCTTTGCCCTCATAGTCGCTCGAGATCTGCACGCCGAGCTCGGCGATCTTCGCGCGCAGCTCGTCGCGGCCTACCAGGGTGTCGCCGATCGGGTCGATCACGTCGCCTCCGTTGCCTGTTCGAAGATGTGCAGAGTATACGGTGTCTCCGCCGTCACCCGGAACCATTCGGAGCTGCGCCCCGGGCAGACCCAGGCCGGCCGGCCGTCGAGGTCGGCCACCACGGCGAGCGGACGGCGGGCGCGCGGCACGCGCGCGGCGCCGAAGAGATCGCTCAGCAGCACGTCGGCGGCCATGCCGAACGGGCGCAACCGGTCGCCGCGCCGCGGGTGGCGCAGCACGATCTCGCAGTCCGGGCGGTCGACGGACAGCCAGGCCTCGGTGGTCGTGCGCTCGAAGGCGGGACCGACGATCAGGTCGGCGTGGTAGCGCCGTCCGCAGAAGACCACCGACGAGCCCGGCGCAAGGACGACCGGCGCGCAGGTGTGCCCCGGCCGCCGGCGGCGCACCGTGAGCCGGTCGTACTCGCGCACCGCCTCGAGCGTGGCGCTCAGGGTGACGGCCTGCGAGCCGGCGCTGCCGGCCGCGAGACGCTCCAGGAGCTGTGTGGCGCGCCGCCCGAGCAGCGCCTCGTCGCCCAGCGCGGCGGCGGCGAGTCGCCGCAGACAGAGCGCCCGCAGCGCGGGCGCCTCGGCGGCCAGGGCCGCCAGGTCGAGCACCCAGAGCGGCTCGCCGCCGGGTCCGGCGCCGGCTTTGCCTCTGCTTTCGCCTGTGCCCTCGCCGCCGGCGTCGGCGCGGGACTCGACGTCGGCGTCGCCACTGAGCCAAGCGGGCGGCAGCGCGACGCGGGCCCACGCCTGGTCGACGGCGGCCGCCACGATGGCGTGCTCGTCGTCGGCCAGGGCCGCCGCGTCGGCGAGGGTCTCGGCGACCCGCGGGTTGATGGTCGAAAGCACAGGCAGCACCTCGTGGCGCACGAGGTTGCGGCGGTAGTCGACCGTGTCGTTGCTCTCGTCGTGGCCGTAGGCGATGCCGCGCTCGGCGCAGTAGGCGCGCAGCTCGGCCGCCCCCAGACACAGCAGCGGCCGGGCAAGGCCCTGCTCGCGCGGCCGCATGGCGCGCAGCGACGAGGGCGCGGCGTACTTGATCAGGCGGTAGAGCACGGTCTCGGCCTGATCGTCGCGGTTGTGCGCGGTGACGATCAGGTCGGCGTCGCCGCGCGCCACGATGGCGCGCGCGGCGTCGTAGCGGATCGCGCGGGCGCGCTCCTGAAAGCCCGCCGCGGCCGGCTTGCGCGTGAGGCGCACGACGTGCAGCGGCAGGCCGAGCGCGCCGCAAGCCGCGGCGACGATCTCGCGGTCGCGCGTCGAGGCGGCGCCGCGCGTGGCGTAGTCGACGTGCAGGGCGGCCAGGTCGAGCCCCAGGCCAAGGCGCCGGTCGACGGCGCGCACGATGTCGAGCAGGGCCATCGAGTCGGCGCCGCCCGACAGCATGAGCAGCAGCCGTTCGCCGGGGCGTAGCAGGGCGCCGGCGGCGACGAAGTCGGCGGCCCGTCGGCGCAGGGTCGTCGTCAGACGGCCGCGCGGCCGGGCGCCGCGCGGAGCGTCGCTCACCATCGCCGGCGCCGCCTGTCGGTCGTCGCCATGGCCGCTAGAACGACACGACCCGGTCGCTGCGCACGACGAGATCGGCGAGGTCGTGGATGGTGCCGAGCTGCGCACCGTCGACGACGTCGGCGGCGGTGATGCCGCGCGTCTGGCAGCACGTGCCGCAGAGGGTGACCACGGCGCCCTTGCCGAGCAGCTCGACCAGTGAGGCCTCGAGCGAGGCGTGCGCGCCGCGCGGGTCCTGGCCGCGGCGCGCCGTGTGCACCCCGTCGCCCAGGAAGAAGAGCTCGACCCACTGTTCCTTGACGAGCAGCGCGCCGGCCAGCCGCAGGGCGTTGTAGGGCAGCTCGCTGCCGTACGGGCTCCCGTTGACGATCAGCGTCGTCACCATGCCTGTCTCCTTTGCGCCTAGCCGGACGTGAACGCGTGAGAACATAGTACGTCAGGGCCAAAAAATAGGGCGCCCGAACGGGCGCCCCGGAAGGCTTGGTAGCGGGGGCAGGATTCGAACCTGCGACCTTCGGGTTATGAGCCCGACGAGCTACCGGACTGCTCCACCCCGCGACGTGAACCTGCTTACTTGTTCCCAAGCAGGGCTGGCAGTATACCGCCGCCTCGTGCCCCTGTAAAGGCTCGCACCCGCTCGCCGCGCCTGCCCAGGCGCCGCGCCGGTCAAGGCCGGCCACGACCGGCCGATACAGACCCTGACGACGTTCATGAGCATCCCGACCGACACCAGCGCACCGCGTCCCAGCCGCATCCGGCGACTACTGCGCGCCGGCCTGCTCGCCGCCGCCCTCGTGGCCGGCCTCGCGTGCCTGTCCACCGGCAGCGCCGCGGCAAACCCCAAGGCGATCGTCGCTACCCGCCAGCCGACCAGCCTCTCGGGGCTGCAGCAGGCCGCCGACAAGGTCCAACAGCAGGTCTCCGCCCTCGACGACCGCCTCGAGGTCGTCGTCGAGCAGTGGGACGGCGCCCAGTCGCAGCTCGCCGCGATCGAAGTCCGGCTCAGCCGAGTCCGGCTGCAGCTCACCCAGAGTCAGAGCGACCTTGCCGGCCAGCAGGCCGTGCTGGGCGCGCACCTCGCCTGGATGTACAAGCTCGGCAACTACGGCGTGCTCGACGAAGTGCTGGGCGGCGGCAGCATCACGAGCGACGGGGCGCGCGTCGAGCTCTACAAGCGCGTCAACCAGCAGGACCGCGCGTTGCGCACCGCCTTTCTCGCCACCGTCAAACAGGTGGCCGCCCTGCAGGCGTCGCTCTCGAGCGAACGCGACCAGGCGATGGTCGTGCAGCAGCGCGTCGATGCAGCGCGCGCCACGATCACCGACCAGCTCGCCCAGCGCCAGGCGATCCTCGACGGGCTCAACGGTCGCATCAAGCGCATCGTCGACCAGCAAGATCGGCTGGCCGCGGCCGCGGCCGGTCACCTGGGCCGCGTCGCGCTCGCGCAGATCGGTACGATCCACGGCACGCAGGCCCAGGTCGGCGTGGTCCGCGACGCCTTGAAGTTCCTGGGCGTGCCCTACGTGTGGGGCGGCGCCACCCCAAGCGGCTTCGACTGTTCGGGCCTCGTGCTCTACGTCTACGCCAGATACGGCGTCGCGTTCCCGCACTTCGCCGCCTACCAGGCCACCATGGGCACGCCGGTCCCCGAATCGCAGCTCCAGCCAGCCGATCTCGTGTTCTTCGGCAACCCCATCCACCACGTCGTGATCTACGCCGGCGACGGACTCGTGGTGCAAGCACCCCACACCGGCGACGTCGTCAAGGTCAGCCGCCTCTCCGACTTCGAGGCGCCCTCCGCCTGCCGGCGCTACCTGTTGCACCTGCCCTGACAGGGAACGCCCTCTAACGCAAACAGCGCGCCGGGGGTAGACTGCGGCTTATGAACGGCACCATCCTGCTCATCATCCTCGCCGTCGTGGTCGTCGCCGCGCTGATCGCGCTGGTGCCGCTCGCCGTGCGCGGGTACCGTCTGTACCGCTCGGCGCGCCGCGCGCAGGCCGAGCTCGTGCCGATAGCCGACGGACTCGCCCAGCGAGCCGACCTGGCCGCCCAGAAAGCCGCTGCCCTGGGCGACAGGGGCATGGAGCTGACCGAGCGTCTCGAAGAGCTGCAGCGCTCGGTCTCCCGCGCCGCCGTGCTCATGCAGGCCGTGCGCGAAGCCGCCGCCCCCTGGGATCGCCTGCGCCGCTACGTAAAGTAGGGCACGCGGCCCAAGCCCACGGCGCGCGGCACCCAAGCCCACGGGCGCGCCGGCCCACCGGGCGTACGCCCGAGTCCATGCCCAGCGCCCCACCGCAGTCACCGCTCCCCGCCGCTGATCCCGCCGGATCCCGGTCACGGTCGCAACGCAAGACGGGCAAGATGCGCGCCGCCCGGCGCTCGCGGCACCCTCGCGACTTCCGGGAACCCACCAGGCGCAGGGCGACGCGCATCGTCCAAGCAACAAAAAGAACGAGGGGCCGGGCCTTGCGGCCCGACCCCTCGCGACTAGGTCGATCGCTAGCGTTTGGCTTACGCCTTGAGGGCGTCGGCCAGCGGCGTGTAGGTGAGGCCATGAGCCTCGGCGACGGACGGGATGGTGAGCTTGCCACGGTAGACGTTGACGCCAAGCGCCAGCGCTGCGTCTTCGGCAACGGCCTTCTCGAAGCCCTTGTTGGCGAGCGCGAGGCCGAACGGCAGCGTCGCGCCGGCGAGGGCCATCGTGGAGGTGCGAGCCACGGCGCCGGGCATGTTGGCGACGCAGTAGTGGATCACGCCGTCGACCACGTAGGTGGGCTCGGTGTGCGTGGTGGGCTTGGAGGTCTCGAAGCAGCCGCCCTGGTCGATGGCGACGTCGACGAGGACCGAACCCGGCATCATGTTCTTGAGCATGCTCTTCTTGATCAGATGCGGGGCCTGCGCGCCGCCCGGCAGCAGCACGGCACCGACGACGAGGTCGGCGTCGGCGATCTCGGCCTCGATGGCCGCTTCGGTGCTGAGAACGGTCTCGATGTGACCGGCGAAGACGTCGTCGAGGTAGGTCAGACGCTCAGCGCTCTTGTCGACGACGACCGTGCGGGCGCCGATACCAACGGCTACCTTCGCGGCGTTGGCGCCAACGGTGCCGCCGCCGATGATGACGACCTTGGCCTGCGGTACGCCGGTGACGCCGCCGAGGAGCACGCCGCGGCCGCCGTTGTTCTTCTGCATGTGGGTGGCGCCGGCCTGGATGGCCAGCTTACCGGCGACTTCGCTCATCGGGAAGAGGAGCGGATGGGCGCCGTTCGGGTATTCGACGGTCTCGAAGGCGATGCCGCGGATGTCGGCGCCGAGCATGGCGTCGGTGAGCTCACGGGCATACGCGGCGGCCATGTGGAGGTAGGTGTAAAGGATCTGGCCAGGCTTGAACTTCTTGTACTCGACCTGGATGGGCTCCTTGACCTTGTAGATCAGGTCGGCGCGCGCGAACACGTCGTCGACGGGAGCGAGTTCGGCGCCCGCAGCCTTGTACTCAGCGTCGCTGAAGCCTGAACCGACGCCCGCGCCGGCCTCGACCACGACGGTGTGACCCGCGCGTACGAAGTCCTTGGCGCCGTTCGGCGTCATCGCGACACGGTATTCCTCGTTCTTGATCTCTTTCGGCACGCCGACGATCATCGTCGTCCTCCTTGTTGACCGCAGTTCACCCAGCAGCCCCCGGTACGAAGCGCGTTGCCGGCGCGCGTCATGACCGTGGACGGTGGCAGTCTAGCAGAAAAATCGAACGTCTTCTTCCATAGTCGAAAGAAAGCGAACGTGCGATTGCCGATTCGTGAAAAACCGGTAAGGACCCTGCAGACGCGGCTTCGATCGGCAGCGATCGCGAGGGCCGCTCTTCATTTCAGGCGTCGGCCCCGTTGGCCCGGGTCCAGGCCTGTGTCATGGCCGGCGGCAGGAGCAGCCATTTGTTGGCCGCCTTCATGACGACGAACATCTCGCTCGACTGGATGCCGCCCAGCTTCTGCAGCGAGGCGTTCAGGAACTCGTAGAGGCCGTTCATGCCGTCGGTGGTGACGACCTCGGCGATGATGTCGTAGCGCCCCGTGACCACCGCCGCCCAGCTCACTTCGTCGAGCGCCGCCAGGCGCTCCACCATCTCGTCCAGGTTATAGCGGTCGAGGCTGAGGCCGACGATGGCGATCGTGAGCTCGGGCGTCTCGGACGAGGCGACCAGCGCCGCGACGCGCAGCACGCCCGCCCCGATCAGCTGGCGCAGACGGCCGCGCACGGTCGGCGTGGAGATGCCCAGGCGGGCGGCCATGTCGGAGGCCGCCAGACGGCCGTTGCCGAACAGCGTGGCGATCAGCGCCTTGTCGAGCGCGTCGAGTCCGCGTTTCATGGTTCCCCCACCTCGCTACGGCCGCCACGAGCGACCGTTCCCCGTATGTGTATCATACTGGACCTGAAGAGCGGCGACGGAAGGCCGGGGTGAGCACCATGCCCGAGCGGACAGGCAGCAGCGAAGCGCGCAGACACGGGCGCGCCCTGGCCTACACGTCGCGCGCGAGCGGCGTGACGCCATGAGACTCGAAGGCGCGAAGTGCCTGGTGGTCGGCGGCGCGCGCCGCGCGGGCCGCGTCGTGGCGCTCGACCTGGCCGCCCACGGCGCCGACGTCGCGGTGAGCACGCGGTCGGCGACCGACGAAGCCGCTCAGACCTGCGCCGCCATCCGCGGCTTCGGGCGGCGCGGCCTGACCGTGTCGGGCGACGCCGCCGTGCCGGCCGAGGCCGCGCGACTCGTGAGCGCCGCCGCCGAGGCTCTGGACGGCCTCGACGTGCTCGTCTATGCCGCGAGCGGTCCGTTCCGCCCCGCCCTTCCCCAGCACGCCGACCCGGCCGAGTGGCAGGCATCGTTCGACGTGATCGTGCGCGGTTTCTTCGCGGCCGCCTGCGCGGCGCGCGAGGTCTTCGTCGACGGACTCGCGCCCGCGCCGCGCGCCGCGGCGGCGGCGAGTCTTGCTCCAGACGTCGACGCCGGACCGCCGGCAGACGCGGCCGCGCCGGTCCGCGGCGTGATCGTGGCGCTGACCGACGTGCTGGGCACCATCCCGTCGGCCGCCTTTGCCGGGCATGGGGCCGCCAAGGCAGCGCAGATCATGCTGGTGGCCTCGCTGGCCAAGGCCTGGGCGCCGGACGGCGTGCGCGTGTGCGGCGTGGCCCCCGGACCCATCGACCTGACCGACGACCCGCGCCGCGAGGCTACGATGAGGGCCGCGGCGAAGTCTGCCACCGGGCATCTGGTCGACGCCGCCGAGATCGCGCGGGCGGTGCGCTTTATGATCGCCTGCGACGCCCTGACCGGCGTGAACCTGCCGGTCGACGGCGGCGAGCTGCTCGGCAGGTCGGCGCTCTAAGCGGGGCGCGGCACGCGCGGGCGCTTGCCCGACTGGGCCGTGAGCTCGCGGGCCTTGAGCGCCAGCCAGAACTCCATGCGGTCCTGCGAGCTGCCCAGGTCGCGCCCGGTGATGTCTTCGACGCGCTTCATGCGGTAGCGCAGTGTGTGGCGGTGCACGTAGAGGCGCTCGGCGGCTTCGCCCCAGTGGCCGTTGGCCTCGAGGAAGCACGCCAGGCTCTTGACCAGGTCGCTGGCGTTGGCCTCGTCGTATTCGTGCAGCTTGCCAAGCACGCTGTCGTAGAAGACCTCGAGCGACACCGTGTCCTGCAGGCCGAGCAGCAGGCCGTACGAGCCCAGGTCGTCGAAGCTCGCGATGACGCTCGTGTTGCCCTTGAGCTTGCGGATCTGGATGGCGTAGAGCGCCTCGTAGTAGCTCTGCCGCAGGTCGACGAGCTGGCGGTGGGGCCGGCCTATGCCGACCGAGACCGTGACCTCGGAGATCATGCCCCCGATCGTGCCCTGCAGCTCGGCGGCCAGCGCCAGCATGTCGTGCGGGGTGCGCTGCCCGAGCTGGACCAGCACGATCACCGCGTCGCTGTGCGACGCTGAGATGAACAGCAGGTCGCGCTGCGCGAGGAACTCGTCGACCGCCCAGTGCAGGCGTTCCTTGACGTCCTGCACCGCCTGCTCTTTGTCGCGGGCGCCGTCGGCGAAGGCCTTGAAGCCGTCGATGTCGACCAGCATGATGAGCTGCTCGGCGCCCGGCTCGAGGCCGAAGAAGGCCAGGCGGCGGGCGATCTCCTCTTCGTAGAGGTCGCTCGCGATGAGCTCGTCGAAGAAGTCGCCGGCCAGGCGTTTTTCGGTCTCGGCGACCGCCTTCTTCTTGACCAGCTCGAGCGCCGTGACCGTGACCACGTGGTGCAGGATGATGCGGTCGTAGTCGGAGAACTCGCCGCCGTCTTTGATGACCGCAAGAAACGCGCCGATGCGGTGCGAGGCCACGACCGGGTAGACCTGCACGCTGCCGCCGGCGCCGTGCGGCGCCTCGGCGGCGAAGTCCTGACGCGAGGCGCGTTTGTCGGAGATCTGCTTCCAGAGGTCGGCGATCAGCTCGGCGGGAATGCGGCGCCGGTGCGCCGCTTCGCACAGCACGAGCCCGTGAAAGTCGAACAGCACGGCCGAACAGCCGACCAGCGCCGAGAGCGTCGAGATGATGAACTGCAGGCCCTTCTCTTCGAGCACGATCTTGGTGAGCTTCTCGTGCACGGCCAGCGAGCGCTGCAGGAGCGAGTACTGCTCGTTGACGATCTTTGAGGCGACGGCTTCGGTGATGGCGATGAACGGGATGTTGTAGGGCACCTCGAACAGCGGGAAGTCGTGCTGTTCGGCAAGCGCGATCATGGACTCGGGCACCTTTTTGAAGCCGAAGCCCACGCCAAAGCCGAGGCCCGAGAGGTTGGCGTCGATCAGTCGGCGCAGCATGGCGAGCTGCTCGGCCTCGCGGTCGACCAGCGCAAGGCCCGTGGTGAGCAGCAGCTCGCCGCCCTTGAGCCAATGCGTGGGGTCGGACATCTCGGCGATGTGCACCCAGCGCACGGGGTTGCTGATCGCCTTCTTGCCTGCGCAAAGCCTGAGGTTGAGACCGGGGATCTCGAGGATGTCCTGAACGGTGATCATCTGTCCGTCGTCCTCCCGCACGGATGCCGTCGCCGTACATGGTGCGTTCTTACTCTACCTTCTGTCCAACCGCAAGGCGAGAGTGCAGTGCAGATTGTCCAAGGCGGCGCACCGCGGGCGGTCCGGCGTCGTGCCGGGAGCGAGCCGGCGCAGGCGTACAGCCGGCGTTCGTACAGACCGCC
>Ga0302319_10025761_pt1 | contig 10396 bp, 8 predicted proteins | sample Bog_T0_2_FD_203319 | JGI IMG/M metagenome (GOLD analysis project Ga0302319, IMG submission 203319) | Peat permafrost microbial communities from Stordalen Mire near Abisko, Sweden - Bog_T0_2 | ecosystem: Environmental > Terrestrial > Soil > Wetlands > Peat | place: Sweden: Abisko, Stordalen Mire...
GCACGGCGGCACGGGCACGACCATCGCGCCCGGCGGCTCGGCCGTGATTGACATGGATACATCCTTCGCCGCCGGCGCCCGCTTGCCACAAACCATCGCCGCCCGCGTCTCGCTGACACGCCACCTGGCCGATGCCGGCGGCAAGCCAATACCGTTCCCGGCCAGCACCGGCCTGCCAGCCAGCATCACCTTCACCGGCCCGCTCGAACGCCTCGCCACCCGCCCCGCCGTGGCGATCGATCCACCTTTGCGTGGCCCGCGCTGGGTCGCCCTGAACGGCTGCTGCGACGCGCTCACCTCGCACCGCGGCGCGGTCATGGCGGTGAATGGCACCCTGCGCGTGCCGGAACGTTTCGCTATCGACTGGGTGCAGCTCCAGCCCGACAACCGGCTCTACACCGGCGACATGGCGAAACTCGGCAGCTACCGCTATTTCGGCGCCCCGGTTTACGCCGTGGCCGATGGCCGCGTGGTCAACCTCTACGACAAGGCCGAGGAACAAACCCCCGGCCAGCCAAAGCGCGGCATCGTCCCGGAAAATATCGGCGGCAACATGCTCGTCATCGATATCGGCGGCGGCAACTACGCCTTCTTCGCCCACCTGCAACCCGGCAGCCTGCGCGTCAAAATGAACGACCATGTCAAACGCGGCCAGATCATCGCCCTCGTCGGCAACACCGGCAATTCCGATGCCCCGCATTTGCATTTCCACGTCATGGACGGCACTTCCCCGCTCGACGCCAACGGCCTGCCCTTCGTCCTGACCCGCTTCACTACCTCCGGCCGGCTCGACGACGCCAGCGGCGACGCGATGTTCGAAAAAGGCGCACCGGGGGTCATCAAACCCAGCCCTGGCGATGGGCGCCATGCCAACGCATTGCCGCTCAACATTGAGGTTAGCGATTTCGGCCAGTAGAAAAGCGGTTCTTTTTTGAAAAAAAGAACCTAAAACTTCTTTTCGTTTGCGCTCCTGGGAAAGGATGGGGTCTGCCGCGCCGCGGTGGGATAGTGAGGGCCGCGCCCGCACTACCCGGCCATCGCCTTCGGCAACGCATTTCCCGGCCGGTCGATATCCCACAAAATACTGACCACCCACCACCGCTTGCCATCGTAAACCAACTGCATGCTGTTAATGCCGCGCTGAAACGGTTTCGCATCCGGTGCGCTGCGCGAGGCATAGCTGGTGAAAACCTGCGCGACATTGCCGAAGCGCTGCACCTTGTTCACGATCGCCTTTTCATAAAACGGCTGCGCCGCGAATAGCGGCGTCGTCTCGGCAATGAATTCATCGACGCTCCATTGCCGCACCGCCGGCCGCCCTTTCGGATCAACAATGCTTTGCGTCAAACGCCCCTTCGGCAGCATCAAGGACCGGAACCGGTTCCAGTCGCGCGTCCCGGCCGGCCCGGAAATCGACGCATAAATCGCCACCATGATCGCATCGATGGAGCCCACATCGGCGGATTTCGCCTGCGGCACCGAAGCCTCCAGCCGGGCGATATCGGCAGCTGGATCGGCCTGGTTCTCTACCTTGGCCACTGCCTGGCTGGTCGTGTCGGCCGCCAGCGCGCCGCCATTGCCAGAAACCGCCAGCGCCAAACCCGTAACCATCAAGAACCGCATGGGCCTGCCCCGACTTCTGTTGCAATCCAAGAACCGTATCGTACGGGGCGTTACGCGACAAGTATGCGCGCCCGCTACTAATACCAAGCGGCAGTGGTCGTGACGCACGCCAGGCGCGCCCCGGTTCGGCCAAAGCCCCGCAAGAAACCAGTTTTTTTGAAAGAAGACCCAAAATACTTGTATTTGTAAAGGCCCATGGTCGACACAGTACCTGTGCCATGTTGCCAAAGTTTTTGCTTCTTTTTTCAAAAAGAAGCGATTTCTTTGCGCCGCATCGGTCAGCCGTGCCAACCGAAGTTGACAGCCCGCCCCGTTTGTTAAACCCTCGGCCGTAACAGCCGTCCGAGGAAACGCCCCCACAATGGCTCCCACCCCATAATGCGGCGCCAGGCGGCCGCGCCAGCCCGCACGATAACCGCCCAACAGGCCGCCGCCCTGGTGCGCTCAGGCATGTGGCTCGACTACGGGTTTTCCCAGGCGCAGCCGGACGTATTCGACACCGCCCTGGCCGGGCGGTGCGGAGAATTGCACGATGTGAAAATTCGCGCCTGCCTCAGCCTGCGCCCGCGCGCGGTGCTGGAGGCCGACCCCGCCGGCCAGCATTTCAAATGGTTCAGCACGTTTTTCTCGGCCTATGACCGCCGCCTGGCCGACGCGGGCCGCTGCACGCATCTGCCCGTGCAGCTCGGCGAAGTGCCGGATTATTATCGCCGCTTTATCGATCCGCCCGATATCCTGATCATCCAGGCCCGCCCAATGGACGAGCACGGCATGTTCAATTTCTCCACCACCCAAGTCTGGCTCGGCGCCATCGTCGAGCGGGCAAGACTCGTTATAATCGAAACGAATGCCGCGCTGCCCTATGTTTTCGGTGCCGATAACGGCGTGCATATCAGCGAAGTCGATTACGTGATCGATGCCGGCGCCACGCCGCACGCCGTGCTGGTCAATCCCGCGCCCACCGATGTGGACCGCGCCGTGGCGCATCAAATCGCCGCCGAAGTCCAGGACGGCGCTTGCCTGCAAGTGGGCATAGGCGGCATGCCGAATGCCGTCTGCGGCCTGCTACTCGAAGCCGGCGTGCGCGACCTCGGCATTCATACCGAAATGCTGACGGACGGCCTGATCGAACTATACAAATCCGGCGCCATTACCGGCGCCCGTAAAACCACCGATCCCGGCAAGATCGCATTCACCTTCGCGCTGGGCTCGCCAAGCCTTTACGACACCATCGACCGCAATCCGGATTTTCATTGCGTGCCGGTCGATCATTCGAACCTGCCGCACAATATCATGCGTAACGATAACGTCATGGCCATTAACAACACCACGCAGATCGATCTGCAAGGCCAGGCCGCCAGCGAATCAGACGGCCACCGCCACATCAGCGGCACCGGCGGCCAGTTGCAATTCGTCAGGGGCGCCTACGCCTCGCAAGGCGGCAAGTCGTTTATTTGCCTGAGCTCCACCTACGAACGCCGCGGCGTGCGCAAAAGCCGCATCGTGCTGGACCTCACACCTGGCAACATCGTAACGACTCCCCGAACCGACATGATGTACGTGGTTACCGAGTACGGCATGGTAAACCTGAAAGGCAAACCCGTCTGCGACCGCGCAAGGGCCCTGATCAGCCTGGCCCACCCCGAGTTTCGCGACGACCTGGAACGCCAGGCCAAGTCGCTCAGGATCATATGAGGAAGATGTTCTTTTTTGAAAAAAAGAACCAAAAAACTTTTGCTAATGCTGTCGCGGCCTCACCGGCGAGTACGCCACAGCATTGGCAAAGGTCTTTGCTGCTTTTTTCAAAAAGAAGCGTTTCCGCCTTAAGGAGTACAAATGACAATCCTGATCACCGGCGCCAACAGCGGCTTCGGCCTTCTCACCGCCGAACGTTTCGCGGTAGCCGGCCATAGAGTAGCAGCGGGCTACCGCACCCGCGCCCGCGCGGATCAACTCTTTGCCCTGGCTGGATCCGGCCTGCCGATCGCCCCCATCGAACTGGATGTCACCAACCCCAACCAGATCGCCCAGGCCGCCGCGGCGTTGACCGATGTCACCGCCCTGGTCAACAACGCCGGCTTCGGCATTCGCGGCCCGATCGAAAGTATCAGCGACGAAACTTACCGTTTGCAGTTCGATACCAATGTATTGGGCGTGATTCGGATGGTGCGCGCCTTCGCGCCGCAAATGCGCGCCCGCCGCGCCGGCGCCATTGTCAACCTGTCCAGCCTGGCCGGTATCATTACGCTGCCGTTCAGCGGCATCTATGCCGCCAGCAAGCACGCCATCGAAGCGATATCGGAAGCCTTGTACATGGAAATGCGTGGCTTCGGCATCCGTGTATCGCTGATCGAGCCCGGCATTTTCCCGACCGGCTTCAGCACCGCCATGATGACGGCGCCCGGCTTCGACGCCAGTAGCCCCTACGCGCCGCTCGGCCGGGCCTACGGCGCCGCCATTGCCGCCTGGATCGCCGAGGCTGCCCACCAATCGCCCGCGGTGGTGGCGGACGCGATCTTGCGCGCGGTCACCGACCCCACCACGCCGTTCCGGCAGGTGCTAGGCCCCGATGCGGAACGCCTGGTGCCGGCTTACAAAGCTGCGCCGGATTTCGAGACGTTTGCGGGCGAAATGCTGGGGTCCATTGGCATGGGCGGTGCCGTAGCGTTACCGGAAGAATAAGCCAGCGGTTCGTTTTTGAAAAAAAGCACCAAGAAACTTTTGCGACGGGCTGCCAGCTTGTCAGGATAAGGACGGCTTGACCCAGGGCCGATCGCCGCCGCTAATCTGGCGCCTCACGCCCACGGGAGGATCGACATGGCGCACGGCACCGCCGGCATCGCCGGCGAGGATACCGCCTTGGATGACGATGGCTGGCGCAGCGGCTTCGGCGGCTTCATCAAGACCGCGCTGATCCGCGGTTGGCCATACCTGTTCCTGCTCTTCATGAGCCTGGTCGGCATCTGCTGGGCCAACCTCTGGCACCGCAACTCGGCCCTCTATTGGGTGTCGATGGGCCCGCTCTTTGCCCTGGTCTGCGTCGCCCTGGCCTGGCGCCGGTCGTCCGAACACCACACACGGCTCCGCATGGTGTTGCTGCAGGCGGTGCAATGGGTGGCGGTGATGGTAGCGATGTATCTGGTGGCGGTCAGCGATTTGCGCGACTTGCTGAACAATGATGCGCGCGGCCTGATGATGCTGACGCTATTGGCGCTGGGCGTGTTCATTTCGGGCCTGAACCTGCTGGTCTGGCAACTTTGCGTGCTGGGCATGTTTCTGGCCGTCTCAGTACCGCTGATTGCGTGGGTGGAGGCAGCATCGGTGCTGATTTTCCTCCTGGCGGCCGTTATTGTGTCGCTGGCAATGCTTCGCCTTTGGCTGCAACTACGATCCCGGCCGGCGGAGGTGTAGATGGGCGGTCTGTGGGCTGATCGCAGCCCACGGCCGCCGCCCGCTATTTAGGTTCGTGGATAATCCAGTCGATGCTCACGGCATTATCCTTGGTGACCTTGATTTTCGCCCTCGCCTGCACATCGGCGCCGGGCAGCACCTTGTCGTAGGCCTGCTCGATGCCGGTGCGGGCGTCGCTGATCCTGCCATCCTCCAGGAATTCGCCGGGGTGCAGGTCGCTGGCGGCCACCAGCGCCGCGTCATTCAGTTTGGTGTTGCCAGTAAATACCTGGCTCGCGAAATGGCGCGGGCCCTTGAGCGGCGCGCCAGTTAGCGCGTCCATCAAATGCACGTCCCAGATAACCCAAATCCAATGCCCCGGCCCCTCTTTCTCCATCGTGGAGGTTGTCATATCGCCGTGCACGTGGGCGGCCTTCAGCGCCTGATGGATTTTATCGACATCGGCATTGATGTCCGCCGAGGTAATCACGTCGCCCTTGTGCTGCGGCAATGTGGCGACCAGCGCATCGGTGTTGATGCGGTGCGTGCCGCTCAGCCCGAAGCCGAGCAGGTGGTAAACAGGCGGAGGCTTGCCGGTGGTGTTGTCCTCGCCGGTGCGCAACGGATCCTTCTGGGTCACGGCAACGTCGCCGTGCCGCCCTTCCTGGATGGTGTCAGTGGCCATCGGAACATGGGGTGTCGGTGTTGGCGCGGTTTGCGCCCAGGCCGGCACGGCGCAGCATGCCGTGGCCAGCAGGATCGCGGCCCGGGCATAGACTACCGATTTTATCGTCTTACGCGCTGTTGATTTGAACACTGCAAAAACCTGTCGAGCGTTTGATGGGGCCTGGCTGGCGCCGACCTGAACTTATCTCGCTATGCCTCGGCGAGATCGCCGAGTGCCGCTTTCAGCGGGCCGAGCCATGGTTCGTAATTCTTCCACTGCACCAGCGCATCCTTGAAAATGGGCCGGCGCACCTGTTCGGCGCTCGGCGTCAATACGGCGCGGTCGCTCTCCCAGAAGCGCAGGCAATTTTCCTGGAACGGCAGGCCGCAATAATCCAGCATCCGGCGGATTTCGGCCTCCGTGTTCTCCACCAGGCTCTCGTACGAAACGCGCAGGATTTTTCCGGGCATGATGGTGTCGAGATAGGACATCTGCTGCACGTATTGACGATAATAATGCCCGAGATGCTGCAGATCGAACGAGAACGCGGCGTCCGCCGGCAACAACTGCTTGAACATCGCAAAACCCGCCGCCATCGGGGCACGTCTTATATCAATGAAGCGCGCCTGCGGCAATATCAGGTGGATGAACGGGATATCGAGCCAGTTCCACGGCCGCTTGTCGATGACATAAGGCAGCGAAGTGACGCGGTAGGCGGCAATACGATCCAGCAATTCCTGGCCGAGCGCATCAAGTTCGCCGCGGTTCAGTTCCACCACGCGATTGGGGTAAATGTCGGGGTTCAGAATCACCCGGCTCATGCCGACTTTTCTCGACAATTGCGCCACGACAGGCAATTCGCGTGTCGGTTCCACCAGGCCGTGGCTGCCGAGGATTTGTTCCACCAGCGTGGAGCCGGCGCGCGGCATGCCCAGCACGAAAATCGGTGTTGTCGCCACGTCGGCACCGGCGGGCACGGATTGCCGCGCCATGGTCTGCGCGGTGAACACCTGGCGCAAGCGCTCCATTCGCTCCTCGAACCGGTCCGGCTCATAAACCCGGAGCGTGCCGGCGATTTCCGATTTGCAAACCTTGGCACCGTAAGCATAGGCTTCGAAGCTGCTGTCATACACCTTGCCGCGCTCAAGCGTCTGGCCCAGCGCATAAGCCATGCATTTGCGGCTTGTTACGTCTTCGATACCGTTTTTCAGGTAGCGGTGCATGTCCACGACATCGGCCGGCGTGAGGTCATTCGATTTCAGCTCCGAAAGGCCGAAATAGGCGCCGCCGCGGCCGGGCGCGATGGATAGCAGTTTGCGGAATGTTTTAACGGCATCGTCGCGCCGCCCCAGGGTTTTCAGCAAGCCGCCATAGGCATTCAGAACATGCTCGTTGTTCGGCTCGTCGGCCAGAATGGCCTCAAACGCAACGCGCGCCTCGTCGAATTTCTCCGCCTGCACCGCGGCATCGGCGCGCAGCAACCGGTAGCGATTATTGGTGGGTTCGGCGGCAATCAGATATGCGCTCTGCTCCAGGGCCAATAGATGCTGCCGTTCCACCATCAGCAACTTGGCATAATCGACGCGTGCGGCGAGGTAATTTGGCGACAGTTTCAGCGCGCGGGTCAGCAGCCCCATGGCCGTCGTGGGATCCTCGTCGAGATCCTCCTCGTTGGCCAAAAACCGCATGGCCGCGACATTGAGCGGATCCTCGAACAGGATCTCGCGCAACCGCACGATCATCTCCTTGTCGGGAACCTTTTGTAGCTCGAGCCGAACCTTGCGCTCGATTGCCTCCAGGCGGGCCGGCGCGGATGGGCCTTCGGCGTCCCGCCACGGGCTGGTCGAAACATCGATGCTGGCCGCCTTCGCCTCGGCCTCCGCCGCCTCGGCATCCAGGCCGGAGAGGCGCAGCAATTCGGCCAGCGATTTCCAGGCGCCTACGTGATCAGGCGCCAGCTCCGTCACCTCGCGCATATTTTCCAGCGCGGCCTGATGAAAGCTCATGACGATACTGGTCAGGCCCAGTTCGTAAAGATGGCTGATCTGAAGCGGCGTTTTTGGCTTGCGCACGACGCGGACCTGGGCCGCCGGTTGCAGCGGCACGGGCCGCGTGCGGCCGAGCGGATCGAGAATATCGAGACCGCGATAGGGCGCGGGGCCCGCGCCCGGCGCAAGCGCCGCCGCGGGACCGCGCGGGGCCAGTTGAAACGGGAGAGTTGGCGGAGATTGAGTCTTCAAGGCTGTGCGCTTCCGTTTTACTGCCGCCTTACGATGGCCGCACGCAAGTTAGCCCGGCGCCCCACCGGCCGCGCGTTGCCGCGGCGCCGACAGTCAAGACGCGGCGTTGCGAATGGCTCAATGCGAGAGTTTGCAGCATGGCCCGACGTAAGGTTGTGGGCGCATTATCCCGTGCGGAGCGCTGTGAGGCAAGCAGGAATGCGGTAAGTGCCGCCCAAGCGGCTTGGTATGAACCGGGCGGCCTGGGGTGAAGCGCATCCTGGGGCTGTACAAAGTTATGCCGGCAGCTTGCGCTGCCGGCATAGTATCGCGACGAAGTTGGTCGCTCGAGCTTAGGACTCGATGAACACTTCGAGCTCGAGGTTGGTGTTGATGTCGTACACTTCGCCTTGGAAGTGGATCTTCTTGCCGTGCAGATCGGACACGAAGCTGTCCACTTGGCCAACCGCGCTCTTGGTGGTCAGCTTGTAGGTGTCGCCGTAGAACACCGTCGGCGTGCCGCAGCCTTCGCTGTAGGACTCGGTGCTCGTGCCGAGCTTGGCGTAGGCGGTCGACTTCGTCGACAGGATCACCTTCGTCTTACCATTGCTGGTGCCGCAGAAGCTGCCGCTGTCGTAGTAAGCATAGTACGTGTAGATCAGCTTCGTCTTCACCTTATAGTCGGCCGCCGTGGAGACCGAGCTATAGACCAGGAAGGTCGAGGTCAGGTTAGAGACTTTGGAGGAGTGCATCGGCGTCTTAACGACGGCGTGGCCGGGGTGCAGAGCGGCCACGTGGATCGTGGGAGCGCGCTCGGCGTACGCTGCGCTGGCGCCGAACGTGGCGAGCGAAGCGCCTGCAAGAAGAAGACCTTTAATTGTCATGAAAACCCCCGTGGGCGAATATAGCAAGCGGCAGGCCAATCCATACCGCAAGTTTACACCGTTGCCCCGACCCGGCGTACATTAGCGAAGTGTTAACTAGTCCCCCATGAAAAGCAAGTCGGTCGCGGCCAGATTTTTTACGCTTCTTGACCCATTCGGGCGCGATTTAACCAACAGGTAGGAGCAGGTTGCTATACCGCACTAGAATAGTAGGAAATAGTGAGCAGTACAGGCGACATTTGGCAGTGGGAGTAAGCTGCGGGCAACATTAGGTTTCACAACCTGAAGTTGCGTCATTTCAAAGTCGTGCACGTTAAGGAGCGCTTTGTGGCGGGCCGATTTGGTGGGCGCGGAGTGACAAAAACGTTATTCAAGGTGCGGCGCGATAATTAATTTTGACGTAAAAATAAACATTGTTCAGCGATTCCCCCCCCCGGTTTTTTTGCCGCATTGGCGACGCCATGCCGCAACGCAGCATTAGCCACGGCCCGCGGACCGACTGACAAAAGTTTTTTGGTTCTTTTTTTCAAAAAAGAACCGCTTGCCTGAAATCACGTGCCGGCCCCATTTCAACCGTGCCTGGAGTGACGACGGTGACAACGATTTACGTTGACGGCGATGCGTGCCCGGTGCGCGAGGAAGTGTATCGCGTGGCGGACCGGCTGGGGCTGGCCGTGGTTGTAGTGTCCAACGGCTCACGACCGATCCGGCCGCCGGGGCGGGCGAATGTGGCGATGGTGACGGTGGCGGCGGGCGCGGATGTGGCGGACGACTATATCGCGGAGCGGATCACCGCGGCTGATTGTTGCGTAACCAGCGATATTCCGCTGGCGGCCAGGTGTTTAGCGCGTGGCGGGCGGGCGATTGCGCCGGGCGGGCATATATGGACGGCGGATAATATTGGCAGCGCTTTGGCGGGGCGGGAGCTATCGCGGCATTTGCGTGAGCTGGGCGTGGCGGGGGGCGGGCCGAAGCCGCTGAGCAAGGCGGAGCGGTCGAAGTTTTTGAGCGGGCTGGATCTGGTGGTTTCCGGTTTGCTGCGGGCGCGGCCTTAGTAGGGCGGTGGCTGGGCGTGGGCGGAAGCGGTGCAGGCCGCTTGGTCCAGCGTGACGGGGTTTGGCGCTGGGGGCGGCAGGAGCGCGGTTAACGCGTGGTTGGAAAGGTTATCGACCGGGCCGTGGGTGCGTTTGATCCAGATTTCGCTGCCGGGGATTTTCATGCCGCTGGTGTTCGAGAGGCCGTTGGTTGCATCGGGGGCGGGGGCTTGGCCTGGGGCGGGTTCGGGCTGGAGCGCGGGGGCCTCGCCGGTTTCGTGCCAGGCGTATTCCGGAGTGGCGATGATGGCTTCCAGCCTGCGGGGGGTGATGTAGGGGTTTTCGATCATGGAGAGGACGAAGTCGGCCTGGCCGGGCGGGGCGATGGCGGAGGCGATTTGGTCCTGCAATGCGAGGAGGGGGAGGCGGACGTCGTCGGGCAGATTTGCCAGGTTGTTCAGCATCAACAAGTGGATTTCGGTGTGGGCGCCGAGCGGTTTGCGGGTTGCGGTGAGATAGGCGGCGCGGCGGAGCTGGAAAAAGTTCGGCGTGTCCCGCCGGATGGCGGCGATGGCGGTG
>Ga0302319_10025762_pt1 | contig 10396 bp, 6 predicted proteins | sample Bog_T0_2_FD_203319 | JGI IMG/M metagenome (GOLD analysis project Ga0302319, IMG submission 203319) | Peat permafrost microbial communities from Stordalen Mire near Abisko, Sweden - Bog_T0_2 | ecosystem: Environmental > Terrestrial > Soil > Wetlands > Peat | place: Sweden: Abisko, Stordalen Mire...
CCGTTGAGCGTGTAATAAATCGCGGTGCCCGGCGTGGCGTCGGTGATGGTCACGCTGGCCGGTACCGTGGCTCCGCTGGGCGGTGAAAAACCAGGCGTCGCGGCCTCCGGCGGCGGGAGGGGAATCACCGAATTGCTGTTGCCGGCGGCCGGCAGCACCGTGACGAGGGTGACGCCGGGCGAAAAAAACCAGGCGCCGTCCATCCATGAGCCGCCATTGACCGGATAATTGGCCGGCAATCCTGTGAGCCGGTAGCTCACGTTCGTGGTCACCGTGTGGAAATATGGCCCCCAACGGATGAGGTTTTGCGCTGGCAAATAGACGCCATCGCCGCTGACGCTCACCGGCGTGGCCGGAGCAGGCAAGTCCTCCTCAATGGTGAGACACGCGACATTCAACGCGCCCGATACCGTTACGGTGACCAGTGGCTGGTTTGGCACGTCGTTGGTGAACGAGCGAACATAGGAAGCCGGGGGAGCGGTTTGGGACAAGGCAGGGAAGGCAAGCGCGACCAGCAGGGAAAACGCGAAAATTAGTTTTCCCAATGAACCAATCCGGGTGGGTCGCGACGACGCCCTCATCACGCCCTTCCGGTGATGGAGTATCGCCGCCAGACAGCATGCGGCAAGGGGGAATGGAGTCCCCTCACGCTGCCGGTTGGAGTTGATTGGAAACGCGGTAAACACGCAAGTTCCTTTTCGTAAGTTTTGGATGGTTTGCGGTTCTCACGGGGCATTGGTCTGCCAGTTGGTGGGCCGGGCACTGCCGTTATTGAAGTAGGAGCCGCCGTTGGTCATCAGGTAGCCGGCGCGCGTCACGTAATTCGCGGGAATCGGGATGGGGTTCGGCCCGGTATTCGTTCCGATGGACCACGGCTGGCCGGCCTTCCACGCCGCGGCATAGGTGTTGTATTCGCCCGGGGTGATCACGAAACTCGCGTTCGTGTCCGCCGGATGCGCGGCTTTATTGTTGAACTCATAGCACCCCAAATCCACCTGTCCAGCGTGGTTGGTGCGCGTGTTGCCGTCCAGATCCGTCAGGGTCAGGAACGTGCCGTTCGTGCCGATGTTCAGGCACGGCGAGTTGGTTTGGAGATGATAATCCCCGTTGACCGGGTCAACAAAACTCGGGGACGCGTTGGTCAGGGGCAGCGCGTTGTCCCACACTCCATACATTCCGTTCACATCGTTGTATTGCAGTTCGGTCGATTGCCCGCTGCCGGTGAGATACACGTCCGCGCCATTGCCGGTGGTTGAGTTGCCCCAAATGATGTTGTTGAACACATACAACAACTGCGTTGACCCGATCTGGAATGACGCCCCGCCGCCGCCGCCGCCCGAGGTGTTGTTGAAAATGGTATTGTTAATCATGTACAGGGCCGATGCGGGACTGACAAAGATACCGCCGCCCGTCGCACCGGCGCCGGACTGGCTGTTGTTGGCCAGCAGGTTGTCTGAAAAGTTGACGTACCCGGGGCTCGCGGCATAAATGGCGCCGCCGCCATCGGCGGAGGAATTTTGCTGGAACGTGTTGGCGGTGATATAATTCGTGCCGCCGCTGAAATAAGCGGCGCCGCCCCCGTAATTTCCGGTGCTGGAATTTCCGGTAAACGTATTGTTGGCCACCACGTCAACGCCGCTGCCGATGAAAGACAGGGCTCCGCCCGGACCGTCCACTGAGTTGGCGCTGAAGGTATTGTTTGAAACGGTCACAACGTTGCCACTCACGACGCTCAGTAAACAAACCGCGCCGCCCCCGCTGCCGCTGTATGTCGAGTTACCATTAAAGGTGTTTCCGGTGACTGTATTCGTGGTAATGGTGTAAAAATAGGCTCCCCCGCCACCATAGCCTCCGGCATTTCGGATGAAGGTATTGCCCGTGACAATTGCCGAACTAAGGTTGTTGACCCCCAGTCCACCATAATAGCCATTATAAACGCCATTTTGGTAGAACGTGTTTCCCACCACGGCAGCCGTAAGGCTGTAATAAACAAACGCACCGCCTCCGTAATTGCCGTTGAAAATATTTCCGGCCAGGTTAAGCGTGCCAAAATTCTCAAGGAGTGCTCCATAGTAGTTGCCAGCGGACCCGTTGACGCTAAAAACATTGTTTGACACCGCCACCACCGCTGTTTTAGTGGTGCTGGAAGGGTCAAAATAAAGGCCGTCGTAATAATTCGTCTGAAACACATTGTTGGTCACGTACAAGTAGGCGCTGGCCGTAATGTCAGCACCGTCTCCCACATAGTTTCCCGCGATCGTGTTGCTGTACATCAATGTAGTCCCCGTCACCCCGGAAATATTGATCCCGTCGCCGTCGTAGGCGCTGCCGTTGGTTTTTCCCAGAACGGTGCAGTTGAAGATGGTCGTGTTATCCCCCGCGATGACTTGCAGGCCGATGCCGCTATTGGTGACCGAGAGAAACCGGCAGCCGCCCACGGTCGTCGTCCCGCCGCTGGGAGCCGCGATGCGTAACGCGCCAATCGTGTAGCTGCCGCAGTTGCGCAAAAACGTGATGCCCTCCACCGTCACGTTACCCGAACTGCCGGAACTGGTTATGTTGAGACCCTCGCCGCCGCCCGCGCCGTCAATGGTGATTTGAGTGTTGGCGACATTCGGCTCGTTGGAGACGGTCAGGCTGGTGTTCGCCGCACTGTTATAATTGAAAGTGCCTGTTTAATAGCCGTTAGTGAGGTAGATGTTGTTGTTGGCGCCGTTGCCCGCCGCCGCCGTGAGGGCGTTCTGCAAATCCTGCGCCACTGCCACGTGAAAATCCACCGCGCGCGCGCCCGTGACGGACAGCAGCGCCACCACGGCGAGTACGGAAAGTTTAAGAAATGTGAGGAATTGAGCTTTGGTTTTCATGGAACTTGTTTTCTCCTGACCCTTTTTGCGTGATTTGTTCTTTGGGGTAAACCTGATGGGCTTTAGCTCACTAAAGAATTGGAATAAAGTCAAGGTAATAAGCTCAAGCCGCCAACCGCGTAATCCCTGTCGGATTGGATCGAAATCATGCTCGCGAAGCCGCCACTTGCACCACCTTAAAGCGGACCTGAGTACCTTCCGGGAAGCGCGGCGTCGTCCTAAGCCGGAAAGATTCAGTTCAACCATCCTCCTTCGCCCCTTGGGCTTCCGACCTTCGCCAGAGGCTACGGTGGACGAGACGCAGTACGGGCAGACTTCACTGAGCCGATGATCGGCACCATGACCTGGATAAACCAGGGGTCGAAGCGGTTTCAGGCCATGCCTGAAGGATCACTGATTGGTGCGCCATTGCTGGCGCCCCCGGATATTTCCCCAATCCTGCCTATCGGTGCCCATCCCTGGTTAAAAGGAGTTTCTTAATTGCAGGTTCCCGCTAAGGCGTAACTAAAATCGCCGTGCCGCGCAGCTGCGCCCCGCACAAAGGTGCGGTGTCACGGTTCTGGATCAGCACGCCATTCGCACCGAGTTTGCCCGCCTGAAGCCTGATCTCTTGCAATGCGTCATCGCTCGCGTCCTGATACGTCAGTCCGCCAAAAGATTGCGCGGAGACCTGGCCGAGGGTTTGGGAGTTTGACGGAGGCGCGTAGTAGACTGCCACCTGGCTGGCCGAAATGGCCGGACCAATCGTGCCGGTGGCTTTGTGCGTGCCGGTGGTGCAGCCCGCACCCAGGATCAGGACGGCCAGAATGATGTATTTCACAATGCAACCATTTTCTGCGCCCGTCGGGTCTCTGGCAATCAGGTGATTCCCGTAGCCCGGAATGATCGGGTGTCCGGGGCATTGTGGTGTTGCGGACTTCAAACCAGTTGGGTGTGCCGGGACATCAGGTGCCGGCAGAGCGTGTCGCTATCCCCGGCCGGCGCACTTTCCCGGGTCTCGTCGGCTTCATCCATCTTCGCGTCTTCACCCTGTTTAGGTGAGGTGTGTCTAACCCATTTTGGGTATACCGGGTTTCAGCCTTTTAATTTACCCTTGTTAGTCTGAATCCTGGCCAAAAACGCAGCAACCAATGTTTGAGTCCTCGGCTAGGCCTCTTTCAATGTCCTCCGCTGCATCCGGTTGAATTGCCAATTCAATGAACGTTTTAATCCTTGCCTCGCGCCGGCCCGCCTGGCTTTTGCTGGCGGCCGGACTGGGCTTTTTTGCAACCAGCCTGCTCGCGCAGACGCCCTGGCAAATGAAGCAGGCGCCCCTGATGACCCAGTGGGCCGCCTTGGTGCCCACCAACGCGCCCCTGCCGGAATACCCGCGCCCGCAGCTCGTCCGCAGCAATTGGCTGAACTTGAACGGCATCTGGCAATTTCAGGCCGGCGCCACCAACGATCCCGTGCCCGTCGGCCAGACCCTATCAAATCAAATCCTCGTCCCTTACCCGATGGAATCGGCGATTTCAGGGATCATGCAGTATTCGGAGTTCTCCTGGTATCGGCGGACGTTTACCGTGCCTGCCGCCTGGGCTGGCGAACACATCATTTTGCACTTGGATGCCGTGGATTGGCAGTCGACGGTGTACGTCAACGGCCAGAAAGTCGGCTTGCATAAAGGCGGTTACGATCCCATCAGCTACGACCTCACGTCCTACCTCAACGGCGGAACCAATGAGCTGATTGTAAATGTCTACAGTCCCGAGGACAACGGCGGCGAACCGCGCGGCAAACAGACCCTCTATCCGGGCGGGGTCATGTACACTTCCTCCAGCGGCATCTGGCAGCCGGCCTGGCTCGAACCGGTGGCGTCGTCCGGAGTGAGCAGTTTGCGCCTGGTGCCCGACGTGGACAATTCACAACTGCAATTGACGGTTAACACCTACGCCAGCGCCGGCGTCACCGTGTCGGCCACGGTGCTGTCCAATGGGGTGGCGCTCAACACCGTCGCCGGGACTCCGGATGCGCCCTTCGATCTCCCGGTTGCCAATGCCAATCTGTGGTCGCCGACCAATCCGTTTCTTTATGGCCTGCAAATTTCGGTCGTTCAAAATGGCGCGACGGTTGACAGCGTGACCAGCTATTTCGGGATGCGGAAGATATCCGCCAGCCTGGTGGCCGGGAGATGGCGATTGCTCCTGAACAACCAGTATCTCTTTGAACTGGGGCCCTTGGACCAGGGCTTTTGGCCGGATGGAGTTTACACGGCCCCGACTGATGCCGCTCTGGCCTACGACATTCAGGTGGAAAAGGCCCTGGGATACAACATGCTTCGCAAACATCTTAAAGTGGAGCGGCAGCGCTGGTATTATTGGGCCGATACCCTGGGTATCCTCGTCTGGCAGGACATGCCCAGTTGCAATACCTACACGGGCAACCCCAGCCCGCCGGCAGTGGATCCCGTGCAGTTCACCGCCGAATTGACCGCCATGGTTACCAACCACCTGAACAGTCCGTCGATCATCATGTGGGATGTCTTTAACGAAGGGCAGGGCGAGGCCGGTAGCGCCAACGGCGTTGGCCAGACCAACACGGCTTATCTCGTCCAGTTGGTTCAAACCCTTGACCCCTCGCGCCTGGTCAATCAGGCCAGCGGTTGGAATTGGGTCGGCGCCGGCTCCGTGGACGACATTCATAGTTATCCCGATCCAGGTAATCCCATCAACAACCCGCTCGCGTCCGTGGATGGGGAATTTGGCAGTGTTGGCTACATCGTGCCCGGCCACATGTGGTTTGGTAACAATTACTCGTATGGCTCGGCGTTCACGGTCAGTACCACCAATTCCGCGGTCTCGTACTATGATTATTACATTAATGAACTGGTCAACGACGAACCCGCGGCCAAAGGCGGCTTGAATGCCGGCGTCTACACCGAGATTACCGATATGGAAACTGAATCCGCCGGCATCATGACTTATGACCGGCTGCTCAAGTTTGATCCCGCTCTCATAAACGCTGCCAACCAGAACGCCATCCTGGCCTACAACAACCTCACCGACTCCATTATCGATGCCGGTTTGGCCACCACCAACTTCAGTTTTGAGGAGGATGTAGCTTCAACTGGCACCACCTTTGCCGAAGTTCCCTCCGGCTGGAGTTCGTTTAATGAGGCGTCGACGGGTGATATTGGCTCGCAGAGCGCCGGCGGCACCGATTACACGGTTTTTGATCCGCTGGCCCCTCCCGCGGCTGGCAGCCAGTATTGTTACGTTAACATGTTCAATCCGGGGGTGACCGGCGGCATCTACACCGATGTCGGTCCCATGAAGGTCAACACCATTTATACGCTCACCGTGGCCATCGGATCCCGGGCGGATCGTCTCAATTCTCAGGGCATCATCTCCCTGATTAGCGGAAGTGACAACACCGGCACAACCCTGGCCAGCGGTGGCGGGCTCCCCGCCACTCAGAATACCTGGCAGAACTATACCGTCTCTTTCACGAATCGTTCTTCGACTGCGGATCTGACCATTGCCTTGTCCGTGATCGGCAACGGATCGACCATCCAGGCGGATTTTGACAACGTGCAACTGACTTCCACGCCCGCACCGCTCACCGTCAATAATTACAGCTTTGAGCAGAACGTTGCCGGCGGCCCGGGCCAGCTCGTGGCTGGCACCCCCGCCGGATGGACTTCATTCAATCAAATTGCGATCGGCGATATCGGCTCCGAGTGGGCCGGTGGCGGCGATTTTACGACTCCACTGGCCGCCCCGGCCGCGGGCAATCAGTACTGCTATGTCAACCTCTACAACAACCCCAATCTTTCAACCGGTATTTTTCAAGACGCGGGGGGCTTGCAGGCCAATACAGTTTACACGCTGACCGTGGCCATCGGAAACCGTGCCGATCGACAGGAATTTCCCGGCATCATTTCCCTCCTCAACGGCACCAACAATACCGGCACGATCCTTTCCACGAATTACGGGGTTCCCGCCGCCCAAAATCGCTGGCAGGACTTTACGACGAGCTTCACCACCGGAGCCTCGGTGCAGGGGGATCTTACCATCGAGCTTTCGATTGACCCGACCGTGACCGGTGATGGCAACGGTGGAACAATTCAAGCCGCTTTTGACAATGTGCAATTGACCGCCACGCCGGTGGTGGTGGCGGGACCGATTCTGGAAGCGCCTAGAGTGTTCGGCGCCAACCTGATCCTGACGGGCACCGGCGGAACGCCGAACGCCAGTTACACCTGGCTCATGACCACCAACTTGTCGGCCCCGATCAACTGGACCACCAACCGCACCGGCACCTTGGATGGCACCGGTGCTTTCTCAAACACTATTCCCGTTAACGTATCCCAGCCCGCAAGCTTCTTCCGCTTGCGAATCCCTTAACCGGAACCATTCGGTTGGATTGGTTGCTCGCCCTCGCCATGAACCTGCCTTTGGTAGGGACATCGCGCTGCGAGGTCCAGCGGCGTAGCGCCGCCCTTCCAACGTGCTTCCGGCATCCTGCCGGAAGATCAAACTTGATCCCCTTTAATGATTACGGGGTTATTTGATCGCTCCATCTTTAAATCTTATCGCTTCGATCCATTTGCACACTTCCATCGCAATGGATTACGATCCCGTTGATCGGGTCAATCGCGAAAGTCTTAGTGTTGGGCTGGCTGCGGCTCTCTGCCATTCTTTGGAAGATCCGATCGCAGCAGGGGGGATGAAATGGGTCTGGAATAAGCTTGCAACCCCGGGGATGAGGAGGAAAATCGCGAAAAAGGCGAGCGCCGGTCGTGAGCCAGACACCAAACATGATATTCCGTCTCATTTTCGGACTTACTCTTTGCTCCTCGTTGGCGCTGGCCGCTCCGCAGTACACGATTACGGATTTGGGAGTTCCTCCAGGCTTCACCGACGCTGTGCCGACGGCCATCAATAATCACGGGCAGGTGGTGGGCTGGTGCCATGCGGACAGTCTGACCGATGATGTGAGCCACGCCTTTCTGTGGGAAGACGGCCGCATGCTCGATCTCGGCACATTTGGCGGCACTGAAAGCCTGGCGGAAGGCATAAATGATTCCGGCGAAATTGCCGGCTCATTTGTCAGCCACGGAAGGCCGTACGCTTTTATTTGGCAGGCTGGCGCAACGGTGGACCTGGGAATCACTGATGGCGATGGATATTCCAGCCGGCTTTTCTCCGGCTCGAGGGTCGTCAGTATCAATAATTCAGGCCAGGTGGTGCGTTCCGTCCCGACCGCGGATGGGAAAAAAATATCCTCCGTGTGGGGCCGTGGCCAGGACACCTACTTTGGCCTGCTTGGGGATGGTACGATTTGTTATGCGTTACACATCAATGACCGCGCACAAATTGTCGGCGTCAGCCGCCGCGGCAACAGTTGGCCTTCGCCGTCGTCGGGTTTCCTCTGGCAAAACGGAGTGTTAACCCGGTTGGAAACCTTGGGCGGCAACGAAGCCGCCGCGGATGATATCAACGATTTGGGTGCCATTGTCGGTTGGTCCTACTTGCAGAACAACAACTTGCTGGACGCTCACGCGTGTGTCTGGATCAATGGAGAAATTCAGGACCTGGGTACGCTGGGCGGTCGCTACTCGAGAGCGTATGGCATTAACAATGCCAATCAAATCGTCGGTTATTCCCAAAAGGCAAACAATCATGATACAGCCTTTCTTTGGGAGAGTGGGCGCATGTTCAATCTCAATGATCTGGTCGTTTCAAATGCCGGCTACCATTTCAAATGCGGGGATGCCATCAACGACCTGGGTCAGATCGTCGTTCTGGCGTGGAAAAATGGAATTACCCATGCCCTGCTTCTGTCTCCGCTCTCACAATCAACTCCAGTGGCCGATGTGCCGGCCGAAACCGGGGCGATGCTGGTTTCGAAAAACATCTCTCCCGTCGCTGTGCCCTTCAGTTTGAACTCATTCGCTCTGATGCCAAATGGGGACTTTAAATTGAATTTCACCGGAGCGGTCGCCGGCAATTATGTCATTGAAACCTCCACCAATTTGACAGCCTGGGCTCCGCTCGGTCCGGCGATGAACGACCACGGCAATTGGGAATTCGTGGACACGAATGCCGGTAAATTCATCATGCGTTTCTACCGCGCAGTTTTGAAGCAATGATCGCGGTAAATTCTGCCACCGCTTCGGTCCAGCTTGGTTTGCCGGGATCACTCTGGCACACCCTTGGCGGTCGCTCACTTTTGACGTATCTGTTCCAGGAATGGTTTTATCCACCGGAGAAAAGAATTGCAAAGTTTTCGAGTCGGAAGACAATCAAAAAGTGCCTGCCCTCATCGAGGCGGGAACCCCGACGAAAAATGTTAAATAAGGCCGGCCTGACCGAACCCAAACTGGCGGCGTTCGACCGCTTTCGGCGTTGGGCCGAAATCGCACATGAAACTAAAAATCAAACCATGAAAAAATCCATCGCCCTCATATTCGTGGCCGGCACTTTAATTCTGGCGGGTTGTTGCACCGCGCCGCACGTCACCCAATGGGAATATAAAGTGACGACTGCTCCCCATTTGGCTGCCACAGATTCGCAATCCCGCACAAATACGATGACTTTTGCAAGTTGGCAGGCACGCCTGGACGAAAATGGCAGAATATGGCGCGACCACGTCCAAGGATTTTTAGATGATCTTGGCAAGGATGGCTGGGTTCTAATCTATGAAAACGATGGGACATTTTATCTCAAACGGCCGGTTAAGTAGAGTGGTTCGGCCAAACCAATCGCCGTTGGCACTGTCAGTTCCGCTGTCGCGGTTTACGCCGCGACTCCGCGGTGGCTTTACTTTCTGCCGTAGGCCAGCTGACTCACTCAGAAACCCCAACCTGGACCCGGACCGGAAAATGTAACCAGTGCAGACAATGACATCCGTTGACGAACCATCCCGAGCCGGAATGTCAGCCGGAACCAGGGGGTCTCAGGTCTCAAGGGTGTTTTCATTGATTAGGGAAGACGAGGGCTGGACGTGTCTCGGCGCGTCCACCATCCCTCGCCCACCCAAATTCAACAGCACCCCCATACCAACTTCCCGCTAATAAGCAGAATCAGTGCCACAACAAAAAGACCCAAAAAGGCCGTAAAACCGCTGAATTCCGAATGTTCACTGGTTAAAATTGTGAAGGCTGGCAAATATTCACCAATCGGGGGCTACATCTTAAAAAAATCAATTCGGCGATGGGTTTGCAGTAGCCATTGGCCTGACTTGTGCTTTTCAGGTTTGCACCCGGGCATCAAACCGTGGCTTTATCCGGGTTGACTTGTTCCAGAGCATCCAGGTATTTTGGTGCGGTTAAAAATCGGCGGCCGGCCGTTAATCAACTTTAGATGAGCAAAGAATCAAAGGTTTCAATTTATCGTGAAGTGTGCGTCGATCTTTGGCGCGAACTCCACAAATTGCGCGGCGATCATGAGGCATTGATGCAGGTCATGATTGAGGAAATGCCTTTGGCGGAGCGGGCACGAGTCCTGCAAAAGTATGATCTGCGGCGACAGAGGATTTATGAGGACGAT
>Ga0302319_10025764_pt1 | contig 10395 bp, 8 predicted proteins | sample Bog_T0_2_FD_203319 | JGI IMG/M metagenome (GOLD analysis project Ga0302319, IMG submission 203319) | Peat permafrost microbial communities from Stordalen Mire near Abisko, Sweden - Bog_T0_2 | ecosystem: Environmental > Terrestrial > Soil > Wetlands > Peat | place: Sweden: Abisko, Stordalen Mire...
TCAGCTACACCAAACGGGCAGCGAAGCCCGTCGTCGCGAGTGATTGCCGGGTATTAACGGGGTAATGGTTGAGTAGTAGCCCGGTAATGATTTCACTGGCACTTTCACTGGCACTGGCCTCCTCTGGCATCTGCAACCCGTTGCAAAAGTGCAACTTGGAGTTGGAGGCGAGGGTCGGAATCGGACGCGTCCCGCCTTCCACAAGCCACTCGAAATCAACTATCTAAATCATCACCGTTGCCTTGATACTAAAGGCGTTTGTGATTTAAGTCAAGTAAACTCCAGCCGACTTTATTTAACTCCATTTTACTCTCCACTAAACAGGTTTGCTGGCACTTCTGCTGGCACTTTTTGACGAGGTTGGTTTTGACTTTTCATGCTGGTGGCAACTGATTGAAGAGTTTCTCGAAGTCACCGACGACACGAAGGATTTCGTCAAAGGTGGGCACTTCGCCGAAGAACATTTCGCCGCGCATTTGCTGATAGTCTTTTCGCCAGGCTTCAAGGTGGTGAGCGGGCGGCAGGAATCGGAGCGCACCGGGATGGAGTGTGGTGTAGTCCACCCATGACCAGCGGAAAAAGACTTCACGATGCGCGGCCACGCGGTCAAAGAGCGGGCGATCTTGGGCAGCACGCCCGGCCACGCCACGCGTGATGAGACACCAAACATCGTAATAGTGGCGGGCCATGCGGATTTTGCGTGGTTTATCGGCGGGACGAAAAGTTTCCTCGTGCAGCAGCAGGGCTTTTTCCCAAAAGGTGCGTTCGGCGGCGAGAACGCGGGCGGGAAAAGTCGCACCCATCGCCAAGTGTGGGAAGACGTCGGCGAGATAGGGTTGAATTGGTTTTTCCTGATGCGGCCAGTCGTCGGAGCGAGCGCCGAGTTCGATTTTCACGACGGGACGCACATAACCAGCTTCGGTCGGGGCAAAGACACCGGGATAGTGAAACAGAAGGCATTGGCCGTCGTCCATGTCGGGATCAACTTCAAGTTTCCAGCCGGTGTGTCCGAGCGCGGCACTGATGCGGGCGGCAAGTGCGGGTTGTAAAGTTTCCTGCACCCACTTACGGCAGGCTTCCATGAGGGCTTCGAGGCGGAGCTTGCGTTGCTTTTTACTCGGAGCATGGTCGGGAGACGCGTCACCGTCGAAGCCCAGAGTTTGTTTGTCCACGATGAGATCAATGTCTTCGGAGAATCGCTCAATAAGTTTCCACGCCTTGGAAAGTGACGTGCCGCCTTTGAAGGTGAGGTGCGGCCCAATTTCCGGCAGCGCGAAAAGTTCGCGCAGCGTCCAGCAAATCCAGAAATCTTTTTCCACGCTTGCGGCCTGCAAGCGCATTTTCTCCTCAACCTGAAGGCAGGCGAGCCGACGTTCTTGCGGCGACATTTTTAGGAAGCCGTCCATAATTCAGGGCGTCCCGGCGGCGAGCCGTTGCAGAATGTTCGCGACCCACGCCGGGGCATGTTTGCGGTCTTTCAGCAATTGTGCCTTGTCGGTGTCGTCGAGTTGACGGCGTAAAATGGCAAGCACCTTGTCATCCACATGGCGTTGACCCAAGTGGCGAAGCGCTTGAATGACGGTGCCGCTCTTGCGTCCGGCGGTGGCCACGTTGCGCGGGGTGGTGTGCTTGAGAATAATTTCACGCTGGCCGAGCTTGACCCGTCGGGATGTTCCGTCGGTCAGGAAGACGATTTTCATCGGCACCTGATCGGAAAGACCGAGGACATTTGCGGCGTAGGCACCGGCGGGTTGAAGCCGGACAGAGTCGCGGCTGACCAGCGCCTTGGCCACCGCGTCAGCGGATGCGGCCACGCGGCCCAATGCCGGATGGTCAATCGGATAATCGTAAAGCCCCCGCGCGAGCTGGCGAATAACGCCTTTGCGAGAAAGGCGGGTCAAAGCCATGCCGACTGAACGCGGGTCTCCAAGCTGGGTAAGGTCTCGCGGGGTGAAGACCCAACCCCTGCCGTGGCCAAATATAATCGCTCTCGCTTTTGGCTCAACGACTTGTGTTGATTTTGACTGTGTTTTCATGTTGAAAAAAGTGATATGTTTTTACAACATAAAATCAGCCCCGTCCAGCTTTGATTGGAGCATCGACGGATTCACACGCTTGAGTTGAACTTTCCATTGCAGTAACAGAGGCACGTTTGACAGTCGGTGTTCTTGGCGGCTCCCAAACCTGAAATTTGACGCGGAGATGCTCAATCATCGGCGACGGGATGGGTAAAATAGTGGTTCCGAGTTTTTCACCCTCCTTTGATGCGTTTTCTTCCTGGCCGTCGGTGTGGTCGGCGGCAAATTCGCCACCGGTGAGAACTTCGAAGGTTTGAGCGCGTAAGCGAAGTTCTTCATACATGCGCTCATCGTAGGTGCCGGCGAGAAAGGGCACACCGATTTCGAGGCAGACTTTAGCGGTGCCGGCGGCGGCGTCCCGTTCGCGAAAGGTTTTGCTGCCGATCCGGTCTGCGCGACCGGTTCGGTGTTCGAGCACGGCAGGATTCCAAGCCAGATCGTAATGCACGACATGGCGACAATGGCGATGAAGGTCAATGCCCTCCTGACCAACGGACGTGCAAACGAGCACTTCAGGCAGCAACGGGGTGTTGAAACCACTAAAGACTCGATCCCGGGTGGACGCTTTGGTGCTCCCGTTCACAAGTGCGACAAACTGCTGATCCCGCAGTCGAGTGGCCTGATGAAGCGCGCCACGGGCAGAATCCGGATTGGCGATGTGACCGCTGGAGGCTTTCATGTCTTCCAAAAACACGACAATGCGTTCGGCCATGCTTTCGTGTTGATTGGGAAGATAGTCAAAGAATCGCGCCGCGAGGAGTTCACCCCAGCCGGATTCGTGGAGGTCGCCGTTTTGGGGCAAGAGACGGAGCAAGACGGAATCCCGGAGGACAGCACGCCGGAGCGCTTGAAGCACGAGGGCGCGAGTAAAAAAGTCCACGCCCTCTGATTCGGTCTCATTGGCGTCGTCGGACTCGTGCGCTTCCGGGACGGTCAATTGCCACAGAAACTTGTGAATTGAGCGCAACGTGACGGCGACAGCGTTGGTGCCGGTCTCCGACCAAAGGCGTTGCGGGTCGGCACCGAGCCAGAGACTGGGGGACATTGCGTAGGAGTCGAGGATCGGAATTTGTTTTTGCGTCCGAGCGCGCAACCGGGTAGCGCGCAGGTCGTCCGCCAGTGACGCGATTTTTGCGGAAGACGGCTCGCGGTCACCGGGGGGATATTTGGTATGGCAGCCACGTTCATCAAATGACGGGCTTTCCTCGCTTTCATCTTCCTCTTCGCCGCCATAAGCGAGACCGTAAGAATTGGCAATCCAATCGGGAGCAGCCATGCCCGTGAGCAACCGTTCAAGCAATTTATCCCGGACGCCCGCCTTTAGAAAACGGCGAGCAAGTATATGCTCGGTGGCACGATACAGAAAAACGCGATCCACCCGTTCGCCGTTCACCTCAATCCCAAACTGGAGCGAAAGCCGGGCAAGTTCCGAAAGTTCGGCATCCTCCAAAATAAATTGCTCCGGCAGGAATGGGAAATCGTTGCCGCGCGCCCAAGCCACGGACCAAAGGAGGCGGTCCAAACCGAGGACGACGAGATCACGGTCACGGCCCGTTAGACGGGTGCGCAAGCTTTTGAGCTGTCCCTCGCCGCCCAGACACCGTTTTTTGCCCGCCGCCAATTCGTCGCGGATGCGGTCGCTGAGAATTTCATGGAGCCGCTCGGCGGTGTTGGTGCGGAAACAAAAAATCAGGACTTTTTCACCGGACTGCCAGTGGCGCAGACCTTCATCCACGACGGCGGACAGTTTTGGATGCTTGGGGTCGCAGTTTTTATTCACCAAGTCAAACAAGATGTCGAGATAGCGGCGGCCATCTTGGGAATCGCCCAAGGATTGCTGAACGCGACGACCTTCGGCACTGGCGTGCAGCGTCGAGTAACAACCAGTGAGGTCGCTGCCGAGAGAAGACCGGCCTTTGCCCCCTTTCATCTCGGACACACAACGCATGAGCAAATATTGGGGAAGTTCCGCCTCGCCGCAAATGTTCAAGCCGGGGGCCGCATGAAGAATGTGTCCATCCGGGCGAGCCAGTGTGTCCGGCAAAGGCTGGCCGTATTCAGCCCCGACAAGGAAAAGACGGTGGTCTGTCTGGCGACGATGGCGAACCACCAATTTGCCGAGTTCACGCGAAAGGTCGGCATTGTAAGCGAAAAGATGCAGGGCTTCCCGTAGAAACTGTCGAATGTCCGGATCAATGCCCGCAACAGCGCCCGAAATTATTTTTGCCAAATCAGCGCCGTGATCGGTGATGACGCCATCGAGATTCGCGAGCGTGACGATTTTTTCCCGCGCGATGGCCAAACCAAGAGAGTTCCACCCCTCGTCGAGGGCCTGGGCCGTGACGCGGCGGGGAATACGAACCCAAGCCCGGCTAAAATGGCGACTGTGACTTTCCGCATTCGCGAGCACGGGCCGGATAGTTTGCTCGCGGAATTTTTTCAGACGCTCGACCCGGACCGAAGATTCGGCCTGGGTGGGACATGGTTGCATGTCATCGGACACCTTTAGGATTTCCAACATTTCATCCGGACGCAGTTGGAACGGTGTGGCCGTGAGCAAGAGAGCGCGGCGGACGTGCGGGGCGATAAAATCCCTAAACTCGAAAAATCCATTGGCTCCCGACTGGGGACCGTTTTTCCAGTTGTGAGCCTCGTCCACGATGAGCAATGGGAAATCACGTTGAACGCTGCGAAGCGTTGCCAAGCGATAGATATTGATGAGCTTGTGTTCAATTTTACGGAAAGAATCCTCCCGATTGCGAAAAAACGGAGTGGCGACTTCGCGGCAATTTTCCAGAAGAGATTCAAGGTCTGGAGTATCCTTGCCGGTGAGCCTATTGAGAATGGCCAAGAACTCGACCTCGGTAAATGGCAGCCGCCCGGCTTCGTCCTCCGTCAAGTCCGTGAGTCCGTCGGGACGGGACGGCCAGCCTTCTGGAGCACCCTTGAGCAGGCGCTGGCGGTTTTCATAATTGAAGCGGTTGCTCCAATACCGGAACAGAACGCCGAGGGTGAAGCGGCGCTTGAGATCATAATCGAGCAGTTTATCTCCACCGAACAAACCCATGCGCGCGACAATAACCTGGGGTTGCCGACCAGGTTTGCGGAGAGCGACGGCCAAATCATCCAAGCGATCCACCGGCAACGGGGCAAAGTTTATTTCACTGGATTGATTGTCAGGAGGAACGCAACGTCGCTTGAACTCGGAGACCTCGCGAACCCATTTGCGATAGAGGGCGTGATTGTTCGGCGTGAGGACAAGCACCCGCTGATAGCAGCCATCAAGGTCGGGCTCGGTGCGGGATTGTTTCAGGTGGGACAATATAGAATAGGCTAACCCCAGCGCGACAAAGGTTTTGCCCATGCCGACTTCATCGGCCAGGATTTGAATTTCGAACCGTTGTGTGGACCGGGGATGGAAAAACCGTTCCAAGAGAACCTCGACCGTGCGCAACTGGCGGGCCGCATCTTCAGGACGCTCCTTCATGCGGTTGTCGCGACCTAGATCAAAATCTTCCGAGGGAGTAATCATGATTTGATCGTCGTTTCACCGTTAAGCACGGCTTTCCGGTAGCGCCCGAATGCCTTGTTGGAGGCGAACAAAGTGGGATGATCAATGACCAGTTTTTCCAGTAGGCGAGAAATTTTACCATTCACCTGCTGAAGGTGCTGCTGCCAGACATCGGCCAACCGTTCGGGAACCGGATGAGAAACCGCCGACTGGAGACAGGCGAGAATCTCGACCAACTGGAAGCCCGCGGCGGTGGGCGTGCGGCGTCCCGCCGCAACGGCGTCGATAATCGTTTGAGCGAGCGCGAAGGGGCTGACCTGGCCGAGCAACGCCAAACGCATGGCGGGTTCGGTCTGTGTTGCCGACCGCAGATCCTGATTCAAACCGGCGAGCGCCTCGACGAATTCGCGGATTTGATAGGACTGGATGCGCGACTTATCCACCCCGGAGGCAATCGCGGCGGCAACCGCAGACTGGTCGCCCGACGCACTGCCAGCATCCGGGTCGGGAAAAAGTTGCTCCCAAGCAATCCGTCCCTGGTAGTAGGAAATCAGGTGGTTTTCCTCAAGGGATTGTTTGCCGGGCGAAATTGGCAGACTGGCGCGAGCCGAGGCTTCAACATTCAGAGGAAACGGCCGTCCCGCCGGACAATCGGCCCAGCAAATCTGGATTTCCTGATCGGTGAGCAAACGGGTGAGAACTTGGTCTGGTAGCGAAACGGTGAAAATATTTTTGGTTCCGTCTTGGGTTTGTTCGAGAGGAACGAGGGTTTCACTGGGAATGCCGTCCTTGTCCAGAAGGCGAGCAGACCAAAGAAACCCGTATCCATCAGGAGCCGTTTCTATACGAAGTTCCAATTTATTTTCATCGGCAGTGACTGGCGCGAGGAGAACCTGACGAATAAACTCAGGCCAAGGCTCATCTGCCGGCCCCATTTCTAGTGGTTGCAGGCTGTGGATGTTGGCATTCGACAGCAATAGGGGTTGTCCGACCAAATCAGGCAGCACGGTATCAAAATCAGAACTGTGAATGGATCGGCGCAGAATCACCCCGGCCTCCGTGTTCGCATTACTCTGTCCCGGAATGAAACCCCAGCCATGTCCCGTAAAGTTGGCCGAGCCGAGATAGGCCAAACCACTGCGGGTGCCCTCGACCAAAACGACTTTGGCATGAAGTGCGCGCGTAGCGGTGAAACCTTCCATGCCACCCAATTCCTCAGGGTGAACCTCGGGGTTCACCGGTTGGGCGGTCGCCCTGACGCCAAGCGCCTGCCAATTTTGCGTGGCGTAGGCCGGCGGCAATACCGGGATGAGTTCGCCGTTCGGATTTTTGAAGGCATCGGTCAGCAGGCGAACTTCCGCGTCGGGAGCGAGCGGACCAACACTTTTGAGCTGCGTCAAAAATGCTGAGAGGGTCAGGCTGGCGTCCTGGGACCAAAAAGGTGAGAGAATAGAGATGCGTTTGACCGGTTCGCCGACGGGCCAGCGCCCCACGAACTCATGCCACAACCGAGTCTGCCCGTTGGACCAGATAAAAGATGTATCCGGATCAGTATTGCCGTTAAGCCAGGGTTGCACGGTCTCGATGGAACGGCGAATCAATTTGCGCGCCTCGGGCGTGAGCCATGATGACAGGGCCGACTCCATGCCCACCAATCCCTGAGTGATGAGCGCGGCCTCTTTTTTAGATTTTTGTGTGGCCGTGAGGACGGCGATGACTTCGCGGTTTTCGCGATACCCCTGCTTCGTGAGATTGGCACTACCCACAATCAAACGCACTGCACGTTCAAATAAAAGGAGTGTGACTTTGGCATGGAGCACAGAACCACGCGGACTGACGGCTGGGCGCACGTCCAAGCGGAGCGAGCGCGGGCGTCCCCGGTAGCGACGTGCTTCGGCGAGGATGACCGCCGCGTCGAGTTCAAAGAGACGTTTTTCCAGTGCGATACGGGTGGCCCAACTCTGGTCGTCCCACGCGCCAAGGCCGAAAATGGAGGGCAAAAAATCGGTCTCCAGGAACTCCGGGCCAAGGTCAAATGTGGTAGCGAGCATTCCTTGCATGGCACCCCAATGCGGGTCGGGAACCAAGCGGTCAATTAATTTGCGCGCGCTGATGTCCTGATTGTCCTTCATGATGCCATGCCCTTCGTAGATGCCGAAATGAAAGCATCTGCGGCCCCAAGACGATACGGGTGGGGATTGATATGCGCTGGGTCGGTGGCTTCCCGATTCATGCCACCCGACCGGGTCATGGTGAGTTGGATGCGTGAATTGATACGCTCCAGCCACGGCATTTTACGGCGGCCCCGGTCAAATTTCCCGTGCTGGACGTCGGCATGGCGGGTGATGACGGCTTCCACGAAGGCCGAATTGTCCTGCACGGCGCCGCTGATGGCTTCCAGAAATCTCCGCACGTCGGAAAGGCGGTCAAGGTTTTCGCGAAAACCGGGCATGGTGCCGTGGTCGAGGGTGTCGAGCAGGCGCTGGACACGAGCGGGGAGATTGGTCTTAACAACGAGCATGACGGGATCGTTGGCCAATTCCGCAAGCGTTATGGAGGCGGCCGTGTGATGGCGGCAGAGCCAGAGAATGCGTTCGATGGAAAGCAGCACATGCTGATAACAGGATTCAAAGGCAAGGATACATTCAATTCCTTCTTGCAGATCCAGATGCCGGCCGTTTCGCTTCAAAGTGCGCAAGGCACGGGCTAGGCGATTCAATTCAGTTTCCTCGGCGTTTTTGGCCGGATGATCGCGGAGCAATCCCGCCATGCGTGACCTGACATCGTTGCAGTGTAAGGCTTCGCCAAGACAAGCAGCCTCGCGCGGTTTCACCTCGGCTTCGACGTGAGCGCGTTCCCCCCAATCTGCTAAAGTTCTCAGCGGGACCTCCGTATCGTCAATGATGGCGTGGCGAATCGAACCTGGAAGTCTCGTTTCATCCTGAAACGCTTCACCAGCGACTTCGCCCAAGTCCGGGGTGAGAATGAAATCGTCCCGGTTAAAAAAGTGCATTCCATCGGCGACATTGGCATACATGCCGATACCACCATATTGACTCTGGCGGGAAAGCAGCCGGTATCCGGCGGTCGTGCGGGAAACCCCGCGACTTTGCAAATCTTTGGCATAACCCAACGCGTAGGAAACTCCGCGAACGCCGCCACTTTTTTCTGGCCGAGCGAGCACATTGGCGAGGGCCCAAAAACGTTCCAACCGCAGAATGGTATCCTGACGATGGATAATCTGTTCGCGCTCCGAACGACTACTCCGATCATCACTCAACTGGATGCCAGCGCATATGAGTGCGAAATAGCGAGGACGTGAAGCAACATTGGTCAGACCAGGAAGAATCTTATCCGCCAGAAACAGGTAGCCTCTTTCAAAGCCAAGCGGATCAATACTGGTTCCGGGCAAATCGGAAGGATCAAAGGCGGTTAAAAAGGTTTCAATCATTCTGCTCGCGAAAATCTTCAATTGTTTCGGAAACTTCGGGCATGATGCCGAATTTTGCCGGCGTTGAAAAGTTTTTCAGACACATTACTTTGAAGACATCCGGTGCGGCTGGCTTATCCTTGTCAGAAGCAATTCTCCACGCGCGAAATCCTAAACGCAAAAGCCCCGGAGCTGGGCGGCGCGTCAAGGTGGAAGCCGAGGGCATACCGAGGAACGACCTTGACGCGACGACCGGCGACATACCATGAAATCTGGATTCGCGCGCACATGACGGATTCCCGGCATTCAATGCCAGATTTCAGCGATGCCAAACATAGTGGCCGATCAGCAGGGCGACGACACAGGCCGACAACGTGCCAACAATATACCAGTGAACGCCGCGAAGATTGATGGCCTCGTCCAATTTTCGGCAGACTTTTTCAAATCGCTGTCGTTCCCGTTCCAAAGCGTCTTGGGATTGATTCCATTCGGCAGCGGCGGATTGCAGGTTTTTCTGGAGGCTTTTGGCAACGTCATTCGCATCAACCAGCCGGTTGCTGACGAACAACGCATCGCGTTTCACGGTTTCCGCATGCTTGAGAACGATGTCCTTTAATTCGCCGTGCTTGATGTCCACCATGCCCGCGAAATCATCGGTGAGCGCGGCGGTTTGTCGCCGGTATTCAGCCAGATGCTGTTCCAGCCATCTCCGGCTCTCGGTAATGGCGCGCGGGATACTGGCTGCCGCGCGCAATTGTGCGCGGGTCAATAATACGAATTGAACGGGAAAACTGTCTTCCGGTCCGATGCCCCATTCATGTAAAAATCGGTGAATTCGATCAACTTCCTCCTTCGTCATGTCATGACAAAGCACCGCCAAATCGTCTTTATCCGAATCCATAACGTCATTCGCCCAAGTTGAGCATGGGCTGTTTGGAGCGGGCCGGTTTCGCCGCCGGTTCGGTCTGCGGTTTAACCTCCGGCACCTGTTCGGATGGCACCAGCAAATCGGCAATCGTGTCGTATTGCCGGAACATCTGCTGCATCGCCCATTGCATTTCACCGGCCAGCATTAATTCAAGATGCGGCGTGCCGGGCATGGCCGCTTCTGCGAAGCTCAATTTGCGCCCGGCCTTAGCCTCGGCGCGTTTGATGGCCAGCAAGGTGATGGAAGTCACCACCGGCAACGTGAGTTCCTTCGCCCCGAACTTTTTCAACTCGGCTTCGATGTTGGATTTCTTGAACAGATTAGTCCGCACTTTGGCCGGATTGTGGACAACGACATAATCCACGCGGTCGCCCGCGAAGAAAAACAGGTCGAGCAGATTGTTCATGCTCTCGGTGTCCTCGCTGGGAAACAGGAAAAAGGTGAACAG
>Ga0302319_10025769_pt1 | contig 10393 bp, 10 predicted proteins | sample Bog_T0_2_FD_203319 | JGI IMG/M metagenome (GOLD analysis project Ga0302319, IMG submission 203319) | Peat permafrost microbial communities from Stordalen Mire near Abisko, Sweden - Bog_T0_2 | ecosystem: Environmental > Terrestrial > Soil > Wetlands > Peat | place: Sweden: Abisko, Stordalen Mire...
TGTATCGACCGCTGCAACAGGGTCGGGAGCTTTGTTCTCTTAATGTTTTATTGCCGAGTGTTCATTCGCTTGCCGGGGAGAGTCTCAACCAATCGATCATTGAAAGAGCACCGGCCTGCTCCGATCCGACCTCATTTGTTGAGGTCGGACGGTGACCCGCATCAAATTGAACAGCGGTCGTGATCTACACTGGATCCCAGCCAAACACGTCCCCCGAACGATCCAGCGGCATAAACGCCGCTTTCATCGCCGGAATGCAATGTTCTGCGATCGTCTCCGGTGTCCAGCCTTCGGATCGCTGGATGATACGGATGGGACGGGGCGAACTGAACAGAATCATTTCGTTCATCCGGCAGCCAAAAACCTGGCCGGTCACGTCTTTTGCGGCATCTGATGAAAGATACACTGCCATCGGAGCGTTCTTATCCGGAGTCATCTGCTGAATCTTCGCGACCCGCGCCTGTTGTTCGGGCGTCGTCGCCGGGATCGAACTCGTCATCCGGCTCCAGGCGAAGGGTGCGATGCAGTTCGACCTGACATTATAGCGCTGCATATCGAGCGCGATGGATTTCGAAAGCGCGGTTATGCCCAGTTTCGCGGCCGCGTAATTCGCCTGCCCAAAATTACCAATCAGGCCGGACGTGCTGCTCATGTGCACGAATGTGCCGCTTTCCTGCTTCCGGTAGTGTTCGGCTGCTGCACGCGACACGAAGAAGCTACCGTTCAGGTGGACGCCAATCACCGACAGCCAGTCATCCTCGGTCATCTTGTGAAAGATCACGTCGCGTAAAATGCCGGCGTTGTTCACAACGGCGTCGATCCGGCCGAAATGATCCAAAGCAGCCTGAACGATCTTCTGTGCCGAACCCCAGGAGGCCACCGATTCGGTGCAGATTTCTGCAGCACCCCCGTTCTGCTCAATGAGTTGTTTGGTCTGCTGGGCGGGGCTTGCCGAACCGCCTTCGCCGCTCAGTGAGGCGCCAATATCCGCAACGATAACCTGTGCGCCTGCGGCGGCCATCATCAGGGCGATCTCTCGACCAATTCCGCCGCCGGCTCCTGTTACGACCGCGACTTTTCCTTGCATCATTCCTGCCATATCTACCTCCTGATACGAAGCGGCAGAAACTAGGCGTCCGCATCGGGGTTGTGAACCCGGTTCACCGCACGTCGGCTGATTGGCAGCGGCAACGGAATCGAATATGCGGGATGATGTCTTTTGGCGCCCCAAGCGAGGCAAAATAACAAATGATCGTTCACCGGGGTTGGTCGAACCCGCAGGCGCGCGTCGTTATGCACAGCTAAATGTTCGTCGACGCAGAGGTTCGGGAGGGTCCAGGCATGGAAATGTTTACCGATGGCCCTACTATCGCTAACACGCCGTCAGTTCAGGGGCGCAGAACCACATGACTGGCGATCTCATTTACGAACAACGTGACGGCATTGGTCACATCACCTTTAATCGCCCGCAGGCGCGTAACGCCCTGACGTTTCCGATGTATGAGCGCCTCGCGGAGATTGCCGCGTCTCCCGGCAAGGTGGGTGCTCTGATTTTGACCGGCGCGGGTGATAAGGCATTTGCCGCGGGCACGGACATCAATCAGTTTCTTGCTTTTTCTGCCGAAGACGATGGATTGCTGTATGAAGCTCGAATTGACCGGGTCCTGAGTACGCTCGAAAAGTGTCCGGTGCCCACGATAGCTGCGATCGCCGGTGCCTGCACGGGCGGGGGCGCCGCGATTGCGGCCGCATGCGATCTGAGGGTCGCTGCCGCCACCGCTCGTTTTGGTTTTCCTATCGCGCGCACTCTCGGCAATTGTCTGTCGATGTCCAACCTCGCCCGCCTGGCGGCACTCATCGGGGCCGGCCGGGTCATTGACATGATTTTCACGGGTCGCCTCGTCTCGGCGACGGAAGCGATGGCGGCCGGGTTGGTGACGGAAGTGCTTCCCGATCACACCTCGCTGGCAGCGAGAGCCGGCGATTTGGCAGCGCTGATGGCCAGTCACGCCCCTCTCACACTGCGGGCAACAAAAGAAGCGTTGCGTCGCCTGCGACAGAATCTTCCGCCAGACGATGATCTCATAAGATTGTGTTACAATAGCCAAGATTTCAGGGAAGGCATTGACGCCTTCCTAAGCAAGCGTTCGCCGGTATGGCAGGGTTTGTGAGGTCACTTTATTGGAACGACGCGCTACGGAACCTTTTATTAACGTGCTCCCGATATAGGGATCCGCGTGAGATACATAACGGACTTTGCTGACCAGGCCGTGATCATACCGCTGGTCCTGGCCACTGCGATTGCACTCGCCCTTCAAGGGTGGCGGCGCGGCGCGCTTTTGTGGCTTGTCATCGTAGCGGCGACTTTTTTGGCGATCCTGGCTTTGAAAGTCATGTTTCTGGCATGCTCGCCATTGTTCGGGCCAATGGACATACACAGTCCCAGCGGCCACGTCGCCGCAGCCACTGTCGTAGCCGGCGGACTGGCAGCCATGCTCAGTCACCGTCGGATCAGCATCCTGCCAGCCGCTCTCTTGGCGGCGGTCGTGATTGGTATGTCGCGTCTTCTGCTCGGCATGCATTCATTTCCCGAGGTTGTTCTCGGTGCTGTGGTCGGTCTGGCTGGTGCGGTGGCGCTGCTGAGGTTCGCCGGTGCTCCCCCGCGATTAAAGACGGCGCCGCTCATCGCGGTGATTGTCGTCATTGCTGCGATTTTTCATGGGATGCATTTGCCGGCAGAGGCTGCGATTCGGCATACAGCCTATCGCGCAGCACAATACATCCCTGCCTGCCGCGTCAGTCCGCACGTCGAAAGCGCTTCGATTAGGCTAGCGGCAAAAGTTCTCGGGCCCTAGCGCTTCGCCAGCTGCCCCATCTCCAAAACCCGCCATCCGGCTTTGGGCTGCGATGTGGTGATTGTCGCGCAGGCATCCTATCTTGCACGCCCGGTGCGTGGAGACATCATCCACCCGATGCAGATGCGCACAGACAGGCCCATCCAACGTTGGAAAAACCCTGCGATGCCGACGAGTCAATGGGAATCAATGGCAAAACCAGTGCCGTACTGGCCGAGGCACGACAAGGAATTGTCCTCGGCGGGCCCCTGTTTGAAGGTGGCGGACCATCTGCTCACAGACTTATCCACAGCTACGTTAGATAACTTGGATGACCATCAGGACCTCGCAAACGGCAGTTTGGACACTCTCGTGATCTGACATGAGCAACACGGCGACAATGAGATGAGTGAGACTGGCGATAAAGGTGTTGCGGTAATCGAGGCCGCCCTCGAAACGATGCCGGCCAGCCCCGGCGTCTATCGCATGATCGACGCCAAAGGTGACGCGCTCTACGTCGGCAAGGCAAGAAGCCTAAAGCGCCGGGTAATCTCGTATACCCAAATCGGGCGTCTGCCGGAACGCCTGCGGCGCATGGTGTCCGAAACGGTGACGGTCGAAATTGTCACCACCCACACAGAGGCTGAGGCGCTTCTGCTCGAAGCAAATCTGATTAAGCGGCTAAAACCACGCTTTAACATCGTTCTACGCGACGACAAATCCTATCCCTGGCTGATCCTGACGGAGGATCATCCCTACCCCCAGATCGCTAAACACCGGGGCGCCCAGGTTCGCAAGGGTAGTTACTGGGGTCCATTCGCCTCGGCTTGGGCGGTCAATCAGACCGTTACAGCGATGCAGCGGGTGTTCCTGCTTCGGTCCTGTATGGATACCGTCTTTTCCGCTCGTACCCGCCCGTGCCTGCTGTTCCAGATCAAACGCTGTTCGGGTCCCTGCGTGGGTCGTGTAAGTCCCGGCGAATATGGAAAACTGGTCAATCAGGCCAAGGCCTTTCTCGGAGGGAAGTCCGGCGTCGTCCAGAAAGAACTGGCGATCGAAATGGAGGAGGCGGCCGAAGCCCTCGAATTCGAACGCGCCGCCGCCATCCGCGATCGTCTCCGAGGCCTCACCTTTGTCCAGGGCAACAGTGTCGTGAACCCGGCAAGCCTGACCGATGCAGACATAATTGCGGCTTGGCAGACCGCGGGTCAAACCTGCGTCCAGGTCTTTTTTGTGCGTGGCGGCAGAAACAACGGGAATCGCGCGTTCTTTCCGAGCCATACGAAGACCGAGGAGACACCCAACATCCTCAGTGCGTTTATCGCCCAGTTCTATGACGACAAGCAGCCGCCTCCTTTGCTGTTGATCAATCACGAATTGCCGGAACTGGCCCTGCTTGAAGAGGCGCTTTCGCTGAAAGCCGATCGCAAAGTGGAAATCAGCATTCCGCAACGGGGCGAGAAGCGCGCCGTCGTTCTGCATGCGGAATCCAATGCGCGCGAGGCGCTGGAACGCAAATTGGCGGAGACCGCCGGTCAGGCCAAGCTACTGGAAGGACTGGCGCAGCTCTTCAACCTGCCAGCCGCTCCGGAGCGCATCGAAGTCTACGACAACTCTCACATTATGGGCACCAATCCCTACGGTGTGATGATCGTTGCTGGGGCCGAGGGGTTTATAAAATCAGGGTACCGGAAGTTCGGCATTCGGGGTGCAATCACGCCCGGTGACGATTTTGCCATGATGCGGGAGATGCTCTCTCGGCGCTTTTCCCGTGCGCTTAAGGAACAGGCCGAGGGTGCTCCCGCGTCTGATTGGCCGGATCTCTTGCTCATTGATGGAGGTGCTGGGCAGTTATCGGCCACCCGAGATGTCCTGGCCGACCTTGGTGTCCAGGACGTCAAGGTTGTTGCAATTGCCAAGGGACCGGACCGCGATGCCGGACGGGAATGGTTGCACACCGATGGACTGGCTCCGTTCCAGCTTCCGCCACGTGACCCAGTGCTATACTTCCTTCAGCGGTTGCGTGATGAAGCGCACCGGTTTGCCATCACCACTCATCGATCCGGCCGGTCCAAGACGATCGGTCGTAGCGAGCTGGATGAGATTCATGGTATTGGATCAGCCCGAAAGCGGGCTTTGCTCAATCATTTTGGGTCCGCTCGTGGTGTAAAAATGGCGGGCTTGACGGATTTGGAAGCCACACCTGGCATTAGCCGTGAAACGGCCCGCCGAGTGTATGCCCATTTTCACCCAGGCGTGCTCATGGGCAACGCATCCTGATTTGTGACCGAATTCGCGCACCCCGGTCATGGCCTAAGTGCGAGTTGTGCTTTACGTTTGGTTCGGCATGCTGACCGATCTCCCCAATCTTCTCACGCTCTCGCGGATCGCGGCGATCCCGCTGCTGGTGGTGCTGCTTGCAATCGGGACGCCCGTGGCGGATTTGACGGCCTGTGTCGTGTTCAGCGCTGCCGCTATCACTGACTACTTCGACGGAAAGGTCGCTCGTTCGCGGCGGCAGCATTCGGATCTGGGACGCATGCTGGATCCCATCGCAGATAAGCTGTTGGTGGGGGCAACGTTGATGCTGCTGGTCGGGCAAAATCGCCTATCCGCAATCGGCCTTTATCCTGCGATAGTCATCATGTTGCGTGAGATTCTGGTGAGCGGCCTCCGTGAATATCTCGCGGGTATACGTGTCGGCCTGCCGGTGACGCGACTGGCGAAATGGAAGACCGGCTTCCAGATGGGAGCACTTGGCACGTTGATTGCCGGGAACAACACGGCCGCGGTATTGCATCTTAACTTTCTGCCTGTATCCCTCATCGGCGAGTCCATGCTCTGGGTCGCTGCAGCGCTGACGCTGATCACCGGCTGGGATTACTTGACTGCAGGATGGCAACATGCTGCGGCGCCTGCGACACGGCAGCGCCCAATCGCCGAATGAACACCGCGGGTCGTGGTGCGGTCCGATACGATGTGCAAAGCGCGCTCCCCGGCATTTTTCGGCGTCGCCTCGGGTATTGAAACCCCTTCGACCACCTGTGTCTTTTAAGCAGCTGCAGTCCAGATCGACCAAACGTCGCGTCCGGCAGTGCGGATTTTGGGTTGATTTTCGCGTCGCGACGGGAACAGTCCTTGAGTAGAGGCTGATCTAAGGGCACAGTCCGCCGCGTTTCATACCCAACTCTTATCCCTTTAGGGAGCCTTCCTTGATGCAGCGTATCGCCTTGCTTACTTTAGCGCTGTTGCTTAGCGGCTGCGGCTATAAGACATGGTGGAATCCATCGTTTACGGGTGGGTACAATCCGAACCTGCCCCGAAGCGACAGCGAGAACATGCGACGTGTGGAGGGTGATGAACCGGCTGTGCCGACTTTGACGACCGAACCTGGCGATATCTGGCCAGGTCCGCTCGCTCCACCGCCAACTCTTAAGGATTTGGAGGCAGCCGGCGGCGTAACGCCCCAACCTGAGGCGCCCGTGCCGGGCTCTCCGTTGAGCCGCGGCATTTCGGCGCCCTATCCTTCACCAAGCCCGAGTACGGGAAGTTCTTCCCCACCCGAAAATAACCAACCTGGTCTCGCTACGCCTCAGCCGGCCCCCCCTCTGTCGAGTTATGCGGCGCCCCCAGCAACATCGGTGGGTCGTGGATCAGCAGGCCAGGTCATTCAAACTCCGGGGGGCCCAAGCGTGACGACCGGGGGTGGCCCAGGGTACCAAACAACGATATCTCCCGGCGGAGGGCAGTCCATCATCGTCCCGAATGGCAACGGCACCAGTACCGTCATCCACTCAGATGGACGAATCGAAACCATCCCCACGGCAAAATAAATGAGCCTGAAATAGTGCTAAAGCCGCTGACGATCTCGTACTTTGCCTGGCTGCGTGACCGAACCGGCTTTGCGCAGGAGGAGTTTGCACTGCCGGAAGGGATTGAAACCGTCGGTGAGCTGATCAGCTACCTGATAGCCAAAGATGCGGGCCACGCTGCTGCATTTCGGAATCGTAAGATCGTAAGATGCGCGGTGAATCAGGAATTTGCCAGCGACGCCTCGCGGATCCGGCCTGGTGATGAGGTGGCGTTTTTTCCACCTGTCACCGGGGGATGAGGTTCCGCCACGCAGTTGGTTTATCTACCTGTTGACGTCGGGCTTTATGTGTCGGCGATCAGGCCAGCGGACGGATCCCTAGATACCGTTGCCGCAAATGGGCCTGAAACGCCGAGGCATCAAGTTTATGACTCGTTGCCCGCTCCATTAGCGTATTGAAGTCGAATCGGCTGCCGACAGAGTGGACATAAGTGCGAAGCCAGGCGAGCAGCGGCGATAAATCTCCACGGGCAAAGGCTTGATCCAAATCCGGAATTTGCTTACGCGCGGCCTGCATAAGCTGCGCGGCCGCCATCGCGCCGAGTGTATAGCTTGGGAAGTATCCGAATGCACCATCGTACCAATGAATATCCTGCAGGCAGCCCTGCGCATCATCTATTGGGATTATGCCAAGTAATTGGTCCAACCCATCGTTCCAGGCGCTTGGTAAATCCGCAACTGCCAAGTCACCTGCGATCATGGCGCGCTCCAGCCGAAACCGAAGGATTACGTGGGCAGGGTAGGTCAGTTCGTCCGCGTCTACGCGAATCGTGCCCCGCTTAACACGACGCCAAATAGGCACAAGATTTTCGAGACGATACGGTTCCGGCGCCCCTCCGAAGGTTTCATGCAAACGAGGGCCGAGCCAGGATAGAAATCCATCCGACCGGACGGCTTGCATTTCGACGATCAGGGACTGGCTTTCGTGAGCTGCCATACCCACTGCTTCGCCGACAGGCTGACGTGCATAAATTGTCGGCAGACCACGTTCGTACAGGGCGTGGCCTGTCTCATGCACGACCGCCAATATCGCGGACGTGAAGTCATCCTCGACATACCGCGTCGTAATTCGAACATCCGAGGGGATCCCGCCCGAGAACGGATGGGCAGATTGATCTAGTCGGGCATGGTCGAACTCCAAGCCCAAATTTTTTGCAAGATCACGACAGAATATCTCTTGGGCCAAGACGGGAAATGGCCCAACTGGTGCTAACGGCGCCGGTTGCCGGGATTGATATTGTTCGACTTCCGGCAAGGTTGCGGCAAGAAATCTTTCATAGGAATCGAACACCGGCTCGACGTCGGCGGCGCCGATTCCTGGCTGGTAGCCGTCCATAAGCGCATCGTATGGGCTCAGTCCGAGAGCATCGGCCACCGCGGCGGCGGCTTCGCAGGTAAGTTTTAGGACCAACGCCAAGTGTGGCTGGACCATTCCGAAGTCTGCCGACTGGCGGGCGATGCGCCATACTTTCTCACAGTTCGAGTTAGCCTTGGCCCGTGCTCCAATCAAATCCGCCGGCAAGGCCTTGGCGCGGGTGTAAGCATGGCGCATCAGGCGGAGATTGGCCGCCTCCCACGGATCAAAAGTCTCTGCTGTTAAAAGATCTGCTTCGGTCTCCGGCGCAGTCAGATGCTGATGCTGGAGCACCGCGAGCACCGAAAGCTGGTCGGACCGAGCGTTTCCTCCGCCCGCCGGCATGACCGCAGCAGCGTCCCACCCCAACATGGACGCACACTCGCCCGTCGTAGCGACCAAACCGAACCGGGCGACCAGCCGTTCATAAGCGGACGGATTAGTCATGTTCCTATCGCCTTTCGTGCCCAGACGCCGAATATCACAGCCAACGCGACCGCCAGGCCATACCAAGTGATCACATAGGACAAATGATTATTGGGTGGCCTGGGAAGGTGCGTTTCCGGAGCAGGGTAAGTCTCAGGCTGAGACGTGCCAAGTGCAACCAGCGTGAACGGCACCAGGTTCGGAGCGCCAATTGCGGCCCCAATCGCCGCTGGGTCGAGTGTATAGAACTGCCGAACTTCCGAATCATCGGTCGGGCTGAACCAATGCTGAACTTCTCTCGGTCGCACATAGCCGGTCACTGTCACGTCCCCCGGCGGATTATCGAGCGGTATTGTTCGCCTCTGTGGAACCCATCCCCGGTCAACGAGTACAGGCGGTTTGCCGTCCCTCTGCAGCGGGACGAGTTGTTGGTATCCCATGGTGGGACCAGCCTTTAAGTCGCGGACCTCGGCGCCAAATTGCGCGACCTTATCGAAACGAAACCGGCCGGTAACCGAGACCTTGGTGTATGGCGCCGGGTCGGCCTGAAGCGGAATGGGAGGCGCGGCCTCTGCCGTAGCGACCTGATCCAGGATGCCCTGCTTCCAGCGGAGGCGATAAACTTGCCAAGTCCCGAGTCCGATCAGTACTGCAAGCATAAGGACCGTGCTGATCGCGGGAACAAGGAGGCGGCGCCAAGCGGTCCTCACAAACCCATCTCGGTGGCGCGCGTACGAAATTGCACCGCGACGAGAGCGGCCTTCATTGGCCGTGTTATCAGGACGGCAAGTGGAATCGTTATTACAGGCCAGAGGACTGCGTGCAGCCACAAGGGCGGATTGAAGCGAAATTCAACCCAGACTGCCATGCCGATCACAAATGCGCCCAAGATCATAATCACAATCACGGCTCCGGCATCGCCGGTGTCGGACTTCCCGAAATCCAGCCCGCATACCGAACAAGCCGGTTGCAAGCTTAGCAGTCCTTTGAACAACTTGCCTTTTCCGCAGCGGGGGCACCGACACCGTAGCGTTGCCTGAATAATCGAAATCTCCGGTTTGGTCACGGTGCGAGGGTTACTCCGCCGCGATCTGTCCGGCGCCGTACCAGTAGATGCAGATGAACAAAAACAACCATACCACATCCACGAAATGCCAGTACCAGGCTGCTGCCTCGAAGCCAAAGTGTCGTTCAGGCGTGAACTGGCCGGCTTGAGCACGGAACCAACAGACGATCAAGAAGCATGTGCCAACAATGACGTGAAAACCGTGGAAGCCGGTCGCCAGAAAGAAGACGGATGAATAGACACCGCCACCATTAAACGCGAATGGTGCATGCGAGTATTCGATGCCCTGACAAAGCGTGAAACTTAGCCCGAGGATGACCGTCAAACCTAGGCCCTGAAGCAGTCCCTTCCGATTCCCCTCCAACAAGCAATGATGCGCCCATGTCACTGTGGTGCCGGAGAGGAGCAGAATCATTGTATTTAAAAACGGCAGGTGAAACGGATCAAACGTATGAACATTGGTTGGCGGCCATACCGTCTGACCATTGCCCTGCGTATCGGGAAAGATCAGAAAATTAAAATATGACCAGAAAAAGCCAACAAAGAACATAACCTCGCTGCCTATAAACAGCGTCATGCCGTAGCGCAGGCTCAGTCTCACGATGGCACTATGCGCGCCGGGCGTCCGTGACTCCCGCACCACAGCTCTCCACCAGAAGAACATGGTCGTTAGCACGGTCAGCAAACCAAGCACGAGCACGACATAATTCCCGAAATGCGCGGCCAGGACGATACCGAATACCGTCATAAAGCCGCCGAGAGCGCCAACAATGGGCCACGGGCTCGGATCGGGAAGGTGGTACGGATGCTTCAAACCAGAACCAGCCAGGGCCGTTGCACCG
>Ga0302319_10025771_pt1 | contig 10392 bp, 9 predicted proteins | sample Bog_T0_2_FD_203319 | JGI IMG/M metagenome (GOLD analysis project Ga0302319, IMG submission 203319) | Peat permafrost microbial communities from Stordalen Mire near Abisko, Sweden - Bog_T0_2 | ecosystem: Environmental > Terrestrial > Soil > Wetlands > Peat | place: Sweden: Abisko, Stordalen Mire...
AGGTCCTGGATGGCGCGGCCGGCCTTGATCAGGCTGGTGAGGCCGGTCAGTTGCCGGGCTTCGCCGTCGTTGAGGATGAGCATATCCACGCGCTTGAGGAGCGAGATCAGTTCGTCCTTCGCGATGTTGATCCAAAGGTCCATGGTGTCCGCGATGACGAAGCGAGGCTTGTCCATCTGGTCGAGGACATGGTGCTGTAGGGCGGGCGCGATATTCGCCAGCAGAACGTAGGGCGTTCCGGAATAACCGGGGGCGAGCTTAGGGGTGAAGTGCTCGAAGACGTTCAACTCGACGCTGCGGGTATCCCGCGTGTTGAGGTCCCAATGATATTCGCCGGACCAGCGAAAGGTCTTCCCCGGCACCTGCTGAAGGCCGGCGAGATCGACCTTGCGGCTTGCAAAGTAATCGACGTGTTCCTTGGGGAAATCGTCGCCCACGACGCCGACGAGATTAACGTGGCTGAAAAAACTGGCGCTGACGGCGGCGTAGCTGGCCGAGCCGCCGAGGAGGTCGGCGTGCTCCGCCATGGGAGTCTTGACGGTATCGAGCGCGATGGAGCCTACAACGAGGACGGACATGGGATAAGTTGGGTTGGGTTGAATTGGAACGGCTCAGGTGTGTAGCGGGGATACTGGAAATTCGGAATTAGAATTTCAATCGCCGAGCATGGCCTTCACTTTTTGACAGTATGCCTTGATATCGGTCGACTGCAGGATGGCTGAGACCATTACGACGCGGCGGGCGCCGGCTTCGATGACGGCGGCGAGGTTTTCCAGGTTGATACCGCCGATGCAGAAGATGGGCTTTTTGACCGCCTCATGGACCGAGCGGATCTCCTCGATGCCGATAGGGGGGTAATCGGGCTTGGTGGTGGTGGCAAAGACGGGGCCGAAGCCGATGTAATCGGTATCGTCAGCAGCCGCCTCCATGGCTTGGGCGAGGGAATGAGTGGATTTGCCGATCACGGTTCGGTAGCCGGCCAGCTCGCGGGCGCGTGTGACGAGGAGATCGTCCTGGCCAAGATGGACACCCTCGGCACCGACCTGTGCGGCGACCTCGGGATAGTCATTGATCACAAAAGGGATGCCGGCGGCCATGGTGACGGGATGAATCTGCTCGGCAAACCAGCGGGCGTCGTCGGGAATGAAGGTTTTCGCGCGCAATTGGATGATATCCACCCCGCCCTCGATCATCTCCATGGCGGTGGGCACGAGGTTCGCCGGGGAAACGTAGCCAAGATCAAGGATGCCGTACAACCGGCAGTTTTCGAGGCGCTTCATGACCTATCGCTTGAACTCGGCGCTACGGGAGCCGATGATCTGGTCCACGAAGCCGGTGTTGTACTTGCCGCGCAGGAAGTCGGGGTTGCGCATGATGGCTTCCTGGAAAGGGATCGTCGTCTTGATTCCGGTCACGATGTATTCGCCGAGGGCGCGGGTCATGCGGGCGATGGCGTTTTCCCGGGAGGTGCCCATGGCGATGATCTTCGCGATGAGCGAGTCGTAATGCGGCGGGACGGTATAGCCGCAATAGGCGTGGGAATCGAGCCGCAGGCCGCGTCCGCCGGGGCTGTAGTAGAGCTCGATCTTGCCGGGGCTGGGCTGGAAATTGTTGAACGGATCCTCTGCGTTGATGCGGCATTGGAGGGCGTGGTACTTGAGCTTCGGCTCACGTACCCAATGGGAAAGCTTTTCACCGGCGGCGATCTTGATCTGCTCCTTCACGAGGTCGATGCCGTAGGCCTCCTCAGTGATAGTGTGCTCGACCTGGATGCGGGTGTTCATTTCCATGAAGTAGAAATGGCCCTTGTCGTCCACGAGGTACTCGATGGTGCCTGCGCCGGAGTATTCAACGGATTCGGCCAGTTTGACCGAGCACTTGCCCATCTTCTCGCGCAGGTCCTGCGGAAGCATGGGGGACGGGCATTCCTCGACTATCTTCTGATTGCGCCGTTGGATGGAGCAATCGCGCTCACCGATATGTACGACGTCGCCGTGATCGTCGGCCATGACCTGAAACTCGATGTGATGCGGGTTCTCGATCAATTTCTCGATGTAAACACCGGGGTTGCCGAAGGCTTTTTCCGCCTCGGCGCGGGCGGCGTGATACCCCTGGACCATGCTGACATCGTTGTGGGCCGGCCGCATGCCGCGCCCGCCGCCGCCAGCGGTGGCCTTGATCATAACCGGGTAGCCGATTTTTTTCGCAATCCGGACCGCTTCAGCCTCGCTCGAGACGATGCCGTCACTGCCCGGAGTGCACGGTACGCCGGCCTTGCGGGCGGTTTCGCGGGCAATGTTCTTGTCGCCCATGGCGCGGATGGCGTTGGCCGAGGGGCCGATGAACTTGATATTGCAACTGTCGCATACCTCGGCGAAATGGGCATTTTCCGAGAGGAATCCGTATCCGGGATGGATGGCATCCACGTCGCCCACTTCCGCGGCGGAGATAATGCGGTCGATCTTGAGATAGCTGTTTGAGCTGGCGGCGGGACCGATACAAATGGCCTCGTCGGCAAGTTGGACGTGGAGGGAGTCCACGTCGGCCTCCGAGTAAACGGCCAGGGTCCGGATGCCGAGTTCCTTGCAGGCACGGATCACCCGCAGCGCGATTTCGCCGCGGTTGGCGATGAGGATCTTGTTAAACATCGGCGTTGATGAACGTGCGGCAGCGAGGTTTCGGCCTCCCGGACGCGGAATGCTGCCCGGCCCGGGTCATTTGAGCCGGAATAGCGGCTGGCCGTACTGCACCGGCTTCCCGTTTTCCGCGAGGATCTCCGCGATCACGCCCTTTGTCTCGGCCTTGATCTCGTTCATCACCTTCATGGCCTCGATAATGCAGACGACCGACTCCTCGGAGACTTCGGTTCCCTCCTCTACGTAGGCGGCGGACTCCGGGGATGCGGCGGAGTAAAAGGTGCCGACCATGGGGGAGAGGATTTCGTGGCCACACGGTTCCGGCTCGGACGGGGCCGCGGCGCCGGCGGTTGGTGCCGCCGGCAGGGCTGCCTGGGCCGAGGGCGCGGGGTAATAGACGGGGGCATCGCTGCCCTTCTTGAGCTTGATGCGCGACCCTTCCTGCTCGATTTCGATCTCGGCGAGGTCGTTCAGGGTCATCAGCTCGATCAGTTCCTTAATTTCTTTTAAGTCCAAGTGCGGGGCTCCTGTCAGGGGTAATACTTGGCGGTAGCTAACCGTGTAGCGGAAAAGGCGTCAAGCGTGAGGGTTGGGGCGGAGGGAATAGATGATTTTAGATTTTGAGGTTTGGCCCTGCGCCCGGGTGGAAGAGAGGGAAGGGCCAGCCGAGGCTGGCTTTACCGAACTTGAGCTAAGATTCGAATTTCCCGGGAGGCGGGGGCGGGGTAGGTTGGTCCATGCCCGATCTTTTTGAGGAAGCTCCCCCCGTCCAGGCCACCTCCGCGGTGCCCCTGGCGGCGCAGATGCGGCCGCGTACGCTGGAGGAGTACTCGGGGCAGGAGCATATTCTGGGACCGGGGAAGTTGCTGCGGCGGGCCATTGAGGCGGATCGGATCTCGTCGATCATCCTGTTCGGGCCGCCGGGGGTGGGAAAGACGACGCTGGCGCAGATCATTGCGCATGCGACGGCTTCACGGTTTGAGAGATTGAGCGGGGTTGAGAGCAGCGTTGCGGATATGCGCCGGGTGATTGCGGGTGCGGCGAACCGGCTTCAGACGACGGGCGTCCGGACGATTCTCTTTATTGATGAGATCCACCGGTTCAATAAGGCGCAGCAGGATATTTTGCTGCCGGATGTGGAGAGCGGGGTAATCCGGCTGATCGGGACCACAACGCATAACCCGTTCTTCTATATTAATAGTCCGCTGGTTTCGCGGTCGCAGGTTTTTCAGCTCGAGCCGCTCTCGCAGGAGAGCCTCCTGGCGCTGATGCGGCGGGCGCTGGCCGATCCGGAACGGGGGCTTGGCGCGCACCCGGTGAAGGCGGATGAAGATGCGCTCCGGCACCTGGCGATTACCGGGGGTGGGGATGCCCGCAAATGCTTGAATGCGCTGGAGGTCGGGGTGCTGACCACGCCGCCGGGGCCGGATGGGTTCATCCATTTCACGCGGCCCGTGGCGGAGGAGAGCATCCAGAAAAAGGCGGTGGTTTATGATGCGGACGAGGATCAGCACTACGACACGATCAGCGCGTTTATCAAGAGTATGCGGGGAAGTGATCCGGATGCGGCCATTTATTGGCTGGCGAAGATGCTCTATGCCGGGGAGGACATCCGGTTCATCGCGCGGCGGATTGTGATCTGCGCGAGCGAGGATGTGGGGATGGCCGATCCGCAGGCGCTGATCCTGGCGGTGGCGGCGCAGCAGGCGGTGGAGTTTGTCGGGATGCCGGAGGCGCAGATTCCGCTGGCGCATGCCACGGTCTATATTGCGACGGCGCCAAAGAGCAATCGGGCGTATGCGGCGATAGGGAAGGCGATGACGGAGGTGAAGCAAGGAGTAACGCTGCCGGTGCCGAAGCATCTCAGGGACACGCATTATAAATCGGCAAAGAAACTGGGACACGGGGAGGGTTACCAATATTCCCATGACTATGAAGGGGGATATGTGCCGCAGGCTTATCTGCCGGAGGGACGGATTTATTATGAGCCGAGTGAGATCGGGTATGAGAAACGGGTGAAGGAACGGCTGGATTACTGGAGGGCGTTGTTTGAGGCGGAGGGAAAGAAGGGGGAGGGGGCGGCGAAGCCACCGAACTGAATTGCAGTGTAGCGTAGTGAAAATGTTACATTGGAAGCTGGAAAACCTTGCGAATCGCAGGTATATAACCAATAACCGCGAAATATGAAGTTTAGGTTGTTGCTCCGTTCCCTTCCCTTCGCGGCGCTGATCCTACTACTTGATTCTCCGTCGATATCCATGGCCCAGGATCTCTACGTGGCGGACTATCCTGGCGGCAAATTGGGCAAGTACGAAGCGACGACAGGAAAGACTATGAGTGCTTCCTTCATCAGCGACAAAAATGGTCCGCTTCACATCACGAGCTCCGGCGGCAACCTCTACGTTGCAAACATCGACACCAACACGGTAACGGCTTATAGCGCCACGACCGGTGCGGCGGTCGCTGGGTTTAAAGCGCCGAGTGGATTCGAAGAACCATCCGGTGTCGCTGTTTCGGGCGGAATTCTTTACGTTGCCGACATAGGGTCGGGGGTGGTGCGGGCGTTCAACGCAACAACCGGCAAGGCGGTTACCGGCTTCAAATCCCCCGGCAGCGTGAATAATCCGCAGGCGGTGGCGGTTTCGGGCAATGTTCTGTATGTGGCGAATGCTGGGATGGTGATCGAGTGCAACGCGACGACGGGGGCGACAATCAAAGCACCCTTTATCAGCGGATTAAGTGGTCCTGATGGCCTGGCCGTCCTGGGGAATTATTTGTATGTTGCGAACTCCGGTAACAATACCGTGGGGAAATACAATGCAACAACTGGAAAGGCTATCGCGGCGGCGTTTATCGACGAACTGAATGCGCCGGGTGATTTGGCAATCTGGGGCAGCCATCTTTACGTCTCAAATGTTGGGACTTTCAACTCAACTCACGGTGATTTTGTCGGCGGCTTCGTGGGCGAGTACGATGCTACGACAGGCAAGGCAATTGCCGGCTTTAAATCCCCGAGTGGATTGACCGAATTCAATGGCATTACGGTATCCGTTTCCCTGCCCGGACTGTATAACGCGAGTCTTAGGGCCACCGGAACTGGAAAACAAATTCCGCAAGGGTCCGGATACGCGACGATCACAATCGGCGCCACGGGCGGGGTGATGGTCGGGGGCGAATTGCCGGATGGCGAGAGTTTCAGCGGCTCGGGTGTTTTGAGCAGCAACCCGAGTGGAAGCCAGATTGTATTCGATGACAAAAGCTTGAGCTATCCTGACGTAACCAAGGCCGGGGTGAAGGGATCGCTGGCGGGAACAATCGATCTTGCGCAGGGGACCGACACGGATGTTTGCACTGGCAGCCTGAAATGGATCAAGCCCCAGCAAAGGAAGGGTGCGTACCCGGCGGCAATCAACACCACAGTGGATGTCAGCGGAGGCTTCTACCAGCCGCCCGCGACGGGTGGAAGCGTGCTGCCGGGATTCAAGACCGGCACACTGGAGTTGAGCGATACGGCCGGATTAAGCCCAACCGGAAAGACGCCATTGGATCAGGCAGTGACCCTGGACTCCGCCGCGCTGAAGCTCACTCCTCCGGTCAAAGATAAGTTGACCGTGGCGATCACTCCGGCAACTGGCATATTCAAGGGGACATTCGTTTATCCGGGGCAGAAGACCCCCACCGCATATATTGGCGTGCTCATTCAGAGTCAGACCGAAGGCGAGGGCTTCTTCGTTGGCCCGAATGGGAGCGGGACGGTGAGCCTGACGCTTAAGGCTCCGTGAGTGGATCCCGGCGGGCGGCACCGCAGGAGCCTTCGTCGTTCCCCATCGGGCTCACGGGTCTAACCCCGTTTTTCCGAACCCCACCAACGCCTCCACGGCCGCATGCACGTCATCGGCGCGCATGAGGGTTTCGCCGACCAGGATGGCGTTGCAGCCGCTTTCGAGGACACGGCGGGTATCGTCGGGGGTTTTGATTCCACTTTCGCTTACGAGCACGATGTCCTCGGGGACCTCCTCACTCAGTTCCTCGGTGGTTTTCAGGTCCACCTGGAAGGTGGCGAGGTTGCGGTTGTTGATGCCGATGATGGTGGCGTCAGTTTCCAACGCGCGGTCGAGTTCCTCGAGCGTGTGGACCTCAACGAGGACATCGAGTTGGAAATCAGTCGCGACGGCCAGGAGGTGCTCGAGTTGGGGCTGCTCGAGGGCTGCGACGATGAGGAGGATGGCGTCGGCGCCGGCGAAGGCGGCCTCGTAAATCTGTACCTCGTCCAGAATGAAATCCTTCCGGAGCACGGGCAGGCCGACCGCGGCGCGAACGCGGGTCATGAAGCTGAGGTTTCCCTGGAAGAATGGTTCGTCCGTCAAGACGGAGATGGCGTTTGCGCCGGCGGACTCGTAGGTAAGGGCGATCTGGACGGGATCGAAGTTCTCGGCGATGACGCCGGCGGAGGGGGAGGCCTTTTTGACCTCGGCGATCAGGCCGAGCATGCCGGGGCCGCGGTCAATCGCGGCGCGGAAGCCGCGGAAGTCGTTCCGCTGAAGAGCCCCGGCGCGCAAAAGGTCCTTCCGGTGGGCCATCTTGGCGATTTCAACGCGCTTGGCTTCGAGGATTTTCTGCAAACGATCCATTGCCCATACTAAAACGGGGGTCGGGGGTTGGGTCAAAGGGGTTCTGGGGGCTTGGGTCCTTGACAAGTGTTAAGCAACAGGCTACAGCCTTCCAGTTGCAAATACGGAGCTTCATCCACAAGGGCCTCAAACGGCTCTACTCGGATGGCCGCGCTAAAGGTGTGCCGCCGGATACCGTGGACAAGCTGCGAAAAATGCTCGCTTACCTGGACAACATTGAAGACCCCGAGGAATTGAGATCGCTTCCGAGTTGGAAGCCGCATCTCCTGGCTGGCGACCGCAAAGGCACCTGAGCCTTAGCGTTACGGCCAACCGGCGCCTGACGTTCCGCATCGACACGACCGAGGGCGAAATTTACGACGTGAATCTCGAGGATTACCACTAACGACATGATAAAGAATATGCCTATTAAAGATCCACCCCACCCCGGTGATTTTATCCGGACGGAAATCATTGAGCCTGCTGGCCTCACGGTCACGGGAGCCGCCGCCGCGCTCGGGGTATCCCGCCCAGCTCTCTCGAGCTTGCTCAACCTCAAGGCGGCCCTGTCCGGCGAAATGGCGCTGCGCATCGAAAAGGCTTTCGGCGTCAAGATGGACACATTGATGCGGATGCAATCGGCCTATGACATTGCCCAGACGCGGAAGAGGGACACGAAAATCCACATCCGGCGCTTTGAGCCCGTTGCGGCCGTTCACCCTTGGCGCAGAATCGTTCTCAACCATCGCGATGCCAACTCGATTGAAACGGAAGGAAAATAGCGAAAGTGCCAGCACCAGGAGGACGGGTCGGGACCCGTTGGCGCTCGAAGAAGCGCGCAGGGCGAATCGCGGAAAGCCGGGGACGACGGTGAACGAGTTGCGCCGCAGGCGTGGTCTACCGGAGTTGTAGAACAATCCGTAGCCTCTCGCAGAGCCAGTGGTGGTGCATTGGGTGAATCCGATGGCGCGGCTCTGGCACCCCTGCCGGGGTGCTCCCGGTAAAACGCGATTACCGGGGGTATCATTTCGCTGACGCTTCATTCAACCCCCGGCTTCCGCTCTGTGAATCCTCCGGGTTCATGCGGATCAGCTTCATAAGCGACTTGTTATAAGTTGCTTATAAATTACGACCCCCGGCTTGTGAATCTTTTCACAAAACACGCTTGCCCCTCTCTCCGGCCCCCCCGTACATTCCTAGGCTGTCTGTTTTTTGCCCTTCCGCATGGCTGTCACCCACGAGTTCGAATCACCTGATACCGCCGCACGCGCCGCGGCCGCGGTCACGCGCGCCGGCTCGGATACGAGCGATCTGCTCGGGGAAAAGCTGATCCTCAATATGGGCCCCTCCCATCCGGCCACCCACGGGGTGCTGCGGGTGGTCCTGGAGATGGATGGTGAGCTGATCACCAAGGCGACCCCGGATGTCGGCTACCTGCATCGCGGAGATGAGAAAATCGCCGAGAACATGCAGTACAACCAGTTTGTTCCCTACACGGACCGGCTCGATTACCTTGCGCCGCTGGCCAATAACGTGGCCTACGCGCTGGCGGTCGAGAAGCTGATGGGGTGGGAACTGCCTCCGCGAGGGAAAGCAATCCGCGTGATTTGCTGCGAGCTGGCCCGGATTTCGGCCCATCTCCTCGGGCTGGGCGCCTATGCCATGGATGTGGGGGCGATGACGGTGTTCCTCTACACCTTCACGGAGCGGGAAAAGATTTATAACCTGTGCGAGATCATCTCCGGGGCGCGGTTTACCACCAGCTATACCCGGATCGGCGGGCAGACGCGCGATTTGCCGGACTTCTTCTTCCCCGCGGTGCGCAAGTTCCTGGATGATTTCCCAGGCATCCTCGACGAGACGGACCATCTGCTCTCCCGGAACCGGATCTGGATGGAACGGACCCAGGACGTGGGGGTGATCTCGAAGGAAATGGCCATTGCGTACGGGCTCTCCGGCCCGAATCTGCGCGGCTCGGGCGTGGATCGCGATTTGCGCAAACTCCAGCCGTATCTCGGTTACGAGCACTACGACTTCGATATTCCCATCGGCTCGGTGGGCGATTGCTACGACCGTTACGTGGTGCGGCTGGAAGAGATGCGCCAGAGCGTCAATATCCTGAACCAGGTCCTCGCGAACATGCCGAGTGGGCCGATCAATGTTTCAGACCCGAAGAACATGCCGCCGCCGAAGGCCGAAGTGCTCACGAAGATGGAGCAGCTGATCCATCACTTCATCATCCACACGGAAGGCATCGACGCCCCGGTTGGGGAAATTTATTTCGGCGCGGAGAACCCGAAGGGCGAACTCGGCTTTTATATCAACTCGAAAGGGGGCGGCACGCCGCACCGGCTGAAGATCCGGGCCCCTTCGTTCGTCAACCTCAGCATCCTCCCGGCAATCCTGCCCGGCCATATGATGAGCGATGTCGTCGCGATCCTCGGCTCGCTCGACTTCGTGATGGGGGAATGCGACCGATGAAACCACCCCGATGACCATGGCCGCCCGTTTCCCATCCATCGCCATGCCGCTGGCCGCCGCCTTCCTGGCCTGCGTGCTGATCCCGGCCTGCGCACGGAAATTAACCGATGCCAACCTGGCATGCGTAAAGATGGACATGAGCCCGAAGGAAGTGGAATCGATCCTTGGCCAGCCGACACGGCAGGAGACGCGCGAAATGCCGCTGCAGGCCGACGCGAAAACGCTGCCGGTGCAACGGTACATCTATGAGCAGGATGGGAAGACCGTGGTGATCCACTTCGTGGATGGCAAACTGATCGGCCAGGAGGGCTCCTTCGACCAATGAAACTGCCCGCCTCACTCACAGCCCAGATTGACGAGGTGATCACGCATTACCCCGTCTCCAGCCGCAGCGCCACGCTTCCCCTGCTTCATTTGATCCAGGAGCATATCGGATTCATCCCGGACGAGGCGATTACCTGGATCGCGGACAAGCTGGAAATCCAGCCGATCAATGTTCTCGAGCTGGTGACTTTCTACCCGATGTTCCGGCGCCAGCCAGCGGGGATTACCCATATCCGCGTGTGCCGCACGCTTTCCTGCGCGATGGCAGGCAGCTACGGGCTGATGGACAAAATCTGCGAGGCCGCGGGCATCGAGCGGCACGGGCACAGCCACGGCAATCC
>Ga0302319_10025772_pt1 | contig 10392 bp, 7 predicted proteins | sample Bog_T0_2_FD_203319 | JGI IMG/M metagenome (GOLD analysis project Ga0302319, IMG submission 203319) | Peat permafrost microbial communities from Stordalen Mire near Abisko, Sweden - Bog_T0_2 | ecosystem: Environmental > Terrestrial > Soil > Wetlands > Peat | place: Sweden: Abisko, Stordalen Mire...
CCGATTCCAGCGCTCGTGCTCCTCGGAAATCGTCCTGGCGGTGTGGCCCGGTTGGAAATGAAGCGCGTAAATCAAATTGCTATGCGCCCCAACATAGTCCGGCCTGATCCGGAGCGCACGTCGATATGCGGCTATGCCTTCGTCCAACTCCCCCAGACTCTTCAGGGCGTTGCCCAGATTGTTGTGGGCTTCCGGAAAGTCGGGTTGGAGTTCGAGCGCGTCGCGATACGCTCCAATCGCCTCGTCGAATCGACTTCCATCCCATAGCGCCAGGCCCAGATTATTATGGGCCTCCGCGTAGCTGGGTTTGATTTCGATCGCCTCGCGATGCGCGGCAACGGCTTGGTCGATCTGACCCCGCTCCCGCAGCGCATTGCCCAGATTGGTATGCGCCTCCGGAAAGCGGGGCTTGAGCTGAAGCGCCCGGCGGTAAGCGGCGATGGCTTCATCCACTTGACCTCGCTCCCGCAGCGCGTTGCCCAGATTATTGTGCGCCTCCGGAAAGTGGGGCTTGAGTTGCAGCGCCTGGCGATACGCGGCCACTGCATCGTCGAGCCGGCCTCGCTCCCGTAGAGCATTGCCTAAATTGTCATGGGCCTCCGGAAGGTCCGGTTTGAGTTGACGCGCCCGGAGACACGCTGCCATGGCTTCGTCCAGCCGCCGCTGCCCGGCCAGGGCGGCGCCCAGATTGTTGTGGGCCTCAGCGTGGTCAGGCTTGAGTTCGATTGCCTGGCGATACGCAGCGACGGCTTCTTCGACCTGCCCTCGCCCCCATAACGCGTCGCCCAGATGGTAATGAGTCTCCGGGTAATCCGCCTTCAGTTCGAGCGTCTCACGATACGCGGCAACCGCTTCGTTAAATTGGCCCTGCCCGGCCAATGCGACGCCCAGATTCTTGTAGGCCTCGGGGTAGTCGGGTTTGACGGCAACCGCTCGGCGATACGCGGCAACGGCCTCTTCGAGCCGGCCCAGACCGGCCAGTGCGGCGCCCAGATTATTGTGGGCCTCCGCAAAATCGGGCTTGAGTTGAAGCGCCCGCCGATACGCCACCGTGGCTTCGTCGAGCCGGCCCATCGTCCGGAAGGCTTCCCCAAGGTTGGAATGAGCCGCCGGATTATTCGGCTTGAGAACTATGGCCTGCCGAATCCACTCCACTGCGAGGTCGTGGCGGCCGGCTTGGTTGGCGATGACGCCGAGGAAGTGCAGAGCATCGGCATGGTTGGGCTGCACAGCAAGAATCTGGCGATAGAGCGCCTCCGCCTCGGCCAGCCGCCCGGCCTGGTGATTCTGAAGCGCGATTTGCAGCGCCTCTGGAATTGTCACGGCCCGACCCTCCGTGCCTCCCTATCGCGCGCACACTTCTCTATCATATGGGTACGTCGGCAACGGAATGGATTTTTCTTTGATCTCTCCCGTAACCGCGTTTCGCCGCGTTGTCGAGGGCCTTGATAAAATACGGTCCGGATGGAAACCGCAAATGAACGCGAATGAACGCTAAACATTGAGGCCCAGCGGCGGCAGGTTTCCGCTATCGGCGTCCACCCCAATCCAATCGCGTCCATTCGCTGTTGCCGAAAAGAATTCGCGTGACATTTTGAACACTTCCTGCCACAACTCTTCAATAATAACGGGGCTCCTTGAACCGTTGGCGAGGGAACGGAAAGAGGAGAGGGAAAGGACCTGACCGAGGCGGCGGCGGGACAACGGCCAACACCCCCACATTTTTCAACCCAATCCAAGCATTCCACGAGAGCCCGCCACCAAAAACCACATCGACCGATGGCCAACCGCAACCACATTTTTCCTTTCCCCATGCCCAAAATTGCCCTGAAGGCCGCACCCTCAAACCAATGGGGCGGATCGACATCGCATCCAACCACCGCTCGAAGGGCGACGCGCCGAGGCAGTCGGCCACTTGCGCTTCGCGCCGGCGGGGTATCTGCGGGGCAGCTCACCCACCCAAATCGCTTTGATTCAGTCGGATTCACCCGGATTCGGCCAAGCCGACACCCAGTGTTTCGGGTTTGTTTCCATTGCGCCATAGACCTGTCGCAGGGCCTCCAGTCCGGTATCCGCTCTCCCGTCTCGTCAGATTATTTAGATTCACCCTGATGTGCCCAACTTCCTTGCAACCTTCCCCGCCGCTCTCCGTCCATCTGCGCTCATCTTCAGTCAAACTCCGTCCCCAAAATCCCATCCAAATCGCTTTGATTCACTCGGATTTACTCGAATGACCCCTTGCCCTACACCGTTTTTCACCCACCCACCACGTCGCCCTCTCACCCTCTCACACCACAAACCTCCATCCAGCATCCCCAGCCAGCGGCATTCCCTTTCCGGTATCCGGTATCCCCTCTCCGCTTTCGTGAGATTCACCCGGAGACGTCCCTTGAACCGCGCGCCCATTCACCCATTCACCCACACGTGCCGTGCTCTCCAACCCAACAGTCCCACCCGAAGCCCCAACCCACCTTCGTGCCTTAGTGCCTTCGTGTGAAACCCTCTTCCCAATTCCTTCCCGGCTCTTGCCACCGCTGACAAGCGCCGCTAAAAGTCTCGGCTCTCCCGATCTCAGTGAATCCAACCCTCCTCATCGTTGACGACGAAAAGCACACCCGTGAAGGGCTTCGCGCTTCTCTGGAAGACAGCTTCGACGTTTATATCGCGGCGGATATCGCCGGCGCCTTGGGTGTCCTCGAACGCGAACACGTGGATGTGGCGCTCACCGATCTGCGCATCGGGGGCGAGGATGGCATGGTCCTGGTTGACAAGATTCTCGCGCTGCCGCATCCCCCGATCGTCATCATGATGACTGCCTACGGTTCGGTGGATGCCGCGGTCGAAGCCATGAAGCGCGGCGCCTATCACTTCGTCACCAAACCGCTGAATATCGACGAACTGGAGATCCTGATTCGTCGCGCCCTTCGCAGCCAGGCGGTGGAAAAGGAGAACGTCGAGCTGAAGCAGCAGGTCGATAAACGTTACGGGCTGGAGCGATTGCTCGGTGAGTCCGCGGTGATGCACGAGGTCTTCGATATCGTCCGCCAGGTGGCGCCGACCCGCGCCACCGTTCTCATCCAGGGGGAAAGCGGCACCGGCAAGGAATTGGTGGCGCAGGCGATCCATGCGCTTAGCGGCCGGCCAAAGCACAAGTTCGTCGCCGTCCATTGCGCGGCCCTTTCTCAGCAGCTCCTGGAAAGCGAACTCTTTGGACACGAGCGCGGCGCTTTCACCGGCGCCGTCGAACGGCGAATCGGCCGTTTCGAGCAGGCCAATGGCGGCACGATCTTTCTCGATGAAATCGGCGAAATCGATGCCGCCACCCAGGTGAAACTTCTCCGTGTCCTCGGCGAGGACCGATCCTTCGAACGCGTGGGAGGCAATGCGCCGATCAAAGTGGATGTGCGGCTGGTGGCGGCCACGAACAAGAGCCTGGAAAAACTCGTCGCCGAAGGAAAATTCCGGGACGACCTCTTCTTTCGCCTCAGCGTCGTGCAGATCAATATGCCGCCTCTCCGCCAGCGAAAGGAAGACATTCCCATCCTGGTTCAGGCCTTCCTCAAGACCTTCGCCGAGGAGAACAATAAACCCACGCCGGAGATTGCGCCCGAGGCCATGGAAGCGCTCCTCCGCTACGATTGGCCCGGAAACGTCCGCAAACTCCGCAACGTGATCGAAAACTGCGTGGTCATGACGCCCGGCGCAAAAATCGGCCTGCGTAATCTCCCGGTGGAAATCCGGGAGGCCACCGTAAACGATGGACACTCCGCTTCCTCCAGGTTCGCGCCCGCCAGGGGCAGCCGTTTTAATCTGCACGAGACCGAGCACCGCCTCATCGTCCAGGCCCTCGAAGACACCGGGGGAAATATCACCATGGCGGCCAAAAAACTGGGCATCAGCCGGCGCACTCTTCACCGCAAACTCAAAGATTTGAAAGACGATTCTCCTCCCAATGGCGGCCCCATGGTTTCCAATGTCGATTGATATTTTCCGCGCGATGACTCCCACCCTGGCGGTCTCCTGGGTGGGTTTGAGCGTGTTTTTTGCCGTCCTCCTGGGGATTGCGGGCCTTGCGTATTGGCTGATCAAGCGGCAGGGCGTCTCCGAAGTCGGCGTTCAGGAATTCGTCCACCACCTCGAAGAAGGCGGGATGGTCAAATGGGTGAAGCTCGCCGTGCTGATCAGCGCCATCTTTTTTATGATCGGCATGTGGTTTTTTGACGTGACGATTCCGATCATCTCGAAAGCGCCCAACGGCTTCCGCGGGCTCTCGCATGAAAAGGCCATCGAACAGGCCCAGATCTCGCGGGAAATCCAGCGGGGCAATGGGTTCTCCACCAAGATGATTCGCCCGGCGGCCCTCTGGCAATTCGAGCAAAAAGGCCGCGAATTCCCCTTGGAGCGCACGCCGGATACCTACCACGCGCCGCTCTCTCCTTTTATCACCGCATGGGTCTTCAAGGGAACCGATGCCGTCAATCGTCTGTTTCGTTCCATGAGCGGCAATATCCCGGTTCTCGCGCGGTTCGTCTATGACGAGACGATGACGAAGACGAGCATCCTCTTCGCCTACGACAAGATCATCGCCTTCACCCAATTGCTGTTCTTTCTGCTGGCCGTCCTGGTCAGTTACTTCACCGCCATTCGTCTGTTCGACGAGCGCCTCGCTGTCTTGGGAATGGGGCTGCTGCTCCTCTGCCAGAATTTTTGGGATTTCGCGATGTCCGGCCTCCCCCAGATGCTCATGCTTCTCCTCTTCAGCGGCGGCATGCACACCCTCCTCCGCGCGATCGAGGCAAAATGCGCCGAACGATCGCCTCGTTGGTGGATCGTCGCCACCGGCGTGCTCTTCTCCCTGCTGGCGCTCACGCATGGCCTCACGATCTGGATTTTCGCCGGTCTCGTGGTCTTCGCCTTGATCTACTTTCGGCCTCTGGGGCGGGATGCAGGGATTCTGCTGGGAATCTTTGTCCTCTTCTACGGGCCGTGGATGGCCCGCAATTACGCCGTCTGCGGCAGTCCGGTCGGGATCGGCTGGTATTCCGGATTGGCGGGCGTGCGAGCCAGCGAAAGCCAGGTCATGCGCTCGATGGAATTGCCTCTCGATGACGTCACCCCGCGCATCTATCGAAGGAAGATCCAGGGCCAGATCCTCAATCAGATGGGGCAAATCTACAATCTCCTCGGAAAGGTGCTCACCGCGCCCATTTTCTTTGTGGCGCTCCTCCATCCCTTCAAACGAAAGGAAACGGCCGATCTGCGCTGGGCGGTCCTGCTCCTTTGGCTTTTTGCCGTCTTCGGAATGGCCGTCTTCGGCTTGACTGAGAAAAGCGGCGTCCACGCCAACGATCTTCACGTGCTGTTCGTTCCTCTGATGAGTTTTTACGGCCTCGCTTATTTGCTCGTCATGTGGACCAGGCTGGAGGTTCGCGGAGAATTCTTCCGCCGCTGCCTCCTGGCGGGTATTTACCTCATTTCAGCGCTGCCGTTCCTCGATAATTTCCTGGATATGATCGGCCCGCCGAAAAGCCCGGTGCAATGGCCGCCTTACGTGCCGCCGTGGATCGCCTACCTGGGCGAATTGACCCGGCCCAATGAAATCCTCATGTCGGATATGCCGTGGGGCGTCGCCTGGTACGCGGATCGCAAAAGTCTCTGGCTCCCAATGACGATCAAGGCCTTTATCCAGCTCAACGATTACAATCAGCTCAAAGGGGGAATCGTGGGACTCTACCTCACGCCGGTCTCCGGAAACGCCGCCTTTATCGGCGAGATTTCGAAAGGCGAGTATCGCGAATGGGCTCCTTTTATCACCCGCTCGGTCAAGCTTGACGAATTTCCGCTGCATGCGGGCACCCCGATGCACATCGACGGCGAATGCGTATTATACATGGATCGCGAACGCTGGAAAACGCGCACGGACTGACGGATTGCGTATTCCGTGTTAATTGTTGAGTTTTTAGAGCTTCGCGAATTAAATTTCCGAGCCTCTCTTCATGGCCACCAAAACGACAGCAGCCAAAACCGGCGAACAGACTTTCGAGACAGCCATCGAACGGCTGGAAAGTATCGTGCAGGAAATGGAGTCCGATAAACTCCCTCTCGAGGATCTCCTCCTTCGCTACGAAGAGGGAACCAAGCTGGTGAAAGTCTGCGAATCAAAGCTGCAAAGCGCGGAAAAGCGCATCGAAATCATCGCCCGAAACGCCACCGGGGAGACCCGCCTCGAGGAGTTTGAACCGGAGAAGAAAACCCCTTCCCCACAGCCCGAGGCAGAAACGTCACTATTCTAAAAACCGGCCGCCCGAGTGCGACTCTCGAATCCTTTCGCAACATCCCATCTCTCCAAATGCCAACGCCGATCCTTTCCACCATCAATTCGCCCGCCGACATCAAGGCAGTGGCCGAACACGATCTGCCGCAACTCGCCCAGGAAGTCCGCGACGAACTCGTCCGCGTTCTCTCCGACCATAATCCCAAGTCCGTCGGGGGCCACCTCGGGCCCAATCTCGGCGTGGTCGAACTGACGATCGCCATGCATCGCGTTTTCGACTCCGCGAAGGACAAGTTTGTCTTCGACGTCTCGCATCAGGGCTACGTGCACAAGCTTTTCACCGGTCGCCGGGAACGCTTCGACACCATGCGCCAGTACGGCGGCCTGAACGGCTTCCTCCTCCGCTCGGAAAGCGACCACGATTGCTACGGAGCGGGGCATGCCGGCACCGCCCTCAGCGCCGCCCTCGGCATGGCCGTGGGGCGGGATCGGCGCGGAAGCGATGAGCACGTGATCTGCGTCGCAGGCGACGCCGCTTTCACCTGTGGCGTCAGCTACGAAGCCCTCAACAACGTCTCCGATTCCACCAGGAAATTCATCGTCGTTCTGAACGATAACGAATGGTCCATCGCCAGGAACGTCGGCGCCATCGCCACCTATTTCAACAAGATCACCACCCACCCGACCTACGCCCACCTTCACGAGAAGGCCGCGCAATTCGTCGAGATGCTGGGCGGCAAGTTCGCCAAGAACTTCGCGCACAAGATCGAGGCCGGCGTAAAGAATCTTCTTCTGCCAAGCGTCATCTTCGAGGATCTCGGCCTCCGCTACTACGGGCCGATCGACGGTCATGATATTCCGCTTCTCACCAAGACTTTCGAGTTTCTCAAGACGCAGAATGAACCCGTGCTTCTCCATATCCTGACCCAAAAGGGAAAGGGATACGCCCCAGCTCTGGAGAAGCCGGACAAATTCCACGGCCTCGGGAAGTTCGAACCGAAAACCGGGGCCACCGCAGCCGCGAACACCCCAACCTACAGCGAACTCTTCGGCAAGACGCTCGCGAAGTTCGCGGATTCCAACAACAAAATCTGCGCGATCACGGGCGCCATGCCCACGGGCACCGGTCTCGTTCATTTCGCGGCGCAACATCCCGACCGCTATTTCGATGTGGGAATCGCCGAGGAGCACGCCGCCCTCTTCGCCTGCGGCCTGGCAGTGCAGGGCTTCAAGCCTTTCCTCGCCATCTACAGCACTTTCATGCAGCGCGCTTACGACATGATCGTCCATGACATTGCGCTGCAAAACCTCAACGTCGCGCTCTGCATGGACCGCGGCGGATTGAGCGGCGATGACGGCCCCACCCACCACGGCCTTTTCGACATCGGCTACTTGCGCCACATACCGAATATCGTCCATATGCAGCCCAAGGACGAAGACGAATTCGTCGATATGCTTTGGACGATGGCGCATTATCAGGATGGCCCGATTGCTATCCGCTACCCGCGCGGCAGCGGCGTCGGCAAGCAGCCGAAAGCCCAGCCGAAAATCCTCGAAATCGGAAAAGCCGAAGTCGTTCGCCATGGCGCGCAGAGTCCCGCTCGCGTCGCGCTCATTGGTCTTGGCGGAATGTGTCAGATGGCGGAACAAGCTGCGGACCTTCTGGAAGCCCAGGGCATCAGCGCGGCGGTCATCAATCCGCGCTGGATCAAGCCGCTCGACACCGCCACCATCGATTTCTTTGCCGCCGGCGCTGAAGTCGTCTGCACCTTTGAAGATCACGTCCTCCACAATGGCTTCGGCTGCGCCGTCATTGAACATTTGAACGACGCCGGAATCAAAACCCCGGTAGTCCGCATCGGATGGCCGGATCAATTTGTCGAGCATGGCGCCGTGGAAATTCTCCGGAAGAAGCACGGCCTCACCGCCGAGGCCGCCGTCGAAAAAATCGTCGCGCAAATCAAGGGAGGCAAATCCTCCGGCAGAACTACGAAGAACGTCGCGTAGCGAAAATGTGAAAACGCTGATCGGGGTTGTGTCCGCGATAGTCCTGGTGGGCGCCGGTTTCGTCGCAGCCCTTTCGGTCCATTCCATTGGACCCCGGGAAAAGGAGCCGCCCGCGGAAATTGCCAGTCCCGAGCCCCAGGGGGAACCGCAGCCCGTTCCCATTCCGGAGACCATGATCACCTTGAAACACGCTGTCCAATGGAAGGACGGCGCCGGCAATCCGGGCTTGGTTCTGGAAGCGGGCGCCCAACTTGTCACCGAAAGCACGCAGGGCTTGGATTACATCGTCTCCCGCGATGGCCGCAGTTTTCGCATCCGATGCGACGACGCCTACGAAAGCCATGGACGCTTCACTAACGGCCAGGTCGAGCAACTCGCTCTTCAGATGGCCGGCGAGATCCGCGAGGGGAATAAAGTGCCCACCAATGAACGGATCGTCACCCGGGCCTATGAAGCGCTTGAACAGCAGCGTTTAAACGCCTCATTCACCGACCCGGCATCCGTGGTGGACAACCTCCAGCGGGCCTTGCTCCTCACTCCGTCCGCCGACCTTGATGGCGAAGTCCCTTCTCCACCCTCCGGGAAGCCGGACTGATCCCCTGCTAAAAGCTTTGCGCCGAAGCCATGCGCCCACTTCCGGGCGAGACGATTCCGCCGCGGAAAGGGACATGGCTTGGTCATTTGCCAAGAACCTTGAGAACGACAAATACGAAAAGGGCCAGGCCGAAACCGCCGCCGAATAGCCAAACAAGAAAAGCGGGGCCCGCCGCTGCTAAAACTGGCGTGTATGCGACAATTAATGGAGTCATAAGTTTCTGAGTAGGTTGGTTATTTGTGTCCATGCATCGCACCGAAAGAGTGGAGTGGATGTGACTGGAAACGGCCGATTCGCGCATGGGCAAAACAAAGGATCAAAGCGGACCGGACGTTGGAGTATGCTTCCGCCCCGCTCGTTGCCCTGGTTCCTCAAGGCCTCGCGCGTGAGCCTTTCACTTTTCCAGCGCCCACACGACCGCATTCACCAGGAAGCGATGGAATTCGGGGTTCTGAAAATCCTCGGGATGACCTAGCGACGTATAAAACACCCGCCCTTTCTTCGGTCCGTAGCGGCGGGTCCAAGCCACTGGTTCAGCCGCTTCCCCGGCAATCGCGCCGACCAGAAGCGGCACGGTGTCGTCCGCCAATGGGCTGACTTTGTAGAGCCCTCCGTTTCCGACAAGACGGGAGACATCAAGGCCTTTCAAGATCGATTGCGTCTCCGCCCCGGGCGCAAGCGAGATCGTGACCTTCTGAGTCCCGTGGTGACCGGTGTAGTGGCCGCCGAGCACTTCCGGATCGAACTCCTGCCACAATGCGAGCTTGGGATCGGCGATCTTGTCGGTCGGCCTCAGCGCGAAGGCGTGGCACGCGGTGCGGATGCCGACCAGTGGTTTGCCGGAGGCGAGGTAGGCGCGCACTGCGTCGAGTTGATCCTGGGGCGGAGTGCGCCGGCGCACGCTCAGAAAAAGCAGATCGGCCTCACCCAGCGCGGCGACAATTCCGGGAAAGTTGTTTTTGTCCTGGGCGTCCGCGTTGATCACGGTGATTTGGTAGCCCAGAGGTTTCAAATCGGTTTCCGCGAAGGCCGGCAAAGTCTCCCATGTATGGTATTCTTCTTCGCCGATCATGAAGACGATCCGCGCGGGTTCGGCGGCTCGAATTGCGGGGGCGATTGCGCCAAGAACGAGCGCCGCGAGGAAGATGAGATATTTGATCATGGGGGATTAGTTGTGGTTCTTGACGCTTACTGAGTACATCCCGCAGAAAGTGCATGCAACTCGAGCCAGCTTTGCACGAGTCGCTTCGCCACGGTCCGGCTGAATCCCGGCCACTTCAAGGAGGAGCTTCGGCGTGCCCGCAGCCCGCAAGCTGGGATCGATGGCCACGGAGTGAATTCCGTCCACGGAATTCCGCGCTCTTTTCGGAGCGCTTTCAACGCCGGCCAGCTCTCGAGAAGGATGACGCTCTCCTCGGTAAACAGATCCAGCTTCCCCTCCTTGAATCGGAATCCCGGTAAGTGGTCGCGCGGCATTTCCGGAGCGTATCAAACCGCGTCGAGAAGCGGTCAAGCC
>Ga0302319_10025776_pt1 | contig 10390 bp, 6 predicted proteins | sample Bog_T0_2_FD_203319 | JGI IMG/M metagenome (GOLD analysis project Ga0302319, IMG submission 203319) | Peat permafrost microbial communities from Stordalen Mire near Abisko, Sweden - Bog_T0_2 | ecosystem: Environmental > Terrestrial > Soil > Wetlands > Peat | place: Sweden: Abisko, Stordalen Mire...
GTACTGTGCCGAAGTGGCGGAATTGGCAGACGCGCGTGGTTCAGGTCCACGTACTCGCAAGGGTGTGGGGGTTCGAGTCCCTTCTTCGGCACCATAGATTACAGTCGTTAGATTTGATTGGATTCCTGAGAGACTTCCCTGAGAAGAGATCGGTCTTACCTGATCTTCGTCATGCATTCGGAAGCTGCATCGATCATCCATCTTGTATGATCGAGTCGGGCTTTTCAATGAATCGATTCCGCATTCCAATCTTTTTCTCTGTCCTGCTTGCCGGCGTATGCGTGTTTGCCCAGCGGGCTCCGATTGCGCAGCAGCTCGTCTTCGCGCCTTACCACGCGAACGGGATTTACAAGATCGGCGAAACCGTGGGATGGACCGTGACCCCCGGTCCGGTTGCGCCCAGCTATGCCTATAAGTGGACCATTCGCCGGAACAACGCCGTGGTGCTGAAGGAAGGCAAACTCGATCTGTCTTCGGGGCAGGACAAGATCGAGATCGAAGGCGATCAGCCGGAAATGATCTACGTCGCGATTGAGCCATATGCAACACTGGCCGCGGCGGCGCCCGCACCGGGTGCAGCGACATCATCCGTGGCTCCGGCGGGGGGGCCGGCGGGATCGGCGCCGTTGAATGCAGGCATCCCGGCACCTGTCAGCCCAGCACTGGATGCGGCGACCACGGCCGCAGCGCAGGCCGGCGCGAACCAGGCCGGCGCGACAAATGCGGGTCACCCTGCTTCAGTCGCGGCCCCTGCCTGGACTGGCGGCAATACGGGCCGCAACAACGGATTGTATGCGGTGGGCGCAGCGGTCGCGCCAACGCAAATCCCGCTCTCCACACCGCGGCCAGCCGACTTTGACGCCTTCTGGGACGCCAAACTGGCCGAACAAGCCAAGGTTCCGATCAACGCAGTGGTCACTGCGGTATCCACCGATGTGCCTGGTGTAACCGTGAGCATGTTTGCGCTGGACGCGCTGGGATCGAAGGCGCATGGGTACGTGGCAAGACCTGCTGCTGAAGGCAAGTTCCCCGCACTCATCCAACTGCAATATGCGGGCGTTTACGCGCTCAACCTGCACGCCGACGCGGAGCGTGCTGCGCAGGGCTGGCTGGTTTTGAATGTCGACTCGCACGACAAGTTGCCCTCCGACCCGTCAGGGAATGTGCCGCAGAATTACAACGCCATCGGCAACACCGATCGCGAGAAGTCGTATTTTCTCGCGATGTACCTGCGCGATTCGCGCGTGCTGGACTACCTGGCGACGCGGAAGGACTGGGATGGCAAAACCGTGGTGCTCACTGGCGGCAGCATGGGCGGTCAGCAGAGTATGGTGCTTGCCGGACTCCGACCCGACAAGGTATCTGCGGTAGCGGTCTGCGTGCCATCCGGAGCGGACACGAACGGGGATCTCCACGGCCGCAAAGCCGGTTATCCTTACTGGCCCTCGGACAATCCCGATGCCATGAAGACCGCGCTTTACTTTGATCCCGTCGATTTTGCTTCGCGCATTAAGGCGCCGGTGATGGCGGGCTTCGGGTTGATCGACACGGTTTCTCCGCCCGCGGGAGTATGGACGATGCTCAACCAGATTCCAGGGCCCAAAGAGCCCGTGCCGGTGATCGACTCAGAGCATGACAACTATACCTTCATGAAGATGGAGCCTTGCCATAAGAGAACGGGTGAGGTTCTCAATCTGATTTTGAAGGGTGGAGTCTTCACACCGAAGGAATTTGTGCCCTAAGATTAGTTCCTCGCGCGAATGGACGGCGCGACGCGAGCCTGTTGTTTTAGCTCACTGCCGCAATCAGGAATGGTGGGCCCGGAGGGATTCGAACCCCCAACCAAGGGATTATGAGTCCCCTGCTCTAACCGTTGAGCTACAGGCCCGTTCTCGCTGCATCTGGTAGCAACGAAATTGGTATGGGCGGGAAATATGCTTTGCGCTAACCACTAATCCTGGACTGATGTCAGCCCCATCTTAAGTTTGCCACAGCTACATGGGGGCGGGCGCTTCATCGACCAGATTGGAAGGGTGCGATCTGTCTCGCTCAGACGCCACACTGGGAAAGTGCTGAATAGCATCGGAATTCGGAATCGTTTTACTCGACACCTCTTTTTTGACGAGTCGTTCACCAGGCGTGGACAGCGAGGATTGAAGGCGCTCCTGTCTTCCCGTCGATTACGCTGACCTTCAGGACAGCCTCGACATTCCGGGCGTTAAGGTCTTTACCGAGTTGATCTCGGAGCAGTTGCATGTAACGCGGGCTGCTTGCAAACTCCGCGGCGGCTTCAGTCCCATTGCGTCCAATTCCGGCCAGGACGACGACCCAACTATCGGTAGTAGTGTCGCGATACCGCGCCACGAGGGCGTAATCGTCGGCACTGGAATAGGAAAGCGCAGGGTCGCGCGACCAGCGAATCCGGGGTTGCAGGCGGTCTACGATCGACTCAGCCGGCTCGGATTCAAAATGAAATCGTAAAGGCTCCGCCAAACGCAGCGACCACTGGTTGTTGAACGCACCTACCAGGATGAATGAATGCTCGCGGAGTTCAGTCAGGGGAGTTGCCCCGGCGGACTTGAGTTGCGTTTGTACTCCGGAACTCTGAAGCAGCCCGCTGATATGCGAAATGGCCGAGGCGCCCTCCATAGAAACAAATGGGTATTCAATATCTTTGCCGGCGGTGAGAGTCCCTGAAACCCTCTCTGGCGCGAAGATAACGCTCCCTGTGCATATCAGGATCGTCCGCTGGTCGTGCAAGACCGGGTCCCAAAAATCGTCCAAGGCGGTTCGAGTATGAACAGTGCTATTTCCCCAGTTGATTCCAGCGACAGCGATCAGCACAACGATTACCGCGCAGGCGAGCCAGAAGAGGCGCCTTGACGTTGAATTACTTAGCCGGGACACCGAGTTGTGGTCGACATTGGCTGCCGGGATCGGAGCCAATGTCTGAACCACGAGCGTTGGGGAGGCAGGCTCCGGTTCGTGCATCTCGCCAGACGGGGCCGGGGAGATCCGGCCGTTGGTTGGAGTCGGAGTAGACCCGATGTCGTCTTCCGATTCTTCGTTTTCTTCGTGCCCATTCAGGAACTCTGGGACGTACGACCCCGCCGGCAGTGAAATGCGAAGCTGGGAGGCTCGGCCAAGTTCGTGATAGTAGAGCAAAAGGCGCTTTCGGACTTCCCCTGCGGTATAGCGAACAACCGTGTCGGCATTCGTGTCGTATGCCGGCTGTCGATCGAATACATCAACGCCGAGAGTCCGCTCCTTCAAGAGATCCGACTTGCCTTCCAGCGTCTTTTCTACGATGTACTGGAGCAGCGCGGGGTAGCGTTTACTGCTTGAGAATTGTGGACTGGCCAGAATCTTCTTCAGCTCGCGCAGGATCGCTTCACGCTCCTCTTTTGTTTGAGGATGCCAGGCGTTCCGGCTTGAGGTGACTCGGCTCATCAGAATTCCGTGATGATACTCGGGGCCTCCGATAGTATGCAAGAACGTTTGACACAAGAAAAGCTGATGCTCTATGGCGCTCATTTAAAACAGGATATTTACGTCATTCGGTGTCAAACGGTGAGTCACTTGTCAACTTTGCTCGTGAAGCCGAGCATTGGGTCGTTTTTACGAAGCACCCAGAAAGTCGCGGAAGTATCGACTGAGTCATTCGCCTTTTCTGCGCGGTGTGCCATAAAAGGTCGAAGCAACAACAAAATCGCAGCAGTATTCGGGCAACGCCGGAGAGCGGCAGCATAACTCGCAAACAATTTCGGAGGCAGTATGAAAACACGCAACATGACGAGGACACTTATGACTCGCGCAGGTACGCAGTTTCTTGTTGTACTCGCTCTGATTCTGGGCCTCAGTTCCATCGCATTTGGACAGCAGACTACCGGAACCATTTCAGGTACGGTTAAAGATCAGCAAGGAGCGGTGGTCAACACGGCCACGGTTAAGGCAACAAATCTGGATACCGGGTTTTCCCGGTCGGCGCCGGTAAACGGCTACGGCGAGTACCGCATCGACTACCTTCCCGTAGGCCGCTACAAGGTGGAAGGGACCGCTCCAAGCTTTGAACGCTTTGTCCAAGAAAATCTCGCCCTCGATGTGGACCAGACGTTGACGGTTGAAGTCAAACTCACTGTCGGTGCGCAATCCCAAACCGTCACCGTGACGGAGGCGCCCCCGCTGGTTAATACGTCTGACGCAGTATTGGGCCGGACCATTGAGCCGGACGAGATCGTCAACTTGCCCCTGGTCAATCGCAATGTCTACTCCGAGGTTTCCCTTACCCCCGGTGTGATGGCCAATAACAACAGCCCCTCCTCGAACCCCTCCGGCAATCCCACGATGGCCACCGGGCTGTACGTAGAAGATGTGCAAATCAACGGGTCCATCGATGGTGGAAGTGCTGAGGTCGCATTTTATCTGGATGGCGGCAACAACATTACCGGCATGCGCAACTACGGCAACCCGTCGCCCAACCCCGACGCAACGGAGGAGTTTCGCGTAGAGACCAGTGCATTCTCGGCGCAATACGGCCAATTTTCCGCGGCTGTGGTCTCGGTGATCACCAAGTCGGGAACAAATAGGTTCCACGGTGGATTGTTCGAGTTCAACCGCAACACCGATTTCAACGCCAACTCCTGGTCCCCGGCCCATAACGCCGCAGGGAAGATCATCGTTTCGCCTTACCACCGCAACCAATTTGGCGGTGACGTGGGCGGCCCCATCAAGAGAGACAAGTCGTTCTTCTTCTTCAGCTATGGTGGTGTGCGACAGGTAACCGATGCAGTGTTTACCGGGGGCATCACACCTACGGCTGCCGAGCGCCTGGGCGACTTTACCGCAGACACCTTCAAGGTCTACATGCCGGGCACAAAAACGCAGGTGATGGGAACCAACAGCGGCCCCGGTTGCGCCATAGCCACACTGAACTGCATACCCTCCACCCTGCTGGACACGACCGTTGCAAACTTCGACAACGTAGGCAATACGATAGGATCCTCCATCCCGTTGCCCAACGGAGCTCTCAAGCCGGCGACCGGCGGCGGAGCATACGCGGGCCTCTTCCCCATTCCGACAACGGAAAATGAATTCCTGGGCAAGTATGACCAGAACCTCGGGGACAAGGACCACCTGTCAGCGACCTACTTCTTTTCGAGGAACGTGCTGGGCAACTCCCCTGGCGGCAACATCCCGTGGACCATCAATCAGAACGCCTCGGATGGCACTAATCTCAACCTCAGCGACGTTCACACATTCAGCCCCACGACAGCCAATCAAACCTGGCTGACGTTCACGCGGGCAGCGGGTGGACGTGTCAACCTGCCGTTCACCGGCCCGGCGACACAGACCCTCGCGTCGTACGGCTCGAACTTCCTCATCCAAGGACCGCCCGCACTGCCAAACCTGGCACCGTCGGGCGCGTTTTCAGCGACCACGACGAATGCGGGTCCCTTCACCGGTTCCGACAACTACGAGCTGCGCGACGTGGTCAGCCTGGTCAAGGGCAAACACAACCTCTTTGTTGGCGGCGAGTTCGCGCTCGACAAGACAATGTTCTTTGCCGACCTGCTGAACTTTGGCAGCATCAGCTTTGCAACCTCCGCGCCCACCACCACAGGCAATGTGTTTTCAGACTGGGTTACCGGTCAGGCCTCTTCGACTGAGCAGGACTCGCCTTATACCACCCATCTGAGCACATGGCACTACGCGGCGTTTGCGCAAGACAACTTCCGGATCACGCCGCGGTTTACGGCCAACATTGGAGTGCGGTGGGACATCGATTTGCCGCCCGTTGACTCCCACAACCGGACGGAATCGTTTATTCCCGGCCAGCAATCCACGGTGGCCCCAGACGCGCCGACCGGCTTGGTGTTTCCGGGTGACAAAGGTGTAACCCGCGGCATCATCTCCACGAAGTACTACCATATTTCGCCGCGCGTCGGTTTCGCGTGGGATCCGTTTGGGAACGGCAAAACCTCAGTTCGCGGCGCCGGAGGTATCTTCTACGGAACTGTCGCTGGCAACGAGTGGAACCAGCCCGGCAATGCCATTCCGTTCGCCTTACGGCCACAGACCGGCGAGGGCCCTCTCAATTCGATCACGAATTACTATTCTTATCCGGGAGACTTCCCCTCGACCGCGCCGGGTGGTGGCTTGTTCCCGTACACCTATTCGCCGAGCAAACCTGTATTCATCTCCGGCCCCGGCGGTGCCACTGAAGCCATCACTACGGCCTTCAAGTATCCCTACGTCTACCAGTTCAATCTTTCCGTGCAGCGCCAATTGCCTGGCAAGATAACTGTGACGTCAGCGTATGTAGGTGCGCTCTCGCATGACCTGCCCAACTTCCTCGACGCCAACTACGCGCCATATTCGACCGTTTTCGGTAAGCCAAGCACTTCGGCAACCAGCGTCGCCGATCGGCGTCAGTTCGATCCCTGCGTCGGAGCCTGTCCTACGGGTGCAGCCGCCATCAACAACGGCACCGGCATCCTGGGAGCGGGGATCATCGATCTGCTGTCAAACCTGACAGCCAGTTACCACTCCCTTCAAGTCTCGGCGAGCAAGCAGTTTTCCCGGGATTTCAGCGTCAACGGCTTCTATGTCTGGAGTCACGGGATCGATAGCTTCGAGCCGGATGCAGATGGAAATTCGGCACCACAGGATCCAGGGTACTTTGGCAAACCCTTCACCCCCAGCAACAATTCATTAGGAGCTATTGGCGGCGGGCTTGGGGAGGAAAAAGGCAATATGAGTGCCGACATTCGCAGCAACGCCGCGATTTCCGGCACATGGAACCTGGACTACTTCCACGGCGAGAACAAAATCGTCAAGGAAGTGGTCAACGGCTGGCAGATCGCGCCGATCGCCTACCTGCATAGCGGCGGGGTATTTACCATGACCACGGGCTCGAACAAGAACGATGACAGTGCCGGCAATAGCCGCCCCGACCTGGTTTCCGGTGTCAGCTCCAAACTTGACCCTCACCGCTGCCGGGTTTGCTCCTCCAACAGTGTAACGAGTGCATGGTTCAATACGGCAGCCTTCACAGCTAATGGGCCCGGTGTGGCAGGGGGTATCGGGCCCGGTGGCGCGGACGGCAACGTAGGCCGCGACACTCTCTATGGACCTGGGTTCAGGGATGTCGATATGGGACTTTTCCGCAACATTAAGTTCGAGCGTGGAATGGTGTTCCAACTCCGCGGCGAAGCCACCAATGTCTTCAACCTGGTAAGTCTCTCCAACCCCACCGCTTCCCTCTCGTCGGGCAACGATGGCAAGATCACGTCGGCTGCCGGCACCCAGCGCATCCTGCAGGTGGGAGGCCGTCTGACCTTCTAACTGAATGCCCTCAAACTTATCCGTGCGAGCGGCACTTGAATGCCGCTCGCATGGATAAGAAAACATCCGCCGCACGGTATTCACGGCAGATGAAGCTTGCAACGCGACTGACGTTTCAAGCAAGCACATGCAGCCTCCATCACGCCTCCTCGCTACGAGCAGGCGTGTTTTTTTGCATTTGGCTAACTTGTGTATAACTTGAACTCGAGGGGGATATGAAAGACAGCAGTCGAATCTTTGCACCGATCAGCGACACAGTTGAATCGCACCCAGAGCCGGGTATGCAACGCCGGGTACTGGCTTATAACCAGAATGTGATGTTAGTTCGTCATCTTCTAACAAAGGGATGGAAGGGACTAAGTCACAGCCACCCGCACGAGCAGCTTGTCTATGTCGTGACTGGATGCATTCTATTTACCGCTGATGGCCGAAACGTCGAAATGCACAGCGGCGATAGTATCGTCGTGGAGGGAGATGTCGAACATCAGGCGACGGCTCTCGATGACTCAGAAGTGCTGGATATCTTTGTTCCCTATCGCAGAGAGTATGCGGACTGAAGGAGTGGCTCAGCCTGTTCATGGGCCAAGCCTGGCGCGAGAAAGCGTGAAGAGAAACAGTGTGAATCAGCGGGCTAGACGGTATAGTTCCGATCCCGCAAGAAGAAACGCTCCGACGCCGTAAACATAACTCGATGTCTCAGTGAAAGCGCCGGGCGCCGCTCCAACCGGCTGGATACAGCCCAATCGGCCATCTTCATAAACATGAGAAAGCAGACCCTGCCATGCTTTCTCCGCAACTGGCTCGTATTTCTTCTTATCGAGTATCCCGGAGTTAATCCCCCAGGCAAAGCCATACGCAAAAAATGCGGATCCTGAATTCTCAGGCAGCTTATAGTCGGCTTGATCCAGCAGGCCGGCTTTCCACAGTCCGTCCGAGTCTTGCAACGACGCAATCTTCTCGGCCATCTCTTTAAACTGTGCAACATACTTCGGCCTTGAGGGATAGTCGGCGGGCATCTCGGACAGCACGCGCGCCAGGCCTGCGAATACCCAGCCGTTGCCACGTGCCCAGAAGACTTTGTTACCGTTTTTTTCGTGCGCTCCAAAGAAGGTTTTGTCGCGATAGTACAGATGATCGTCCGGACTGTAGAGAAGGCCGGAGGTAATCCACCATTCGTGGTCCATAAAGTCCAGGTACTTGCGATCGCCCGTTGCCCTTGCCAGCTTAGCCAGCACAGGCGGAGCCATGAACAGCGCGTCGCACCACCACCAGAGTGGCTTCTCCGGATCGTCCTTGAGTTGCATCACCGCATCCATGCGCTCACGTATTGGCGCAATCATTGCCGGATCGCGATGCTGGAAATAGAGATCGAGATATGTCTGGCCGATGGCGTGATCGTCCGCATGGGCCAGCCGCGGACCCGGCTGCCACTGAAAGCCCTTGCTCATCTCCAGCATTGCGTCCTGGTATTTCTTGCCGTTTGCGGCCTCAGGTACCGCCATGAATCCGGCGTAAAGCGCTGCAAACGTCCAATCCTGATCGAAGTTAGGGCGAGCCTTTTGCAACTGCCAATCCGCTACCTTTCGAATCGCATGGCTTACATTTTTTTTCGTCAACTTTGCGGAGAGATCTGTCGCCAGGGGAAGTTCGGTTGCCGCGGAATCGCCTGCCAGGGAATTTCTCTGTGCTGTGGTTGTCTGTGCAGAGAGAGCGGAAGTTATCGACAAAATTGCTAAAGCCGATATGCAGAAGACTTGCGAAACGGAAACTCTTTTTCTGTTCATTCGGGGCGAATGTACATGAGGTCCGCGTCGAGTGTCAATCTCCGGCAACAGGCGGGCGGAGCTTGGAATAAGCCTGTCGCAGTTCTTTCTCGATTTGGTTGCCGGTACAATGAAAGGGTGATGGAACTTGTGCAGATTTCGCCCGCTCGGAAAGCGCCGGCGCCGAAACCGGAGTGGCTGAAGGCGCGTGCGCCGGTGGGTGAGAATTATCACGACCTGAAGCGCCTGGCCCGGTCGCTGGGATTGCATACGGTTTGCGAGAGTGCGCAGTGCCCGAACATTGGCGAGTGCTGGCACCATAAGACCGCAACCTTCATGATGCTGGGGAACCTGTGCACGCGGCGCTGCGGATTCTGCGCCGTTCCCAAAGGCCGGCCCGAGCCGATTGATTTTGATGAGCCGCGGCGCGTGGCTGAAGCTGTAGCCGTGCTTGGTCTGCAGCATGCGGTGATTACGAGCGTGAACCGCGATGACAACCTGGTGGGTGGGGCACGCGCTTTTGCGCTGGTGATTGAAGAGATACGGCGGCAGGCTCCGGGATGCAGGGTTGAGGTGCTTATCCCTGACTTTCAGGGGAATCCGGAGGCGATTCGAATTGTGGTTGAGGCACGGCCTGAGGTGTTGAACCACAATACGGAGTCGGTGCCGCGGCTTTATCGCGTTGTGCGGTCTGGGGCGCGCTATGAGCGGACGCTTGAGTTGCTGCGCTATGCCAAGGAACTGAACCCGCAAGGGATCACGAAATCTGGCGTGATGGTTGGGCTGGGTGAAGAGACTAGCGAGTTGCTCGAGGTCTTCCGCGACCTGGCTGCTGTGCATTGCGACATTCTTACTATCGGGCAGTATTTGCGGCCTTCGCGGGATCATTTGCCGATGGCTCGGCTATACACTCCGCGCGAGTTTGCGGAGTTGAAGACCGAGGCGTTGAAGATGGGCTTCCGGCATGTGGAGTCGGGTCCGCTGGTGCGGTCGAGCTATCACGCGCATGAGCAAGCGGCGTCGACGGGGTTGACGGTGGTGGCTTGAGGTATCCCGAACCTCGACCCGCGCTGCAACGGGTTGTAGAATAACCGTTGGCAGTTGGGCACTTACGAGGGAAGAACCGATGGCATCGTTCATTGAAGGCAATCCAGCAACCAAGGGACTTTACGGCGACCTGAAGCGTCGCATGGACGGCACTGTGGCAACATTTCAAGCGAACCTGGCTTCGACGCGGACCGGCCGCGCCAGTGTGCACATGCTCGACCAGATCAAGGTGGAGT
>Ga0302319_10025777_pt1 | contig 10390 bp, 9 predicted proteins | sample Bog_T0_2_FD_203319 | JGI IMG/M metagenome (GOLD analysis project Ga0302319, IMG submission 203319) | Peat permafrost microbial communities from Stordalen Mire near Abisko, Sweden - Bog_T0_2 | ecosystem: Environmental > Terrestrial > Soil > Wetlands > Peat | place: Sweden: Abisko, Stordalen Mire...
GACGGTAGCGGACGTGGCCGATCACATCGATCACGCCGTAAGAATCGACGGCATCGACCACGTCGGGATTGGGAGCGATTTCGATGGAGTCTCGGGGCCGCCGAATGGGCTGGACGACGTTTCGAAGATGCCGGCGCTGATTGAGGTGCTGCTGGATCGTGACTACACCGACGGCGACGTCAAGAAGATCTTGGGGGAGAATTATCTGCGCGTGATTCGCGAGGTCACGGGCAAGTGAAAGGCAATATCGGGATGCCCATTACAGGCGAGCGCATTTTCGAAATCTTCAGAGGGCTTGAGGCGGGCGACGGTGCCGCATTCTTTGAGCAGGTGGCAGACGACGTTGACTGGAAGGTCAACCGCGAGGAGATCTCGATTCCACCCAAGATCATCATTGAGATGGCAAAGGGCTTCACGCTTTTCATGGTGAAAGCTGTGATGAACGGCCGGGCGGACGAGGTACTCGACATGGCCGTTACAAATCTTTGGCGTTGAGGAAGACCGTTAAAATGCCAGCCTGGAAGCGCCTACTCGTTCGATTCGCCCTTCTGGTTCTGATTCTCGTGGCGTCCAACGAGGTAGCCCTGACGCAAAGTTCGCCAGCATCGCCGGAATATCCTTGGCGCTATTCTGCCGGGCAACAGCCTCGGGATATGGGAGGCCTGCCAAAATCCACCTCCTTCCTTGACGCCGCGAAAACGTATTCACTGCCGGAACTGATCGATCTGGCAGAAGCACACAATCCCGAGACTCGCGCGGCCTGGGAGCTCGCCCGCGCAGGAGCGGCAGCATGGGGCGTCGCGCGAAGCGAGTTGTTCCCAACTTTGACCGTGCTGGCGATTTCCCAAACGGTCCGGCGGGAGGCCTTCTTTGGAAGCCAGTTCACTCCGCAGACTATTCAGGCGTTTGATGCAACTCTCGCTCTCAGCTATACGGTTTTCGATTTCGGCGCGCGGGCGGGGCGGATTGATGCGGCGAAGGCACACGCGCTGGGAACGAACTTCGCCTTCAATGACGCACATCGCCGGGTGATTCTTTCGGTAGAGCGCGCCTACTTTGATCTTTTGAATGCGCAAGGACAGGAAGACGCAGCACGCGCCAGCCTCGCCAATTCCAAGGCTGTTCAGCAAGCCGCTGAGGATCGGCTAAAACAAGGATTGGCGACTCTGCCGGACGTGCTGGAAGCGCGCAGCGCGACGGCCCGGGCGGACTTCGATCTCCAGACCACGCTCGGGGCCGAGAGACTGGCCCACGGCAATCTGGCGACGGCAATTGGCGTGTCGCCCACCACTGAAATTCACGCGGAACCGCTCTCGGCTTTCCAAATACCGGAATCGCTCGATCAGACCGTTCAGCAGGCAATTGATCGCGGATTCCGTCAGCGACCGGACCTCTTGGAGGATCTGGCCGATATACAGGCCGGCGATGCAAAGGTAAAACAAGCCCGGGCTCAATTCTACCCAAGCCTTACCGTCAGCGCGACACCCACCACACAATCGGTGTTCGGATTTCAGCAGGGGTACCATACGGGACATGTATCGGATCTCGCTGGGCAGGTGAATCTGACCCTGGGCTGGACAGCTTTTGACGGCGGCGCAAGAAAAAGCGGCCTCGCAGAGGCGGAAGCCGCTGTACACGCGACTCAGGCCAGGGCTGAAGCGTTGCACGACCGGATCGCGAATGAGATCTGGGCGGCTTATGCGAACTTTGAGACGGCGATCGGACAGCGCCGGGCCGCCGCTGCATTCCTTGAAGCCGCAAGCGAGTCATATACCGCTGCGATCCAATCGTATGACTATGGCGTCCGAACATTACTGGACGTCACCAATGCCCAACTGGTGTTGGCGCAGGCGCGTCTGGCCGATGTTGTGGCACGCACGCAGGTTCTGACAACGCTGTCTGATCTTGCATATGCGGCGGGCGATTCAATTCAACCTGGGGGCCAACGTGGTGGCCAATCCGGGACAGGGGGACAACGGCGATGATCGCGAAATGCGAATTGGGTCTTCTTGCTGTGCTTCTTACGGGCTGCTCGCGGGCTCCTTCGTTCGACCTGTTTGGGTCGCTTTTCCCGGCGTGGCTGGCCTGTCTGGCGGCAGGTGCAGTCAGCGCGGTTCTGGCGCGATGGCTCATATCGCGTGCGGGCATTCCTCTTGTTTTTCCAGTACTCGTCTATCCGAGCCTGACGATGGCCGTTACTTGCGCGCTCTGGCTCGCCTTCTTTCGTCTATGATGAACACGCGATACAGCAAATTGGCGGGCTACGCCATTAGCGGCGCTATTGTGGTCGCAGCCGTAGTACTCGGCCTCATGGTGATTCACTATTCGACGGAGTATCCGCGGACGGACGACGTGGAAGTCCTGGCTAACTTCATCGGTATTGCGCCGCAGGTAGACGGGCCGATTATCCGTCTCAATGTACATGACAACCAGTACGTAAAGAAGGGCGAACTTCTTTACGAAATTGATCCGCGCCCCTACCAATATGCGCTCGAAACAGCGTACTCGCAGCAGTCCGCTCTTGAGGGTCAGATTTCTGATGAAAGACGTAAGATCGCGGCTCTCGTCAGTGCTGTTTACGTATCGCGGACGAATATCGATAGTTCACAAGCCGACGTATCTCGCTCGGCGGCGGCCATTGAGCAGGCTAAAGCCGATGTTGCCAACTCCGAACAGGGTGTTAATCGGGCGAACGCTGAATGGACTTATGCCAGCAACAATCTTCATCGCATCGAACCCCTACTCGAAAAACAGTTCGTCACAGTGGATCAGGTGGATCGAGCCAAATCTACTGAGATTGCGCAGTCCGAAGCACTGAAACAGGCGAATTCGCACCTGCGTCTTTCGCAGGCCGGGCTGACCGCGACGCAGGCTCAATACGAGCACGCGCTATCGACTGTAAACCAAAGCAAAGCGCAAAACGAACAAACCTCTAATGCGGTCACAACACTTGAACCGCTGACGACTCAGCGTGGCGAAAGGGCGGCTGCGGTAAAGAAGGCCCGCTACGACCTGGATAACTGCCGGGTGTATGCGCCCTTCGACGCCAGGGTGACCAACCTGACTATCTCAGAAGGAGCTTACGCTCATGCGGGAGCCCAGGTATTCACGCTCATTGACGCGCGCACGTGGTGGGCAGTAGCCAATTTTCGTGAGGGACAACTCCGTCACATCGAGCCTGGGATGCAGGCCGATGTGTTCGTGATGTCTCGGCCGAATGTGCGGTTTTCGGGAGTAGTAGACAGCGTTGGTTTCGGAGTGACGCCCGACGCCGATCTCGTCGGCCGCCTGGCGCCGGGTCTTCCCGACGTCCAGCGTACTCTGAACTGGGTGCATCTCGATTCCCGCTATCCGGTCCGCGTTCGTGTCAAAGATCCGCCGGCGGATTTGTTTCGCGTGAGCGAGTCGGCTGTCGTCATCATTCGTGGGCAATGAATCCGTTGGCAGGGCATGAGATGACGACGACTTCCACGTGGCTGTTGAGACTGCTTAAAGAAGAACTTGCACCTTATCCGGGAAGGTCAGCTCTGGTAGCGCGGATGGTCATCGCCGCGACTCTGGTCATGATCGTCAGCCAGACCTTCCAGATTCCTTACGGCGCGATCGGCGCCATCTACGCCCTGATGATCTCGCGCGAAAATCCCAAGGCAACGACGCGGTACGTAAAGTCACTCCTCATCGGATTCTCCATTGCGGCTGTCGATGTGTTGGTCGCGGCGTTTGTCTTCGTGGACCAGCCTCCACTTCGGCTCCTCTGGGTCGTCGGTACGCTGTTTCTCTCTTTTTTTTTGCTGGCTGTACTGACCGATTATGTCGCAGCTATCGGATTCGGATATCTCGTGGTGATCACTATTCCTCTTTGGGACGAACCAATCCCCGCGGAACGCAGAATCGAAGGGACGCTTTGGGCTGTGGGCATTCTCGCGGTGGCTGGCATCATCACGATTGCCCTGGAAGTCGTGTTCGCGGAGTTCAGACTTGGGGATCCTGTGATTGACGCTGTATCGAGACGCCTTGCCGCCGTCGAAGAACTGCTCACTGCATATGCGCAGGGGCACGAACCGGATCAGCCGACGGTGGCGGAGATCGTTAGGCTTGGGACCGTGGGCACGTCGAGGCTACGGGCCACGATCTCGCTATCCGCTCTCACAGCGCCTTATCGCGACAGAGTAGGCGCTCTCGTCGGTTTGGCAGGCAGACTTACCGATATTGCGATGACGCTTAGTTATCTGAACTTGGCTTTCCCGGACGGCGACCGGAAACGCGCCCTTGCTCTTGCCGGATTTATTGGCAGCATTCGGGCCGACCTGACAAATGGCCAAAACCCGAGGTCGGTGGGATCCGAAATCCTTGACCAAACGGCGTCGGCGCCCCTCCTGCGTGAAATGGAAGACACTGTAAGGCTGATCCCGCAGGTGTTCATTGGTTCTGATCCGCTGGCTAACCGCATTTCGTATCCACTTGCCATTCAACCAACGCTGCCGGTCTTTCGCGCCGACGCCTGGTCGAATCCCGACCATATCAGATTCGCATTGAAGGGTTGTCTGGCGGCAAGCCTCTGTTACCTCGCGTACAATTTCCTTTTCTGGTCTGGCATCAGCACCGCGGTAACGACGTGCATGTTGACGGCCCTGACGACCATTGGCGCATCGCACCAGAAACAGGTCCTGCGCCTGATGGGAGCTCTTGCCGGAGGTGCTATTGCAATCGCGGCGCAGGTCTTTGTCCTGCCTCTTGTCGATTCAATTGCCGGATTCACCGTTCTTTTTGTGGCGGTCATCACCGTGGGCACATGGATTCAAACCTCTGGTCCCCGGATTTCATATTTCGGTGCTCAAGTCACGGCTGCGTTTTGCCTTGTCAACCTGGAGCAGTTCAAAATCCAGACTTCTCTTGTGGTAAGCAGAGACCGTGTCGCGGGCATCGTGCTTGGCCTGACAATTATGTGGTTGGTCTACGACAGGCTGTGGCGTGTTTCCGCGGGGTCGGAAATGAGACGAGCTTTTATCGGAAATCTGCGGCTTCTGGCCCAGCTAACCAAAGAGCCGCTTTCGACAGATATGCGGATTGCCGTCGAGCGGAGTTTCTCATTGCGGGAAACAATCAACTCTAATCTGGACAACGTGAGGTCGCTGGCCGATAGCGTACTGTTCGAGTTCGGCCCTTCCCGCAGCCAGGATCTTGCCCTTCGCGATCACCTGCGGCATTGGCAGCCGAAGCTACGCACGATGTTCGCTCTACGGATCTCGTTGCTGAAGTACCGTCTGCAACTCCCGGGATTCACGTTGCCCGAACCAATGCGTCTTGCCCAGCGAGAGTTCGACAGCCAGCTGGCGGCCGCGCTTGAAGGCATGGCAGGCCGATTGGAGGGTAAGCCATGGAACGATATCGAGCGGTTCAGGGGTTCCTGGAGCCACCTCGAACAGACCGCACGGGATTCCCGCGTTGAATCGGGGCATGAAAACCTCATTGCGCATGTCCCAGGCTTTGTCGCTCTGTCCAGAACGATTGCAGATTTGACTGTGTCGCTTTCAAATGAATTGGCCTGATGCCTGACGTGCGAATCGATCGCGTTGTCGCCGCGAAAACCAGGTAGCATCAAGACCACCCTTCGCATTCGTTACTCCACGCCGGGCAGATTCATAGTACATACAGGGCGCGTCGCGTCAGATCGTTCACAATCGCCCAAATAAGGTATGGCGGCGTTGGGGCCGCCTTAGCGCATATATGGCCTATTTTGGGAAATACAACGCCCAACGGATGCGAAGCTTTCCCGTCAAGAGATTGTCAGGCTGTGCTTGCTGCCGCTTCCATTACTGGGAAATTAGCCGCGGAGCGTTTCACAGAAAAATATGAATGGTCGTATACGCCGTCCTCCCCCTGAATGCCGCCGGACCCCGGCGAATCCCCAGTCGCCACTGCTGCCAGCGGTCGATCTGACTGTTCTGCTCGCTGTCCCGCTGTCTCATCGGAGATTCCGAGCCGCCGCATCCTGGCTAGCAGGCTTGTCCTGGGCATCCCGAGTTGAGTAGCAGCTCCATGTGGCCCGCCGACAACCCCATTTGTTTCATGCAGAGTCGCCATGATGTGCGCCCGCTCGGCGTCGGCGAGCGTTCTGATTGGTGCGTACTCCCCACCCTGCTTCATTTTTTCCGTCGTTTGCGGGTTCAGCGCGGAACCCGTCGTCGTGATCACGGCGCGCTCGATCACGTTTTGCAGTTCCCGGATATTGCCTGGCCAATCGTAGTACCTCAACACCTCCATTACTTCATCGGGGATGTGGTCGATCGATTTGCCTTGGCGCCTGGCGAACTTCTGAACGAAGTGTTCTGCCAACAGCGGGATGTCACCTTGACGCTCACGCAATGGTGGCAGCTTGATCGGAAAGACATTGAGCCTGTAGTAGAGATCGGCGCGGAACTTCCGCTCCTGAACCATGCCCCACAGGTCCTGGTTGGTAGCCGCGATGACCCGGACGTCCACCTGGAACGTACGACCGCCGCCCAGTCGCTCGACTTGCTTTTCCTGCAGCGCGCGCAGAAGTTTTGGCTGTAGTTCGAGCGGGAGATCTCCGATTTCATCCAGGAACAGTGTTCCGCGATCAGCTGTTTGAAAGCGTCCCATGGTCTGCGCCACCGCACCTGTGAATGCGCCTCGTTCATGGCCGAAGAGCTCGCTTTCCAGCAAAGCGCCCGGAATTGCTGCGCAGTTGAGGGCCACGAAGCGGTTCTGGCGACGAGGGCTGGCCTCATGAATCGCCTGTGCGATCACCTCCTTGCCGGTACCCGTTTCGCCCTGAATCAGAACGGCGGAGTCGACCGGCGCGACCATCTTGATGTCGTCGAGCAGAGCCCGGAATTTCGCGCTGGATCCGATTAAATCTGCGATAGCCATAGTCTTGTTCCTTTGACAAATGCGTTGATCGTGTTGTCAGGCGGCGCGCCCGAGGAAACCGCGGCTTGTCGATTGGGCCAAACCGAGATTGCCGTCTGCGGCTTCCTGGCACCGTATACAAAATGCTGTCCACGGCACTGCGGCCAGTCGCTTCGGGTGAATGTCTTCATCGCATTCCTGGCACGTTCCGTAGGTGCCTTCGTCAATGCGACTAAGTGCCGCACGAGCATTTCGAAGCTGGCCAGATTCGCGGTCGAGGTTGCTGATAGCCAGCGCGCGCTGTGAAGCCGCCAGCGTCTCTTCCAATGGTTCGGCGCTTCTTTCGACAGCGATCCCCTCGCGTTGGCGCGTGAAACGCTCGAGTTCAGCAACTCTCGCCGTTAGAACGTTTCGAAATCGGTTCACTTCATTGATGGTCATTGGTCCACATACTTCCTTTCTCTTGCCCGCTGATGTCGGGCATTTATTCTCCTGAATGAATTGTGGATCTTTTTCCTCCTGCGACCAACCCTTGATGGAGACTTCGTGTCGACTAGATGTCGACGCCCGAGAAGGCATTTTGAGGGCAATGAATATACCTTCCAAGGGTCAACGGCTACCTCTTCCGGTTCGGAATGTCGATTCGCTTCCATCCAAAAAGACGAGCGTCGACCGACCAGGCACCGGGGCCGAGGAGGGCCAAGGCGATTATCAAAGTTATCAACAGGATGTGAGTCAATGCATCCGCAGGCTGCGAGAAGATACACCACAGCTCAATCACCGCCGCGAGCAAACCGGCGATTGGCGTCCACAAACCTGCAAGCAGAAGCACTCCCGCACCGGTTGAAAGCACGTGCAGTATCACTCCATCGAGTGAGGGCTCTTCCCTGAAGCCGACGATACCGCGGCTCACTAATGTAATTCCGGCAACCAGACGCATCAGGAGAAGGCCTGCGCCGGACCAACCGTTGGCGAATGCTGAAAACAAACGTGGCAAAGAGGCGTACCCACTTTGAGGTTACGAGGTCATTCTTGCGCTTGAAAGCCTCAAAAAGGGATTCGCCGACAACTCTTTCGGGAGTTAGAAATCGATGATTCCGCGCTTCAGGCCGATCATGGCGGCATGGGTTCGGTCGTTAGCCCCCAGTTTGGCGAGGATGCTCCGGACTCTGCCCTTCACGGTTTCTTCGGGAACTGAAAGCTGGGCGGCAATCTCCTTATTGGCATTCCCCCGGGCAATCAGTCGCAGCACATCGATTTCCCCCACGTTCAGAGCCTCATCGATGGCATGTTCGGCAATCTGCATCGAGATTTCAGGGGAAAGAATCTTTTTTCCGGCATGTACCGCACGGATGGTTTCCACGAGCTCCTTATGCAACAAATTCTTAAGCAGATAAGCCCGAGCACCTGCCTTGAGCGCCCTTAACACCTGAACGTCGCCAGTGTAGGTAGTCAGGACGATGACTCTGGCATCAGGAAATTCGCCGCGAATCGCGATCATCGCGTCCAGGCCGTTCATATCGGGCATCTGCAAGTCCATCAGGATCACATCCGGGCGGAGCTTACGGAATTGCTGGATCGCTTCAAGCCCATTGGATGCTTCGGCGACCAGCGTCATGTCGGATTGATGACCGACCAGCGCACTAATCCCTCCGCGGAACACGGCGTGATCGTCGACCGCCAGAACCCGAATCATGAGTGCTTCCCTGTCTTTCTTGCAAACGGCATCTTCTTAAGCAAACGGGAACGGCGGCCGGCGGACGGCGCCGCGTATGCAATGGCCGCGCGAATTTTCAGTTCGACCTCTGTGCCGGATTGACGCTGGCTCCAGACTTCGAGCTTACCGCCAATGAGTTCGGCGCGTTCGCGCATGCCCGGCAAGCCCCAGTGTCCGGCGCGGGCTTGCCCATCAAGCACCTCTGGGTCGATGCCCTTTCCATTGTCACGAACAGATAATCGAAACTGCCGCTCGCCATACCCAATCGCCACATCTATCCGCCGCGCCTGTGCATGCCGGAAAGCGTTGCGCAGCGCTTCCCCCGCAATTCGGTAGACCTCGTCGCGGAGAATTGGATGGAGGTCCCGCGGCGTGCCTTCCACTACCAGATACGATTCCGCGCGATTCGGGTTGATTTCATCGCCCGCAAGTTCTTTTCCCAGAGCGCCTATAGCCCTCGCAAGGTCGTTGGTCTCGACTGTGGATGACCGCAACCCTTGGACGGTGTCCCGCCCCTCCGTGATTGCCCGTGCGGCCAGGTCGAGAGCTATCTCGAGTTCTTCTTTTGCGTGCCCCGGCGGAAGCGATTCGTCTACCACCTGGAAACGCAGCAGCAATCCCTGAAAGCTCTGGAGGAGTGTGTCATGCAAATCGCGAGCAATGCGTGTCCGCTCGCCGACTCGCGCTTCCAGTTGCGTGTTGAACTGATGCGCGATTTGATGGAGGCGGTACCGGTGCAGGCCCCAGAGCATCGCCAGAAAAGCGGCCACGCACGAAGCCTGGAACCAAAAATTTTGTCTTAACAGGGGATCGACATCGAGTCCGATCGCAGTTTCATTCATATTCCAGACGCCTTGCGGGTTACTTGCGATTACGCGGAGATGATAGTGGCCCGGGGGAAGGTTGGTGTAGGCCGTTTCTCGCGCTGTGGTCGCATCGCTCCAACCGTGGTCAAAAGGGTCGAGCTGATAGCGAAAGCGAACCCGCTCGGGTGAAGAAAGGCTGAGGCCAATGAAGTGAAAAGTGATTCTCTTCCTCCCCGCTGGAATATGAATCGATGACGATACTTCAACCGGGCTGTTATCCGCGGAAATCGTCTGCAGATGAATCATTACGGGTGAGGAGTCGTCACGGATCAGACGGGCGGGATCGACCAGCGAAATTCCGCGGTTGAGAGAAATCCAGACCCGACCCAGCCGATCAATAACGACAGATTGAGGTCCTTTACGCCCTTCCGTTCCGCGGAGACCATCAGCAACGCCGTATTCACGTACATCTCCGTCCATAACTCTGTCGCGCAGTAACGAATCGCGCTTTACCCGGAGTATATGACGCAAAGTTGAGATCCAAAGCCAGCCTTGTCCGTCTTCCGCCAGACTCAGGATCTGTTCTTTGGCCGAAGCGGGAACGCTGAGAAGGGAGCGGAACCCCCCGGGGGTCTTCAACGCGAGGCCTTGCTCAGTGCCAACCCAGAGTACCCCAGCCGAATCTTCCAGCAGACAGTCGATGTTCACCGACGGCAATCCTTCTTTCGTCCCATAGCTATGGAATGAACCCTTGGATAATGCGGTCAACCCCTCCGGGGTACCGAACCACATTGTCCCGTCCGAAGTCTCGAGAATGGAAGCAACAGTGTTCGACGCCATGCCATTCGCGGTCGAATAGGTAGTGAACCTCTCACTCATCAGCCTGCTGACGCCGCCGCTCAGCGTTCCGGCCCATACGGTTCCGTCCCGAGCCTGATATACCGAAGAAACGCTGTCCTGCGATAGCCCCTGAGCTTTGGTGTACGACCGGACA
>Ga0302319_10025778_pt1 | contig 10390 bp, 7 predicted proteins | sample Bog_T0_2_FD_203319 | JGI IMG/M metagenome (GOLD analysis project Ga0302319, IMG submission 203319) | Peat permafrost microbial communities from Stordalen Mire near Abisko, Sweden - Bog_T0_2 | ecosystem: Environmental > Terrestrial > Soil > Wetlands > Peat | place: Sweden: Abisko, Stordalen Mire...
TTGAACACTTTGGCCCTCACGGAACTCCGCCTCGGCAAACCGGAGGAAGCCGCCACCCACCTCCAACAGGCCCTCGCGTACCTGCCCGGCAGTCTCGAGTCGTCCGCCCTCTTAATGCGCGCCAAGTTGAGCCAGGGCGATGTAACAGGGGCCGGGGATATCTTGCAACAGTGCTATCTGAAGTCGCCCGAGTCCGCCGCGGTTGCCTTGGTCATGGGCCGCTTCTATCTGGTGACTCACCGCCCCCAGCAAGCGGAGGAACAATTCCGGCGCGCGATCCGCATCGACTCCAAATATGGAGCGGCCTTATTGGACCTCGGCATGACGTTGTTCCACACCAGCCGGAAGGACGAAGCTGCGGCAGTCTTTAAGCAGTTGGCGGCTTTGCCCGGCAAAAGCTACAAGCCCGTCTACGCCATCTTTCTGCTTGAAACCGGCCAGCGCGATGCCGCCATAGCGGAGTTGGAGCGCCTGGCCCAAGCGGATCCCGAGGATCGTACAGCGCGTACCCGGCTGGTGAAGATGTACCTGATTGCCGGGCGGCGTCCCGACGCCGAAAGGATACTGGCCGGCGTCATCGCCAAGAATCCTAGAGACGCCGATGCCCTCTTGCAGCGCAGCGAACTCTCCATGGACGCGGGCAAGTATCAGGATGCTCAAAACGATTTGAACCTTGTCTTGCGCTACCGGCCCGAAGCCGCCGAGCCCCACATGCTGCTAGCCCGCTTGGATGAAGCCTTGGGCAGGCCGCTGAACCAACGTCAGGAACTCGCCGAAGCGCTCCGTCTGGATGCCAAGCTGATCGCCGCGCGCCTCGACCTGGCCCGCCTGCTGATTGCCTCCAAAGGCTCCGCCGCCGCGCTAGAAATTCTGCAGCAGGCCCCCGACTCCCAAAAAAGAAGCGTCCCTTTTGTCGTCCAGTCCAACTGGGCGCTCATGGACTTGGGCCGCTTCGATGAAGCGCGCACCGGCGTCGCGGCAGGCCTGCGGACCGCGTCTACGCCGGAACTGTTGTTGCAGGATGCCTTGCTGCGCATGAAGAGCCGGGATTACAAGGCCGCCCGCGCCTCGCTCGACAGCGTGCTGCAAGCGAACCCCGAAGATGTGCGCGCGCTGCGCGCTCTGGTGCAACTCTACGGCCTGCAGAACCAGCAAGTCGAGGCGATGCGGACCCTGCGCGACTATGCGGCGCGGCACCCCGGCTCCGCGCCGATTCAGTGTTTCTTGGGCGACCTGCTGCTGGCCGGAGCTAATCCGATGGACGCCCGCGCCGCGTTCCAGGCCGCCGCCTCCGCCGATCCTCATTTCCGTCCAGCGCAACTGGCTCTGGCCCGTCTGGACGCCTCGGAAGGCAAGCTGGATTCGGCCCACCACAGATTGTCGGATCTGCTCGCGGCCAATCCCAACGATTCCGAGCTGTGGCTCTATATGGGCTGGCTCGAAAACCTGCGGAAGAATTATCCCCTGGCGGTGGATTATTTCCGCAAAGTAGTGGATCGCGACCCTTCCAACGTGGTCGCATTGAATAACCTCGCCTATATCTTGGCCTCCCAGGACGGGAGATTCGACGAAGCCTTGAAGTATGCTCAGCAAGTGAAAGAAATTGCTCCGGATAACAAAGGCGTGGACGATACCATCGGCTGGATTATGTATCGCAAAGGCCTGTACCGTTCCGCCGTGAAATATCTGGAGAGCGCGGCTGCGGGCGAAGCCGATCCGGTCATCCGGTATCATTTGGGAATGGCCTATATGAAGACCGGCGACCGGCGGGGCGAACCCACTCTGCGCGCCGCTCTGAGGAGCGCCCCTGCATTGCCTGAAGCCCGTATGGCCGAGCAACTCCTGGCAGGACGCTGAACGCCAAAGTTTTTCCAGTATTCCCGAAAATCAACCACGCGGCCGGCCTTCTCGCTGCGCGGTATCGCTCCAAGTTGCACATCTGTTTGGCCCCAACCGTTGGAACTGGGCTGGCAGGTGGATTGCAGTTGTAACGCAAAACGCAGGTACGCCGAAAGGTCATTTACATGAAACTACTTGGACGCTCTGTACTTGGAATGGTTTTTACGGCCGTCCTGGCCCAAGCGACGATTCTCCCGCCCGGCGGATCGCCACCCGTTGCCGCCAGCGCGTTTGGAACGCCGGTCACCGGTCCGTTCCTGGCCGATACCGGCATGCGGGACTTCGCCGGCACGAACTCGTTGGGACAGACCACCATTTCGGGCGAATACCGGGCTCTTGTATATTCAGACCCAGCTAACGACTTCTGCGCTGGTTGCCTCGACTTCTTTGTCGTCGTGGAGAGCAACACCAGCTCGACCGACGCCATCGAACGCATTACCCTGGCCTCCTTCGGCAGCTTCTTCACCGATGTCGGTTACTCCATCGGCAAGAACAGCGTGCCCAGCGGTGTGGCTCCATCCACGGTGGATCGCAGCAGCAACGGCAGCGTCATTGGCTTCAACTTTAACGAACCGTCCGGTGTTCCCGCCGGCGCGGAAACCGAAGTACTGGAGATCCAAACCAATGCCAAGTACTTCATGACCGGCACGCTTCAGATCATCGACAGCAGCGTGGCTTCGGTGCCCGCCTTCGATCCCTGCTCGGGCGTTGTGCCCGAAGCCGGTTCCATCAGCCTGACGCTGCTCGGCGGCATGTTCTTAGGCGTGGGTCTTCTCAGACGCCGCCGCTCGAACGCTACGTAATCCGAGATTTCGGAACCGGAGCCGTGCAACCGACGAAACGCCATGTTTCCTATTCCATCCGGGCCTTCCGCGCACCCTGAATTTTCGCCGTTGTCCCTGGCGCGCATGCTATGGAAGTCCAAGGTTCTGATTGGGCTCATCTGGATATTTCTGTGCCTTTTCTCGGGAGCCGCGGTGTATATGGTCCCGGCGGTTTACAAAGCGGAAGCCGTGATCCTGGTCGATAGTCAGAAAGTCCCCGAGCGTTATGTCGCTTCCACTGTGAGTGCGGACGTTCAAGACCGCTTGGCCACGATTTCGCAGCAGATCCTGGCCACCAGCCGCCTCCAGAAGATCGTGGATACGTTGCATCTATACCAGCGTGAAAAAGCCAGCCTTCCGCAAGAAGAGATCATTGAGATCATGCGGCGGGACACCAAGATTACGCTGGAGCGCAGTTGGGGTCAGGAACACACCAGCGCCTTCCGCATCGCCTACCAGGGACGCGACCCGGCAACCGTCGCCGAAGTGGCCAACCAGATCGGCAATCTTTTCATCGACGAGAATCTCCGCACCCGCGAGAGCCACGCCGAGGGAACGTCCGAGTTCATCGAAGAACAATTGCAGCAAGCTAAGAAGAGCTTAACGGCGCTTGAAGCGCAGGTCGAGGATTACAAACTGAAACACAAGGGCGAGCTGCCGGAGCAGGAAAGTTCTCTCGCGGGGGCGCTCTCACGCGCTCAAATTGAGCTGCAAGCGAACCAGGACGGCATCAATAGGGCGGGGCAGTCGAAGGCCTTGCTTTCCACCTCGCTGACCATGGCCGAAGCCACCGCCAAGGTCCTGGAGCGAACCGCGGCGGCCCGTAATGCCTCGCCCGGCGCCGCCACCCTGAATGCGGCCACGCTGAATTCGACCGGACTGCAGGCGGAATTGGATGCCCTGCGGCTGCGCTATACCGAAGAGCACCCGGACATCCAGCGCCTGGAAAAACTGCTCGCTCAGGCGCACCAATCCGAGAAAGCCGCGCGGCCCCAAAGCGGTTCCACGGCCGGCTTAAGCGCGGGGGATGAAATGGTCCCGGATCTGCTGCAACAACGCGAGCGCATCGCCAACCTGCGCACCGAGCTGGGATTGGCCGGCCACGAATTGGACCTGAGGACTGCCGAGCGCAAAGACATACTCGTCAGGACTGGGGCGTTGCAAAGCCGCATGGACACTCTTCCCGTGCGCGAACAGCAACTCACGGCGCTATCGCGCGATTATGAAATTGCAAAGGCCAATTACAAATCCCTGCTCAATAACCGGCTCTCGGCGGACATGGCGACCGACATGGAGAAGCGCCAGCAGGGCGAGCGCTTCACCATGATCGATCCGGCCCAGCCACCATCCAAGCCCTTCTCGCCGGACCGTCTGCAATGGGCCGGCTTGGCTTGGGCGTTGAGTCTGCTGATTGCCGTATTCGCCGGCATGGCTCGCGAGATGAAGCGTAACGTGGTGCTGGGCGAATGGGAACTGCCCCCGGATATTGCGATTCTGGGCCGTATCACGGCGATCGTTCCGGTCACCGAGGCGCGGGGGCTATAGCGGCTGCTTATGTACGAGGAATTCTTTCACTTATCGAAAGCGCCTTTCTCCATGACTCCGGATCCGGCGTTTCTGTTTCTGGCGCCCACTCACAGGGAGGCGCTGGCCGGCCTGATCTTCACTGTCCTTGGCCGGCGGGGAACGGCCGTGCTGACGGGTGAAGTAGGCACCGGCAAAACCACTCTGCTGCGCAAGCTCATCCAATCGGTGCCCGCGGATAAGGTCCGGTTCTGTTCGGTGTTCAGCACCAATGTGCCGCCCGAGGAATTCTTCGAGCTCATACTGATCGGCTTCGGGCTGCCGGTCGCGGGAATCGGCAAGGCGCAGCGGCTCATGCAATTCTGGGAGTTTCTCATGGGCTGCGACGAGGCCGGGCAAACTCCCGTGCTGCTGGTGGATGAAGCCCACAAGCTCTCCGCGGAACTGCTTGAGGAGATTCGCCTGCTGATGAATTTCGAGACCGCGGAGCGGAAGCTGCTACAGGTGGTACTGGCGGGCCAAAGCGAACTGCGCGATCTGATGCGGCGCGAAGACCTTCGCCAGTTGCGCCAGCGCGTTTCCGTGCGCCTGGACATAGTCCCGCTGCGGCCGCCCGAAGTCGAGCAATACATGCTCCACCGCTGGCACCAGGGCGGCGGCAATGGCAATTTTCCGTTTAATGCCGAAGCCGTCGCCATGGTGGCAAGCTGGTCCCAAGGCATTCCTCGCGTGATGAACGCCATTTGCGACATCGCGCTCTTGCGCGCGTTCACTTCGGAGACGCCATCGGTGGGGCCGGAGACGGTGCGTGAGGCCCTGGGCGTGCTGGAATTGATCGAACCGCACCACGCCGCGCCGGAGGGTCCGGGCATGCAGCCCTTCGAGGCGTTGCATCTGCCCCAGGCTGAAGAGGCGGAGGCCATGCCGCTGCGCCGGGCCGCCGCGCCGCCGGAAATGGAGCCGCGCCGCCCATGGTGGAACAGCGCGTTGCAGGCGGGCAGGAGAAAAGTATGAGCACGATCTTCCAGGCGTTGGACGTCAAGACCGGCCTGATTCCCGGCCAAGCTCACTTACCAAGCCGCAACCTTCAGGAACCGAACGTCCCGCTCACCGGGAGCCGCATCCGCATCCTTCCCATCCGCCTCACCGAAGCGTCGCCCCTGTTGCCCTTCGATGGCAGCAGCCCCACGGCCGGCGAGCAATATCGCACGGTGCGCACCAATCTCCTGCAGAATCCGGACGCGCCCCGCGTGCTGGTGGTCTCCAGTTGCGGCCCTGGCGATGGCAAAACGCTCTCCGCGGTGAATACCGCCGGGGCTCTGGCGATCAAGGGAGAGACCACCGTCTTGCTGATCGACGCCGACTTGCGAAAACCGAGTCTGGCGCGCACCTTGGGGTTGCCCACCGATCCGGGCCTGGCCGATGTGCTTAATGGCGATTGCAACCTGGAAGACGCCATCGTGCGGACCGCGCAATTCCCCAATCTGTACGTGCTTCCGGCCGGGGCAGCCAGGCGCAATCCGGCGGAATTGCTCGATTCGGCGCGCTGGAATCAACTGTGCGCGGTAGTGAGGAACAGTTTCCGCTTTGTGGTGATCGATACGCCGCCGATCTCCGCCGTCACCGACTACGACTTAGTGCAGGCGATTGCGGACGGTGTGGTCTTTGTGGTGCGGCCGGACCGATCGGACCGCAATCTGTGCCTGGCCGCCTTGCAGAAGGTACAGGCTACCGGCAAACTAACCGGCGTGCTGATCAACTGCGCGGAGAACTGGTTTCTCTACAAACGCTACGGACGATATCCCTATCCCTATCCAGAGTCCTACATAGCCCCGGCTTAGAACGTTAGCCGCGCCCGCCGGACCCGTGGGTCCGCCGACCGATCCCGAATAAAGAGCACACCGCACGCCTCAAATGTACTATCATGCCTCTTTATCCATGAAACAACTCACGACGATGCTGTTGGCCGCGGCATCTTTAACCTACGCCCAAGCGCCCGGCCCCATTGCGCTTCGCGGCGCCCGCGTCGTTACCGTTAGCGGTCCGGTGCTGGAGCATGGCACCGTGCTGCTGCGCAATGGCCTCATCGAGGCCGTCGGCGAGAACGTCGACTTACCGAAAGATGCCTGGGTGATCGACGCTCAGGGCGTCACCGTCTATCCGGGCTTGATCGATGCGCTCAGCACCGTCGGGCTGCCGGAAGCCCCCGCGCCGTCCACCGCGGCGCGCGCGGAGACGCCGGCCACCCCCAGAGGCGGGCAAGAACTCCCCGTGCCCGTAGAGCAAGGTCCCCAGTTTCGCCCCTTCACGACAACCTGGGTGCGCGCCGCCGACCTGCTGAATCCGGCAGACAAACGCATCGAAGAGACCCGCGGCGCGGGATTCAGTTCGGTGGTCGCATTCCCCTTTACTGGTATCTTTGCGGGCGAAGGCGCGTTTCTGAATCTCTCCGGCGAAAAGCAGGGCCGCATGGTAGTCACTTCGCCGGTGGGGCAGTATGTCACCATGAGTTCGCATGGATTCGGCACCTACCCTGGATCGCTGATGGGCGTGATCGCCTACATCCGCCAAGTGTCCTTCGATGCCGATCACTACAAGCTTGAACTGGCGGCGTATGCCAGCCATCCCGCGGGCCAGAAGCGCCCGAATTACGATCGCGCCGTCGAGGGATTGCTCGAATCGCCGCGCCTGCTGCTGCCCGCCGAGGACGCTAAACAAGTAGACCGCATGCTGCGCTTCGCGGCGGAACTGAAACGCCCGGCCGTGTTGTACGGCGGCCACGAGGCTTACAAGGTTCCGGACCTCATAGCCAAGTCCGGCGTTCCGATACTGGTTAGCCTGAAGTGGCCGGAGAAATCCAAGGACGCCGACCCGGACCAGGAGGAAAGTTTGCGCACGCTGGAATTGAGGGATCGCGCGCCCTCCACGCCCGCGGCTCTTGAAAAGGCCGGCGCGCGCTTCGCGTTCTACTCCGGCGGCACGGCTCCCAAAGACATGCGGAAGGCCCTGAAGCGCGCGGTCGACGCGGGACTGAGCGAAGCCGCCGCGGTTCGCGCGCTGACCCTCAGCGCGGCCGAAATCTACGGTGTCGCCGATCGTGTCGGATCCATCGAGCCGGGTAAGATCGCCAACCTGCTGGTGGTCAAGGGCAACTTATTCGATGAAAAAGCCAAAGTCCAATATATATTCGTCGACGGTGTGAAGTACGAACCTCTTCCGGAAGCGCCTCCGGGAGACAGGGAAGGGCGCGCCGCGCCGGGAGGTGTCGAATGAACCGCTACGCTCTTTTTCTTTTGGCCTTACCGCTGGCGGCCGGCCAGACTACAGTGATCCGCAATGCCACTGTGCTCACGGTGACTAAGGGAACCTTTCAAGGGTCTATCCTGATTCGGGATGGCAAGATCGTGGAGGCCGGCGAAAAGGTGATGGCGCCGGAGGGCGCAAGGGTGATCGATGCGGGCGGCCAATACGTGATGCCGGGCATCATCGACTGCCACTCGCACATCGCGGCCGACAGCATCAACGAAGGCGCGGTGGCGGTGTCGTCGATGGTCGGCATTGAGGACGTGATCAACCCGGACGATATCGATATTTATCGCGCGCTGGCCGGCGGCGTAACCACCGCCAACATCCTGCATGGCAGCGCCAATCCGATCGGCGGTAAGTGCCAGGTAATGAAAATGCGCTGGGGCAAGGACGCCGAAGGACTGAAATTCGAAGGCGCCATGCCGGGCATCAAGTTCGCGCTGGGCGAGAACGTGAAGCGCTCGGGCTCACCGGGAAACGGGTTCGGCGCGTCGCCCGGGCTGCGTTATCCCGCCAGCCGCATGGGCGTTGAAGACGTCATCCGCGAGGCTTTGACCGAGGCGCGCGCTTACCAGAAGGAGTGGCGCGACTATCAGGCGAAACTGGACCGCCATGAACAGGCCATTGCGCCCCGGCGCGATTTGAAACTGGAGCCATTAGTGGAGGTGCTGGAGGGCAAGCGCTACGTGCACGCGCATTGCTATCGCGCCGATGAGATTCTGATGCTGCTGAAAGTGTCCGACGATTTCGGATTTAAGATCCGCACGCTGCAACACGTTCTGGAAGGTTATAAGGTGGCCAGGGAGATCGCCGAGCACGGTGTGGGCGCTTCCACCTTTAGCGACTGGTGGGCTTACAAAGCCGAGGCTTACGATGCCATCCCTTATAACGCCGCGATCATGGTGCGAAAGGGCGTTCTAGTTTCGCTGAATTCCGATTCCGCCGAACTGATGCGTCACTTGAATACGGAAGCGGCCAAAGCCATGAAGTACGGCGGGCTGAACGAGACGGAGGCGCTTTCGCTGGTGACCATCAATCCGGCGAAGCAGTTGGGGATTGAAGGGCGAGTGGGATCCATCGAGCCGGGCAAGGACGCCGACCTGGCTATTTTCGACAAGCATCCGCTTTCCAATTACGCCAAAGTCGAGAAGGTCTTCATCGACGGCGAGCTTTATTTCGACCGTCAGAAGGATCTGGAAGAGCGCCCCGCCAAGGTGGCGCGCAAGAAAGCTTTAGTCGATCAGTTTAAGGCGCAGGAAAAGAAGGAGCGCAAGAAGCCGGAGTCATCGGAAGATAAAAAGGGCGAAGATCCCGGAGGTGTGCGATGAAGACCGGGGCCGCTATTGCGGCAGGCTTGCTCGCTCTGGTTTCGCTGCGCGGCGCGGGTCCGGAGACGATCCTGCTGCGCGGGGCGACCGTGCATCCGGTGTCCGGTCCGGATATCCCCGGCGGCTCGGTGCTGATGCGCGACGGTAAGATCGCCGAGGTCGGCGCGCGCATAGCCGCGCCCAAAGGGGCGCGCGTGATCGAGTTAAAGGGCCTGCACATTTATCCGGGCATGATCGACTCGGCCACCGAGATCGGCTTGTCCGAGATTGGCGCGGTGCGGGAGATGAGTGACATCTCCGATATCGGTCTGTTCAAGCCGCAGTTACGCGCCGCGACGGCGGTGAATCCGGCGAGCGAGCATATTCCGGTCACTCGCGCGAACGGAATCACCAGCGTGGTTACGAGCCCCGGCGGGGGCATCGTGGCGGGTCAAAGCGTTCTGATGCATCTCAGCGGTTGGACCATGGATGACATGGTGATCCGCTCGCCGGCCGCCATGCGAATGGAATTTCCCCGCATTCAAATGCCGGGCGGGCGTTTTGGCGGCGGCGAGGCCGCGCCGGGCCGTGGATCGCCTTACGCGGACGCGAAGAAGAGATACCAACAACAGTTACAAGAGTTGAATGACTTTATGGAATCGGCGCGTCGCTACCGGCAAGCCAAAGGGGCCGCGGGCGCGGATTTCGAAGTGGATTTGAAGCTGGAGGCCATGATCCCCGTGTTAGACGGCAAGGTCCCCATGCTGATACGGGCGGAAAAGGAAAAGACGATCAAAGAGGCCATAGCCTTCGCGGACAAGCAGGGAGTGCGGATGATCCTGGAGCGGGGATTGGAAGCCTGGAAAGTGGCGCCCGAGTTGAAGGCGCATCATATCCCCGTGGTGCTGCCGCCCACCCTGCGTTTGCCGGAGGCGGAAGACGATCCCTATGATAAACCATTCTGCATTCCGGGCGAGTTATCGAAGGCGGGCGTAAAATTCGCTTTCGCGAGCTTTGGTCCGGGAGACGAAGATAATCCCCGCAACCTGCCATTCCTCGCGGCGGCGGCGGTGGGTTTCGGGCTGCCTCAAGAGGAGGCGCTGAAGGCGGTGACGCTTTATGCGGCGCAGATTTGGGGCGTGGGCGACGAACTCGGCTCGATCGAAAAAGGCAAATGGGCCGACCTGATTGTGACCGACGGAGACCCACTGGAGACACGCACACAGATCAAGCAGGTGTTTATCAAAGGGTCTCCCGTAGACCTGGATAATAAGCATCGGCGGCTATACGATAAGTATCTAGCGCGCTAGGAATGTCTCCTTAGGGTGAGTCGCAGACGAGAGTCACCGGGCCGTCGTTTACCAGATGCACTTGCATCGAAGCTTGAAAGACGCCGGTTTCGACCGGAATGTTACTCTGGCGGACTGCATCCACAAAATATTGGTAGAGAGCGGCGGCTTGTTGGGGGGGAGCGGCTAAGTCGAAGCTGGGCCGGCGGCCCTTGCGGCAATCGCCGTATAGAGTAAACTG
>Ga0302319_10025779_pt1 | contig 10390 bp, 7 predicted proteins | sample Bog_T0_2_FD_203319 | JGI IMG/M metagenome (GOLD analysis project Ga0302319, IMG submission 203319) | Peat permafrost microbial communities from Stordalen Mire near Abisko, Sweden - Bog_T0_2 | ecosystem: Environmental > Terrestrial > Soil > Wetlands > Peat | place: Sweden: Abisko, Stordalen Mire...
CAAGCGGATGGGTGTGCAGGATGCCTTGAGCGTGGCGGGAATCGATCCGGCCCAGGTCCTCGAATTCTCCGCCCACGGTGAGGAAGGAGATGTCTTCAAGGCTGCGAAAGATTTGCTGATGGCGCGGCCTCGTCCCACGGCGGTGATCGCGTTCGACGACAGTCTCGGTTCGATGGTAAGTTTTCATGCGCGCCGAAATGAGGGACTACAGGTCCCAGCGGACCTCAGTATCGTCAGCTTTCACAGTTGGCCCTATCTCAATTACGTCGAGCCGGCATTGACCACCGTGCGGTTCGAGTTTTTCAGGGGTGGGCTGTGTGCGGCGGAAGCCTTGAACCAAGCCTTTATGACTGGGGACAAGGTCAAGGATCTAACGTTTAATCCCACCTTTTGTCCCGGTCAAACCATTGGGCCCGCGCCGACTGCGTAAGCGAGTAAGCAACTGCGACAAGTGCTTAGAATTGCAGGTAAGTCGACGACTTGAGTCCCAGTTCGTAGGACTCGAGCAGTCGCATTCCTTCATTGGGCTTCAGCACATCGGCCTTGATCGCGCGGTCGATCTGCTCCTTCATCCCACGGGCAAGCGTGGTGGCATCATACTGGACATTGCCCAAGACTTCCGAGATGGTGCTGCCGGGAATTGTTTCCTCAATGTAGAAACCGCTCTCTTCATCGGAGTCGAGAAAGACATGGGCTTCATTGACGCGTCCGAAAAGGTTGTGGAGATCGCCCATGATGTCCTGATACGCACCAAGAAGAAAGATGCCGAGGTAGTAGGGTTTCCCGTTGAGCGGATGAAGCGGGAGGGTCTTGCTGACTTCGCCGTCGCTGTCGATAAAACTGCTGATCTTGCCGTCGGAATCGCAGGTGATATCAACGAGGGTCGAATTATGTTCCGGCGCTTCGTTTAGTCGATGAATCGGCGCGATCGGGAAGAGCTGGCCCAAGGCCCAGTGATCGAGCAGGGACTGAAAGACGGAAAAATTGCAGAGGAACTGGTCTCCGAGGGAATCTTTCAGATCGTAGATTTCCTCCGGAATGGACTTGGAGCCTTCGTAGAGTCGCACGACGTTTTCGGCAATTTCCCAGAAAAGCGTCTCGACCTGCGCCTTGGTGGCGAGATCGAGCAGGCCGAGGTCGAAGCGGGCCTGCGCATCGTCCTTGATTTGCACGGCGTCATGGAAGTGTTCGCGGCGATTCTTTTTGTTGAGCGTGTGGCGGAGTTCGAGAAGATCGGCCACCGGTTTCGGGATCTCTGTGCCCTCGGTGGGAACGAAGGCCTTGGCCTTGGTCTTCTCGATTACCCCGAAGATGTCGACGAGAAGGACCGAGTGGTGCGCGACGATGGCGCGTCCGCTTTCGCTGATGAGCGACGGGTGCGCCACTTTTTCCTCGTTGCAGACGTCGGCCACATTGTAGACCACGTCGCGGGCATACTCGCCGAGAGAGTAGTTGACGCTGCTATCGTAGGCGGAACGGCTGCCGTCGTAATCGACACCGAGACCGCCGCCGACATCGAGGTATTCCAGAGGGAAGCCGAGCTTGCTCAGCTTGGCGTAATAGCGGGCCGCCTCGCGCACCGCGCGTTTGACGGTCTGGATGTCCGGGATCTGCGAGCCAATATGAAAGTGCATCAACTTCAGGCAATCCGCCATCTGATAGGTCCGGAGAAGTTCGGCTGCTTCCATTACTTCGCTGGTCGAAAGACCGAACTTGGCGTTTTCTCCGCCCGAAGTCGCCCACTTCCCGGAGCTTTTCGCGAGGAGACGGATGCGGACTCCGACGATGGGGCGCACCCCGAGTTGCCGGGACACCTCGATGATGGCCTTCAATTCCTCCACTTTTTCCACCACCATGATGCAGGTCTTGCCGAGCTTGCGTCCGAGCAGGGCCATCTGGATGTAGAGGGAATCCTTGTAACCGTTGCAGATGAGCAGGCATTCCGGATCGCGATGAATCGCCAGCGCCGCGAAGAGCTCCGGTTTGCTGCCTACCTCGATGCCGAACTTGTAGGGCGATCCCGCGTCCATGATCTCCTCCACGACCTCGCGCAATTGGTTGACCTTGATCGGGAAGACGCCGCGGTAACTGCCCTGATAGCCCGATTCGGCGATGGCGGCGCGGAACTCCTCATTCAGGACCTGGACGCGGTGTCGCAGCAAATCCTGAAACCGGATGAGCAATGGGAAGGTCAGACCGCGTGAGCGCGCTTCCTGCATGACCGCCATGAGATCGAGGGCGGGGCCTTGGTCCTGCACGGGGCGGACGGTCATGTTGCCAGCATCATTGACGCCAAAGTAGCCGCTGCCCCAGCGGGCGATGTTGTAGGTTTGGAGCGCGCGGGCGACATCCCACGGTTCCGACGGATTTCCCATGGGCTTTCTATAAAGGGTGTGGAGCGATTTGCAATGAAGACTCGCAAAAATCGTGTGACAGATTGGTAACGAAGAGGGGAGCGCGATTTTTCGTCAAATCCGACAACTGCGCTGGCCCCGCTTTTCCAGGTAACGCTGATGATATTCTTCGGCACGATAGAACTCGGGCGCGGCGACGATTTGCGTAACGATCGGGCGCTTGAAGCGGCCTGCCGCCTCCAGTTTTGCTTTTGAATTTTCCGCCGCTGTCTTCTGCTCCGGGGTGTAGGTGAAAATCACCGAGCGATATTGTGTGCCGTGGTCGGGGCCCTGCCGGTTCGGTGTGGTTGGATCGTGCTCTTCCCAAAAGAGATCGAGCAACTTTTCGTACGAGATCTCGGACGGATCGAATTTAACGTGGACGACTTCAGCGTGGCCGGTTTCGCCGGAGCAGACTTCCTCGTAAGTCGGATTTTTTAGCGTCCCGCCCTGATAGCCGACCGCCGATTCGCGAACTCCGGGCAACGCACGAAAGGCGGCTTCGACACCCCAGAAGCAACCCGCGCCGAAGGAGGCCTCGGCCAGCTTTGTCTCGGGTCGGTCCGAATTTTTCGGATTTGCCTCGATGAATTTCAAGGAAGCCGAGTTCAGGCAGTAACGCAGTCCGGTGGGACGCGGCCCGTCCTCGAAGACATGCCCGAGATGTGCATCGCAACGGGCGCAGACGATCTCGGTGCGGCGCATCCCGTGGCTGAGGTCGGTTGCGGTCGCGACATTCTCCGGAGACACCGGCTGAAAGAAACTGGGCCAGCCGGTGCCGGAATCGAATTTGGCGTTCGAGGCAAAAAGGGGAAGATCGCAGCAGATGCAATGGTAGGCGCCATCAAGATGATTATCGTAAAAAACCCCACAGAAGGCCCGTTCCGTGCCCTTGCGGCGTGTGATCCGGTACTGTTCCTCGGTGAGTTGGTTCTTCCATTCCTCGTCGGACTTGATGATTTTTTGCATAAGAATGTGTCGCGGTTTCGATCAGAAACTTACATCATAGTGGCGATTGTGCCTCCATGAAATTTCCGATTGAAGATACCATCTGGGGGGCGAGCTATGGATCCGTTCAGGCGGTGCAGGCGGCCTTCGACCGCGTCGGTCCGGAGTACCATCGCGCCATGGTGGCCAGTAGAGTTCCCCTCGGTGCGGCGGCGGCGTTGCTTCCTCATCTCGAACCGGAGATGCAGGGCATCGACGTCGGGTGCGGTTCGGGAGTGCTGGGCGATGCGTTGTGTGCGCTGGGGCTGCGTCGTCCGCTCGACGGAATCGACCTTTCCCCCGTCATGCTCGATCTAGCGAGGGCTACTGGGTGCTATCGCCACTTGTACCGGGCGAATTTGCTCGCACCGGAGGCATGTCCCACCTTGCCCGTGCCGTACGATTTTGCGATCAGCGTGGGCCTCATCGGCGATTATGTGCCCCATTATATGGCGTTGCCCCATATTGTCTCGCTCCTGAAAGATGGGGCCGTGTTAGGCTTTGCCGTGGAACAACGCAGCACCCCTTGGCGTGCCTTGGAAAAACTGGTTGGCGAATTGGGGCTTTCCGTTCTCTCCGAAGCCGAACTGCCCGTTCCAGAAGGAACATTGGAAGGGCAATGGTATCAATTTTACGCAACACGTTTGACCGGAACGTGGAGCGTGCTCACTTAGTCCTTATTGAATTTTTATGAGCTCTGAATCAACAAAGACCGTATCACCGAAAACAAACGATTCGCCTGCTGCGTCGTCCCCTGTCCCGCTGATTATACGCGCGGTCGTTGGCATCGCCTTGCTGGCGGTTTTGATCTGGGGCATCGGGGTATTGATTCACTCCTATTCTTACGAATCGACCGACGATGCCTTCATCGAAGGACATGTGGCCACGATCGGAACGAAGCTATCCAACACCGTACAAAGCGTCCTTATCGACGATAATAACGAGGTGAAACAAGGCCAACTGCTCGTCCAGATCGATCCGCGCGATTACGAAGTGCAGCTCCATCAGGCCCAGGCCAACTACGACAAGGCCAAAAGCGATTACGACCGCGATGTCGCTTTGGTCAACACCAAGGCCATTTCCAAGGAAGACATGGACACAACGCAGGCCGCGCTTAACGTCACGGAGGCGCAACTCGAACAAGCCCGGCTTAATCTTGAGTACACCCACATCACGGCACCGATGGACGGACGCATTACGCGCAAGAACGTCGAGCCGGGAGACTATATCCAGACTGGACAAACGCTTTTCTCCATTGTTCCACACGAGATCTGGGTTGTAGCCAATTTCAAGGAAACGCAACTGACTCACATGCAACCGGGACAGCCCGCTACGATCCAGGTCGATGCCTTTCCGGGCCGTGTTTTCAAGGGTCATGTCGATAGCCTTCAGGCGGGAACGGGTGCCCGTTTCAGCCTTCTTCCTGCGGAAAATGCCACCGGCAACTACGTCAAGGTGGTGCAACGGGTGCCGGTAAAAATCCTGTTCGACGAAACGCCAGACGTGCTGGCCCTCTTTACGCCGGGGCTATCCGTCACGCCGGAGGTCAAGGTCCGGTGAGTGCTGCGGCGGTCGCGGGGGCTGGCGCATTCGCCGCCGCACCAGCGGAAAAGTGCGTTTTCAATCCATGGGTTGTGGCCATCGTGGTGACGATGGCGACCTTCATGGAGATTCTCGATACCACCATTGCCAACGTCGCGCTGCCGCACATCGCGGGTGGGCTGAGTTCCGGGATCGACGAAAGCACCTGGATCCTCACGAGCTATCTGGTCGCGAATGCCGTGGTTCTTCCTCTCAGCGCGTGGTTGAGCCGCGCCTTTGGGCGCAAACGTTACTACATGACCTGCGTTGCGCTCTTCACGATCAGTTCGTTTTTGTGCGGACTGGCTCCGAGTCTCGGGCTGCTCATTTTTTTCCGTGTCCTGCAGGGCATCGGCGGCGGCGGTCTTGCGCCTTGCGAACAGGCAATCCTCGTCGATACCTTTCCGCCGGAGAAACGCTCCGCTGCTTTCGCGCTCTACAGCATGGCGATTGTCACCGCCCCGGCCATCGGTCCGACCCTCGGAGGCTGGATCACCGATCACTTCAGTTGGCGCTGGGTCTTCTACATCAACGTGCCCATCGGCTTGCTCTCCCTTTTTCTCAGCCACATGGTCGTCACCGATTCCGACCGGATGAAGGAGGAAATGCGCAAGACCCGAGAAGACGGCTTGAAGGTCGATTTCATCGGCATCATCCTGATCGCGCTCGCCTTCGGTTGCCTCGAGGTCGTATTGGATAAAGGGCAACGCGACGACTGGTTCGAATCGAATTTCATTGTCACCTTCCTTAGCGTCTCGATGGTCGCCTTGTTCGGAGGCATCTGGTGGGAGTTGCGGCACAAGGACCCGGTGGTCGATCTCACACTGCTGCGAGAGCGCAATTTCGCCCTCGCCAATTTCTTTTACTTCATGTTCGGCTTCGTCTTGATCGGGAGCACCGTGCTGATTCCGCAAATGTTACAGGGGCTTTTCGGCTATACGGCTTACCAGTCGGGCTGGGCCGTATCTCCGGCGGCCATCGTCGTCGTCTTCATGGCACCGCTGGTGGTGAAATTTATCTTCCCGAAATTCGGCGCGGCGCGGCTGATCGGGGCAAGTTTTCTTCTCCAAGCCGTGGCTCTCTGGTACTACAGCGGTCTCGATTTGAGTGCCGATTACGACTCATTTATCTTCATCCGCCTCATCCAGGGCTTTGGCATCGCCTTCTTGTTCATCCCGGTCAGTAATCTGGCGTACTCCTATTTGCCGAAGCATCTCAACAACAAGGCTTCGAGCCTGACGAATCTCTTCCGCAATCTTGGCAGCAGCTTCGGCATTTCCTTTGTCACGACGATGGAGGCCCGGCGCGAACAGGTGCACCAGACGTTTCTGGTCGAACACCTCTCTGCGGGCGACCCTGCCGTGACAGCGCGTCTTCAGGCCTACAGCGCTCAGATGATGCAGGGTGGTTTTACCGCCCGGGATGCGACGATCCATGCCGAGGCGCTTCTTGCCTCAAACATGGCGGATCAGGCGAAAATCATGGCCTTCCTCGATGTCTTCTGGGTCATGGCCTGGGTCTCCGTCGCCTCGGCGGTCATGGCGCTTTTCATTCGTCCGTTTAGAAGCGGCGGGGCGCCTCCCGCAGAGTAATCCCTTATCGGTCTTGATTTGCTTCCGTTGCGCTTTCCCGGGCATATTTGAGGATGACATCCTTGAGCGTGGAAATCTTGAAGGGTTTCATCACGAAGTCGTCCATGCCTGCGTCGGAGCACTTACGGCGGTCTTCCGGTGTCACTCCGGCTGTGATCGCGATGATGGCGGGCCTGGGTGAATGGTCCTGTTTGCGGATTTCGCGAGCGACCGTCAGGCCGTCGAGTTCGGGCATTTGGATGTCGAGAAGAATGAGATCGTACTTTCCGGTCCGTGCCTTTTCCAAGCCGGTGCGCCCGTTCTCTGCGACATCGGGCTGATACCCGAGCGCGCGCAGTACGGTGATGACGACTTGCAAGTTGGCCGGGTTGTCCTCCACGACCAGGACCTTTACGGGCATCTCGTCGGACGAACCCGAGGCCAGCACTTGCTCGGGCATGATCGGGCCGGAGGGGACTGTCGCGTCCGGATTGAGAATGCGGAGTAATTCTCGCTGCAAGACCGAGGATTTCCATGGCTTGGGAATAACACCGAAAAAGCCGATCTGCCGACGGTCGGGATCCAGCTCTTCCAGCGGGACGGAACTCAGCAGAATCACATGCATTTTTTTGGCATGGTCGATTTCCCGCACCGCCGAGGCGAAGGAGAGGCCGTCCATCTCCGGCATAAGTCGATCAACGATCGCCACATCGAATTTTTCTCCGCTTTCGAGCAATCGCAGGGCCTCGGGAGCCGACGCGCAGGACACCGCTTCGAGACCCCATCGGCGGGTTTGCGAGACGAGGAGGGTTCGACTGGCTTTGTTGTCGTCGATGACCAGCAAGCGGTGTCCCTTCAGGTCGGGCTCAGACGCCACGTTGATGGCCTTGTGCGGAAGAACGGCGGAGTGGACCCGGATCGTGAAGACGAAAGCGGAGCCGTATCCGACCACGCTAGTAACGTAAATGGAACCGCCCATGAGTTCGATCAGACGCTTGCTGATCGCCAGGCCGAGACCGGTTCCGCCATAGGTGCGCGTGGAGGTGGCATCGACCTGGCTGAACGATTTGAAGAGTCGGTCCATTTTTTCGTGTGGGATGCCGATCCCGGTGTCCCGAACGGCGAAGCTGATTTCCCAGAGGTTGCCATCGGTGGATCCCTCGACGTCGATCTGCCGAATCGAACGAGCGGCGACCTCGAGACAGACTTCACCTTTCGCCGTAAACTTGATCGCGTTGCCGAGAAGATTGAGCAGCACCTGGCGCAGGCGTTGCTCGTCGCCGATCAGACCGGCGGGTACTTCATCGTGAATGAGCGGGACCAAGTCGAGGTGTTTTTCCATCGCTCTCGGTGCAAACAAGTCCATCGCCTCTTGAATGCACTGCCTCAGGTCGAATGGGGCTTGATGCAAGGTCAGGCGACCAGCCTCGATTTTCGAAAAGTCGAGAATATCGTTGATGATGGCCATCAGGGCGTCGCCGCTTTGCCGGATGGTCTGGACATAATCGTTTTGTTCCGGGGTCAGCTCCGTTTCGAGGAGAAGCCCGGTCATGCCGATGACGCCGTTCATCGGTGTGCGGATTTCGTGGCTCATGTTAGCGAGAAATTCGGACTTGGCGCGGTTGCCCGCCTCCGCCATTTCCTTGGCCTCGAGCAGGCGGCTCTCATGTTCCCTTCGCTCGGTAATATCGCTGGCCGCCAGGGTATGGATCACCGTCCCGTCCACTTCGGTCTGATCGAAGGCAACTTCCACCAGGAAACGACGCCCGTGCCGGGAAATGGCCTCCGTCTCGACGCAGGCCATCGTACCCGCTTTGACGCACTGACTGCGCGCTTCGTCGAAAAAGCCCGGATGCGAGAAAAGATAATCGAGGCTTTGTCCGATCAGGTCCTTGGCTTCGTATTCCCACAATCGTGCCGCCTCATGGTTGACGGAAAGGATGCGCCCCTTCTGATCAGTCGAGAAAATGGCCTCCCCCACCGTGTTGAAGACGGCGGAAAGCTTACGCTCGGAACTTGCCAGTCGGCGCGTTTCTTCAACCATTTTCGTGATCATCGGCCTGAAAATGAATAGACCGGTGAAAAGCAGCGTAACCATCGTCAGAATAAAGACTACCACCTGGGTTAGGAGAAGCGTCTTGCGCTCATTCGCCATTTTATTGCGCAGAAGGAAAATCGCCTGGTTTAGGCCGTCGATCAGTTCGTTATCGCTTCTTTCCTGAATGTAGCGGATGTCCGGATCGTCGGGAGCAAGACTCCCCTCGGGTGCTGTCGCCACCCGTCCTGCGGTCTCCGCATAGGTCCGCACCTCCGCGTCCAGATTTATGGGATTGGAGAAATAGATAGCCTTTAAGTCGGGAGAAAACTGAAAAGCGTCTTCTCCCTTCGATATTTTTCCGATGAAACGGTCTTCCTCGTCGATCAACGCGGCGCATTCCTTGCGAAGCTGTGTTCGCTCTTTTTCGTGTTCCGACGCTGGGGCGGGTAGCGAGAGTAGGAAGCTGAAATAGGATATTCGCTGAATCGTCGTGTTTTCCTCGTCGTTTGCATGATCGAGCTCCGTCAGTTGGCGCCCGGACAAGACCACCCGGGTCAGCGTGTAATAGGCGGCGAGGGAAAGGACCGCAATCAACGTCAGTGCCAGCAGATACCGCCAGGTTAGCGCGTGGGTTGAATCGAGACGCATAGATTAAGTGCTATCGATAGATCGGACTGAATGCACGTCTTGCGCCAGTTATTATAAATCCCCAAGTTTCGCTCTTTCTCGAAGGCACTTGAGTTCCCGGCTTTACTCCCTCCGCAGCTAATGCGAGACGGAGAAGTAACGAGATGCTTGCTTCGATAGGGTGTTGCCCAGAAGAGAAAATCAGGAGTACCGAACGTCTTTGCCCGGTTCCATTTCGTAATCGAACACTTTCGATGCTCCCACAAATGGACCGAGGATTTGTTTCTCGAACTGCACGTAGACCGCGTTTTCATGGATGTAGGCCAGCTTGTCCATGTTCTCCACGTCGAAGGAAAAGAAGTACGTGTAGGGATTGTTCGTGGTGTCGACTCGTTTGCCGACGCGCAAGTTGTTGACTTCCGGTATCTTAAGAAGTCGAATGCGCGTTTCCACCATGATCTCCTCCAGCTTGGACGGGATTACTTCCGGCTTGGTGGTCAGGAGCACAAGGTGTTGGATCATACGGTAAGACGGATGCGAAGATTTGCGGACGCGGGCGGTTATGTCAAGTGTCCCCGCGAGGCGGCCATACCCGCAGCAGCCAGTCCTCGATCAGTTCGGCTACCATTCCGCCCCCCACGCTGTTCAGGTGGAGGCAGTCGGTCGTGACGAGAAGACCGTTGCGACGGGAAACGTCGTCCCAAGAAAGGCCGTTGGCGTGCAGCGCCACCGCATTGCCGACGTTAGTCAGACCGTCTCGGTACTCGAGTCTCGCCGGAAGGGCCGCCCGGTCGGCCTCGTGCTCGAGTAAATAGGCAACCATCCGTTCGTTAAGCGGCAAATAATCCAGATTCTCCTCGGCAGCCACCCGACGGATAACTTCATTGTAGAGCGTGACCTTCCGGTTGGCCTCATGATGCAAGTCCTCCCCGATTACCGCCAAGGAAAGAAGAACCACCCGGGCTTCCGTTTCCGCTTTTAACCGGGCGACGATTGCGCGCAGGTTCTCCTCGTACCAAGCAAGCGTTGGATCCTTCGGCAGATGATTGAAGGATAGGTAGCGGAGTCGATTCCGCTCGCTCATGGTGGCGTTGACATCGTTGGTGCCGATCAGGATGGTCACAGCGTCCGGACGTTCCTTAACGACATCGACGAGCCGGTGCAGACCATTCCAGGCCAGATCGCCATCGACT
>Ga0302319_10025780_pt1 | contig 10389 bp, 8 predicted proteins | sample Bog_T0_2_FD_203319 | JGI IMG/M metagenome (GOLD analysis project Ga0302319, IMG submission 203319) | Peat permafrost microbial communities from Stordalen Mire near Abisko, Sweden - Bog_T0_2 | ecosystem: Environmental > Terrestrial > Soil > Wetlands > Peat | place: Sweden: Abisko, Stordalen Mire...
TGAACTGGTCGCGCCGCTTATCCAAAGACTACGAGCTACGTCCAAGTTCAGCAGAAACCATGATCCACATCGCCTTCGCTCATCAACTCTTGCGACGTTTCACTTAGTTTTTGGACAGATTCTTAGAGCCACATGGCGGTGTGGCCAGGACAGGGGTTTTCGGCTTGGGTGGTGATCTCTTCATTGAGGCCGAAGGCGTATTTGGCGAGGTAATAGGCTGCGCCGTGGACGCGCTCCTGGAGGATGCCGTTGGGGTAGAGGGACTGGCTGATGGCCTGGGCGTGGCGATCGAGCGCGGCCTCTTTTCGAAGCTGGAAGTTGGCCCCGAGGCGGCGGAGGCGGTTCATCTGGTAGCGCATCTTGCTGGCGGAGGTGGCTGCGGAACGACCCAGGCCGGCATCGAGTTTGGTCATCCACTCGATTAGCGGGCTGAGTTCCTCATCGAGGGCGTTGCCTGCGGCAGAAATGGCCCGCTTGCCTTCGATGGGCATGGCGCGCGCGCCTAGAAGCTGGGCGAGCGAGTCGGCGCTCTCGCCGAATACACGGTCAAGGCCGAGTTCGTGCTTGTGGAGCAGGTCTCCAATGGCCGGTTCGACGAGGGTTCCGGAAAAGCGGGGCTGGGCAGGAGTGAGGCGGCCGAGAATCTCATCGAAGAGCACGGCGGACTGAGCGAAGTAGGCAATTTCAGCCGGGCCACCTATGGTGAGCGAGGTGGAAAGCAGAAAGTCCTGAAAGACGGGGCGCAGCAGGGCCGAGGGGGAGATTCGCTCCGGCTCGGAATCAAGGATTCCCAGCAGTTCCGGAGTCGAAATGCGCTGACGGCCCACCTGCCAGCCTCCGTCAGGTTCCGCGGCTGTTTCCGGAAGCCGCTTGAGGGCGACTCGTGCACCGGTCTTATCGTCAATGAGAAATAGCAGGCTGGATTGGTCTGCGACCGCGACCTGGGCATGGTAACCGGCAGCGGCCAATTCGGCGTTGCGGGCGATGAGGGCGGCATGGAACTCGTCGGCACGTTCGATGGCTGCGCGGAGAACAGGGCCGCCGATGCGGTGGATATCGCGGCCGGCGGCGTCGAGCACCAGCAAGCCCTGGGCGGCGAATGCTTTGGTGTAGAACTCGCGGAAGGCCTGGGCGAAGGTGTTGCCGGGAACGTAGGCCGCGGCCAAGGCCTGCATGGCGTCAGAGAAGCCGAGAATCTCCCAAGCCTGCTCGACGAGGGGTGTGATGCGTTCGTCGAGGACGATGCTGCCGACGGGAACTGCGGGGGCCGAGGGTAATTCTGCGTAAGTGAGCTGCTTCAGTTCGCGGCCGGAGGGAAAGACGACGTGGTTGATCTCGGCGAAGTCGTGATCTTCGCTGGCGAGCCAGAAGATGGGGACATGGGGATGCCCTGCGGCAGTCGCAGTGCGGGCGCGGGCTACGGCGGTAGCGGCTTTGAACGGAGTGAAGAGCGGGCCGCCGAACAGGCCGACCTGCTGGCCGGTGACGACGATGCCTGCGCCCTGACTGAGGGCCTCGAGCGAGGCTGCGGCGGGAGATCCTGAAGGAGCAGCGTTCTGTTCTGCGAGGATGCGCACTATTTCAGGCCAGTGCGCGGGGACGGCGGGACGGGAATGCCAGCCTGTGTCTGGAGGCAAAGAAGCGTAGTACCGGCGCACTGCCGGGTTGGCTGCACAGTAGTCGAGAAAGAGCCGGTGCAGTCCGGGCGCAACGGTAATCGGGAAACAGTCGGCGGTGAGCAAAGGGGTCTCGTTGATCAAATGCGCATCTCGGGTTTGGATCCTGCGGTCAGGGGTCCCGGACAGGCGACGTGCACGCAAACGAATGAGGCTCTGTTAAGGATGCCATGCCGGAACGAATTGATGCAGAAGAGTCTCAGGCGGGGTGGTCAGTCGATTTGAAATGCGCCATGCATCGGCGGCTAAAGCCGGCATGATTTTTGGGGTGGCGATGTACGGGCTGAAGCCCGTACCCTTCAAGCTGAAGCCCGCAGCCTTCGCACTTAAGCCTGTTCTCTTCGAACTGCTCCGCTGATTGAAGAAGGAATGTGTAAGGCGGCGCAGAGTGGAGGGGCCGGGGTGCGTATACTTTTTCTGACTGTGAACAGAGGAGAGCGAAGAATGGCGAGTAAAAAGAAGGCCGTGAAGGCGGCCGCACCGAAGAAGATTGTCAAGAAGAGTGCTGTGAAAGTTAAGCCTGTGGCGGCAAAGGCCAATCCCGCGAAGGTGGCCAAGGCGAAGACGAAGAAGCTGGGGAAGTCCACCGGGCAAGAGGAGGAAGGGACTGCGCAATTGCTGAGTTCGGAGACTGTTTTTGAGTGCAAGCTGTTCCGGGTGCAGCACGACAAGCTGATTGAGCCCGGAGGCAAGGCGAGTGAGCGCGACGTGATTCGGCACAACGGCAGCGTTGTGATCCTGGCGATTGACAGTTCAAAGAGCAAGAAAAATCCGTGGATCGTGGTGGAGCGGCAGTATCGTCACGCGGCGAACCAGTTTTTGTGGGAACTCCCGGCAGGCAAGCTGGAGGCAGGCGAGGACCCGCTGGAAGGCGCCAAGCGCGAACTGGCCGAGGAGACGGGCTATGCGGCCAAAAAGTGGAAGCCGCTGGTGGAGTACTTTGCCAGCCCGGGGTTTCTGGGCGAGCAGATGAAGGTGTTTCTGGCCGAGGGACTGGTGGCCGGCGATGCGCATCCTGAGGAAGATGAAGAGATCGATTTCCGGCTGGTGAAGCTGTCAGAGTTGCTGAAGATGATTGAAAAGGGCGCAATCAAGGACGGGAAGACGCTGACCAGCGTGCTGCTTTACGCGCGGATGACGCGGGGGAAAAAGGGCAAGTAGCAACGGAGTGGATCCGAGTTGCCGGCGACAAGGGGGAAGATTTAGTGCACTGGCCCTTGCGCAACCCCCCGCGATAGTTGGCTTGGAAATTGCTTTCAACATAAGCTGAAGAAAACAAGCAGCTACGCTCACAGTGACGGTTGGCGCATGGATTCTTAACGCGGGAACGTAGTAGACAATCCCACGCTGTGAAACGATTCTTCAGCCAATGGATCAACCTTTCTTGCAGAGTTGGCGTCCAAAGAATTAACGGCGGTGATACCCCTCACCCCGTATTCCCCGCACGAAGCAAAGAAAGAGGGAGCCAGTGGCTCAGTACAAAGGGAAGGTCAAGTGGTTTAACAACGCCAAGGGCTACGGATTCATCGGGCGCGAAGATGGGCCGGATGTATTCGTCCACTACTCATCGATTCAGCTTGACGGGTACAAGACGCTGAAAGAGGGCGATGAGGTGGAGTTCGACATTGTCCAGGGTCAAAAGGGCCCCCAGGCAGATTCTGTCATCCGTTTCAAGGACGCCGCGGCCCACAACGCAGCTTAGGGCATTGCCTGAGCGTAGGCGATAGGCCACCACGAGATGGCCGGCCTCGGGTGCGTTCGCATGAGTCCCCTGATAACAGCGCGGCCTGAATCATGAAACCAAGCAGGGAGACTTGCCGAGTTTCGAGGCCGCTGCTAGGCTTCCGGCATGGATAACCAGACCATGGCTCGCCTGTTGAGCGAGACAGCAGACCTGTTGGAGATTGACGGCGGAGACGGCTACCGGATTCGCAGCTACAGGCGCGCTGCGGAGACTGCGGAACAGACCACGGTCGACCTGACCGCAGCTGCACCTGACACAGCTAAATTGCTTGAGATTCCCGGTATCGGCAAGGGGATGGCGGCGAATCTGCAGGCGATTGCGGAGACCGGCACACTGCCGCTGCGCGAGGAGTTGCTGGCGAAGTACGGGGCCAGCTTGCTGGAGCTATTGAAGCTTTCCGGCATGGGACCCAAGACAGTTGCTCTGCTGTGGTCCGCAGCGCAGATTTCCAGCATCGACCAGCTTGCGGAGGCAATTGATGCGGGGCGACTGTCCGGGCTGCCGCGCATGGGCGAAAAGCAGATTGAGAAGCTGAAAAAAGGGATTGAAGACTATCGGCGCAGTGCGGGGCGCTATCGGATCGACGAGGCGGAGGATGCGGCGCAGCGGATTGGCGCGTACCTGCTGGCGTTTGCGGGGATTGAGCGGGTGACACCGGCGGGGAGCCTGCGGCGGGGGCGGGAGACAGCGGGGGATCTGGACCTGCTGGTGACCGGGCCAGCATGCAAGCCGGAGCATACGGCGGCTGCAGTTGAGTATGTTGCTGCATATCCGGAAATTCACGACATTATTGCCAAGGGCGAAAACAAGGTGAGCTTTCACCTTTCGAACGGGCTGCAGGTGGATGTGCGGCTTCTGCCCTCGGAATCGTACGGGGCGGCGTTGCAGTACTTTACGGGTTCGAAGGCGCACAATGTGGCGCTGCGGCAGCGGGCGCTGAAGATGGGCTACACGCTGAGCGAGTGGGCACTGGCGCGGCTGGACGATGAATCGGTTGTGGCGCGGGAAACTGAGGAGGAGATTTACGCGGCGCTGGGGATGGACTGGATGCCGCCGGAGTTGCGAGAGAATCTGGGCGAGATTGAGGGTGCTTCGCGCCATACGCTGCCGAAGCTGATTCAAGCCTCGGATATTCGCGGCGACGTGCATATGCACACGAACGCCAGCGACGGGCATAACACCATTCGCGAGATGGCGGAGGCGGCACTGGCTGTGGGGTATGGGTACATTGCGATTACCGACCACTCCAAGAACCTGGCCATGACCAACGGGCTCGACGACAAGCGGGCGATGGCGCACGTGAAGCGGATACGCGAGGTGGACAAGGAGATGGAGGGGCGGATTCGGGTGTTTGCCGGGATTGAGGTGGACATTCTGGCGGATGGAGAACTGGATCTGGCGGATGAGACGATGGCGGAGATGGAGATTGTGGTGGCCAGCATCCACTCGCGGTTTGACCAAAGCCGGGAGGAGATGACGGCAAGGATTCTGCGGGCGATTGAGAACCCGTATGTGCGGATTCTGGGGCATCCGACGGGCCGGCTGCTGCTGCGCAGGGAGCCATTTGCACTGGACCTGGGAGTGATTCTGAGCAGGGCCGCGGAGCTTGGGGTTGCGGTGGAACATAACGCCGCGCCGGAGCGATTGGACCTGAATGATCGCGACCTGCGGCTGGCGAAGGAACTGGGGTGCAAGATCGTGATCGACTCCGACTCGCACGACGCGCGGAACCTGGGGAAGATGGAGTACGGGTTGCGTCAGTTGAAGCGGGCGTGGCTGCGGCGGGAAGATGTCCTGAATACGCTGGAGGCGGATGCCTTTCTGGCGGCGCTGCGACCGAGACCTTGACATGGCCCGAAAGTTACCTGGCGCCGCACGAAGGAATCGTGAATTCCCGCGAATCCACCGATTTATGTGTTCTGCGGAACCTTGGCGGGGCTAAGATAAAGGCGCTATGAGCCTACTTCATCAGGATTCAACCGAACTCGACGACGCCGCCAAAGGCGAGGATTTGACCAAGGGTTCCAGCCACCTGATTGCAGCCGCGATCTTCGCCACAGTGGTGGTGAGCATGGCCATTGCGGGCTACTTTATCGCAGGCATCAAGCCGATTGTAGCGACCGGAGAGATTGAGCAGGTGTGGGTCCACCCGCAGCATAGCGAGACATCGGGCTACGACGCCAACGGCGCTTCCATGGCGAAAGAATCCTACGACCAGGTGTATGTGTTTGCGAAGGTGAAGCTGCACAACCAGAGCGACAAGCCGCTATTCCTGCACCAGGTGATGACCAATGCCACGCTGCCGGACGGCATCCACACCAGTTATGCGGCGACGGCATCGGACTACGACCGCATTTACATTGCCTATCCAGCGATGCCCGTTCCACGCCAGACGCCGTTGCCGCCGCAGAGCACGATAGCCCCCGGCCAGACGGTGGAGGGGATTGTGGTTTCCGCGTTCAGACTGAGCAAGCAGGAGTGGGACGCGCAAAAGGATCTGAGCTTTACCTTCGGCCTTCAGTATCAGCCCAGCCTGGTGCTCGCGCCCCACTCTCCGGTGATCGAACAGTAGCGTTATTGCCCGGCTGCGACTGGCGCCGGCGCGCCCTTGGGTGTGGACAGGTAGCCGCTGACAGTGTTCTTGGCGCTGACCGAGTTGACCACAATCTCGAAGAGCATGGGGTCTTTGCCGGCGTAGAACTGCAACGGCTCGTTCAAATTCTTGTCCTTCTTCTCGTACTGCTTGTCGTCGGCGTAGACGGTGAGGGTATAACGGCTCTTCTTGGGGTCAACCTTCTTCAGTTCCAGGCTAACTGTACCCACCGGCTTCTTCTGTCCCTTTTGCAGCGTGAACTCGTAATAGTTGCGGTCGCCCTTGTGCTTGAGTACCTCGAGCTCCTGGGCGTTACGCGCAATCAGTGTGCTGTGCCCGTCGAGGTCGCCGCGCATAGATGTCAACTGGCTGATGGTGTTGGCCAGGTCGTTCTGGGTCTTGGCCACATCGGTTTTGACACCCCCGACATCGGTCTTTACGTCGGAGACGGCCGTCGAAACCGCGGCCACCTGGGTGGCGGTCTGCTGCTGCTGCGTGGCGAGACGCGTAGCACTGGCCTCAACCTTCTGCTCCCGTGCCTGAAGTTCCGTGGCGCGGGTATCGAGCTGCTTCTGGGTCAGTCCCAAAGAGGTCTTCAACTCGTCCGTGGCCACATTGAGACGCTCGTCGGTTTCGCGCAACTCGGCAGCCAGCTTTACGTTCGCCGCCTTGGAGTCGGCAAGTTCCTGCTGCTGCGTGGTGAGCTTGCCGTTGAGCGTATAGCTCCAGATGAGCCCGCCAATTCCAACCGCCAGCGCAACGGCAATCGCCCCCAAAAGTGCGCCTGAATACGTCCTGGGAGTTTCGTCTAATTCACCCATGTGTGTTCCTTTCCTGTTTTGGCTTTGCCGGCCGGCAACACCTGGTACCTGTGTGTCTGACGCGGCTAGCCATTTTGTGGTTCCGCGGCTTTCTGTTTCAATTAGACGCCGCTCGGGAGGATTCTCCCTAATCCTATTTCTGCTTCAAGGCAGAGATTCGGTCCAATGACAGCCTGCAGCAAACCCTGACCAGGGCGCTGCAGGGAACCACTCAAGAATACCGAAGTAACGTGGCACGTGCGGGAAAAAGCGGTTGGGGGTTCCTTCCGGGGCAAGTTACCAGGCTGTAGAGGGGAGGGGCACAGCACGACGCCCCTCCAGGCCGAGGTTAGTCGGTTGAGAGCTCCGCGCCTCGACGAGTCCGGCACGCCGCGCAAATGTTGTTGATGGATGAGTAATTGGCGAGTTTGCGGCCAGCCGACCGGAACACCTGTTTGTTCAGCTCCGGTTTCGTGGCGTACGCCCCCTGCCGGCTTTACCGGGTTACACTCTGTAGGAATTTCAAGGAGACAAATCAATGCGCAGTTATCGCCGCATTCCCCGCGACACAGCCATCTTCCATCGAAACACCCTCGTGCATTTCAGTTTGGTTTCGACGTTCCTCACGGCTCCGTGTCAAAAAACCGATATTTTGGCCAGTGCCTCTCCTTCGGCTTTCGACAGTTCCCAGGCGTCGAGCTTCCATCAGACACAAGGGGAGAAAGTTGATGCGGCCTCTGCACTGAATCGTGCTTTGAAGGCGTCCTCATTGACATTCGAGGGCAAACCTTTTCATGCGGTGATGGAAATTGAGAAAGCGGGCGAGACATATTCGGGGCGCATCGAGTTCTGGTGGGTGAATGCCTCCAAGTATCGGGTGGTGATCACCTCGCCCAATTTCAAGCAGGTGAAGACTCTGAACGGCGACCGGATGCGGGAGAACGACGAAGGCGAGTTCTACCCGAGGTGGCTTGAAAACTTTGTTCTTGCTGTGCTGGACCCTGTGCCAATCGCGAAGAATTTGAGCGAACATAGTGACTCTTTGGGGCAGAGTTCGCAGAATCCTTATGGCTGTTTAAGACGGGATGATCGGCGAAGTGGGATTACAGATCAATTGAACTACGGGCAGGTCTGCTTCGCTGGTTCAGAGCCAAGGGTGGAGTCGGTTCGCGCGTTCAACGAATTCGTGTTCTTCAAGGACTGGCAGAGATTCGGTGAGAAGCAGATACCGCGAACCTACCAAACAGACGTGCTCGATCAAGATCCAGTCGTTGGACGCCTGACGCTGCTCGAAGAGCTAGAACAGCCAGATGAGGCTTTGTTCAAGATTGATTCTGTGACGCCCTTGAACCAAACGATATCCACGTCGTTCCTGTCTGCTCGCGCCGCAGAAAGTCTCGTCGAGAAAATCCCCACAATTCAATGGCCCCCGGTTCGAGATGGCAAAACCGAAGGGGACATCCTTGTGTATGCCCGAACAGATCGCACCGGTCAGGTGCGGGAGGCAGAATTGCACGATTCAGGTATGTCCGCGCTGGGAGGTTATGGGATGCAACAGGCTTTGAACTACAAGTTCAAGCCCCTGATGGTGGACGGAGTGCCCCAGCAGATGGAGATGCCGCTAGTGATTCATTTCTCAACGAATGTCAGCGATCCAACCCCGATACTTTCGGTTGCCGATATGAGGCGTCAAAGCATCTCGTGCAAGCCGAGCAGCTTCACTCCGGGCCTGCTTCCGAGGGGCACTGTGGTGACCGCCAGGGTCTCAGTGAACGAGAAAGGGGAAACTGGAGGAGTCACCGTGGTGGGGCGGTGTCCTATCGGATGCGGCTTCATCTTGGGGCCTGTTTATTCGCTTGAGAAATGCCGGGTTAAGCCTTACTCAGTGAACGGTCGCGCCACAGAATACAAAGGTGACGTTGAATTGGTGACGCCCTAAAGGATAAGCATTTCCAGCCGTGCAACGATGTCCCTGGAGACCAACCGGCTATGCGGAAGTTTCGATTTCAATTCTTTCATTGAGCGTTAGAAAGGCAGCCGCAGATCCCTGACGGCGTTCGGGATGACAGTGCTCTTTTCAGGTTGATCGTCTGAGGGCGGGTTCGGTGGATCGGGCGGGCGTGTCGCGGATTTGCCCGCATTTCGGCGCGGCGCGTCTCACTGTCCGTGACAACTCCCCAACCGCTGCGATATAAACATCTTTACTGCAAGCCGAGCCCAGGCCCCTCGCTCATGGGCCTGTCCTGCGACCCATCTAACGCGTTCATCACCATTATTCGTTCTAAAGAGGGAGCTCCGAAGCCTATGTCGACTGCTGTAGCTGGGAAGGGTCTGGAAGGAATTGTTGCTGCCAACTCCGGGATCTGCTGGATTGACGGAGAGGCGGGCGTGCTGTCCTATCGCGGCATCGACATCCACGAGCTGGCCGAGAAGTCGACCTTCGAGGAGACCACTTACCTGCTTTGGAACGGCATACTGCCCAACCAGCTGAAGCTGCGGGAGTTCAGCGCGCAGCTGGCGCTTTCGCGGGAGCTCGACCAGCGGATTGTGGAGTTGCTGAGGAGCTTTCCGACCTCGGCCACTCCGATGGAGGTGCTGCGGACGGCGGTCTCCGCGCTGAGCTTTTACGATGCCGACGAGAAGGACAACACCCACGACGCGAATGTGCGCAAGGCCTACAATCTGACGGCGCAGATCGCCATGATCGTGGCCGTTTACGATCGCATTCGCAAGGGCCTTGAGATTGTTCCGCCGGACCGTTCCCTGTCGCACGCAGGGAATTTTTTATGGATGCTAACGGGGGAAAAGCCCTCGGAAACGGCTACGCGGACGCTGGATATTGCGCTGATTCTCCATGCCGACCACGAGCTGAACGCTTCGACTTTCGCTGCCCGGGTAATTGCGGCGACGCTGTCGGATATTCACTCTGCGGTGACCGGGGCGATTGGCGCGCTGAAGGGGCCGCTGCACGGCGGGGCCAACGAGGCGGTGATGCGGCTGCTGTACGTGATCGACAAGGCGGGCGAAGATCCGGTGGAGTATGTGAAGAACATGCTGGCGGCACGGCAGAAGATCTCAGGGTTTGGGCATCGGGTGTACAAAACGGAAGACCCGCGCGCCACGCACCTGCGGCGCATGAGCGAGCAGCTGGGCAGAGATGCAGGACAGCCGAAATGGTATGAGATGTCGCGGGCTATCGAGCTTTACATCAACGCGGAAAAGAAGCTGAACGCGAATGTGGACTTCTATTCGGCGTCGACTTATGCCACGCTGGGCATCGACATCGACCTGTATACGCCGATCTTTGCCATCAGCCGCATCTCAGGCTGGGCGGCGCACGTGATTGAGCAGTTGGACGACAACCGGCTGATTCGGCCACGCGCGGAATATATTGGGCCGGAATATCCATCGCCGTATATTGCGGTGGAAGAGCGCGGATAACGAGCTACTTGCGCTTCTTCCAGAGCAGATAGAGCCCCCACGCGGCCAAGGTACAGTTGTCGCGAATGGTGCCGTCGAGCATCATCCGCTCAAAGTCTTCCACTGAGAAGGAATGGACGATGAGGTCATGCTCCT
>Ga0302319_10025782_pt1 | contig 10389 bp, 10 predicted proteins | sample Bog_T0_2_FD_203319 | JGI IMG/M metagenome (GOLD analysis project Ga0302319, IMG submission 203319) | Peat permafrost microbial communities from Stordalen Mire near Abisko, Sweden - Bog_T0_2 | ecosystem: Environmental > Terrestrial > Soil > Wetlands > Peat | place: Sweden: Abisko, Stordalen Mire...
ATCGTGGCTTCCGTCTTCGAATGCGGCGCGGAGCGCCGCATCGAACTGGTGGATCTTGCGGAGCAACTGGTAAATGTGCAGAGGCGCGTAAAAACGGGTAACCGGCAGATCGCCTTTGGGCCTTGCTCCATACATTCGCGCGTGCTGGAGCACCGTGTCCTGCTGGAATTTCTGGGGATTGCGGCCATAGTAAAAACCGAGAAGGTTGCGGATGGTGATGCCGCGGTCGAGAATCTGCCCGCCGATGTAGAGATTCAGCGGGGTTCGGAGCTTCAGTTGGCCGTCTTCGTCAAGGAGTTCGTCGATTTCGCGATTGGAGTTGACGGTGGTGATCATGAGGTGACCGTCGATCAGCGATTTGAGAACGACGGATTCGACTGTCTTCAGGTCGGGTACAAGGCCGCTGTCGGCGTCGATGGATTGTTTCAGATCGGTCCACGATTCTTCGATCAGGGAAGCAAGTTTCGTGCTGTTTTCTTTGGCCATTTTGACGAGGCCTTCGCGAATGGCTTCGGTGACGGTTTGCTGCCAGTCGTGCGATTCGCGAGATTGCTCCGTGTGGAAAAGAAAGCTGTACTTTTGCCTGGTCTGACCGGCGGCTTCCTGCTGGAGGCGGCGGATGGCGCCGCCCACGACAAAGTTCATGATGGCGATGCGGAGAATCGCGACATTCTTTTCTTCGAGGATGGTATCGAGTTTGAGGCGGCGGCCGTCGGGCTTCTTGAGCGCATCGCGCTCGGCTTGCGGGACCGGCTGGTAGAAATAATATGCCGGCGAATCGGGGTCGGTACTCTTTTCGAAATAGTAGTCGCCGCCTACGTAGCCGGAATGCGTGGGCAGCAATTCAGTAAAGGCCGGACGTTTTGGCAGGAAGAGCGCGGTGCCCTCCTTAATGACTTCTTCTTCCGGCTGCAGGTAGAGCGCATAGGGCGTTGCTGTTACCTGAAGGAATGAGGATTCAGAGACCATGCCCCGGAGGATGTCGATTTGGCATGAGACGACGCCAGCTGTGGTTTGGCCGTGCTGTTTGCGGAAACTCAGGCTGGCGAAATCGGCTTCGTCGTCGATGATGAGCACGCGTTTTTGGCGCAGTGCCGGGTAGCTGTCGCGAAAGGCTTTGAGCAGACGTTTGAGGTTGTCGTCTTCTTTTTTCGCGACAAAGATGAGCTTCTGGTCGAGTTCCCAGCCGGTGAGGTTTTCCGGGAGGGACATTATGTCGAAGACTTTGACGCTGTCGTCGTCGAGGAAGGGGCGGAAATCGTCGCTAATACGGCGGAGGGTTTGCTTGGCGAGTGAAACCGTGCCTTTTGTAAGGACGATGGCGGCGTCGAGGCCGCGGTCAAAGGCGAGAGCTATGACGCCAATGAACGCGCGGGTCTTGCCGCTTTGGATCTTGCCGAGGAGGATTCCGGGGCGTTTGGTGGATGACTCCTGAAGGAGCATCTTGCGGACGGTGTTGTCAATGCACTTCTGGAGGGCGGCTGAGTCATCGCGAGTTTTTGGCGAGTTGCGTGTAGAAGTCGACGTTGCTCATGGACGTGAAAGCCCTCGACTTTGCTGACTGTCAGCCATATCCGTCATTTATGCTTCCCTGATCAGGATATCGGGTTAGCGCCGGACTTCCAAACACTTTTTCGAAATTCAGGCTGCTCCTGCCAGTGTTTTTCTGACGAGATGAGCCCTGGACAGAAAGTCAGTAGCTTTTTCGAGTTGTTCCGGCGTGACAGTCCATCCGAATTTGGGAATCATAGCTGCTATGTCCTCAATTGCCGCCGTGCCTTTTAGTTCGCTTAGAACGTAGAAGGCCTTCGCAGCTATAGAAAGCTCCATATAGTCGAGGTCGCCAGCCTGTTTTACCACCGAAACTGCATCTCGAATTCTTTGCCACAGGTCAGGTTCGGCCGCGATCTTTCGGGCGGCCGTACGCTCGCCCACTTCCGTGAGCTTAAAGTCGTATCTTGCCATTTCGAAGCCGCGCTGATCGTAGCCCCAGGCGGAAGCGGATTCGGAAACGTATCCCAGAGACTTCATCTCCATGTTCAGGGTGGCCACTTGTTCCGAGTATGGACCGTAATAATGAGCTTCGTAGCCCAAGTCAATGCCGAGCATGACCGAAAGGAAATAGACGCGCTTCTGCAACAGCGTCTTACCTTTCATGTCATCGAAGGCTTTGTAGGAAAGTACCAAGACGTCACGAGCTAGCACTTGTAGTTCTCCTTCCCCGGTTCATTGCGCGAAATCCTGGATCGGGTGGAGTTCCAGAAGCGTGAGGATCTCGGATTGCTTGCCGAAGCTCTTTTTAAGGCGGCGATTGATTCGGGCCTTCCAGCGTTTGCCAACGAGCTGTTCGTTGCCGATCCTCTCCAGGTAGCTCTGGCCGAAAAGAACTCCAACATTGCCACGGAGCACTTCCCCGTTGCCCTGCCGGAACTCGAATCGACGTCCGATCGGAATCACGCCGAGGAGTTCGCCATCCTTGTCGAAAATGTCTTCCTCAAAGCTATACGCCTCTGCGCGCTTGTACGCCCGTTCCACGGAAGCTTCGTCAAAAGATACGTCCGTGTCTCCCTCGACCATGCGGAAAACGGCGTCTTCGCGATGGATTGGCTTCAGAAAATCGCGTACCGCGGAGAAAACGCGCGCCGGAACCCGGTCGAGGAGTTCTTCGAAGACCTCTTCGCGCTCAGATGCGAAGGCAAGGATCAATTGGGTGGCTTTCTCGGTCGCAGCCCTGAGGGGCGACTCGAAGAGGGGCGTGCCCAGTTCGTCGAGTTCCTCCAGCAGGAAGCCGAAAGATCCGTGCACGATCTCTGTGACGTGGAGTTGGGACGCCGCCGCGTCTTTTACCGGGCCCTTATTCGGCATCTGGGAGTTGTCGTCGGACGCCCAGATCTTTGAGACAAGGTCCTGATAGTTCGAAATCACTTCCCCGGCAAATTCGGCGCGGATGCCGCGACTGCCGATGACGGGTCCGCCCCCGAAGAACAGCGCCACGCTCCCCAGTTTTTCCTGCTCCGGTGATTGCTGTTCGAGAAGGCGCGCCTGGAGTTCGTTTCGGCGCGATTCGAGACCTGGGCGGCCGGCAAAGTCGTTAGTCGGGGTTCTCGACAAGAGCGCGTCCGTGGCCGCGAGGTCCGCCCTGAGGCTTTGGAGTTCCAGTTTCCTCGTCATGCGCCTGCCTTCATTCTTACCAGAGCCAGTGCGTCGGCATCGTCCCGATCGTCACCGAGCGGGATCTCCAACAAACCCTTCCAGACGTGGCTGGTCCGTTTGTGGGAGAACAGCCCAAACCAGTATCTCGTCTTATCGACGATGTATTCCGGACCGAGTTCGAGGTCGACGAAATACGCGTCGCAGCTAAAGGCAATCTTCGTGTTGGCGGGAATGCGGATATACCTTTTCGGGTCGGAGGCGCGAGGCGATAACGGGCCGGACAGCGATCTGGACTTCTGTGTGGTCCTTCCGGACGAGGCGCCTCCGAGCATTTACGGTTCCGGGGTCTACCGGGCGCTTTGGGGCATCGGAACGGCTGCCGATGTGGTCCGTTATCCGCTCACGGAATTTGAGACTCGGGCCGCCCACGTGGTTTCGTCTTTGCCTGCGAGTGTTGTGCGGGAGGGAAGGCTGCTGTATGACGCAGGAAGAGTTGCGTAGCGAGACAGAGCGATGGCTGGCGGTTGCGGGAGGAACCCGCCGCGGCGTTATTCCATTGCCAGCAGGCGCGGAAAAAAGCGCGAAAGCTTTCCTCACATTGAATGAAGTGAAGTTCCGGCGGACTCACGATCTCAACGAGTTGGGAATGCAATGTTCAGAACTGAATGCCGGACTTGCGCCGCTGCCACAGGAGGCGTCGGCTCTGACCGACTTCGCGGTTTTATTTCGTTATGCGGACGCTCCCCGCGAGCCAGACCAAGCCGAGGCGGAGAACGGTTTGGAAACTGCACAGCGGGTTTACGATGCGATATACGAGTTGGTGTCGGGGCCTGAGAGGAGCAAGCCGTCTGAGATTCCCAATCCCGCAGAATAACGAATGCCCGCGGGGCGAGTGAGATCTTCGCGAAGCTTAACGAGCCGGTAAGCGCGGGGCGGCATCAAGCATTGAATTGCTTTCGTTACGCGGCCATATGTGTGCGGTTCGGAGCGCGGCATGATGCGCGGATGCGCAATTTTGTCGCGGCGTTGTTCCGTCTTAAAATAAGCAGGGGAGGCAGAGGATGCAGAATAACGACGAGGAAGTCGATACGCCGAGCCCGGAAGAGATGAAAGAAATTATTGCCAGCCTGAGCCCGTCGGAACGAGCCATGCTGGCAGATCCGAATTTCATCTCAGAGGACGAAGCGGATGTGATCATGTCGGAGCGAAGCTACGCCGAGGGAGGTCTCGAAAACACCATAAGCGCCGATGAATTGTTCGCCAGGTGCGGAATTTCTCAACGGCGCGCTAAGGTGTGAGCTGGACTGTAAATTATCATCGCGCGGCGCTCGAAGACTTCGACAAGCTCGCCAAAGCTCAAAAGGCGGAAGTTCTGGCGCTGGTTGAAGAACTCGAAGAGGAAGGCCCCGCGATTCACGGAGCAATCGAGCTTCGATCGAACCCGGACAACTGGAGGTGAGATTCGACGACGGCAAGTCCCGAATGGTCTACAGGGTTTCGAAAGGTAAGCGTCGGATCATCATCAACCGGCTGAAACCCAGAGGGGTCGTTTACAAAGGCCTTCGCGGCTAACAGCTGCAGACGAGCGGAGTCGGCAGCAGCCCGCCAGCGCCGGTGCAGGCTGGGGCGAGCAAAAGCTTAACCGTCGGCTTTGCGCCAGCCTTTTATGAAGAATCCGTAAGCATGTACAATCAACTTCTGAAGAACCGGTACAGCAACGCGGGAGAAAATGGCCAAAGCGGGCAAGGCTAAAGAAGTCAAAGCAGCAAAACGGGGCGGGTGGGAACGGCATTGCCGCGCTGACCTCACAGTTATGGCAAGGCGGCAGTTAATCTTCGCGGTTCTATAGAACCTGCGGATTATAAGCGCTACGTTCTGCCGATCATTTTCCTTCGATTCCTCTCCCTGCGCTATGAACGGCGGCGCGCTGAGCTGGAGGGGCTGATTGCGAACCCGGCGAGCGAACATTACACGACTAACCCCGACATTGCCCGCGACATTCTGGAAGATGCCGATGAATACCGGCGAGCGGGCGCGTTTGTTGTGCCTGAGAATGCCCGCTGGTCGAATATCCGAACCCATGCACAGAGCGACGATATCAAGGTTCGCCTGGACGACATTCTGGAGGAACTTGAGAAGACCTACCCGGAGAAGCTCAAAGGCCTGCTGCCGCGCATTTATGCGGGCTCGAACCTCGATTCGAGAAGTTTCGTCTTAAGGAGGCGGAACTGGCGCACCCGGTGCTTTCGGAGCGCGACAACGTGATCATCATCGCGGATGAGGCGCACCGGTCTTAGTACGGATTCCTGCAGGGCTATGCGCGATATCTAACCGAGGCGCTGCCGAACGCCCGGCGGCCTGGTTTCACGGGTACTCCGGTGAGTCTTTCGGGCGCGGATACGGTGGAAGTCTTTGGAGATGTGATCCACACGTACACGATCGGGCAGGCGCAGGAGGATAAGGCCACGGTGCCGATCTTCTATGCGCCTCGGCAGATCAGACTGCATTTGGGTGAAAAGGAACTGGACGCGGCGCTGGCGGAGATCGAAGCACAGTTTGCAGGGGCGGAGGAAGGGACTGGCGTGAACAGGGAAGCGGAGCGCCGGAAGTCACGGTGGGCGGCGCTGGCGGCGGCAGCGGGGGCGAAGAGCCGCGTTGAGGAACTGGCGGCCGATCTGTTGGCGCATTTTCTGGATCGGTGCGCGACGCTGCGGGGTAAGGCGCTGGTGGTTTGCATGAAGCGGGAAAACTGCGTGCGCCTGTACAATGCGCTGACGGTGTTGCCGGGGTGTCCGGAAGTTAAGGTGGTGATGACGGGGAACCTGGGATTAGACCCTCCGGAATGGAGCGCGGCGGGGCATCTGACGACGCGGGAGAAGCGGGAAAAGATCAAGGAGCGGATGCGGGATTTGAACGATCCGCTGGGGATTGTGATTGTGTGCGATATGTGGCTGACGGGTACGGATATACCCTGTCTGCACACGCTCTATGTTGATAAGCCGATGCGGGGGCACAACATGATTCAGGCGATATCGAGGGTGAATCGCGTCTTCCGGGATAAGCCGCACGGGCTGATAGTGGATTACATCGGGATTGGCGACGATTTGCGCGATGCGACGGCGAAGTATGCGAAGGCGGGGGATAAGGGTCAGCCGGCGGAGGATATTTCAGAGGCGGCGCGGGCATTGTTCGAGGAGTGTCTGGATGAACTGCGGGAACTGATGCCGGAGGAGCGGGATTACGGCGCGTGGCGGGGGATGCCTTCGATTGAGCTGGAAGATTTGTATGCGCACGTGTACGGAGTTTTGGCGGACGATGACTCGAGGAGGAACGGGTTTTTGGCGGGGGAGACGCGGCTTTCGATGGCGTATTTGCTGGTGAAGCCGCAGGACGAATGTAAGGCGTATGCGGATGAGGTGATCTTTTACCAGAGGGTTCGGAATCAGATTGCGAAGGCGGCGCCGCGCAAGCGGAAAGTCCGGCAGATGGAGCAGGCGGTTCGGGATCTGGTGGACGATAGCGTGGAATCCGAGGGGGTGGTGGATATCTTCCAGGTGGCGGGCTTGCCGAAGGCGGATGTCTCGATTCTGGATGACCAGTTTCTGCAGACGTTCAAGGAGAGGCCGTATGAGAATCTGCGGCTGAAACTGCTGGAGCAACTGCTGCGGAATGAGTGGGAGCAGAGGGCGGTGCAGAATCTGGCGAAATACCGTTCATTCCGGGAGATGCTGGAGGCGACTTTGCGGAAATACCACAACCGGCTGATCGACGCGGCCGATGAGTCTGGCGGCTTTCCTGACATCGCTGTAGATTGCCTGCAGTTCCAGAACCGTCGGCCTGTGCCGACTCCGCGCGAGGGCATTTGTGAGACAACGAAGGACGCCGCCGGGATTCCCGTTATGAATGTAGACCCCGGTCCCGTTCAGGTCGCTGAGCGATTTTTGAGCGCGAAAGCTCTTTGCGTCGAAGGCGTACCAGAAGTGGTCGTATCCGCTGTGCTCCGCCATTCCCGCCGCCGCGCCCAATTCGAAGGGCATGTTGAACCTTGGGAGGCGCGGTCGCTTGTCGTCCAGTTCGACACGTGAAATATCGTGGAATGAATACTGGCAAATCGACATGAGGCCGGCCAGGCGGTCCAGGCGCCGCTGGCTGCCCGGAATCTGAAGCACGGATTGAGGAATCAGGCCGAAACCGCTGATTCCGGCGATGAACGCGAGATACAAAGGCTCAAATGGTTTATCGAAGGGAATGTTGAGAAAGGCAAATGTCGGATCGGGTTTCTTATTCCGATGTAAGGATCGCACCTGCCTTACCGGGACCTAAACGCGAGCCAGGGGAACTTTGGCTTGTCCAGCCAGCGTTTTTCGTCCGTTTCCCGGGCCTTTTTTATGGGCTGCGAACTCCCGAACCGCTGCACCGGGAAAGACCATCCGTTCGATGCTGCGCACGCGTTCATCAGACAGGCCGAGTTTCTTTGCTACCTCGGCTGTGGTTGGGAACGGGGTTTCAATCAGGGTTCTTGCCATGAGCTCTTTATTGTATTACTCGGCTTCGGGCGGTGAAATTCGGAAAGAATGACGCCAATCGGCTCGCGGGATTCCATCCCGCCCCACATAAGGCGGGCCTCGGTTCAGGCGGAACGACCGCTCTCGAAGAGGGACGCCCTGGCGATTGCTGTTTCGTTGTCCATGGCGCGGTCTGGAAGGAGGAGCGGCGGCGTTTCGGCGGTATTTGTAGTAAGCTTTTGCTCGTGGACACAAACTTGACACGCCGTAGCGCGCTCGCGCTTTTCGCAACGACTCTGGTTCGCGCCGCGGAGCGGCTGCCTGCCAACAAAAACGTCAAATGGGCTCTGGGCTCGAATCTCTGGAGTTCGTATTTTAAGGAACTGCCATTCAGCGACATCCTCGACGTGATGAAGGATACGGGGTTCATCGGCCTGCGGGTGACGCAGTTTCCGGGGATTCTGGATAAGTACAAGATCACCAGCGAAGAACTGCGCAAAGAAATGGACAAGCGCGGGTTGCACGCGATCACGATCTCATTCAACGCGCAGGCGCAGGACGCGGCTCAGCGGCCGAAGATGATCGCCGATGCAAAACAGGCGATGGGGTTCCTAAAGGAGTTCGGAGCGAACATGCTGGTGGTGTTCTCGCCGAATCGCAGGGCTTTGACAGATGAGAGCTTCAAGGTGATGTGCGAATCCTACAATCAGTTGGGCGAAGTTTGCGGGGAGATGGGATTCCGCGCGGGGCTGCATAACCATCTGGGGCAGATGGTGCAGAACCAGGACGAGATCGATAAGTGCATGGCGATGACGGATCCGAAGCTGTTCTGGTATGCGCCCGATACGGCGCATCTGTACATGGCGGGATGCGATTCGGCGGCAAATCTGGATAAGTATCGCAGCCGGCTGATGATGATGGATTACAAGGATGCGAAGAAGCCTCCGGCTACGGGGAGTTTTATTCAGAGCATTTACGATTTGGGGGATGGAGATGTGGATTTTCCGGCGTGCCATAAGGTGCTGAAGTCGATGAGCTATAAGGGCTGGATTTGCGTGGATCTGGATACGGCGCGCAAGGGGCCGCGGGCGAGTTATGAGCGGTCCGGGGCTTATGTGGTGAATAAGCTGGAGCCGATTTATCTGTAGGATAAGTGAGGCAGTCCCCCCTATGATCCGTTCGGGATCACCAAGGAGGATGAAAATGAATACATCGCTAAGTCAATGTGAGACAGGCGGTTCCGCCTGTCTGGTCGCGCCCGCGAAGCGGAGCGCACCCCGGAACGACCATATTCACCTTTGGGGCATTTTCGGAAGAGACCGCGAACGTGAATATAACCCTTGAAATGCCGGGCGAACTCGCCAGGAGACTGGAGGGCATCGCGGCGATTCAGCACATGGGCATCCGGCAATTCGCGCTTTAGCGGTTGGGCGCGCTCGTTCCGGCAAATACCGAAACGCGCCTCGGTTCTGCCGCTGCGATCCTGCGCGTGATGCACGAGCCTCCCCATCTCAAGACGGCTGAAGTTGACGAACTCGATGCCGCCATCAATGCGCCGTCAATCCAAACGATAGAGCGGCTCGCCTACGGACGCCGCTGGCGACCGCTACGCGAGACTTAAGCGTGAACAGCAACAACGCCGCGGGATTCCGCGCGATGAGAACGACCTGTGGATCGCAGCAACGGCTCTCGCCCTCGGCACGACGCTGGTCGGCGAAAACAGCGACTTTCAGTTGATCCAGGAACTCAATCTCGTCAGGCCCTGAGTTCGAATTCACCGACGCCAGCTTCCGCGAGGACTCACCATCCGATTCGTGGACCGCCTTTCCCTGGCGGCAGGGCTACATTTCCTCGAACGCCTGGGGATGGAAATGACGACTGCGGCCGAGCCGCTTCCTCGTCACGATTCGGGCCTGGCTACCAGATGCATTTCTTTCATCGTGCTGCCGGGGGGTGCTTAAACGTTTTGGGGGTTCGGCCCGTTTTACGTAAGACAGCACCGCTCGCTGACGCGCGCGGCTCAGCAAGTGCTCTGAAATCAATACCAACATTCCGAGCCGCGACCGTAAGGAAGCGGTACACAGTCTTCGGAATGACCGATTTCCGCTGGAACCCCCAAAATGGTTAAGCACCCGCTGCCGGGGGGTGCTTAAACGTATTGGGGGGTCTGCCAGTTTATGGGATGAGCAGGCTGAAGTCATGGCGACCGTCACACAACCTCTCTCGCTCGAAGAGTTCCGTTCCCGGTATCGGCAGCAGAAGCCTTACTTTGAATACTGGTTCGGAGAGCCAATCCAGAAGACAATGCCGACATGGTTGCACGCGGTTCTGCAGAGGATCATCGGCGAGGCTCTTCGCCAGGCCGGATATAAATCCGGCTCTGAAGTGGAATTGCGGATCGATCCTCAATGGGAACCGGTTCCGGACGTGATTGCCACGTTGAAGGCCATCAAGGATTATCCAACCGAGCCCGTCGAGATTGTGGTGGAAATCCTGTCTCCCGACGACAAGTTAATGCACATCATCAGGAAATGCCGTCAATACGAACGGATTGGCACAGAGCGGATATTTGTGCTGGACCCTGTCGAAAAATTCGCCTGGCTGTGGAAGTCGGGAAGCCTGGAAGCCATTACTCAGTTGTTACTGCCTAACGGTGTTACGGTGGCCCTCGAAGAGATTTGGCGGCAGCTTGAAGAACAGGCGTGACGCGGGTTCCCGGACGATCCGCTCC
>Ga0302319_10025783_pt1 | contig 10389 bp, 9 predicted proteins | sample Bog_T0_2_FD_203319 | JGI IMG/M metagenome (GOLD analysis project Ga0302319, IMG submission 203319) | Peat permafrost microbial communities from Stordalen Mire near Abisko, Sweden - Bog_T0_2 | ecosystem: Environmental > Terrestrial > Soil > Wetlands > Peat | place: Sweden: Abisko, Stordalen Mire...
CACTGAACGAGATCGTGCTGGACTTTTACGACCGGCTGAAGTCCGTTTCGCGCGGATACGCGTCACTCGACTACCACATGCAGGGTCACTGGGTCTCACCCATGGTGAAGATGGACATCCTGATCGGCGGCGATCCGGTGGACGCGCTCTCGATCATCGTCCATCGCGACGCAGCGTACGACCGCGGCAAAGCGCTCGTCTCCAAGATGCGCGAACTCATTCCGCGGCAGATGTTCGAGGTTGCAATTCAGGCAGCGATCGGCTCGAAGATCATCTCGCGCGAGACGGTAACGGCGATTCGGAAGAACGTGATCGCCAAGTGCTATGGCGGCGACATCAGCCGCAAGCGCAAGCTGCTGGAAAAGCAGAAAGAAGGCAAGAAGCGGATGAAGCGGATCGGCAAGGTCGACATTCCGCAGGAGGCTTTCCTCGCCGTCCTGAAGGTCGGCGAAGAGTAGCCGCGACGGGCCTCGTTCCCATGACCGCATCGGGTAGAAACTGCCTCAATTCAGTCACTCACAATTCAGCCGCTCAAGAGGCCCGTGCCATCGTCCCGATCACCCTTTCGGGGTATATACGACTCAGTATGAGGAGCCCTATCGTCGAACTTAGCGACCGCCCGGCTCTATTTGAGCGCTTCAAGTTTGACTGGGCAACGGGGAATGACTTCGATGAAGCAGCTTTTCAAAAGTCTTGTCACGGACGAATCGGGGCAGGACCTGATTGAATGGGCGCTGGTCGCGGCGATGATCGCTCTTGGTACTACCGCCGTGATGAAGAGTTACAAGACCAACCTGGGCTCGGTCTTCAATCAAATCGGCAACCAACTCACCAACGCCGTCGCCTAGCACGGGGGCGTCCTGCTGCAGCGTCGCGAGCCTGGTAGGTCCGAAGTTTCAATTGAGAAAACCAAACAAACTTGACGCCAATTGCGCGGCCCGAATAGCCCTGGTTTATGACTGCTGCGAAAGTTGCATTCTGTGGAAAGCCTTTATTTGTTTGACTTGCAGCCGGAATTGCAACAATTCTGTTGAACTTTGCGTGCGGCGTTTCAAAGACCTGAAAAGGTGTGACTTGCAGCACAACCGGTGCGATGGATTCTGGTCTGCCATGACCGCCCAGGTCAGAGTGTGAATATCCTGCACCGTGGAATCCACAAAAATTTCCACAGGGCCGCCGGCCGCACGGAAAGCGGCTCTTCCGCAAAAAAGAGGAGGCCCGGAGGCCTCCTCTTTTGACTGAATTGTGGAGTCGCGTTATTGGCTAGGCGGCTTCGGGGTAGTCGTAGTGTGGGGCGTGGTCGCCGGCCTCGGCGTAGTGGTCGCCGGCTTCGGACGAGCCGCCGCAGGCGCCCCGGCTGCCGGAGCTGGCGCGGAGATGTTCGGCGTGGACTTGTTGTACGCCTCGATGATGGCCTCGGTAATATCTGCGTTTGGCTCCTGCGCGATCCACATCACCTGGCTCGCCTGCTGGTTGCTCACGTCGAGCAGAATGGTGTAGCCGCTCTTTTGAACGTAATCCACCATGATTCCATGGACCTTCTGAGCGACCTTGCCATAGGCGTCCTGGAGGTCCGTCTGGTATGCGGTCCTCGCATCCTGGGTATCGAGGTCCAGCTGCTTTTGCTTGGTGTCGAGGGTTCGGGTGCGGGTAGCGCGCTCGGAGTCCGTCATCGTGGCGGGCGCGCTTTGGAGCTGCTTCTGCAGGCTCTCGATCTCCGTGTTCAGTGCCTCAAGCTGCTGCTGCTTTGGCGCGTACTTCTTTTGGACCGCGTCCAGGGCCTGCTGGCCCTCGTTGGTTGCGATGACGGCCTCCTGGAATTCCACGATGGCGATCTTCGCGGGAAATGCCGACGGCGGCGGAGGAGGCTTGGGCGCCTCGGCTGCGGGCGTCGTGGCTGCGGGTGTCTGGGAGGGTGAAACAGGCAACTCAGGCGATACCTGAGCCATCGCGGACGCGGGGAGAAGACCCGCGGCAAGCGCGGCGAGTAAAACTAACTTGTGATTCATGCGGTGTGTAATGCTCCTTGGAAGTTTTCCTAAACCTTTGCCCGTCGGCAAGCGTGGGCGCGCCGTCCGGGGATTTGCCCTGCACCCGCCCACAAATCGCCAACACTGTAGAGGGATCTCATCCGTGTGTGCCACCCCAAAGCCATCGACTGACAAGGAGAATCGGCGGGGAGCGAGAGGGCTGCCAGAACGTCTCGATTATAGGACTCCGCAGATACGGGGTCAAACCTCATCTCCTGAAATTTGGAGTTTGCCCGCCAGACTCTCCTGTTTTTTGGCGGACGATACTTCCCTGGCGAGCGAGGAATCGCGTTTGGCGCGAGGATTGCACCCGCTTGGTCTTTGGCATCCGAATTGCTCTACCTTCCAGGCAACTGGCATTGCGTCCTCGCGTCGAAAGGCGCCCGCTTCTGCGCCGGAGGTGGGAATGCGAGGTTCAATGCTCGATCCGGAACAAAATGCATCCACAGCAGGTGCAAACCGGAGCTTTGGGTTCTACTCCCGCGAGGGAGCCAATTTGGGAGGCCTTTGACGGCCATTCTGTAGCGGGCCGCTCCTGTTTGGGAGCGGCCCTTGCAGTTTCGTTGTGCAATTGTGGCGTTTTGCAGTTGTAAGTCGGTGAACTCCAGTGAACTGCCGGGATAAAGGTTTTGCTTGCTTCAACGGGCCATTCGGCGTATGATCGGTCTTGCCTTGTGAACCGGCTGTGGGTGCCGATTGCTGTGCTGTTGGGTTGCTTTTTCCAATAGCAGCAAATTTGCAGGGCAAACCTGAGATTTCGGCGGATTGTTCTGGATTCCGATGCACCGGGTCAGGTCAGCCGCAGGGCTGAATCCGCTAAGAGCCTCCGAACGCGTTGCAAAACAGCGGTAGGGTGATTGAGTTGCCATAGCTGGCGCCAGCGTTTTGGCGAGATCCAGCCGGCTGTTGGCAATCCCGGTTGCATGTGGCAATCCAGGCGGCGCAGCAGCAATGGGTCGACTGGTCGCATCTTAACCGATGCATTAGGACGCATGTTTCGAGTACAAATTGATACCGTTTCCACCGACGCTTCAAAACCGGCTTGGTTCCACCTTCGCGAAGTCCGCGGGGTACACCGAGTCGCGCCAGCGTGGGAAAGAAGCGTAGATCGTTAACCAGCAATAGGAAGTGGAACATGAGTTCAGAGCAAAATGTGCCCGAGGTGGAAGCTCACCAGGGTCCGCCACCGCCGCCCGAATCGATGGGTGGCCAGATGAGTCAAAGCAGCCCGGCGCAGGATGCTCACGGCATCCCGCACGGCATGGGACAGTCCAAGAGCAGCCGTCGGCGCCGCCGCAAGCGGAAGAACAAACAGGGCGACCCCGTCCAGCAGAGCGCGCAGGCCGCGGCGGGCCAGTTCAATGGAGAGATGCAGGCGAATGGCCAGGGTGTCGCTTCGCCTGGGAGTCCGCCGCAGAACTTTCCGGGTGGCGGGCAGCCGCAACAAGCCGGTCAGGGACCATCCACCAAGCGCTGGAAGAAGAAGTTCCGCGATCGCGACCGGCAACGCCCGGCGGAGAATCCTGGCAACCAGGCCAGCGCCGGCGGATACAGCAATGGCAATGGCGCGGTCTATCGCGACAAGGATACGCATCAGCCTGGCAATAGCATCTTTGGCTCCAAGCGCAAGGGAGGCAAGCAGCGGGACCGTGGACCGCGGAGTTTTGTGGGTCCGATGGACCACAGCTACCGTGTGGCGAACGGCAACTTCGCCGACTCGCCTCCATCGACGATTGAAGCGCACGGCAACTACCAGGGCAGGGGCGGAGGCGGCGGACGCACCTACGTGAGCGATTCGCAGCCGATCGACTATTCGGTAGGGCGGCCGATTCCGATTCCCGACGACGCGCCAACCAAGATCTTATTCTTCATTGAGGACCTGTTCTTCAATGCAAAGATCACCGAGACTGCGCGTAAACTGGGCGTCAAGGTTGCTTTCATCAAGAATGAGAAAGATGCGATCTCGGCCCTCACCGACGCAGCCGAAGCAGACCGTCCCGGTTTGATCGTTTTTGACCTGAACAATGCCAACGCCAAGCCGCTGACGCTGATCCCAAAACTGAAAGCTAAGCTGAAGAAGAGCACTTCGATCATCGGCTTCCTCTCGCACCTGCAGGGTGACCTGAAGGCAAAAGCAGTGGAGGCGGGGTGCGACACGGTGATGCCGCGCGCTGCGTTCTCGCAGAACCTGCCGAACCTGCTGCGCCGTTACGGCATTCAGCCGGAAGAAGAGGAAGCCAACTTCAACCAGTAGCGATTGCGAAGTGTAACGAAGCGGCCTGCCTTGTGCGGGCCGCTTTCATTTTGCGGCGACGGCGGCGTGTACCGCCAGCAACTGTTCGAGCAAGCCTTGCAGCTTGTTCAGGCGAAGCGCATTGGCGCCGTCGGACTTGGCGTTTGCCGGATCGTCGTGGACTTCGAGGAACAGGCCGTCGACGCCGGCGGCCACCGCTGCGCGCGCGAGCACCGGAATGAACTCGGGCTGCCCGCCGGAGACTCCGTTGGCCGCGGACGGCATCTGCACCGAGTGCGTGGCGTCGAAGACGACGGGCGCGAAGTGCCGCATTGTGGGCAGCGAGCGCATGTCGACAACCAGATTGTTGTAACCGAAGCTGGCGCCGCGTTCGGTCAGAAACACGCGCGGCGGCTTGGCGCCGCTCAGTGTGGCGGCAGAGTCGCGGACCTTCAGCACGGCATGCTGCATGTCCGCGGGAGCGACAAACTGGCCCTTCTTGATGTTGATGGCGCGGCCCGTGTGCGCGGCGGCGATCAGCAGATCGGTCTGGCGGCACAGAAACGCTGGGATCTGCAGCACCGCTTCCACGTCGCCGAGCGCCTTCGAGAGCCGCAGGCAATCCTCCGGCGTATGCACGTCGGTCAGCACCGGAATGTTGTTGCTCTGCGCGATCGCCCGCAGGATGCGCGCACCCTCGACGAGGCCGGGCCCGCGAAAGCTGCGGATGCTGGTGCGGTTTGCCTTGTCGTAGCTGGCCTTGAAGATGTACGGAATGCCGAGATCGGCGGCGATGCGTTGAACGGCGTCCGCGAGCGTGCGGGCGTGGGTCTCCGACTCGATGACACACGGGCCGGCGATGAGGAAGAGCTGGCCGCGGCCAACCGGAACAGGACCGATATCGAAGGAATGTTTCACGCTGACCATTCTATGCACCTTGGGAGGTTGGCGCAGAACGAGTTACTTCTCCGCCCAGACGCGAGCGGCCTCGAAACGGGCCCGGTTGCCCCAGACTTCCTTCGACCATTCGTCTCCGATTTCATGGAAGATTGGTCCCGCGACGGCGCGGTCGCGGAAGCGCCACGCCATCAATGCGAACTGGTTCCTGTCGAAGCTGACGATGCCGTACAAGTCCCGCTGCGCCTGATAGCCGCGCTGCAGGCGCTGCCAGTCCATCTGGCTGGCGTCTACGTTGCCGTTGCCGGCCGCGAGAACCACCATGGCAATATGGAAGTAGAGAAAGTCGCCCTCGGGGCCGCCGACTGCATTCGCGCTTTTCGTCGCGAATGCCGCGGCCTCGTTCACTTTGCCGTCCCATTTGGGCAGATAGTTGGCGTAGTACTTGTAGAAATAAAAATAGGTAGGCTCGAACGTCACTGCCTTGTCGAATAGAGCGGCACTGCGCCCGGCGTCCCAACTCTGGGCAAGTGCAACGGTCTGCATCTCGGCGAACCACTCCGGGTCCATCGGCGTTATATTGGCGGACTCGTCGAGCACGCGTTTTGCCTCGGCGATGCGCTCGGTAAAGCGCTTCCTCCGTTCGGGCGTCACGGTGTCGGCTTGGCCGCGTCCGCGTGCCAGCCAGGCGTAGCTGCTGTAGGCCTTGGCCAAAGCGACATGTGCGGTAATGGACTGCGGACGAACGGCAATCCAGGCCTTCAGTTCCGCGATGTGCTCCTCGGGTGTCGTGCCGTCTGCGGCCTCCAGTCCGAAATACAGTTGCTTCAACAGCCAGCCGCCGCCGGCCAGCCTGGTCTTGTCCGTTCGGATCTTGTCGGCAACGCGCTCTATCTCGTCGTACTTGTCGTGGAGCAGAAAATCCGCGAGACTCGCCTTCAGTTCCCTCACGACGACGGACTCTTCCTCCATCCGGGACTCTGCCACGGCTCCTGCGCCGGGCTGAACCAGCCTCTGCGGCTGGGGCGCCAGTTTCGCGGCTGCCGTTACGGGAAACAGGACGAAGCCGAGTACAAGCGAGACGATTGACGACACGCAGAAGGATCGCATTTTTGTCTCCGGGAAGCGGCCCCAGCTTATTCCGGGAGACAGGTGCGGGATGTGACAGAGATCACTGGTGTCCGGCGGAGTTTGCTTTGGCCCAGGCAGCGTAGTGGTCGATGGTCTGCTGCTCGCCGGCGCTGTACCAGGCGTAGCCGTTGCGCCGTTCCAGCGAGAGCTCGTTCACGTCGTCGTGGAGGGTCTTATCGCGGTCGCCGAAGATGGGCTTCTGCTCGGGAATGCTGTAGTAGCGCGACCAGATGGGCCCAGCGCCGTCCTTCGGCTTCAGCATCCGGCCGCCCTCCACGCCGCGCCCTCCGGTGTATTCGTAGCCGTAGACGGCGTGGGCCTTCAGCCAGGCAATTCCAGCGTCGATCGACGCGACCAGCTCTTTCGAAGGGTTTTGAATCGTCATCAGGTAGTCCAGCAGGTCGGCGCTCTCCGACGCGGCCAGCGCGCCCGGCTCGTAGTTTCTCGCCGAAACGGGCTCCAGCGTGAGCGCGTCTTCCTGCTGCGGCCAGATCGTCTTCCTTCCGTCAATCGTGGTCTGCGACTTCAGGATGCACTGGAGCGCGTGATCGGCGGCGGCGGCTGCGAGCTTGCGGAGGTCAGCGGGAACGAACGAGTACTCGCCCTCGCCTTCGGCGGCATCGCCCAGCGTCTCCGCGGACTCCGAAACAGCATTGTCGTTGAATGTGATCGCATCGTGGTACCCGCCCTCCAGCGGATAAACCTGCGGGAATCCGCCATTCGGATATTGCGCGGCCAGCAGATAGTGAATGCCCTTGAGGAAGCCGGCGCGGTACGCATCGCCTTCCTTGCCCGGCGCCTGGGCCTGGACCTTCGCAAGGAAGTGCAGTTCGGTGTTGGTGCAGTCGTTGTCGAGCGTGCCCACGTAGTTCCACTTGGGGTCGCGCGGCTTGTCGAAGTCGTTGGGGTCGGGGAACGCGTTCAGATTGTTCGCCGCGTAGGGCTGTCCGGGCAGGCGGAGCGCGCCGGAGAAGCCCATGTTCTTGCTCCAGCCTCCAGCGGGCGTCTGGAAGCTGACGATGACGTCGGCGATGTGCCGTGCGGGCGCGGTCGACCAGTAGGCGTCGTCGTGGCGCAGCGACATGCCGGTCCCGAATGCGCCGCGCCCCTCGGCGGGCTGCGGCGGGTCCACTTCGCCCGGCTTCAGCTCCGCCGCCAGCGCGGCGCGGTCGGTCTTCATCTGCTCCTCGGAGCGCTTGAGGTAGGCGAGCCAGGCGGCCCGGTCCAGTTTCGGGGCGAACTTCTCGATGCGTTCCACGGTCAAGGACGGCGCGACCACGTTGGTGCCGATGACCTTGGCGCGGAGCGGCAACGGGGCCATGAGAACGAGGGCAACGCTAAAAGGCACGAACGGCAGAAGGCGGAGGCTGTTTCGCATAGAGGACAACTTTACTCCTGGGGCAAGTGGTTCGACCACTCGCGAGGCGCTGGGAAGTGGGACTCGACCAGGGCAAGGGCCTGTTCGCGGGTGGTGACAGCGCCTTCAAGCTGGGCGTCCTCCGCAAGCGCGAGCATGGGCTTGAACTGCGGGGACGGCTTGTAGCCGGCCGCGATAAGGTCATCCCCGGTGAGCAGCGGAACAGGGCGGAGGTCGGGGGCCGGTTCGGCCTCGTACTGGGCACGGGCGAAGTTGTAGAGCGTGAGGTCGCCGTGGGCGGAGCTGGCGTCAAGGCGGTGGAGCTCGAGGTGCTCGTCGAAGCGGGGCAGGCGGAGGAAGCGCTTGAGCGTGGACTGCTTCATCTCCAGGATGTCGCCGAAGCGCATGTGGTTCTTGATCAGCGCGAGGATCTGGGCAGTGTCGTCGTTTGAGAAGCGCAAGCGGGCAAGGATGTCTTCGGCGATGCGGACGCCGACCTCGACGTGGCCATTGAAACGGATGCGGTCGCCGGGAATCGCCGGATTGGGCGGCTGGTAGGTGGCGGGCTTGCCGATGTCGTGCAGCAGCGCACCCCAGGCGAGTGTCGCGCTAGCGCCTGCTGGCAGCTTTTCCAACAGCAGCATGGTATGGACCCAGACGTCGCCCTCGGGGTGGAACTGGGGTGTCTGGGCGACGCCGCGCAGGCGGACGACTTCAGGCAAAACACGCGCCAGCAGGCCAAGCTGGTAAAGCAGCTCGAAGCCGCGGGCGGCGCCGCCTTCGGTGAGGATTCTCGTCAGCTCATCACGGATGCGCTCGGCGGAGACCTGCGTGATCTCAGCGGCCTTGCAGCGGATGCCTTCGACCTCGAGGTGGAAGTTGAGGCGCGCGGCAAAACGAACGGCGCGCAGCAGGCGCAGCTTGTCCTCGGCATAGCGCAGCTTGGGATCGCCGATGGCGCGGACGACGCCGCGGCGCAGATCGCCGCGACCGTCGACGTAGTCCAGCACGGATGAGGCGAGGTCGCCCGTGGCTTCGTAGGCAATAGGATCGAGCAGCATGCCATTGATGGTGAAGTCGCGGCGGAGGACGTCTTCGCGCGGGTCGGTGGTGTAGCGGACGGTATCGGGCCGGCGGCCGTCGGAGTAGGCGCCGTCGGAGCGAAAGGTGGCGACCTCGGTGGCGATGTCAGCGCCGTCAACGGACTCGCAAACCAGCACGACGCCGAAGTGGGCGCCGACGGTCAGAGTTCTGGGGAAGAGTGCGACGATCTGGTCCGGCGTGGCGGAGGTGGCCACGTCGTAGTCCTTGGGTTCGAGCCCGAGGAGCAGATCGCGGACGCAGCCGCCCGCGAAGTACGCCTGGTGGCCAGCCTCTCGCAGGGTACGGGCGATGGCGAGGGCGGCTCGGTAGTGTGGGCTGGTCGATTGCATGTGCCGTACTCCCCAACTGTTGTCTTGTAAGGGGCTGAAAATAGTCTATTCCGGCGACCCGCGGTCGGAGGCGGCCTGCTCAAGCGGGAGATCGACCTTAGTTGTAGGTGGGAGGGTGTGAGGTTGCGGGTAGAGTCATAGGAAGGATTGCCAAGAGGGGTGAGGATGAGGAAGCTTGCGCGGTTTGCGGTGGGGATGGTTCTGGGATGCGGGATGGCGCTGGCGCAGCAGGGCGCTCCGGCGGTGGGCGAGGACAGCAAGCCACCGGCGGCCGCGTCGAAGCCGGTTGAGCCGACGGTGGTGGCGACCCCGGCGATGTGGCGGGTGAAGGGCGCGCATGGGACCTTGTATCTGTTCGGCTCGGTGCACGTAATGAAGCCGAACGTGGACTGGGAGACGCCGAAGGTGAAAGCGGCGTTCGCGGCCAGCGACGTGCTGTACGTGGAGGTGGCCAACCTGGACGACGCGGCGGCCGCGCAGCCGTTGGCCATGCAGTTCGGGACGGACTTCGCGCATCCGCTCTCGACGAAGATTTCGAAGGACGACGTGGCGCTGCTCGATACGGCGGCGAAGAGCATGGGGATGCCGGGCGAGGGGATGCTGGAGCTGATGCAGCCGTGGCTGGTGTCGACCGCGCTGGAGATGGTACCGATGGTGAAGGCCGGGTACGACCCCACCAGCGGGATCGACATGAAGATGCTGGCGCAGGCGAGGGCCGTACAGAAGCCGGTGAAGGGTTTTGAGACGATGAGCGACCAGGTGCATCTGCTGGCGGACGCTCCGCAGGAGCAGCAGGTGGAACTGCTGCACAAGCAGCTCGCCGAGCTGGACAAGGCGCCCGCGGAGATGAACGACCTGGTGACGGCGTGGGAGCACGGCGACATCGACAAGATCGGCAAGATGGAGAACGACGAGCTGGCGGCGAAGTATCCGGCCGAGTACAAACGGCTAGCGGTGGACCGGAATACGCGCTGGACGGCGACGCTGGATGGGCTGCTGAAAGACCCGGCGACGGGGACGGTGTTTGTAGTGGTCGGCGCGGCGCACCTGGCCGGGCCGGATTCCGTGATCAAGATGCTGGAGAAGGACGGGTGGAAGGTGGAGAGGGAGTAGCCAGGTTCGAGGTACTAGGTTCGAGGTTCGAAGGTGCCGGATCGCTACTCGCCCGCCTGTGGGGTGAAGTGAACTGAGACGGGAAGTGCAGCGCCGTGTTCGATCTTGTACCGTGCCCGCACCTCTCCGATCCACCCGCAGGCATGGCATTGGGCGTCGGCCCGTTGGATCAGGGCTCTCAACTCCAATTTGGCG
>Ga0302319_10025787_pt1 | contig 10388 bp, 9 predicted proteins | sample Bog_T0_2_FD_203319 | JGI IMG/M metagenome (GOLD analysis project Ga0302319, IMG submission 203319) | Peat permafrost microbial communities from Stordalen Mire near Abisko, Sweden - Bog_T0_2 | ecosystem: Environmental > Terrestrial > Soil > Wetlands > Peat | place: Sweden: Abisko, Stordalen Mire...
CGGCGCGCCGCCCGGCTTCCATATCCGCAGCCGAATCCCCCACGAACAGGCACTCGCTCGGCTGGGCGTTCAGAGCTTCTAACGAACGCAGCAGGACATCCGGCGCGGGCTTATGCGGAAATCCATCCGTCCCCTGCACATGGTCGAAATACCGAAGCAGCCCGAACTGCTCCAGCACTGCGCGCGTGGTGGGTGTACCTTTGGTTGTCGCGGTTCCTTTGCGCCCGCCCAACCGGCTCAGCGCTTCGTCGACGCCAGGGTACTTCTTCGTGCCCGCATGCTTCCGCGCCAGGTAAACGGTCCGATATTCCTGAACCAGCGCATCCAACTGCTGGCGGTCGTAATGCGGCAGAACCTGGGTGAAGCAATCGTCCAGGTGATAACCGATAAAACTCTTCAGAAAATCGAAAGGAAGCGGATTAGCAAGGTGCTCAGACAAAACCTGCTGGATAGCGCCGCAAATATCCGCGGCACTATCCAGCAGGGTTCCGTCCAGATCGAACAGATATACCGGAAACTCGGAAACGGTGCGGTTAAGCAGGCGCCGGCCGTTCCCCTTCAGAGAGACCCGGCAGACGGCGACCGCCGCCGCTTTCGGGGCGAATCACCTGCTGGGTGTGGTCTGCATTGTCGCGAGGTTTAGTCGCCATCGGAGGCAGATCTCCGCCGTCCATCAGCGTCTTCACTTCGCCGCCATCCAGACCTTCGCGCTCCAGCAGCGCCTCGGCCACGCGAACCAGTTCGTTCGAATGCTGCTCGATAACGGTGCGCGCCCGGCTATAGGCTGTCGAGACAATCCGCTTCACTTCCTCGTCGATACGGATGGCCGTCTCTTCGCTGTAATCGCGATGCTGAGAAATCTCGCGGCCGAGGAAGATCTGCTCTTCTTTCTTACCGAAGCTCAGCGGACCGAGTTCGCTCATGCCCCATTCGCAAACCATCTTGCGCGCCATGTCGGTGGCACGCTCGATGTCGTTGCCGGCGCCCGTGGTCTTCTGGTTGAGATAAATCTCCTCCGCGATACGGCCGCCCATCAGGATGCAAAGCTGGTCTTCACAGTAAACCTTGCTGTAGTTGTGCTTGTCGTCGGTCGGCAGCTGCATGGTTACGCCCAGCGCCATACCGCGCGGGATGATCGAAACCTTGTGCAGGGGATCGGCATTGGGCACGATCATGGCGACGATCGCGTGGCCCGCTTCGTGATAAGCCGTGGTGCGCTTCTCGGAATCGCTCAGAATCATCGATTTGCGTTCAGCGCCCATCAGGATCTTGTCCTTGGCCAGTTCGAAATCAATCATCATTACGACCTTGCGATTCTGCCGCGCCGCATTCAAAGCCGCTTCGTTCACCAGGTTCGCCAGATCCGCGCCGGCAAGACCGGGTGTCCCGCGAGCCAGCACCGAAAGCTCTACGTCATCGCCCAGCGGCACCTTTTTGGTGTGGACTTTGAGGATCGCCTCGCGTCCATTCACATCCGGCCGTCCCACAACCACACGCCGATCGAAACGGCCCGGTCGAAGCAATGCCGGATCGAGCACGTCCGGACGGTTCGTCGCCGCCACCAGGATTACGCCTTCGTTCGATTCAAACCCGTCCATCTCAACCAGCAACTGATTGAGCGTCTGCTCGCGCTCGTCGTGACCGCCGCCGAGGCCCGCGCCGCGATGGCGTCCCACCGCATCGATTTCATCGATGAAGATAATGCAGGGAGCGTTCTTCTTGCCCTGTTCAAACAAATCGCGCACGCGGCTCGCGCCGACGCCGACGAACATCTCGACAAAGTCCGAACCCGAGATCGAGAAGAACGGGACATTCGCTTCGCCCGCAATCGCGCGCGCCAGCAAAGTCTTTCCGGTACCCGGCGAACCGATCAGCAGCACGCCCTTCGGAATGCGCCCGCCCAGCTTCTGGAATTTCTGCGGCTCGCGCAGGAATTCGATAATCTCCTGGAGCTCTTCCTTGGCTTCCTCAACGCCAGCCACGTCCTTGAACGTCACCTTGCGCTGTTGCGTGGAATGCAAACGCGCGCGGCTCTTGCCAAAGCTCAGCGCTTTATTGCCGCCGCTCTGCATCTGCCGCATCATGAAAATCCAGAACCCAATCAGCAGGATGAACGGCGATGACTGCACCAGCATCGTAATCCAGCCGCTCGAATTCGGATCGCTGAACGTCATCTGGACTTTTTTGTCCTGCAGAAGATCGAACAGCTTGGGATAGTTGGCCGGCGCGATCGTATGAAACGAATCGCGGCCATTCTGATAATCGCCCTTAATCTCGTTCCCGTTGATGGTTACATCTTTGATGTTGCCGCCTTCAACGTCGGCCAGGAACTCGCTGAAATTCAGCGGCCTGTCGTGATTGGGGTGCCCCGACCGCACCACCGCCCACAGCAGGACGGCTACACAGACCAGAACCACCCAGAAGATAACTGTTTTTACGTTTGCGTTCACAATGCCTCTTTACGAACCCCGCGGCCCATGCCTGCTGTTTCTATAGACGCCCCGATAACCGGATTTGATTCTCTGCTTTGTTCAACTGTCTCCCGGAGCAACAGGACGTGCCTGCACTCAGGCCCGGCCGCGAAGTCGCCGGCAGCGCCAAACCGGCGCGTCCACACGATCGATTGATCACGCACGATCACCGGCCAGCTCCGCCGCTCCCATAAAGGAACGCGACTTTCCTGAAACAACGTCTTGATCTTTTGCGCGCTGTCCCGGCCCACAGGCTGAATCCTGTCGCCCGGCCGCCAGTTTCGCAGCAGAAGCGAACCGGCACACTTCTCCTGGTCCAGCGCATACACTTCCTCATTATATACGCGCTCTTTACAAGGTACGGATTTCCCGGGGGCAGGTTCCATTACTACCCGAATTCCGCGCTCCGGCAGGGTTGTAAAGCCCGGAATTGTAACCGGAAGCTCAAAATCGCGTTCCAGTCGCGTGTCGATTCCGATCGGCGACATTCGCAGCCAGTCGAACGAGCGGTAAACGTCAAGATGGGGAAGCTGAATCCGGCCGCTGCCTTCGGTCTGGTGAATCAGAGCCCGAATCGCTTCTCCGTGACGGAAATCGATGGATCGCAGGTTTCCCCGAACCCGCTCGATCATCCGGCGAATCAGCCGCCTTTGAACGGCTACCGGCAACGCCGTCAAATCGCGGGTACGAACCAACAGCGCCTCGCCTTTCTGAATAAAAAATCGGGTTTCGAATTTCACCAGTTCGGCCTGCCAGTAATCCTCTTCGTCCTGAGCCCATTGAGCGGAGCCGGCGAGAACGTCCGCCAACGACGGATTCAGCTCGGCCAACTGAGGCATGATTTCCCTACGGAGGCGGTTGCGCAGAAGCGCCGTGTCCTGATTCGACGTGTCCTCCCGCCAGGCAACACCACGCTCGCGCAAAGACGCGCGAATCTCTTCCCGGCCGAGATGGAGCAGCGGTCTGATGATGCCGGTGCCGGTTCGCGGACGAATACCGCTCAACCCCGCCGTCCCGGCGCCGCGCAAAAATCGACCCAGCACCGTCTCCGCCTGGTCGTCTTTCGTATGTCCCGTTGCAACCGCATCGCAACGGCCCGCCGCAATTTGAGCTTCGAAGAACTCATATCGAGCGGCGCGCGCCTCCTGTTCGACATTTCCATCCGCGATCGGACTATCCGCCACATAAATCGGCAACCCAAACCGCGCGGCCAGTTCGCGCACGAACCGTTCATCAAGATCCGATTCCTCGCCGCGCAGCTTATGGTTTACGTGCAGAACCATGGCCGCCAACCCGCGTTCGACTAAAGCATGCAGCAGGAATACCGAGTCCGCGCCGCCAGAAACCGCGACTCCGATTCGCTCCAATCCGAATAAGATGGAATCCTGCAAACTCACACTCTCTTCCAAACGTAGTGATATCGCATGCGCACGTTCATCTTCCTGCTGGCCGCAGCGCTCTCAGCCCAGGAACCCCCGCCGCTCTCGATCAAAGTCGACGTAAGCCTCGTCAACGTTGCTTTCATCGTACGCGACCAGAGCGGTGCCCTCGCCGGCAATCTCGACAAAGACGATATCGAAATCTTCGAAGATGGAGTTCCGCAGCAGGTGCGCTTCTTCGGCCGCTACGCCGATCTCGCGCTTCGCCTCGCCTTAATAATGGACGTAAGCAGCAGCCAGGACAAATTTAATAAACAGCACATCAGCGATGTGGAGAAGTTCGTTTCCGGCGCGATCGAATCGCGAGACCGCGCGCTGCTGATCTGCTTTGGCGATCACATCCGCCTTGTCGGCGATTTCACGAATTCGCCGAACGACCTTATCGATGGAATGGCCGCATTTCAAAAAGGCGGCAGCAAATTCCCCGAACTCGACCCCGATAAAACGCGCGACGCCGGCACCGCTCTGTTCGATTCCCTCTACGCCGTAGCCACCGAGAAATTCGCCGAGCCAGCCCGAGAAAGACGAGCCATCATGCTTTTCAGCGACGGCGAAGATAATTCCAGCGCCCACGATCTTCTCGACGCCATCGAAGCCGCGCAAACCGCCGACGCGCCCATCTACACCGTGCGCTATACGGAAACAAAAAGAGGCCAACTCACCTCCCGCAATCGCTACGGCATGCGCGAAATGGATCGCCTCGCAGCCGAAACCGGCGGAGCCAGCTTCGATGCCTCGAAGGACGATGTTGCCGGCTCGCTACGTCGGGTCGCCGAAGAGCTGCGGTCGATGTACGATGTCGGCTACATCAGCACCAATACTTCCCGCACCGGCGGTTTCCGCAAGGTAGAGATCCGGGTCAAAAAACCAGGCCTGACCGTACGCGCGAAGCCCGGTTACTACATTCACTAACGCGTGCTACAACCAACAGAGTGGATTGCGTCCTCACCCTCGACGTCGGCAGTTCCTCTGTCCGCACGCTCCTTTACGGCTTCGACGGTAACGAAATCCACGGCTTCGGCTCTCAAATCAAATACCTGCCTCACACCACCGAAGACGGAGGCTGGGAAATAGATCCCCAACAGCTCACCGAGCAAGTAGCCCAAACCCTCACCGACACCTGCGCGCAGCTCCGCGTAAAAGGCCTAAAACCCGCTGCGGTTGCCATCGATACCTTCTGGCACAGCATCGTCGGCGTCGCCAAAGACGGAACTCCCGCCACACCAATCCTTCACCCCTTCGACAGCCGAAGCGCCGCCGCTGCCGCCGAACTCGCGAAGCGCATCGACAACCTCAGCCAGCACGCCCGTACCGGCTGCATGCTGCACTCGAGCTACCCTCCCTCCAAACTCCTCTGGCTCGCGCAAACTCAACCCGAAGCCTTCAAGAACGCCGCCCGATGGATGAGCGCCGGCGGCTACCTCTTCCTCAGATTCTTCGGCAAACCTGTCGTTTCCACCTCAATGGTTTCCGCCTCTGGTCTCTGGCACCAGAACCGCAACACCTACGACGACGAACTGCTCGTCGCACTCAACATGAAGCCCGAACAGTTCGCCGATCCCGCTGCAATGGACGCCCCCTCGCAAGGCCTGCTCGAACCCTGGCGTTCGCAATGGCCGGAGCTGAACGGCATCCCCTGGTATCCATCCATAGGCGACGGCGCCTGCGACAACGTCGGCAGCGGCTGCGCCATCCCCGGGCGCTGGGCGATCATGGTCGGCACCAGCGGCGCCCTGCGAGCCACCATTGAAGCCGACCGCATCGATATCCCGCCTGGCCTCTTCTGCTATCGCATCGACCGCAAACGCTTCGTCGTCGGAGGCGCACTCTCCAATGGGGGTGCCGTTTACGCGTGGATGAAGCGCACCCTCCAACTCCCCGACGACGCCGCTATCGAAGCGCAACTTGCATCCATGACGCCGGGCATGCACGGGCTCACTATCCTGCCCCTGTTCGCCGGTGAGCGCTCCACCGAATGGCGTTCCGACGTTACCGGTTCCATCGCAGGCCTGCGCTCGGGAACCACACCCATCGAGATCCTGCACAGCGCGCTCGAATCGGTGGCGCTGCGCTTTCGCAACGTGTACGAGATCATGGAAAGGACCTATGGCGCGCCAAATGATCTGATCGGGTCGGGCGCTGCGCTTCTGCATTCGGGAGTCTGGACGCAGATGATGGCCGATACCCTGGGGCATTCGGTGCGGCTGTGTCTTGAGCCGGAAGCGACCTCGCGCGGAGCGGCGCTGCTGGCGCTGGAGCGTATGGGAGTAAAGGGTGGCGACGCCCGGCTCGGAGCGTCCATTGAGCCCGATCCGTCGAAGAAAGAACTTTACCTGGCCGCGCTGCGAAATCAGCGCCGCCTCTATCGAAAGCTGTTCGAGGAGAATTAATCAGTGAACGAAGACGTAAGAGTGCGCGCGGCCAAAATCAAACTGCTGCTGATGGATGTGGACGGGGTCCTGACCGATGGGAAGATCTATTTCATCCCCGACGCCGCGGGCAAAATGATCGAGTTCAAAGGCTTCGATTCGCAGGACGGAATCGGTCTGCAGTGGTGCCAGAAAAAAGGCATCCGGACCGGAGTGATCAGTGGCCGCGATTCCCCCGCAACGTCAGAACGAGCGAAGCAGGCGAAAATGAACTACGTCTACCAGGGCCATACGGAGAAGATCCCGATCATCGAAGAGATCCTGGCGGATGCCAAGGTCTCAATCGAAGAGGTTGCTTATATCGGGGACGACTTAACCGATGTTGTGGTGTTTCACCGCGTGGGGTTCGCGATCGCCACAGCCAATGCGAGGCCCGAAGTGAAACAGCAAGCCCACTGGGTCACGCACAATGTCGGCGGTAGCGGCGCGGTGCGCGACGCGGTCGAACTGATCTTCGAGGCGCAGGGCTTCTGGGACGACATCCTGAAACACTACGAGGCGCGAAGAACCAGCTAAGCAGCCGTGTGTTTGACGACCTTGGTCTTCTTTGCCTTAGCGGCTTTGCGACCCTTCACCTTCGAGGCTTTATGCTTCTTGACCTTAGGAGGGGTGTTCGTCTGAGCGGGCAGTGCGATGGGCGAGATCGCAAGAACGGCAGCCAGTGCTAAAACAATTCGGCGCATTTGTAATTATCTTAACTGATCCGGCGTAGGGAAGTGAAGATAAACCATCAAAAAGCAATACGCCGTGATAATCACCGATAAAGCTCCGAGCACCCGCCACATCGCTTCCCGTTCTTTCGACGACCGCACGGGAATTCCGGCCACCCACCCAACAGCGAAACCTCCGGCGAGACCGCCCAGATGCGCCCAGTTATCTACACCCAGGCCGCCGATAAACCCAATCGCCAAAATATAGATAATCCACTGCACATAATGATTCCGAAGCGCATTTCCCTGGCTGGACCGGTGCGACATCCCAAACGCGATCATAGCCCCGATAAAGCCCGTCAGCCCGGCCGACGCGCCGATCGATACGATCATCGGATTCAGCAGGAAACTCAGATAGAAGCCCGCTACAGTAGCCACCAGATAGATGACAAGGTATCGCGCAGTCCCGTAAACCTGTTCTACCTCGGCCCCCAGACCCCAGAGCACCCAGCTGTTCATACCAATATGCAGCCAGCCACCATGCAGAAAACCGGCTGTCACCAGGCGCCACCACTCATGGTTCTGCGTGATCTCCGGCCCGAATTTCGCGCCTAAGGCGACCAGCGCAACGGTCTCGCCGCCATAGGATTTAGCCAGCACTTCGGTGACAGCGAACAGAGCGGCATTAATCAGCAGAATCAGTATCGTTGTGAAATGACCCGGCGGTATCAGCCCGCCCAGAATCGCGCCAGGCTCGCGCGAATCAATAGCTCGCCGCCCGATCTGCTGATTGCAATAAGGGCATACCTTATCGGAATTGGTGACGAAAGCCCGGCAGTTCGGGCACATGCGGCGATTATCCACGCGCTTTGACCGCCGCTTGTTCTTTCTCGTATTTCTTTGCGAAATGATTGGTATCGGTCTGCGGACGCAATGAGATTCGCAGCGCCAGCCCTAAGCCGATCAGCAGTTTCAGGATCTCCACCCCGGAATAGATGCCGTGAAACATCCAGAACGTGGCGTTCAGAGGATGTTTAGCGGGCAGATCGGCAATCCTGCGCCCCAGGTCCGTCACCTCCGGCGTGAGGTAAAAATGCTGCACCGCGACGATGATCAGCATGGCAGCCGTCAACCCCAGCATCAGCTTGTCGGGACGCCCACCGAAAGCCAGCACAAACAGCAGTGCCGCGCCGATAAAGAACTCCGCCCGCTCCCAGTTCTCGAAGATGAAGTTGTTCTCTTCCCCCGCATTGCGGCGCAGCAGCACGCGCTCCCGGTTCCGCCCGATTTTAGTAAGTTCCGTGGCGGAAAGGATATTCCCGGGTGCCGCCAGAAACCGGTCTACTGTCGCGAAATTCTGCGTAACGGCAACGTCGGCGAAGACTCCCGCGCCGAGCCAAACCCCGAGGAGAAGAGCTCCCACCCTGCGATACTGGATCACGGTTGCAATTGTCGCAAACGGGGGAGTGAGGGCATGGGTTTGGACATTTTGTGCCGGTTCTTTCGTGGGGCAAGCTTTAGCTTGCGCCGGGCTTCAGCCCGGCAGGTAGCGTGCCTCGTGGCCATTCCGGCGCTGGCTCAGATCAATGACGGGGCTAAGTACTCGCCTCTCGATCAGATCAACCTTGCGAATGTCAGCCAGCTCACCGAGGCCTGGACTTTTCATTCCGGCGACCTATATGAGGGGTCGCGAGGGGGATTGCGCGGCAAAGCGTCGGCCTTCGAAACCACGCCTCTGTTCGCCGACGGAACGCTCTACATTTCGACTGCTTTCGGGCGCGTCATCGCGCTCGTACCCGAAACCGGCAAACAGAAGTGGGCTTTCGATCCGAAGGTCAATATTAAGGCCGGTTACGGCGACTTCGTGAACCGCGGGGTCTCGACCTGGATTGACCCGGCAACGAAAAAGCGCATCATCTACATCGCGACCATTGATGCGCGGCTGATCGCTGTCGACGCGACATCCGGCACAGCCCTGCCCGGCTTCGGCAATGAAGGACAGATCGATCTGAAGAAGGGCCTCCGCCTCCCGGTCCAAAGCGATTCCGAGTACGAGGAAACCTCACCGCCCGCCGTGATCGGAAACCTGATTGTCGTGGGTTCCGGCATCGCCGACAACGCACGCACCGAAATGCCCAGCGGCGAGGTGCGCGCTTTCGATGCCCGCTCGGGCAAACTTGCCTGGACTTTCGATCCCATGCCAGGAACCCGCACGGGCGCGGCTAACGCGTGGTCCTTGATCACAGCAGATCCCAATCACGGCCTCATTTTCGTTCCCACCACCAGCCCAAGCCCCGATTACTACGGCGGCATGCGCAAAGGCAACAGCCAGTACGCCGATTCGGTCGTCGCGCTCAATGCGAAAACCGGGGCCGTCGTCTGGTCGTTTCAAACAGTGCACCACGATCTTTGGGATTACGACATCGCCGCCCAACCCGCCCTCATTACCGTGAAAGGGAAGCCCGCCGTGGCCGTGGCTTCGAAAACCGGCAATCTCTTCATCCTCGATCGCCTGACGGGCAAGCCGGTCTTCGTAGTCGAAGAGCGAAAGGTTCCGCAAAGCGATGTACCCGGTGAAGAGACATCGCCCACCCAACCGTTTCCGGTCCTGCCCGCACGACCCGACGCCGATCGCATCCAGGCATGGGGACCGACGCCGGAAGAGAAAGCATGGTGTTCAGACCAGTTCTCGAAACTCCGATACGACGGCCTTTTCACCCCTCCGAGTCTCACTGGATCGCTGCAGTTTCCCGGCAACATCGGCGGCATGGCGTGGGGCGGTGTTGCGTTCGACCAAAAGACCGCAACCCTCATCGTTCCCTATAACCGCCTGGCCGCCGTGGTTCGGCTGGTGCTTCGTGCGGATCTCGATCAGGCCGCGAAGGAGCGGCCGGATTGGGAGATCGGCACTCAAACAGGAACGCCTTTCGCCATGCAGCGAACTTTCCTGTTGAGCACGAAAGGCGCGCCCTGTTCGCCTCCGCCTTTCGGGCTGCTGGTTGCGATCGATGCCAATACCGGTAAGGAAAAATGGCAGGTTCCGATGGGCTACCTCCCATGGCTGGGCGATCACCCCGACTGGGGTTCGCCTGCATTGGGTGGCCCGATCGTCACCGCCGGCGGGCTGATCTTCATCGGGGCAACTTTCGATCCCTGGCTCAAGGCGTATGACCCCGCCACGGGGAAGCTTGTATGGCGCGGCGCATTGCCAGCTTCGGCACGAGCCACACCCATGACCTTTATGGGTTCCGACGGAAAACAGTACGTCGTTATCGCAGCCGGCGGCGGGTGCACGACATGAAAGTGGAAGTCAGGCTGCCTTCCGGCCCTCCCAGTAGTCTTCGAAGCGGCCGTTGAAGTGGCAGCAGCGTAGAGCCAGGATGGCGTTTGCACCGCGAA
>Ga0302319_10025790_pt1 | contig 10387 bp, 19 predicted proteins | sample Bog_T0_2_FD_203319 | JGI IMG/M metagenome (GOLD analysis project Ga0302319, IMG submission 203319) | Peat permafrost microbial communities from Stordalen Mire near Abisko, Sweden - Bog_T0_2 | ecosystem: Environmental > Terrestrial > Soil > Wetlands > Peat | place: Sweden: Abisko, Stordalen Mire...
TCGTTTGATTCATGTCTTTATCCATTCCGGCCACGGTAACCCGACTTCTGGCACAACGTATCCTTTTCCGCCTCTTTTGCCCCCACCCCGGGTAACAATACTTTTGTCTCAATTCGCATCCAAAAATATTTTCAAAAAGATGTTGCATCCATTTCTCGCTTTGATAAATTAACCGCTCCTCTTCGTCCGAAAGGCCGGAAGGACAGCATGTTTGCAGACCGATAACTGATTGCCCGGCAAGGGACAGGATTGATGGCCTGCCAACTTCTAAAAGTTGCTGATTAAAAACTTTAGCTATTATGCCCGTTAAAACATTTAGACCGCTGACGCCGTCCACGCGATATATTACGATCGCGGACTTCAGCGATATTACCAAGACGAAGCCGGAGAAGTCGCTGGTCGAGATTCGCAAGAAGACCGGCGGCCGCAACATGTACGGCCGCATGACTGCGCGTGGCATCGGCGGCGGACACAAGCAGAAAATCCGCCTCGTGGATTTCAAGCGCAACAAGCACGGTGTGGCCGCGACCGTGGCGGCGATCGAATACGATCCCATGCGTTCGGCCCGCCTCGCGCTGCTCCAATATACCGATGGCGAGAAGCGCTACATCATCGCCCCCGTCGGCATCAAGGTGGGTGTCACCATTTCCAGCGGCCCGACTGCTCCTCCGGAAGTCGGCAACGCGCTTCCGCTCAAGGCCATTCCCGTCGGCATTGCCATTCACAACATCGAACTGACTCCCGGTCGCGGCGGCCAGATGGTGCGTTCGGCCGGCGGATCGGCCACGCTGATGTCCCGCGATGAAGGCTATGCGCAGCTCCGTTTGCCGTCCGGCGAAATCCGCCGCGTGAACGAGGAATGCTATGCGACGATTGGCCAGGTGGGCAATCCCGAGCATGAAAACGTCATTTTGGGCAAGGCGGGCCGTTCCCGTCATCGTGGCATCCGCCCGATCAACCGCGGTGTGACCAAGAACCCGGTGGACCATCCCAACGGTGGTGGCCAGGGCAAGTCCAAGTCCGGCGGCGGCTGGCAGCAGTTGATGTCGCCGTGGGGCAAGGTGGCCAAGGGCGGTAAAACCCGTCAAAAATATCGCTATTCCGACCGTTTCATTGTGGTGCGCCGCAATGGACTGCCGATCAAGACCAAATAATATTTTATGGGACGTTCGATTAAAAAAGGCCCGTATGTGGAAGATCACCTTCTGGTAAAAATCCAGAAGGCGAAGGCCGCCAATCAAAAGACGCCGATCAAAACCTGGTCGCGCCGTTCCACCATCACGCCTGATTTCGTGGGCCTGACCTTCACGGTGCACAACGGAAAAGTGTTCAATCCCGTGTTCATCACGGAAAACATGGTGGGCCACAAGCTCGGTGAATTTTCACTGACGCGCACGTTCAAGAAGCACGGCGCCCACACAGCCAAGGCGGAGGCCAAATAGTTTATGGAAGTTTTCGCAATTCAAAAAAACATCCCCATGTCCGCGCAGAAAATGCGCGAGGTCGTGCGGCAAATCCAGGGGCTCGGCGCGCTGCAGGCGCAGGCGATTCTCGCAGTGGTGCCGCGCAAGGGCGCCCGTTTCGCCGCCAAGACGCTCAAGTCCGCGATTGCGAACGCGGAAAACAACAACAAGCTGCGCCCCGAGACTTTGCGCATCAAGGAAGCGGTTGCCGGCACGGCCACCACCCTCAAACGTTTTCAGCCCAAGGCGCGCGGTTCCGCCGGTCCCATTCTCAAGCGCCGCTGCCATATCAAAATCACCTTGTCCGACGAATAATATGGGTCAAAAAACCAATCCAATCGGTTTGCGCGTCGCCGTCAATAAAGACTGGCGCTCCAAATGGTATGCGGAGAAAAAGGAATTCGGCAAGCTGTTGACCGAGGACCGCGAAATTCGCGCGTTGCTCAAGAAGAAGCTGGAAACGGCGTCCGTGCCGAGGATTTTGATCGAGCGCGCCACCAACCGCTGCCGCGTCACCATCATGACTGCGCGCCCCGGTGTGGTCATTGGCCGCAAAGGGTCGGAAATTGACAAGCTCAAGGAAGAATTGAGCAAGAAGACCGGCAAGGAAGTGTACGTGGACATCGTCGAGGTCAAACAGCCGGAACTCGACGCCCAGTTGGTGGCCGAAAACATCGCGTTGCAGCTGGAGCGCCGCGTGTCGTTCCGCCGGGCGATGAAAAAAGCCTTGCAGACGGCAAAAGATTTCGGGGCTGAAGGCATCAAGATTCGCGCCGGCGGCCGTCTCGGCGGCGCCGAACTGGCGCGCGTGGAAATGTACCACTGGGGCCGGGTGCCGCTGCACACGTTGCGCGCGAACATTGATTACGGTTTCGCGGAAGCGAACACGGTGTACGGCAAGCTCGGCATCAAGTGCTGGATTTGCAAGGGTGAAAACAAGCCGCAGAAAAAAGAAGTCAAGGGCGAGGCGCCCGCGGCCGGTTAATTTTTAGAGAAAGAACTGTTTATGGCATTGCAGCCGGAAAAAGTAAAATATCGCAAGATGCACCGTGGCAGCCGCAAAGGGCTGGCGACGAGCGGCAACACCGTGGCGTTTGGCGAATACGGCCTGATGGCGCTGGACCGTTGCTGGATGGATGGCAAGCAGCTCGAAGCCTGCCGCGTGGCCATCACCCGCTACATGAAGCGCAAGGGCAAGATGTGGATCCGGGTGTTTCCGCAGAAATCCTACACCAAGAAGCCGTTGGAAACGCGCATGGGCAAGGGCAAGGCGCCCCTCGAAGGCTGGGTGGCCGTCATCCGCCCCGCGAACATTTTGTTTGAAGTAGATGGCATCACCGAGGCGGAAGCGCGCGAATCCATGCGCCTGGCCGCGAGCAAGCTGCCGATTAAAACCAAGTTTATTTCGCGCCATCACCGCGCGATCTGATTTATGAAGTTTTCCGATCCAAAAATTAAAGATGGCACGCTGGTGGAACTGGCGGCGTTGAGCCGGGACCTCCATAACGAGAAGTTCCAACTGCGCCTGCAACAGGCCAGCGCGCAATTGGAAAAACCCGCGCGCCTGCGCACGCTGCGCAAGGACATCGCCCGCATCGAAACCCGCATTTCCCAGCTCCGCAACCACGCGGCAAACGCACCGGCCAAACCGGCCGCGAAATAATTCTGTATGGCTGAACCAACCAATACTGTGACGGTGAACGCGGCGGCTACCGGCAAGCGCAAACAGCGCGTCGGCGAAGTCGTCTCAAACAAGATGACCAAGACCATCGTGGTGCGGGTGGAGCGCCGTTTCCCCCACCAGAAGTTCAAAAAAATCGTCACGTCCTACAAGAAGTTTTACGCGCACGATGAAAAGGCCGAGGCGAAGGTCGGCGATACGGTGCGCATCGAGGAATCGCGCCCGCTGTCCAAGCTGAAACGCTGGCGGCTGGTCGAGGTGGTCGTGCGCGGTGTCCACGAAACCGCCGTGGCGGCCTGAGCCTGTTTACGGGCTGAATAACCATTAAAAATTTATGTTGCAAGTTCGATCCAGTTTGGATGTGGCGGATAACACCGGGGCCAAGATTGCCTGGAACATCGGTGTGACCGGCCGCAATCAGATGTATGCCGGCATCGGCGACGTCATCAAGGTCCACATCAAGGACGCCGCCCCCGATGGCACGGTGAAGAAAGGCGAGGTCCATGATGCCGTCATCGTCCGCACCCGGCACATCATCAAGCGCTCCGACGGTTCGGTTTTGCGCTTTGACCGCAATGCCTGTGTGATTATTGACAAGGAATTGAATCCCAAGGGCACGCGCATTTTCGGCCCGGTGGCGCGCGAGTTGCGCGACAAGAAGTTCATGAAAATCATTTCCCTCGCGCCCGAAGTTATTTGAAGGTTATGACTAAATTTCACGTTAAAAAAGGCGACCAGGTCACCGTCATCTCCGGCAAGGAGAAGGGCAAGAGCGGCAAGATCATTGCCGTCCTGACCGCGAAAAACCGGGTCGTGGTCGAAGGCCTGCACCTGATCAAAAAGCACACGCGCAAAAGCCAGCAGAACCCCAACGGCGCCATCGTGGAGCGCGAAGGCTCCGTCCACATTTCGAATGTGAAGAAGGAAAAAGCGGAGGCGCCGGCCGCGTGACGGAATTTTTCACGGCCAAATCCGTGAGACCAAAAAATGAAAGCCAGACTTTACAAAAAATATACCGACGAAGTGGTGCCCGCCTTGAAGGCCAAGCACAATTTCAAAAACGTCCACCAGGTTCCCAAGTTCGTCAAAATTGTGGTGAACATGGGCGTTAATGCCTCGCTCGAGAAGGGCGCCGTGGAAGACGCGGCCAAGGATCTCGTGCAGCTTACGGGCCGCAAGCCGGTGATCAGCCGGGCCCGCAAGGACGTGGCGAATTTTAAATTGCGCAAAAATCAGGCGATTGGCTGCCACGTCACGCTGCGCAAGGACGTGATGTTCGAATTTTTCGACCGCCTGGTAGCCACCGCGCTGCCGCGTATCCGTGACTTCCGGGGCCTGTCGCCGCGCAAGTTTGACGGCCGTGGCAATTACACGTTCGGCGTTGCCGACCAGACCATTTTTCCGGAAATTGAACTGGACAAGATCAAGCGGCAGCAGGGGATGGACATCACGATTGTGACGACCGCGGCGAATGATGGGGAGGCCCTGGATTTGCTGAAGATGATGGGTTTTCCGTTCGCTGAAAAATAAAATTTGTTATGGCCAAAAAATCCTGGATCGAGCGCAACAACCGCAAGAAGGACACGGTGAAGAAATACGCCGCGCTGCGCGCTGAGCTGAAAGCCAAGCGCGACTACGCCGGCCTGGCGAAGCTGCCGCGCGACGCGAGCCCAACCCGCGTGGTGAACCGTTGCGCCATGAGCGGCCGCCGCCGCGGTTACTGGCGCAAGTTCGGTGTGTCGCGCCTCACCTTCCGCGAGGCTGCGTTGAACGGCCTGATTCCAGGCGTAACGAAGGCGAGCTGGTAAACCATTTGATTCGTGTTTGCTGTCGGTTCCGCAATTGTGACGGGGCCGAAACGAAGGACGAGAGTGAAAATAATATGAGCGATCCGATTTCTGATATGTTGACGCGCATCCGCAACGCGGGTGCCGCCCATCTGCCCACCGTGGAGCTGCCGCATTCCCGCATCAAGGAAAGCATGGCGAAAATTCTACAGTCCGAGGGCTATGTCTCCGACGTGGCGGTCGAGGGCGACGGCAAGAAAAAAATCAAAATCCGTTTGAAGTTCAACGGCAAGAAGAGCGTGATCGAGGGCCTCAAGCGCGTCAGTTCACCTGGTTTGCGCCGGTATGTGGGCGCGACGGAAATCCCGCGGGTGCGCGGCGGCCTGGGCGTGGCCATCGTTTCAACCTCCGAGGGCTTGCTCACTGACGTGCAGGCCCGCAAGAAGAACCTCGGCGGAGAACTCCTCTGCTATATCTGGTAATAATTTTATGTCGCGTATTGGAAAACAACCGATTGCCATTCCGCCCAAGGTCAAGGTGGAAGTGAAGGGGCAGAAAGTCCTCGTGGAAGGCCCGAAAGGCAAGCTCGACTGGGAGCTGCCCCACCGCACCAGTCTCAAGGTGGAAGACGGCAAAATTGTCGTCAGCCGCGCCGGCGAAGACGCCCAGGCGAAGGCGCTTCACGGCTTGAGCCGCGCGCTCGTGAACAACATGGTCAAGGGTGTCACCGAAGGTTTTGTCAAGAAGCTCGAAATCCAGGGCGTCGGCTTCAAGGCCGCCGTGCAGGGCAAGGTGGTTAACCTCGCGCTCGGGTATTCGCATCCGATTAATTATAACATTCCCGACCAGATCAAGGTGACCGTCGAGGAAAATACCAAGCTCACGATTGAAGGGCCGGATAAAATGGTGGTCGGCAAGGTGGCCTCAGAAATTCGCGCTTTCTATCCGCCGGAACCGTACAAGGGCAAGGGCGTTCGCTACGTCGGCGAACATATCCAGCGCAAGGAAGGCAAGACAGTCCAATAACAATTTTTGTTCACGGCCCAATCCGTGAACCCATTGAAATGAGAACGGAAAAAAAATTAAAGCTGAAGCAGTTGCGCCATTGGCGCATCCGCAAGCGTGTCAGCGGCACCAGCGAGCGTCCTCGCATGAGCGTCCGCTTTACCAACGAAAACATTCACGTCCAGTTCATTGACGACATTGCCGGCAAGACCATTGCTGCCATCTCGACGGTGAGCAAGGGCGAGGCGAAGGATTTGTCCGCCAATGTGGCGGGGGCGAAGAAGGTCGGCGCCATCGCGGCCAAAAACGCCATGGACAAGGGCATCACGGCGGTGGTGTTCGACCGCGGCGGCACGCGTTATCAAGGCAAGATCAAGGCGCTGGCCGATGCCGCGCGCGAAGCCGGACTGAAATTTTAACCTGAACCGGAGAATTTATTGTGGCTGAAAACGAAAACATTCCAAGTGTCCCGGCTGTTCCGGCTGTTCCGGTTGTCCCGGCCTCCCCTGCGGCCCCCGAGCAGAGAGAGCAAAAACCGCGCGACCCGCGTGACCGCGGCCCGCGTGGCGGCGGCCGTGGCCGTGGCCGCAAGCCCATGGAGGTCGGTGAGAACGCTTTTGAAAACGGCGGCGAGGAACTCGCGGAGAAGGTCGTCTTCATCAACCGCTCCTCAAAAGTTGTGAAGGGCGGACGGCGCTTCAAGTTCAGCGCGCTCGTTGTGGTGGGCGACAAGAAGGGCAAAGTCGGCCTCGCCCTCGGCAAGGCGGCGGAAGTCGCGGATGCCATTCGCCGCGGCGGCGAACTCGCCCGGACCAAAATGGTCGCTGTTTCCTTGAAAGGCGTCACGATTCCGCACGAGATTTATTCCACTTACGGCGGCGCGAAGATTCTATTGCGCCCGGCCTCGCCCGGTACCGGCATTATTGCCGGCAAAACCGTTCGTGCCGTTTTGGAGTCCGCCGGCATCAAGGACATCCTCACCAAATCGCTCGGTTCCAAAAATGCGGCGAACGTGGTGAAAGCCACCTTGAATGGTTTGCTCAGCCTCCGCACCCGCGAGCAGATTTACCAGGGCCGCGGTCTGGCGATCAAAAAAGTTGAAACGCCCAAGGCCCCGGAAGTCGTGGCCGCCTGATTAAAATTTTATGCGACTGCACAATCTTAAACCCCGTCCCGGCTCGAAACACCGCCGCAAACGGCTTGGCCAGGGCGAATCCAGCGGCCGCGGCAAAACCGCCGGTCGTGGTGGCAAGGGCCAGACTGCCCGTTCCGGCAGTTCCATCCGCATTGGTTTCGAAGGCGGCCAGATGCCGCTCATCCGCCGCATTCCCAAGCGCGGTTTCAACAATGCCGAGTTCACCACCAGTTACATCGCGGTGAACGTGGGCGACTTGAACCAGTTTGAAGACGGCGCGCGGGTGGATGAAACCGCCCTGCGGTCGGTCGGCCTGGCCAATGGCCGTTCCGACGGTATCAAAATTCTCGGCACCGGTGATTTGACCAAGAAACTGACGCTGGTAGTCAGCGCCATCAGCGCCTCGGCCAAAACCAAAATCGAGGCCAAGGGTGGTACGGTGGAACTCACCGTCTCGAAAGCCGCCAAAAATAGCGCCGACAATGCCGCCAAAAAGGCAGCGAGCAAGGCGGCTAAAAAGGCGGCTCCGGCCAAGCCGTAAGCAAACTGCTGACAATGTTCCGCTCCATCCTCAACACACTCGGCAACTGCTTCAAAATTCCTGAGCTGAAATCCAGGATTTTGTTCACCATCATGTTGCTTGCCGTCTGCCGGTTGACCGCATTCATTGTCATTCCCACCATTGACGGCCATGCGCTGTCGGAATACTTAAAACAACACGTCCACGAGGCCGGTGGTTTATTGGGGATGTATAACACTTTCGCGGGCGGCGCGCTGGGTAACTGTGCTGTCAGTTCCCTGGGCATCATGCCTTACATCAGCGCCACCATCATCATTCAATTGCTCACCGCCGTCTGGCCGCGCTTGAGCAAGCTGGCGCGTGAAGAAGGCGGACGCACCAAAATCATCCAATATGGACGTTATCTGACCGTGCTGTTGTGCATCGGGCAGGGCTTTTACTTCGCCCATAACTGGCTTTCGCCCGAGACGGCGTTCCGCGATTTTCAGGGCCGGCTGGTGACGACCGATAATCTTTTCGTTTATTACTTTGTAACGGTGACCGTGATGACAGCCGGCACCATGTTGCTGATGTGGATTGGCGAGCAAATCACCGAGCGCGGTATCGGCAACGGCGTTTCCCTGGTCATCACCATCGGCATTCTGGCGCGTCTGCCCAACGCGGTGGGCGGCGCGATTGACATGTTTTCCACGCACGGTGGCACCACCGAGGCCACCCACCACTTGGGCACGGCCGTGGTGCTGGCCATTTTGATGGTGTTTGTCATCGGCGGCGTCATCGCCATCACCCAGGCGCAGCGCAAAATTCCGGTTCAATATGCCCAGCGGGCGGTGGGCCGCAAAATGTATCAAGGCGGGACCTCCTTCATGCCGTTGCGCGTCAATTATTCCGGCGTGATGCCGATCATTTTCGCGCAGTCCATCCTCATGTTTCCGCAGCCGCTGTTTACCAATCTGGCAAACATCACCACCGCGCCTTCGCTCGAGTTCATCAAGCGTTTTTGCCTGGCGGCCGCCTACCAGTTGAACTACGGTTCGCCCATCTATCTGGCCATCTACGCCCTGATGATTTTGTTCTTCTCTTATTTCTGGGTGGCCACGCAATTCAATGAAATCCAGATTGCCGACGATTTGAAGAAAAACGGGGGCTATATTCCGGGCGTGCGTCCGGGGCAGGGCACCAGCGATTACCTCCACAACGCCATGAGCCGCATCACGCTGGCTGGCGCGTTGTTTCTGACCGTCATTGCCACCATTCCGATTATTTTGGCCAAGCAGATGAATGTGGACCAGAACGTGGCCAGTTTCTTTGGCGGCACGAGCATTTTAATTGCGGTCGGCGTTTTGCTCGACACGATGCGGCAGGTGGAATCCCATTTGATGATGCGGCACTACGACGGCTTTTTGAAGAAGGGCCGGATTCGCGGCCGCTTCTGAAATGTTGTGGCCGGGATCAAGCTTAAGTCTGAGGACGATTTGAAGTGGATGCGTCCCGCGGGAGTGGTGGCGGCCAAAGTTTTGGATGAGATTGCCGCGTTCATCCAGCCGGGCGTCACGACCCGGCAGGTGGATAATTTTGCAGCGGAGCGGATTCGAAGTTATGACGCCAAAAGCGCCTTTCTCGGCTACCGCAAGTTTCCGTGTCATACGTGTTTGTCGGTAAATGAAGCGGTGGTCCACGGCCTGGCCTCGGACCGCGAGTTGCAATTTGGCGATATCGTCAGCGTGGATGTCGGGGTCACCTACAAAGGTTTCATCGGCGACACGGCGCGAACGGTCGCAGTGGGCGGATGCGGGGTGGCCGCGCAGCGGTTGTTGGACATTACCGAACAGTCGCTTTATCTGGGCATAGCGCAGGCCCGGCCGGGCAACCGGGTGCTGGACGTCTCGTTGGCGGTCCAGACGTATGTGGAGCAAAACGGGTACAGCGTGGTGCGCGAATTTGTCGGCCACGGGGTCGGCCGGACGATGCACGAAGAGCCGCAGGTGCCCAATTTTGATGAGGGCAAGAAGAACTCGCCGAAGTTGAAGCCGGGCATGACGATCGCGATTGAGCCGATGGTAAATGCGGGCCGGCCGGACGTAAAAATCTTGAAAGACGGCTGGACAGTAGTGACGCAAGATGGTTCACTATCAGCCCATTTTGAGCATACTGTCCTGGTGACTGGCGGCGAACCGGAGATTTTGACATGGGCGAAGACGCCTTTCGCGTTGAAGCTCGCGTAATGGAAGCGCTGCCGAACGGCACGTTCCTCGCGGAACTGGCCAATGGCCACCGCCTCACGGCCTTCGTGGAAGGCCGCGACCGGGAGATTTTTGCCGGCTTGCAGGCTGGCGACACGGTAAAATTGAAACTGACGCCTTACGACTTGAGCGTGGGGCGTATTTTAGTCGAAACGAAAAAATTTAAACATGAAAGTTCGAGCGTCGGTTAAGAAACTGTGTGAGCACTGTAAAATCGTGCGGCGGCGCGGCGTGATCCGCGTCATTTGCTCGAACAAGCGCCACAAACAACGTCAAGGTTAATAAAAATATATGGCACGCATCATTGGTGTGGAAGTACCGCCCGGCAAGCGCATTGACATTGCGCTGCGCTACATTTACGGCATTGGCCCGGTCAACGCGAAGGAGATTCTCGAGCGCGCGAACATTGATCCATCCATTCGCGCCAAGGACCTGACCGAACAGCAGCTCGCGCTGATTGTCCATGCGATCCAGGAGGGCAAATATGTCATCGAAGGCGATCTGCGCCGGGAAGTCGGCATGGATCTCAAGCGCCTCCAGGGCATCAAGTGCT
>Ga0302319_10025791_pt1 | contig 10387 bp, 7 predicted proteins | sample Bog_T0_2_FD_203319 | JGI IMG/M metagenome (GOLD analysis project Ga0302319, IMG submission 203319) | Peat permafrost microbial communities from Stordalen Mire near Abisko, Sweden - Bog_T0_2 | ecosystem: Environmental > Terrestrial > Soil > Wetlands > Peat | place: Sweden: Abisko, Stordalen Mire...
CATACCGGGAAAACTGCCCACTCACATAAGGGCCTATCCGGTAGGCATTTGGGCTCCCTTATGCCGTATAGTCCCGGCAAGTCGGCTTTTCGCAAGTTTTCCGAACTCGACGCTGTTCCGGGCGTGGCATCGGCAAACCGGACGCAGTTTCTATTACCTTAGCGCTTATGCGGGTGCCCCGGCGCCCTGGTAGTCCGCCATGCCGTTTGAAAACAGTCCTGACAACGGCATGTTTCGGACAAGCTAGTCGGGCTTGGAAGTGGTTTTTCTATTCCCCAGGTAGTGCCCGGGGCTAAAGCCCTTGAGAGTCAGGCATCCATTCAGGGGCCTGAAGGCCCCTGCTCCCTCCGGAGATTCCGATTTACAACTGCAGTACTAATCCCTGTTCCCTGATCCCTGATCCCTGATCCCTGCTTCTTTTACCCCATCTTCATCAGCGTCGCCATGAGGGAGTCTCTGCGCTGGTTGGCCATTGCGTCTATGTTGCCTAGCGCGCGCAACCAGGCAAAAACCGCGCCCGCAGCCAGCGCCATGAAAATGGGCACGGCCGGCCACAGCGCTTGAGCCAGCGTGCATAACAGAAAGACCGCCACGCCGGTTCCCAGAATCCCCAATTGCACCAGCAGGCTGAGCAGCGCATTGGCCTGCGAGCCGCGCTGGCGCGCCATCCTGCCTGGGTTCACGCGGTACGGCATGGTAATGGAAAAAATGTTGCCGACGGCCAGGTTCGAAGGCAGCGCAAACAGCAGCCATGCCGCTGTGGCCGCAATCACCTCGGTGGTTGGAACGCCGATCCGGAAACTGACAATGACCCCGGCGACAGCAGCATCGAAAAGGAATAGGACGGAGTGAAACAGGTTCTTGGCCAGCATGACCGATCGAATGGGTGTTGGCGAAAGAAAATACAACTGGATCCCCGCTCCCTCGGCCCCCAGATTGTTGTAAAACAACTGGGTAAACCCCAGGAGCGCGTACGCAACTCCTATGGGCAGGGCAATTTGCATCTGCGGGTGAAAGTCGTGCGAAGAAGTCCGGCTGTGAAACATGGCCGCGAAGAAGAACACCAGCACCACCGGCATTCCGAGCGCATAGAGTACAGGCATGGTGCGAAGCAGCGAACGCAGCTCCTTCTCAATCACACCGGCGATAGGGCCCGCGGCGTTCGGCAGCCATCCGCTTTCGCGCCTGCCTACCTTTTTCCGGCTTGGAGCCTGGCCCAGGTTTTCGCCGCGATACTCTGACCTGAGCCGCGCCGCCAGCGCTCCACCAGCGGCCAGCGTATATATCCCCAGCACGATGAGCGACCCCAGCGCTGGAACTGCGCCATTTCCAGATTGTTCGCCGGGCTGATTGCCGGTGGCGGCCTGGCGCAGTGCCCGCGCCGCAAGGCCCGGCGGAAGCCACGATTGAACCTGATTGGCGGTATGCAGCCACGGCGCATACCTGGCCTTCAATTCCTCTGTCTGCTGCTCAACCGACTGGCGCGGGACTGGTTGGCCGTTGCGGCCGCCATGCCTGCGCTGGTGGAGCGCCGGGTTGAGCAACTGCACGCTCAGAATCATCACCATGAAGATTGCGCCCAGTATCTCGCGCGTCCGCCTTTGCGCCAGCCAGCGGTCGATCCACGCAAAAATCGCCCTTACCAACAGGATATTGAAGGCCGCAAACAGAGCCAGGCCCAGCAATGTCCACCCAAACAGGCCGGGCCGCGCCAATGTCACTCCAACCAAAATGCCAAGCGAGCACAGGCCGCCGAGAATGGTTGAGATATCCACCAGCCCCGACACCACGTAGAGCAGGAAGTAGGACCCGAAAAGCACCGGAAACCGCAACAGAATGCCCAGGTCGAACTGCTCCTGAAACGAGGCCAGCATGATGGGAACCATTTGCCACAGGAAGCACATCGCCCAGAAGACGATGGGCACGTACTCCCAGGCATTGTTCGAGGCGATCAGGTAAGAGCCCGCTCCCGCACCCAACCCGATGGCCAGGCCCAGGGCGGCATAGAGCAGATTCGCCACGGTGCGCGCGCCAAGCTCCAACGCTCCCTTGCTGGAACGGAGGCTGTGGGAAAAGATGCTCCACCGCAGTTGGGCCATCGCGGTATACTGCGCCCGTGCTGCTGCGCCAAACAGACCGCCTGCGCGTGCGATTCCGTTGATGGCGGCCGAGTCTATGCCAGCCATGTGAGCTCCTGGGCCGGCTCCTGGCTGCCGTCCGCTCCCACGATAGACAGAAATATCTCCTCCAGGGTCAGGCGCTGCTCCTGTTCGGTCCCCGGCAGCGTGGAGGCGACGCCGGCGCGCAACTCCTCAAGCGAGCCGTTGGCTACCAGCCGCCCTTTGCTGATAATGGCCACGTGGCTGCACAAGCGCTCTACAATCTCCAGCACGTGGGTGGTGAGAAAGATGGTCGCGCCGCGGTTGATCATTCCCGTCAGCATGGCTTTCAGCATTCCCGCCGCAATTGCGTCCACGCCTTCAAACGGCTCATCGAGAAACAGCACCTTGGGCCCATGAATCACCGCCGCGGCCATCGCCAGCTTCTTCTGCATCCCGTGGGAGAAGTCGACCACCAGCTTGCGGCTCTCGTTGGAAAGCTGCATAAAGTCCAGCAGCTCGTCGGTCCGGCGGTTGGTGGTGGCGCCGTCCAGCCCATACATGCGGCCCACAAAGCGCAGGTACTCCGGCGCAGTCAGGCGGCCCATCAGCGCCATCCCTTCCGGCACCACGCCGATCTGGCGTTTCAGCTCCAGCGCACTGGCCCCGAACGGTTGGCCAAGAATTTCGATGGTTCCCGCGCTTGGCTCCAGCAGGCCGGTCAGCATCTTGATGGTGGTGGACTTTCCCGCCCCGTTCGGCCCCAGAAAGCCGAAGAACTGTCCCGGAGCCACGCTGAGCGTGACATCCTCCACGGCAGTCAGCGCGCCGAAGCGCCGGGTGAGTCCGTGGGTTTGAATCGCCGCGGTTTCCATGTGGGGTCAGCATAACAGGATTGCATGATGAGTAAAATAGCTGACCAATCGCGGGCCGGGCATTGTGATCGCAAGCACATCTTATGCGGTTGGCAAGGATGCAGGATGACGTATCTCAACGAAAGTTCATGTCGAGCGATTGGTGGCCAGCTGTAATCATGCCCTTACCCTGAGCAAAATACTCGCTTAAATCGCAACGCGGGAGCATGTACGCTAGAGCAGGATCGCGGACTGCTGAAGATGTAGTCACGGCGCCGTGGAAAGCAGTAGCATCCTATGCCAGAGGAAGATTCATGTTGCAGCAGGTGGCAGGCAGGCTCATGTGGGAGAGGACACCGACCGGCATTCGGGTCGCCATTCCAACCCGGCGGGGCGCGGTCACCATTCTCTATGGCCCGGTGGTCGGCATCTGGCTCGTTGCCGTGTCCATTCACTACTGGAATGTGCTCGAAATGCCCCACGGAGAAGGCAATGAATTCATGCTTCAGTTAATGGCCATCGTAGTTTACGCACTCGGTTTTTGCTTCGCCATATGCTGGCTGATCTGGACCTTCACAAATGAGACCATCCTAACCCTCGATGCAGCCGAGTTGAAGCTTCAACGCCGAGCCATGGGCATCGAGCTGTTTACCGAAAGCTACCCCACCATGAGCGTGCGCAACGTGAACTTCATCGCTCCCACCCGCTCATGGGCCAGCCAGGACAACACCGATCCAAAGACGAGCAAGATCCAGTTCCAGGCCGGCTTCCTGACGCGCACATTCGCCTCCGGAGTTACGGAGGCGGAAGCAAAAGCCCTGATAGCCGGGATGCAAGGCATTTACAAATTCCCGAATTTCCTTGAAAGTCACGGCGCCCATCCCGCGCCTTGAAAGGGGAACCACGGAGAACTCCTGATGCTGACGACGCTGGAGGGCAGGCTCTTGTGGGAGAAATCGCGAGATGGGTTTCTCGTGGTAATTCCATCGCGGCGGAGCTTGACGACCATTTTCTACGGCCCGGTGGTGGGAATCTGGCTGTTTTTCGCGGCTATCCACTACCGGCACTGGATGGATGCGCCCCGAGAGCCGGGCAGCGGTATCCCGCTGCAGTTTATCGCGGTTGCGCTTTATGCCCTGGGGTTTTGTTTCGCCATTTGCTGGCTCATCTGGGCGTTCACAAACGAGACCATCCTCACGGTCAATTCAGCCGAGTTTACGATTCAGCGCAGGGCTCTGGGAATTGAAATGGCAACTCGGAGTTATCGACTCGAAGAGGTGCAAAACCTGAAGTTTGTCCATCCCACCAAGTGGTGGGCCAGCGAGAACGAAACCGATCCCAAGACAAGCAGTATCCAGTTCCGAAGCCATAACCTTACGTATACCTTCGCTGAAGGCGTAACTCAGGCCGAGGCATTCGCGCTGATGCAGAAAATGATGGAGATCCACCGGTTTGAAGGAACCAGGTGGATTTGGTGAGGATCGTGAAGAAGTGAATTAGTGAAACCTGGCGCTCGCCTTGGATTGCGATGCCTGGTTGTAACGCGCGCCCCCTTTGCAGGTTTACCGCCGCAACCGGGTGTCAGACAGTCACCGATTTTGACCCTGGCAGACTCAGGTGCATTTGACTGGAAGAAAAGCCGCGCAAATTTCTGCATACAAGCGTCCATGGGTTGAGCTATTATGGCTGACCAATCAGGGCCGGTTGTGTCCGAGCGGCCTGAATGCAAGACCGAGTACGGCCGCATTTGGCATTTCCTGGCCCTTCCGGAGGACTGCCATGACCTTTGTTCCCATTATGTGGACCACATGGGGCGTGCTGACAGCGAGCATGCTGGGACTGCACATTTACCGTTCGAGCCTGGAGAAGGACGAGGACGACCAGCTTTTTCTGGATGAATCTTTTGCGCACGAACAGGCCGCCCAGGCCATGATTGTTGCCCGAGTCAACAAGGTTGAACCGGTCTTGAGGGTAGCCAAGTGGCTGGCAGCAGCCATGAGCGGAGTTGTCTTGGTCTATTACGTCCGCGACGTACTGCTGAAGCTGAACGTGCTCGGTTAGTTTGGCACCGAGGAATAGATTCCACGGGACCGTGGATCTGGTGAAGACCGCGGCTTCTCCAGGGTTTTCCTGCCCGCAACGGATCGGCGCCTAACCAGCAGCTATCCAAATCGACGGCGAGATCTATCCTTCCCTTCTTCCCTTCTTCACTCCTTCACTGATTCACTTCTTCAGTTTCTCACTTCTTCACTCTTTCACTTGTTCACTCTTTCACTTCTTCACTCGTTCGCCGTCACCGCTTTTGCCCTGCGAGCAAGCCACAGCAGCATCCCACCGAGCAGGGCGCAGGCGAGGATGCCGGTAATGGCATCGATGGCCAGGCTGCCGGTAATTCCTCCGATGGCAAAGCCATAGGCGTCAACGTAGAGCAGATACGAGATTGGCACGCCATAGGCCGAGCCGATGAAGCAGAAGGTGGTGGAAGCCAGTGGGTTGTTGCGGCCGATGGTCTCAAATATGATGGCAAAGCTGATAGTAATGGCCAGGGCTTGGAAGAGGTTCTCAGTAATCAAAAGGATGGCGTAGGACGCCGGCACGCGCGGCAGCAGGATAAGTGCGAGCGTGCAACAGGCGCCAACGGCTCCCACGGCAAGGTAAAGCGGCCGCAGAGGCATCAGACGGCTCAGAGCCGGAAAGACCAGGCAGCCGACGAGTCCTCCTATGGCCACACCGATGCCTCCCACCAGGCCAACGAATCCGGGAGAAGCGTGGAAGTCGGCGCCGCGGCCGCCAAGAAAGTTGGTGAGCGAGAACGTGCCGGCGGGTGCGGCGAAAAGAAGGATCGCGACAATCACTTCACGCCTCTTGACCAGCGAAACAAGGTCGCCAAAAAACTGCCGGAATGACTCGCGGGCGAGACGGCGGTCCGGGCCAGGCGCCTGCATCAAGGGAAAAGGGATCATCGGCAGCAGGATCGATGCCCCCAGCACCAGTGCCGCAGCAGTGGGCGACAGGCGCCGCACGAGTTGGTTGCAGACGACTGCCATCACGCCAAAGCCACCTATATTGCCGATCGTCATCCACACGCTGACGGTCTTTTCCTCCTCGAAACTTGTGATGGAAGAAAGCCATCCCCCAATTGCGCTTTGATAGAGATAAGCGGCAAAGAAACCGGCGGTGAGCACGGTCTCAAGCAGCGCAATGTGATCGAGGTTCAAAAAAGCCACAACAAGGGTTAGCGAGGCGACGGCCCCCAACGCCACTGCGTACCAGCGGCGGCTGAATCGGACATCGAGGGCGGGGGAGAATAGAAACGCCCAGAACCCAGGTGAATACGCGACGGCGGTCAGCCCGGCGATTGCTCCCTCCGGCACGTGGCGGTCGCCCAGCAACTGCGGCACCGCGAAGGCGACCACCCCTCCGTAGAGACCGTACGACAGGTTGGTGAGGCCCATGAGCCAGACGGGAACCCGATGGCGGCTTTGCATGTTGTAAGGCTCCGGTGTAATCGATCAGGTATAGCTGCGAATGAACATATGCAGGGGAAAAGCATTGAGGACCTGGACCTGAACGCCAGTGCAAGGGGCAGCAAATTCCCTCAGCGATGAGAGAAACAATATCATCCAATGCGGACTAATTGAAATAAAGGCCTTGACCCCTGCCGCCTACGCGCCCAGCGGGTCGTTGTCCCGATCCGTCACTTCGACCAACGCAGCCAGCCGCTCGGCCAGTTTCGGCTTCCAGCTTTCCTCAGCAACCCGCCAGCTCCAGTTGCCGGCAGGCACCGCTGGCGTATTCATGCGCGCCTCAGAGCCCAATTGAAGCAAATCCTGCGCGGGAATCACCGCCATTTGCGCAACGCTCGCCTCCGCAGCCCGGATGAGCTGCCAAACCGGCATTGCGACTCCGTTGCCCATGGCGAGTGGCCCCACGTATGCCTCAACGGCGCTCCGTTCCACCTTGCCGGCTGTATTCCACCAACCCTGCGTGGTGTCGTTGTCGTGGGTGCCGGTATAGGCCACCGTCTCCGGCGTAAACCGGTGCGGCAAATGGATGTGCGCACCCTTGTCGCTGAATCCGAACTGCAGCACCTTCATGCCCGGCAATCCCAATTCCAGCCGCAGCGCCTCCACTTCATCGGTAATGATTCCCAGATCCTCGGCCACAAGCGGCAGCGGCCCAAGGGCAGCCTCAAGCGCGCGGAACAGCGCCAGCCCAGGCGCCTTCACCCATTCTCCGTTGATCGCCGTTGCCTCTTCTGCCGGGATAGCCCAGTACGCCTCGAACCCGCGGAAGTGGTCGAGCCGCACCACGTCGTAAATCTGGCACGCGCGGCGAATCCGCTCAATCCACCAGTCAAACCCATGCGCTTCCAGCACGTTCCACCGGTAAAGCGGATTGCCCCAGCGTTGGCCTGTGGGAGAAAAGTAGTCCGGCGGAACACCCGCAATCCGGATCGGATTCAGGCCTTCGTCCAGTTCAAACAGGTCCGGATGCACCCACACATCGGCCGAATCCATGTTGACGAAGATGGCCACATCGCCAAGAATCCTGATGGCGTGAGCCGCAGCCGCTTTGCGCAGCGCGTTCCACTGCTTCGAGAAAGCAAACTGCAGCACCTGTTCCTGGGCCAATGCCCGGCCATGCTTCGCCCCAATCTCCACCAGCGCCTCCGGCCGCCGCTTGCGCACCGGCTCGGGCCACGCCGTCCACGCTCCGGTATTGAACTCCCTGCGCAACACGGCATAGAAGGCGTAATCGACCAACCAGACAGCCTCCGAAGCGCAAAACTCTCCGAATTCCACCCATTGCTCCGCAAGCGTAGGATCGTGCGGTGCGCGGTCGAGAAAATTCCCCGCTGCCTCATACAGTAGCGGCAGTTTGCGCGTCTCCACATCGCCAAAATCCACATTGCCGGCGGGCCCGGCCAGCCCTCCGATCCGCTCCGCCGAAATCCATCCCCAATCCACCAGCAGCTCCAGGCTTATCAGGTAGGGATTGCCCGCAAACGCCGACGAACCCGCGTAAGGCGAGTTGCCATAGCCCGTTGGGCACAGCGGCAAAACCTGCCAAACATGCTGTTTGGCCTTCGCCAAAAACGACACAAACTCGTGCGCGGCTGGTCCCAGGTCTCCAATGCCCCCATACGAAGGCAGCGAAGTTACATGTAGAAGAACTCCGGACGAACGTTGAAACTTCATGCTGCCATTATCAGCCGCGGACGCGCCAATTGACGACCCCGGCGCTCGCAAGAGAGAATCGTGGGTCTCTGCTGCGGCTGTGGCCGTCAATCTCTTAAAGAAACTTCCCGAGGACGAATACGTTGAAGATCCCAATAAGTGCACCATTCTTTTCAGCCGCGGCTTTGCTGCTTGCGGCCTTTTTGCCTGTTGCCGCCACCGCCAAACCAGCCCCGGCTCCGCCTCAGTCTCTCGTCCTTTCCGCCGGCTGGCAGTTGCAGGACGCAGCCAAAGTGCCGCAAGCCGGCGCGGAAGTCTCAGCCGCAGCCTTCAACCCCACGGGCTGGTATACGGCCACGGTTCCAGGCACGGTGCTCACGACGCTGGTGAACAACCACGTCTATCCTGAGCCGCTCTACGGAGAAAACAACCGCCCTGAGACGATTCCCGAGAGCCTGGCGCTTTCCTCCTACTGGTACAGGAACCTGATCGACATTCCCCTCAACTACAAGGGACGCCACGTGTGGCTCAACTTCGACGGCATCAACTACTCCGCAACCGTGTGGGTCAACGGCGTAAAGGTTGGCGACATGCGCGGAGCCTTCATTCGCGGCACGTTCGACATCACCGCTCGGGTAACCCCGGGAAAGCAGGCCGTCGTCGCCGTGCTGGTTTCGCCTCAGCCAAACCCCGGAACCCCGCACGAACATACACTGCGCAACGGCACGGGGAAGAACGGCGGCCTTACCGCCATCGATGGGCCCACGTTTCTCTCCACCATCGGCTGGGACTGGATCCCTGCGATTCGCGATCGCGACACCGGCATCTGGCAAAAAGTGGTCCTCTCCACATCGGGGCCGGTGCTGCTGAAAGACCCGCTGGTCACCACCGATCTCCCCTTGCCGAAAACCGACTCGACCGACGTGGCCATCTCAACCACGGTTGAGAATGTCACCGACCAGCCGGTCGAAGGCGTCATCGAAGGCACAATCGAGAACATCGCATTCCAGCGGCCGGTCGACCTGGCGCCGCACAGCACGCAGCGCATCGGCTTCGATTCAAAAAGCGTGCCGGCGCTGCACATCCTCAGCCCCCGGCTGTGGTGGCCAAACGGCTATGGCCCGCAGAATCTTTACAGCCTGCACCTCAGCTTCAAGGCCGGCAAAATCGAATCGGACAAGCAGGACGTCAGCTTTGGCGTGCGCAAGATTACTTACACCGTGCCCGGCACAGACAACCTGACCATCTCCGTCAACGGCGTTCCCATCTTCATCCGCGGCGGCAACTGGGGCCTGGACGAAGCAATGAAGCGCATTCCGCGCGAGCGCCTCGAAGCCGAGATTCGCATGCACAAGCTGGCCAACATGAACCTCATCCGCAACTGGGTGGGCCAAAGCACCAGCGAAGACTTCTACGAGCTGTGCGACAAGTACGGCATCCTGTTATGGGACGAGTTCTTTCAGCCCAATCCAAGCGACGGCCCCAATCCCACCGATATCGCCACCTATATGGCGAATGTCCGCGACAAGATTCTCCGCTTCCGCAACCATCCTGCTATCGCCGTGTGGTGCGCCCGCAATGAGGGCTTTCCGCCAAAGGATCTCGACAACTTGCTGCGCACGCTGATGACCGAGCTCGAGCCAACTCGACTCTACCAGTCAAGCTCTACCGACGGCCACGGCGTTCGCTCGCACGGTCCCTATTTCTGGCGGACTCCGCGCCAGTTTTACTTCATCACCGACGATTTCTTCAAGACCGAGACGGGCAGCATGTCCGTCCCCACGCTCGAATCGATTCACGGCATGATGCCCAGCAAGGACTGGGAGACGGTGAACGACGATTGGGCCGAACACGACATGGCAAAGGGCGCGCAACAGGGCGACTATTACCCGAATACGCTCGCCGGGCGCTACGGTCGGATTGCCAACCTCGCGGACTTTGTGCGCAAGGCCCAGTTGGCAAACTACGAGGCCTTTCGTGCGATGTACGAGGGACGCAATGCGAAGCTGTTTCATCCCACCACGGCCATCATTACGTGGATGAGCGACCCGGCACAGCCCAGCTTTGTGTGGCAGATCTACCACTACGATCTGGAGCCCAACTCGTCGCTGTTCGCCGTGAAAAGCGCGGGCGAGCCGGTGCATATTCAATTCAATGAACTGACCGGTGACCTGCAGGTCATCAACAACCTGCCCGAACCTGTCGTCGATGCCGTTGCGCACGTCGCGGTCTACCTGCTCGACGGAACCATCGC
>Ga0302319_10025792_pt1 | contig 10387 bp, 5 predicted proteins | sample Bog_T0_2_FD_203319 | JGI IMG/M metagenome (GOLD analysis project Ga0302319, IMG submission 203319) | Peat permafrost microbial communities from Stordalen Mire near Abisko, Sweden - Bog_T0_2 | ecosystem: Environmental > Terrestrial > Soil > Wetlands > Peat | place: Sweden: Abisko, Stordalen Mire...
TCGAGCGCCGGATCGGCCACGACGGTCACCGCGACTTTTGACGCCACCAGCCCGCTGGCGATCGAACTGAAGTTCAATGGTGCTTCTCAGCTGTATGCCAAGGTTGGGCAGAACGGCGACACCGCAACGTCCCAGACAGCCGCGACCTACAGCATCTATGATTTGACGACGCATACGTATGTCCAGATCTGCGGCCACACCACCGCGGACTCGACCTGCACCGTCGCCAACACCACCAGCGCGGCCCTTGGCACTGTCGCCCCGGGCGCATTGAACGAAGAGGCCTCCACACAAACGCCGGGCGCCCCCGATGACCTCACGGGCAGCCCGTCGCTGGCCTACGACTACACAGCCGCCCTCACCGCGGGCGATATGTACCGGGTGACCCTGTCGGACCAGACCACGGAAATTCTGACGTCCGTTCAGACCCCCGAGCCGGCCTCCCTGCTTCTCCTTGGCAGCGGCTTGGTTGGTCTCGGCGCGATGACTCGTCGCCGGAAGGCCGCGTAGCTTCACCCGACTGCTCGAAAGGCGGCGCCTTGGGCGCCGCCTTTCTCGGCATGTAAAGAATCTCGACACATCCCAGCCGGGCGGATCTCTCGCTCGCATGTGATGGCGGCTGCGGCCCCGCCCACAGACGGCGGCCTAAACGGGACTTCCAGCTAGGGCGGAACCGGTTCACCGACGAGGTCGAGACACCGTCGCCGAAAAGCACCTATGGATCGCTGGGCGACAGCTTCAACGCTTCCTTCACCTGGTGCGGCGAAGCCATCAATGGTCCCAGGAACGCTTCCAGCGCGGCAGCCCCGGCCGCGGACATATTGACAAAGCAGACGCGAGGTCTCGAACCGCCATCGACGATGGCTGCGGTCAGCTCGGGAAGCTGGTTGATCCTCAGCACGATCGTCCCGGAATCCGGCAGCGGCTGCTCGCACTTCAGCATCGCGCCGGCCATCGAGAGATTCAGGCAGGTTGCCGGGATCGTCTGTCCGTCGATCGAAATCTCCGCCCGCCGGCGGATTTCCACGCGCTGGGTTCGGCGGCGGTCGTCGTAGACGCTCCAGGACGCGAGAAGAAGCTGGTCCGCCTCCTCCAACCTTCCACCGAGCCTGGCCCAGTCCGCCATATCGGCCAGCGTTTCCGCCAGCGACTCGCTATCGAGCAACGGGTATCGCCGGGCTGGTTGATCTTGACTGGTCGGCTGCCCGGAGGAAGCCGGAAATGGTACCACGCTCACAAGCTGCCTCCCCAAGGGCTATCGCAACCCAATGTTGCATTAGCTTAATTGGCCGCTATTGTCAAAATAGCATCACCAACTTTTTACCCCCGCACCCCTGTCAACTGATTGTTAACGGCATATAAACGGTGGTTTTCGTCGTCCTCCCTCCAGGGTCGCCGGAGACATGGAATGTCGCTGGCTCATGGGATCATCAGGCCTGCCAGGCATCGCCTAACGCTCACAAGAATTGCGCCGAGCCGTCGCGATCGGTAAACATGCATCACGCGTTGCGGGTGTAGCTCAATGGTAGAGCCCCAGCCTTCCAAGCTGGTTGTGCGGGTTCGATTCCCGTCACCCGCTCCAGCGTTCCCAACCGGCGACGCGGCATTCGGCCCGCAAGCGGCCCTGGGGCGGCGCTTTGCTAATGTTGCCCCTGCGAACGCAGCTTCAACACGTTCGAGCACGATTTTCTCAAGCGCGACATCGAGGTCCTCATCTCTGGGCAGGTTTCCGCTGCCATGAAACGGGGAATGGCCGGTCGATCCGCTGTACGGCACCAATGATCGCACGTCAGAGGTGTACGACCGGTTGATGTTTCACCGCGCGATCTTCGGAGGTGTCGGCGAACGCAACCGACATCGCGATCGGCGCGAGAGCCCGAGGATCAGTCGGCGCAGACTGCCGCAATCGAGTCCGGTCCGACGCTCAACTCGCCCCCGAACGGATTATCGAGGGGGCGGTATGAGGAAAATAACGGCGGCAAGAAATGCCGCCAGGACTTCCGCTGGCAATCCTGTGCAACCGGGCCTTTGCATCCGGCAACCATATCAAAGTAATATTAACCAGGACGAGAAACGTTCGCCTGAACCATCCAGGGCCGGTTGGAGGCTGGCTGCCAGACGTAGGGAAGTCCGAAACGCCCGCCGGCCCTGCCCGCGGGCCGGAGCGCTTCGTTGCACGCTCCTACCGGATCTGGCGAGCGTAGGATGCGGGAAAGCAGCACGCTTCCTTGATTCGCATCTCTTGACCAAGTCGCCGAAGCAGATTAATGGCGATACTGGTCAGTCAGAAAACGAACAACAAGACTGGGCCGGTTCGTCCGTCGCTGGGATCGCCTGAACGGTAATTTGGGTGTCTTTCACCAATTCGGTCTAAGCACGGACGTCGCTTTGTGACAAAGTAAACGCGTCTTCGGAATCGAGTTGGATGGGGGCATCATGAGGGCACGCTATTGGCTTAGCCTCGCGGCCGCGTTCTGTTTCGTGGCCAGTGCCGGCGCGCGGGCAGCCGACCCGAGGCCGAATATCGTGTTCATCATGGCGGACGACCTCGGCAACGCCGACCTCGGCTATCGTGGCAGCGAGATCAAGACGCCCAACATCGACAAGCTCGCCACCGAGGGGGTTCGGCTGGAGTCGTTCTACGGCGAGCCGGTCTGCACCCCGTCCCGTGCCGCTCTGATGACCGGCCGCTATCCGATGCGATACGGCCTGCAGACGCTGGTCATCTTCCCCAGCCACACCTACGGGCTGCCGACGGATGAGCGCACCCTGGCGCAGGCACTGAAGGAAGCGGGCTACCAGACCGACATCGTCGGCAAATGGCATCTCGGGCACGCCGACAAGAAGTTCTGGCCGCAGAACCGCGGGTTCGACCATTTCTACGGCAACCTGGTGGGCGAGCAGGACTACTTCACCAAGGAACGCGGCGGCGTCATCGACTGGCAGCGGGACGGCACGTTCCTCAAGGACCAGGGCTACCATACGTTGCTCGTGGGCAATGAGGCGGTGCGGCTGATCGAAGCGGATGACGGCAAGGCGCCGCTGTTTCTGTACGTCGCGTTCCTCGCCGCGCATGCGCCCTACGAAGTGCCGGACGCGTACGCCGACGCCTACAAGGCCACCATCCATAATCCGCTGCGCCGCGCCTATGCGGGCATGATCACGGCGATGGATGAGCAGATCGGCCGCATCGTGCAGGCGCTGACGGCGAAGGGGATGCGGGACAACACGCTGATCCTGTTCAGCAGCGACAATGGCGGGGCCACCAACGCCCTGTTCGCCACCGGCGCGCGATCGGAGGCGGACCGCAAGGCAAGCGGCGGCGTCGCGCTGAATGAGAAGCCGCCGGCGTCGAACGGCGTTTTGCGCGGCGGCAAGGGCTCGCTCTACGAAGGCGGCGTGCGCGTGCCGGCGTTCGCCAATTGGCCTGGCCACCTGACACCAGCGGTGATCAACGAGCCGCTGGACATGGTGGACATCATGCCGACGCTGCTGGCTCTTGGCGGCGGCTCGGGCAGCCCCGACCATCCGATGGACGGCAAGAACATCTGGCCGACACTGAGCTTCGGTCAGCCGTCGCCGCATGAGGACATCCTGATCAACGTCGAAGCCTTCCGCGGCGCGATCCGCAAGGGCAACTGGAAGTTGGTGAAGATCGCGCTGCTGCCGGGCAAGACCGAGCTGTACGACGTGGCCAAGGACCCCGGTGAAACCACCAATGTCGCGGACCAGCATGCCGACGTGGTGGCCGACCTGGAGGCGCGCCTGATTGCCTACGCCAAGGAACAAAAGCCGAGCCTTTGGATCAAGGCGCAGCCCGGGTTCCTCGGCGCCCAGGGCAAGACGATCATGGACCCCGACTTCGATATCGATGACGGCGGGCTGCCGCACGAAAAGTCGGTGATCCCCGGGGGCTGATGCGCGCACGCGCGCAAGGCGACTGCCGGACGAGGACGGAAGCGGGAGGAAGCAAGCAAGATGAACAACGTGACGTGTCGCGGGGTGCTGGCAGGCTCCACCGTGCTGGGACTGCTGGCCGCCGGCGTCGTTGCGATCCTTCTGACCGTCACGCCGGCGCGGGCCGCCGAGCCGACCGACGGGTCCGTCCTGCCGTTCCCACCGACGCCGTCCGCCAGCGTCGCCGGGCCGACGCTACAGGAATCGACGCATCAGCGGCGGGTTGAACCGAACCGCCTGCCGGAGGGCGCGCCGAACATCCTGATCATCCTGCTGGACGATGTCGGCTACGGCCTGCCCGACACGTTCGGCGGCGAAATCCACACGCCGACGCTGACCCGGCTCGCGCATGACGGCATCAGCTACAGCGCGTTTCACACCACGTCGATCTGCTCGCCAACGCGCGCCGCGCTGCTGACCGGCCGCAACCACCAGCGCGTCGGCTCCGGTACCATCGCCGAGCGCGCGGTGGATTGGGACGGCTATGTGGGCGTGATTCCGAAAAGCGCGACGACGGTTGCCGAGGTGCTCCGCCAGTACGGCTACAAGACCGCAGCGTTCGGCAAGTGGCACAACACCCCCACCAACGAGACCACGGCGATGGGGCCGTTCGACCGCTGGCCCACCGGCTACGGGTTCGACTATTTCTACGGTTTCCTCGCCGGCGAGACCTCCCAGTGGGAGCCGCGGCTGTTCGAAAACACGACGCCGATCGAGCCGCCAAACACGCCGACCTATCATCTGAGCGAGGACCTCGCCGACCAGGCGATCGCCTGGATGCGCCGCCACCAGGCGTTTACGCCCGACAAGCCGTTCCTGATCTATTGGGCGCCCGGCGCCGCGCATGGGCCGCACCACATCTTCAAGGAATGGGCCGACAAGTACAAGGGCAAGTTCGACGACGGCTGGGACGCGTATCGCCAGCGCGTCTTCCAGCGGCAGAAGGCCATGGGCTGGATACCCGACACCGCGACGCTGACACCGCGCGACCCCACGATGGCCGGATGGGCCGACATCCCCGACGCACAGAAGCCGTTCCAGCGCCGGCTGATGGAAGTCTTCGCCGGCTTCGTGGAGCATGTGGACGTGCAGGCCGGCAAGCTGATCGACGAACTCGACCGCCAGGGCCTGCGCAACAACACGCTGGTGTTTTACATCTTCGGCGACAACGGATCGAGCGCCGAGGGTCAGGACGGGACCATCAGCGAGTTGCTGGCGCAGAACCAGATTCCCAACACCGTCCAGCAGCAGATCGAAGCGCTAAACCGGATCGGCGGCCTCGATGTGCTGGGCAGCGCCAAAGTGGACAATATGTATCACGCCGGCTGGGCCTGGGCCGGTTCGACGCCTTACCGGTACACCAAACTCATCGCCTCGCATTTCGGCGGCACGCGCAACCCGCTGGTCATCTCCTGGCCGAAGAGCATCGCGCCGGACCAGACGCCACGGCGGCAGTTCCACCACGTCAACGACATCGCGCCGACGATCTACGACATTCTTGGCATCACGCCGCCGAAGGAAGTGAACGGCATCGCGCAGGACCCGATCGACGGCATGAGCATGGCCTATACGTTCGCCGATGCCGCCGCGCCCGGCCGCAAGAAGTTCCAGTATTTCGAAAACAACGGCAGCCGCGCGATCTACAGCGACGGCTGGATGGCGTCGGCCTTCGGCCCGCTGATCCCCTGGCAGGTCGGCGGTTCCGACCTGTCGAAATGGGATGCGCGGACGGACCCGTGGGAGCTGTTCGACCTGCGCCACGACGATTCCCAGGCGGTCGATCTCAGCGCGAAGGAGCCTGCGCGACTGGATGCGCTGAAGGCGCTGTTCCTGCAGCAGGCGAAGGACAACAAGGTCTTTCCGGTGGGCGGTGGCCTGTGGACGCGGCTGCATCCGGAAGACCGGATCAAGAGCCCCTATACCCATTGGGTGCTCGATGGCGACACGACGCGGTTTCCCGAATTCGCGGCACCGGGGCTTGGGCGGCAGAGCAACCGGGTGGTGGTGGACGCCGAGCTGGGCAAGGACGCCTCGGGCGTGCTCTACGCGCTTGGCGGCGCCGGCGGCGGGCTGACGCTGTACATGGACCAAGGCCGGCTGGTGTACGAATACAACATGATGATCATCGAGCGGTACATCGCACGCTCGCAGGACAAGCTCGCGGCGGGCAAGCGCAAGATCGAGGTCGACACCGCGATCGCCAGGCCTGGGGGCGCCGCGCAGGTGGTCATCACGGTGGACGGCAAGGAGACGGCGCGGACAACGGTCAACCGGACCGTGGCGGGGGCCTTCACTGCCAGCGAGACGCTCGATGTCGGCGTCGATCTCGGTTCGCCCGTCTCGCTCGACTATTTCGACCGGCGACCGTTCCGGTTCGACGGCAAGATTCAGACGGTGACGATCGACGTGCGGTGACCGTTGACCGCACCCTCTCAAGGGGCTGCTGACGTGTCGGCTCCCGGGGGTGGTGTTGATCGGCATCGAACGGACCGATAGGCTGCGGATCAACAACACGATCACGGTTCCGCACAGTTCCGTGAACATCGACAATTGGGGTCTGGGAAAACACGATGCACCATGCTTCGGGCCGGGCAATCCGCTCGGCGATTCGACTCGGACTGCTCGCAGCCGTCGCGTTGCTCATTTTGCTGCCCGGCGCACGCGCGCAGCAGTCCGCCGGTCACAAGCCCAATTTCGTGTTCATCTGGGGCGACGACATCGGCATCACGAACGTCAGTGCCTATTCGAACGGGCTGATGGGCTACCGCACGCCCAACATCGACCGCGTCGCGCGGGAAGGCATGATCTTCACCGACTATTACGGCGAGCAGAGCTGCACTGCCGGCCGCTCGGCCTTCATCACCGGGCAAAGCGTGTTCCGCACCGGCCTGTCCAAGGTCGGCCTGCCCGGCGCGGATCTCGGGTTGCGCAAGGAAGACCCGACGATCGCCGAGCTGCTGAAGCCGCTCGGCTACGCCACCGGTCAGTTCGGCAAGAACCATCTCGGCGACAAGGACGAGTTCCTGCCCACCGCGCACGGCTTCGACGAGTTCTATGGCAACCTGTACCACCTTAACGCCGAGGAGGAGCCGGAGCTGCCCGATTATCCGACCGCCGCGGATTTCCCGAATTTCCGCAAGAATTTCGGCCCGCGCGGCGTGATCCACAGCTTCGCCAATCCCGATGGCACGCAGCGCATCGAGGACACCGGCCCGCTGACCCGCAAGCGCATGGAGACGATCGACGACGACATCGCAGCGCGCGCCGCGACCTTCATCGAGCAGCAGCACAAGGCCGGCAAGCCGATTTTCGTGTGGGTGAACTTTACCCACATGCATTTCCGTACGCATCCGAAGCCGGAGAGCGTCGGCCAGGCCGGGCGGTGGCAGAGCCCGTACCACGACGTGATGATCGACCACGACAAGAACGTGGGTACCGTGCTGGACAAGCTGGATGAGCTCGGCATCACCGACGATACCATCGTGATGTACGGCACCGACAACGGGCCGCACATGAACTCCTGGCCGGACGCGGCGATGACGCCGTTCCGCAACGAGAAGAACTCGAACTGGGAGGGTGCGTATCGCGTGCCGGCGATGGTCCGCTGGCCGGGGCATATCAAAGCGGGCTCGGTGTCCAACGATATCATGTCGCATATGGACTGGCTGCCGACGTTGCTCGCCGCGGCCGGGATGCCCGATGTCACGACCAAGCTGCTGGCCGGCTACAAGGTTGGCGCGATGACCTATAAGGTGCATCTCGACGGCTACAACTTCCTGCCCTACCTCACCGGACAGGCGCCGAAGTCACCGCGCGAGAGCTTCTTCTACTTCTCGGATGACGGCGACCTGACCGGCCTGCGCTACGACAACTGGAAGATCGCGTTCCTGACGCAGGATGCGCAGGGCACGTTTCTGGTCTGGCAGCAACCGTTCACCCGGCTGCGCGTACCGTTTATTTTCAACCTGCGCACCGATCCTTATGAGCGCGCGCCCCTGACCTCCAACACCTATTACGACTGGCTGTTGGACCACGCGTTCCTGCTGGTGCCGGCGCAACAATACGTCGGCCAGTTCCTGGCGACGTTCAAGGAGTACCCGCCGCGGCAGAAGGCGGCGAGCTTCACCATCGACCAGGCGCTGGAAAAATTGCAGCAGCCGAGCGGCGACTGAACACGGCTCCGGGCGCGGGCGGCGACAGCCGCTCGCGCTCACCTTCACGGCGTTCCGCGATAAGGGGGAAACCAATGTCGGCAAGCGTTGAAACGATCGGTGCGCGGGGGCCGCGGTCGCGGCTGCGCAGATGTTGATGCGGGTGTCGGCGCGGTGGCGGCTCGCGGCATGCTGCCTCGCGCTGGAGGCGCTCGGCCCAGGTCCGGTGGTGGCGCAGCAAGCCGCGCCGGCCGCGCCGCAGCCAGCGGCGACGCCGGCCGCGGATGAGGCCGCGGAGTTCAGCACCGAGCAGCTCGACGCGCTGCTGGCGCCGATCGCGCTGTATCCCGACGCCTTGCTCGCTCAGATTCTGATGGCGTCCACCTACCCGCTGCAGATTGTGGATGCGGCCCGCTGGGTCGCCGATCCGGCCCATAAATCGCTCACCGGCGACGCGCTGACCACTGCGTTGAACCCGTTGTCCTGGGACCCGAGCGTGAAGTCGCTGGTGCCGTTTCCGCAAGTGCTGGAAACGATGAACAGCAAGCTCGACTGGATGCAGCAGGTTGGCTACGCGTTTGCCACCCAGCAAACCCAGGTATTGGATTCGGTGCAGCGGCTGCGGCGACAGGCGCAGGCCGCCGGCACGCTGCAATCGACGCCGCAGCAGGTGGTGCGCAACGAAGCTGCTACCGTCACCTATGAGCCGGCGCCGGCCGGGGCGGCGGGTGCTTCCGTGCCGCAGCAAGCCATGCCCGCGCAGGCGGATAACATCGTGATCGAGCCGGCTCAGGCCGACACGGTCTACGTGCCGAGTTACGATCCCTCGACCGCCTTTGGGACCTGGCCGTATCCGGAATACCCGCCGGTCGCCCTGCCGCCGCCCGCCCCCGCGTATGGCTACGGCCTGGGCACGGCGCTCGCGACCGGGCTGCTGTTCGGCGCCGGGGTTGCGGTCACGGCATCGCTGTGGAACTGGGCGCGGCCGTCCTGGGGCGGCGGCTACACCAATGTCAACGTGAACCGGTTCAACCAGATCAACTACAACCGGCGGCCGATCAACAACGGGGTCTGGCGGCCGAGTGCGGCCTCCGGCGGTTGGCATCGTCCGCCCACAGGGCCGGTCGGCCGCCCGGTGCGCGGCAATGGACTGCCGGCCAGCGCGATCGGCCGGCAGCACGTGAGCGTGCCGAGCAGTTTGGTGAACCGGCCGGTCAACAGCGGAAACTTCAACAACAATAATGTGGCTATCAACCGGCCAGGGGGTGGCGGACAAGGCATCGCCAATCGGCCGGGCGGCGGCGAGGGCATCGCAAACCGACCAGGCGGGGGTCAGGGCACTAACCGACCGGGCGGTGGACAGGGTATCGCCAACCGGCCCGGTGGCGGGCAAGGCGTCGCCAACCGGCCCGGTGGCGGACAGGGCGTCGCCAATCGGCCGGGCGGTGGACAGGGTATCGCTAACCGACCCGGTGGCGGGCAAGGCGTCGCCAACCGGCCAGGTGGCGGGCAAGGCGTCGCCAACCGGCCAGGTGGCGGACAGGGCGCCGCCAATCGGCCGGGCGGTGGACAGGGTATCGCTAACCGGCCCGGTGGCGGGCAAGGCGTCGCCAACCGGCCCGGTGGCGGACAAGGCGTCGCCAACCGGCCCGGTGGCGGACAAGGCGTCGCCAATCGACCCGGCGGCGGCCAGGGCATTGCCAATCGGCCAGGGGGTGGACAAGCCATCGCCAACCGGCCGGGGGGCGGTGCAGCCCAGCGTCCCGCCATCCAACGGCCGGCGGCTCCGACGCGTCAGCCGGCGGCATTTGCCGGTGCACGCGACGGGCAACGCGCGTCGCAGTTCGCTCAGCGCGGCGGGCAAAGTCGCCAGTTCAACCAGGCGCAGCGTCCCGCCGGCGGCTTCCAGCGCGGGGGCGGGGGCGGTGGTGGCGGGTTCCGAGGCGGCGGTGGCGGCGGTCGTGGCGGCGGTGGCGGCGGTGGCCATCGCGGACGGCATTAAGGAGGCGGATATGTGGATCATTCTGCGAAACGCAGCCGCCGGTTCGCTTGCCGCGCTGCTCCTTGCCCTGCCTTGTCGCGCGGCGGACACCGCGCAGCAGACGTTTCCTTCAGCCGAAGACGCGGTGTCAGCACTGGTGCAAGCACTGCACTCAGACGATGTCGCCGCGCTGGCGCATGTTCTCGGGCAGGGCAGCGAGAAGCTGGTCGAGTCAGGCGATCCAGTGGCTGACGCCAATGGCCGGCACCATTTCCTGGAGATGTACGATGCCGGGCAC
>Ga0302319_10025793_pt1 | contig 10386 bp, 8 predicted proteins | sample Bog_T0_2_FD_203319 | JGI IMG/M metagenome (GOLD analysis project Ga0302319, IMG submission 203319) | Peat permafrost microbial communities from Stordalen Mire near Abisko, Sweden - Bog_T0_2 | ecosystem: Environmental > Terrestrial > Soil > Wetlands > Peat | place: Sweden: Abisko, Stordalen Mire...
TTATTTCTTCCGAGGACGAGGTTGACGACTTCATGGAGGCTGAGTTCATTTTTGCCTCGGGGGATTTTACGGACGCATCCCTTTTCGACGGCAGATCCAAACTGGGACTAATAAGACAAAAAAACGTAAGATCTTTTCACCCTTTATCATTTAGCGCTAATATAAATCCGTTATGAGCAGCCAAAGTCATCCCATCAACGCCCGCGTTCGCATCGGTCATGTGCACCTGAAGGTCGCCGATCTGGAGCGCGCTTTGAATTTTTATCGCGATGTGCTGGGATTTGAATTGCAACAGCGGTTTGGCTCCCAGGCCGCCTTCATTTCCGCCGGGGGTTATCATCATCATATCGGACTAAACACGTGGGAAAGCAAGGGTGGCCGGCCGCCAGGCCCGGGCACCACCGGCCTGTATCATCTTGCGATTCTCTATCCGACGCGGGCCAGCTTGGCGGATGCGGTGCGGCGGGTGCTTGAAGCGGGCGTTGAACTGGATGGCGCAGCTGATCACGGGGTTAGTGAGGCGATTTATCTACGAGATCCGGATGGCAACGGGGTCGAGTTGTATCGGGATCGGCCGGAAGCGGAATGGCCGCGTTCGCCCGGCGGCGAATTAGCGATGTTCACCCGTGCCTTGGATTTGGCGAATCTCCTGAAAGAATAATCTTTTTCCGTTTCGCAGAGAAAATCCCCGGCCAGCGAAAAACCTACCCGGAAAACACCTCGCAGTTTTTAATTGCCCGGAAGCCTTGGTCTGTTTAAATCGAAGCAAGCAGGGTCCACCCGCGGTTTTTCCTTGGCAAAAATAAATCAACCCAACTTGATTATGAGTGAACCACATATCACCCGCAAAGGTCCTTTCGTTCAAACCGCCCAACCCGGCGCGGCTTACTGGTGTAGTTGCGGACAATCCAAATCACAGCCTTTCTGCGACGGTTCTCATAAGGGTACAGGCTTTTTCCCCGTAAAAGCCGAGATCGCCGAAGCAAAAACGGTCGCCTGGTGCGGTTGCAAGCATTCCAAAAACCCACCGTTCTGCGACGGCAGCCATTCCAAACTTCCCTGATTCGGAAGTGTGTCTGCGCGAGCGATTGGCCGGTTATTTTTTGAAAAACTGTTTTTCCAACCGCAAGCCGCCGGCTTGACACCAATTTGTAATGCTGTATTACAAAGCGCGTGGCGATGCTCGCTCAGGGAAAGTCCAAGCCGGCGACTGGAAATACAACGGTGGGTTGGCCGGTTGAACTTTTTGGCCCCGCTTGACTTGGCTTTTTTTGCAAAGGAGAAGTAAAGCAGCGGAAGACATTTTACGATTTGCCGGCACATGTGTGGGTCTGGGGAGCCGGCATCGTGCGCGACCCTTGTTAGTTGTGGTCGCCGCACACGCCCTTGCCGACAATTAGGTTGGCAAGGGCGTTTTTTTATTCGTTCGAAATGTGAAGGCGAGGGGGTTGAACCTTCAACGCCCCCCGCCTGCGCCCTCTTCCCCAGGTCTCCTAGCTTCTGATTTCTGCCCTGTCTCCCCGGCATCTAAAAATCGATCCAACCGCCGACGTGAATCCATCAAATTAATGTTATCATCAGACCAAACAAAACCGGATCCTCATCATCAAAGACGCCGGACAAAGGAGATCGGCGGACCTCAGGATCGTTTGCTTTCACCAACTATTAGTCGTCCAGTCAGGCGCGCAATCTTCGATTCTCAACATTGCCGCCATTACCCACGGTTTTCGGAATCGGCTTGGAGACAGGCGTTTTCAATCTTGTGAAGGCCTGGTCCTGGATTCTTCGTGCAACCCTCGTTGGCCGTCCCGCGCGGCTTCCATTCGCATTGGGCAACAATTTGCAATAGGCCGCTTTGACGCTTTGCCGGATTATTTCATCGGCATCCAACCCAACCTGCTGCGCGGCAGCAAGTAAGTTGCGGTTTGATACATCCAAGTCAGCGGATCTGATTAACTTTGGTTTTGACATACCTTTCCCTGGAAAAATTTATTGTAATATGTTATTACTGTAAAGAACCTTTCAAGCTTTGTGCTATTGCACAGAGGACCAAACCTAGCTAGAGTTCCCTTTTACTAACGGTGAAACTGAAAATCCGTTCCAATCGACCGCGTATTCGCAGCTGGGAAGCCGATCCAGATGTGGCCAAACTTCTTGACCTTGCGGTACTTACAACCGGCGCCTCCATCAAGAGCATTGTCAACGAAGCCATTCGAACCCATGGTCCCGCCATCATCCGGCGCCTGCTTGCTGAGCGGGAGGGACCACGTCGGGAACTGGAAGCGATTTTAGCTGCTAATGCCCAAGAATCCATTTACTTAGGTAAATCCAAAAATCCCACGATAAAAACGTTTGAGTCAAAAAAATGAGGTTTTTAGACTGGCGTTTGCCTTAGGTTTTTCCATTAGGTAGAATGTTCGAATTTGAATAAACACCCCTACGGCCATGAAATTCAACGGCGGTTGGGCACCCGGTGCTTATGGCTCAGAATCGACCGGTGAAGAGCCTTATTAAACAGACCTAGCAAATTTTCACCGTTTCGATACGCAACAGCCGGCCGAGCTTCTCAATTTTATCCGAAATATGGCCCAAGCCGACGGCGCAATGATGTGCCGGGCCATGGGAGTTCCAGTCATTCACAAATTTCCGAGCACCGAGGCTGAATCGATAACGGCTGTTGGTGTTGCCGATTTCCAAAATCGGGCCAGCCACCGATTCGCCCTCGGCCACCAGCAGTTTTAACTTACCAGCCGAAGTCTCCACCACCGAGAGGCAGGTCACAGGACCATATTTCACCGACATTTCCACGGATAGCCCACGTCCGACCTTGCCATGATATACCTTCAAGGGGCGCACTTTGGTTTTGCCCTGCGCGATTTTGATGTGGCCCGGGCCGTCGTGCCCCATCAGGACAATATCAGCCGCAAAATCCATGGCGTAATACTCCGTAAAAGAGCCGCCGACGCCGAAAGTATCCATGATTTTCATGGCCTGCGCGTTTTTGACTTCGTGCTCGCCCGCCACGGGTATTCCGCGGGCGGTCAGCAGCGAATTGCCAAGGATGATGGAACTTATGGCGTCCTCGTTTTCGGCGTTGCCGGTGCCCATGTAATAATAGGCCACCGAACCGAGGTCATGTTCCCGGACAAGCCGGTCGAGCGCCACCGAGGTGCTCGCGGCGCGTTCGAGCTCAGCCTCAGGGCAGTCGCTTTGGACGTCGAAAACGGATTTAAAATGGGCGACGCGGTCCTTGATTTGCTCCGAGTCAACTTCGCGGCGCAAGGCTGCAAGCTCGTCCACTTCCAGGATTTCCATGTGGCCGCCGAAGGTGGCGCACTGGAGCGTGGTGTCGGAATAAATATCGAGCATGCCGCCATAGTAATGCCCCATCAAGCCAAGGCGGTTGTGAAACAGGGTGTTCGCCACGCGCGCGGCTTCAATCCACGCATCCACTTCGTTCCAGCAGGTCGGGTCGTCGTGCAGCATGCCTGTGATCTGGTGAAAATCGATTCCCGCCCGATTGAAAACATTCGCAATCTCCGGCACCGGACAGGCCGAGCAATACGCCAGCCATTCGCCGGTCATGGCAGTGCGATCATTCATCTTATTGAAATTCGCATAGTCAATCGCCGCAGTGGGCGCCAGATTCAGGATGATGACCGGAACCCGGGCGCGTTGAACCACCGGCAGCACGGTCGAAGACAAGGCATAGGTCGTTGCATATAGGAAAATGATATCGACATCCGCTGCGCGGAATTGGTGACCGGCTGCGAGCGCCTTGACTGGATTGTCCACGAGACCGAGGTTCACAATTTCCACGCCTGGGCGCGCCAGCTTACCCTCTACCTCTTGCAGGTAGCCCGCGAGTCGCTCTTTCAGGCCGGCAAACTGCGGCCAATAGGCGTCGAGGCCGATTCCAAAGAGTCCGATTTTTGTGGTGTGCATAATGGCAAAAGGATCCGCCGCTGGCTTCAGACGGATGACCCAGTTGTTACTAGCAAATCGGCAAAACCGCGGCGAGGAATCTTTTTCATTTAAGCAGCCCAGTTACACTCTGTTTTTGACCTCCGACATTCCCTATCTCCACCGTCGTCTGGTAGCCGGGTTTGAGCGACACGTTGCGGAATTCGATCCACCTGTATTCCCGACGTTGCAGTTGAAATTCCTTGATCTGCGCAAAATCATTCGTGGACAGAAGCAGCGTGGCGTCGGCGTGACCGTTATTCAAATCCGTCGGATCTTGATTAATTGGGATTTCCTTTCCATCTTTCATCTCGTAAACCATTCGGCTGTCCCAACCTTCTTTTACGGGGTAGGTGCAATTGACAGCCAAAAATCCATGACCGCCGTCAACCACATTATAAGCCGCGCCCCAGTCACCCACGGCAACGGCCTGACCATATGAATTTAGCGGATGTTTCAACACCGTAGCGGTCTCCCATGGACCATTTGCTAAACCGAGTAAGATGTTGGCGGTGGTTGTATTTGTAGGGCAAGCGATGAGCTGAACGAAAATGCCCAACGGCGAAAGACGGTCAGAAGGTTGAAATCCAGAACCCTCGGCTAATGCGCTTGAATTCTCCTCAATCCGGCAAAGCGGAACAGCCACATCATCGGAGGCCTCGTTGCGGATCTGAAAGGCGATTTTCTTCGTCTCAATGTTTTTCTCCCAGCTATCGGTTTCAAAATTGACCATCGGAAAAAGTTCAGTCGAAGGCTGGCCATTAGGCAGCCAGCAATCGCGATTGGTCCATGGCAAGTTGGCGACTGCAACCAGTTCCACCTCCGCCAGTGGCAGGTGGGCAAGGAACGGCGCTCTGGTAATCACGCGCAAGGCCGAAACGCTGGCGGAACTACTCGACTGCGCCGCTTCCTGAGCGGTTCTCCTGGCATTTTCTTCAGCTATAGCCCGGTCTTTCGCTTCCTGAGCGGCTCGCACAGCATTTTCCTCCGCCTTTTCCCGGCCTTTCACAAAATTTGGGATGGCGATCGCTGCGATTATCCCGAGGATCGAAATCAGAAATGGAATCGCAATCATAGCCAGCACCACCACCGCAAACCAGCGCCAGAAATGGTCGGGCTTGGGAGGCGTCGGTACCAGGGTGGCAACCGGCTTGTTTACCGCGCGCCACACGGCGCAAATGATGAGCCAGTCCACCAGCGCGGGAAGCATAATTGAAATCACCAAAGCCACCTCGCCGAATTGAATAAAGTTCAAAGCACAGAGATTCCAGAAGAGCTTCCAGATGAAAAAATCCAACAACAATAACGGGCACAAAAGTCCGTCGAAAACAGCGAGCCACATTCCGTGGAGCCTACCCGCCGAGCGGCGGATTTGCCAGATGGCAACCCAGCCGAGAATTGTGCCGGAGGCGAAAAGAATGAATTCCAAAAATTGCCAGAGCACCAATACTACATAAGGCGCCGCATGGCCGGTGTGGCTCCAATAATAGACCAGAAAGATCCTGCGAATACGATTAAAAAACAAACATATGACGAATCCAAAACAACTCGCTCCTGCGGCGGCCATGCGAGAGAAATGCGGTTCCGGTTGCGTAAAAGGCGAGATGGGTGGAATTGCGCTAACCGGGCTCGCCCTCCCAGTTTGAGACGGGTCCCCTTGCCGCTTGGCACTGGCATCGGATTCGCCGGCAGAACAGATGTTTTGAATATCGTACTTCTCGACCCGCCATTCGCCGTCCGGCTGCACGGCGCAAACAACTGTTTCTGTCGCTGTTTGCTGGCTGTCAAACGTCTTGAGGATTTTTTGTTCAAAGCGCGCCAGAGGGTTTAGGAACACCTGGGACAATTGTCGAATGTCCACCGCTCTTCCCAATGGTTTCCGGATTTTTTCCATCCGGCTTACCCACTCTTCCACACTGATGTCGTTCTTAAAATACGGCGCCGCTTTTTCCCAAGCCCGCCGGTAATCGCCTAGCTCCAATGCTTCCCAAAACTGGAATACGGGCAAAGGGTTGGGATTCGCTGCCGGCGATTCCTTCATCACCCGTCTTTGCAACCAGACCGGTATTCCAATGGTGACGGCCAGGAAAAACGCGAGCGAAACGAGAATCAATGATTGGTCGTGTTCCAGCAGTGCCTTGGCAAAGGGCAAAAACAGTTTTATCGCCAGCGGGTCCTGCCTGATTGGATCCACGACATAGACTCCCAAGGCTCCACCACCATAGGCGAACCACCCCAACGCCCCCCCGCCCATGGCAATTGGAGCGATCGCCCCGCCTCCCAAGGCGATCAAGAGAGCCACTGCCAAACCGCCGAATGAAATCAGCCCCAAGGCGCAACCCCCAAAGGCGAACAAACCCATGGCCAGCCCGCCAAAGGCAAAAACCCCCGTGACCATGCCACCTAAGGCAAAAACCCCTTTTGCTTTGCCACCGATGGCAATGATGCCTTTGGCGACCCGCACCTTTCCTTTTAGCGGATCAAACCCGACGGCCACATGGAGCAACGGCCAACCAAAAAGAGTGGCTTTGGACCGGTAATCAAAGCCAGCGAGCGCGATTGGTGAAACGGATGCATGCGGAGCGCTCGCTTGTGACTTGTCGCTCGAGGCAATCGTTTCCAGTTGCGTCTTGAGCGCGCTGGCTTGCTGGTAGCGAAGCTCCGGCTTTCTCTCGAGCGCGCGCAAGACCACTTCGTCCAAGCGCACGTCGATCTGGACTTTGTGGGAAGGTGGCTCGAGGTGTTTGTCGGGCAGTTCGCCGGTGAGCATCTGGTAAAACACGACACCTAGAGCATAAATATCGGCCCGATGATCCACTTCGCCGGGCGCTTGAATCTGCTCGGGAGACATGTACTGCGGTGTGCCCATGACCTTGCCAGCATCAGTAAGGGTAGAATCATCGCGCTGCGATGCCCCCTCCGGACGCCCCATCGGTACATCCCTGCCTTCAATGATTTTCGCCAGCCCGAAATCCGCTACCTTCACCCGGCCGCGACGATCCAGCAGGATGTTCTCTGGCTTGATATCGCGGTGGACGATGCCCTGGTCATGAGCAAACTGCAGGGCATCGCAAATCTGCGGAACGATGGCCAGCGCTTCGCGCGTTGAGATGCGGCTGCCGGCGAGCAATTGACGCAGGTTCACGCCGTCCACAAATTCCATCAGGAAGAAGTACAATCCGTCCGCCCGTCCAAAATCGTAAATCGTAACAATGCCGGGATGGTTCAGCTTGGCCAGGGCCCGGGCTTCGCGGGCGAACCGTTCGGCGAAGGCGGCGTCCTGTCCGATATCCGGTGGGAGGATTTTCAGGGCGATAATGCGGTCAAGTTCCTTTTGGCGGGCCTGGTAAACCGCGCCCATGCCGCCCTGGCCAATGAATCCAAGAATCTCAAGCTGGGGAAATCTGGGGGCGAGCTCAGCGACCGTGGGGGCGACAAATCGGGGTGATTTGCCACCGCTCTCAGTTCCGGTTGCAAAAGCACCTTTTAACAGGCAGGACGGGCACAGCCCTTTGGGCGAGTTGGCCGGAAGCGGTTTGCCGCAGCCGGGGCATAATGGTGTCGTATCCATACCCGTTACTACGCGAAGCCAGTTGAAAGGTTACAAACCATGGAGTCCATTTCGCAGGTCACTCAGAAAGGGCCTGGAAGAGATGCTGCATTTCCGTCTCTACATCCTGCGAATCGTCGAGCGTATTGGCAATTTCCGCACGGATCAGTTCCCGATAACGCTTCCGCAAACGATGCACTGCAACCTTCACGGCGCTTTCGTTCATGGCGAGACGGGGAGCCAATTCGGCATAAGGTTGCGTTTCGCGCGATCCCATGAGTGATTGCTTGAGTGTATTAAACAAATCCGTTTTACCTTCGCTTTGGTATTCGCCCTCCAGCCGGTTCAGGACTTCGGCCAGCAGCGCGAGCGCCCACTGTTTTTCAAAGAGCTTGTCCGGCGCTGAATGGTCGGCCGGTTCCAAATCGAACCGATCCTCCGCGGCGGCCAGATCCAATGAGATCATCGGACTGCCGCCGCCCCGCTTTTGGGCGGTGCCGCGCTTCCATTCGCTGGTCAGAAAGTGGTTCATGGCTGTCAGAATGAAGGAACGGAACCGGCCCCGGTCAGGGTCAGCGGTGGTCAGGGATTGGTGTTCGAGCAACCGGGCAAAGAAAGCCTGAGTCAGATCCTGCGAGTCATGTGCAGAATATCCGCGGCGACGGACATAGACATACAGCGGGTACCAATAGGTCTGACAGAGCCGGCCCAAAGCATTCTGTGCCCGTGAGGTATCATTGTGCCCCGTAGCCAGAACAACCGACCAATGCGTGGTCGCAAAAACTGCCTGCGGCCGGACAGGAGAGGAACTTCCAGTTTCGGTGGAGGACATTCGTCAGAATATTAGGAAAAAAACGCCAATGGTTACAGGAAAATGCTCAAAAGGTCGGACGATCAGCGACCCAAGCATGCCACCGACCAAGATCAAAATGATAACGAGCGAGTGTCCGGCAGGCGAATTTTACCATCCGGAGCGCTTTAATAAAAAATGTAACCCCTGTTGAGGCTTAAATGGTTTGTTAATCTTACACCCACGCAAGCTTATTTTCTGTCGTGGCGACGAGACTTGGTTGAGCCATTACTAAAGCAAGCCAATGAACGTGAACGATTTATCAAATATCGAAAGAGTCTCACCCCACCAAGCGCTATAGCGTAAGGAACCGCGGACGCGGGAATTATCAGCGAATTAAATTTAAAGACTATCTGGCTTCGGACACGGCGCGTGGGGTGAATGAACTGGCCAACTGTTTGGCTTGCTCGATTTCCGAATCAGTCATCTTCGATTTTAAATCGCTCAGTATTGAGTTTGCATCCGACTGTCCCTGGGCGGCGGCAAGGGTCAACCATTTGAATGCCTGTATGTGATTCGTCCGGACGCCGACGCCGAGCGTGTAGCGCTGGCCGATGTCATACTGGGCGGTGGCATCGCCACCTTCCGCCGCGAGCTGATACCATTTGGCGGCCTCCGTTTCGCTTTGGTTGACGCCGGTACCTTGCTCATAGACATAAGCCAAGTCATATTGGCCGGCAACACTCCCCTTCGCCGCAGCGAGTTGATAGAGACGAACTGCATTGGTTAAATTCATCGGCACCCCCTGCCCGGCCTGGTTCAGTTCGCCCAGCGCAGCCAAGGCGTCGGGATAATTGTGATCGGCCGCCGCCTGGAAATATTTTATGGCGGTTTTCACATCAGGTTTGACGTTGTCACCCTTTTGGTAAATCCAGCCAAGGCTGGTTTGAGCGGCCAGATCACCGCCGTCCGCCTTGGTTTTCAAGGCATTGATGTCGACCGGAGCCGCCTCGGGAGCCGCTTCTGACGCCGATGCGGAAGCAACGGCAGGCGTTCCCGCCGCCTGACCCATTTTGTTAAGAGCCAAATAGCCGACTACACCGGCCATGCCGCCCACCAAAAGGAAAATCAAAATTCGTTTGTCCATGGCAGAAAAGATCAGTCGTTATCAGATGCTGAAGCTGTTATGGCCCATTGCGGATAGGCGTTGGTGAATCCCATTTGTGCGTGCCAAAGGATGTGATTTAAGACGTCCTCCGGGCATTGGTCCGGCTTGGACAGAGGCAGGTGCGAGGAGACGATCGCATCGTGCAACTGCTGCGGATTCTTGATGTGCGCGGTATCCGGATTCATCTGGTCCAACGGGATATTGTTGGTGAGGCAATCGTATGGAGTAAAGTCAGGCTGGTCATTGAAACAGGCGGTCATCGGCGTGGCGGTGGCGTCCATTTGGTTCATGGGCGGCAGGCCCAGCATCAATTCCATCGTGCGCAGAATGCTGGTCTGGTTGTAATTGATGCTCACCACGGTGTGACGCTTGGTATAGGCGCTGATGACGTATGCGGTGGTCCGGTAACCGCTGAGATGATCCCAGCCGGATTGCGGGTCGTCCTCGCACGCGAAAATGCAGGTATCCTTCCAGTAAGGACTGTGGCTGATGGCATCGAGGATCTGCCCCAGGGCGAGGTCGTTGTCGGCCACCTGGGCGGATGGGGTCGGCATCCCGGGATCAGTACCCGAGGTGTGATCGTTCGGGAGATCCATCAGGATCAGATTGGGAAGGTTGCCATTGGTCACAAAATTATTGAATTCGCTGAGGAACTGCGCGGCGCGGTAAACGTCGGGAATGGCCAGATCCCAGCCGACATTATTGGTCATGATGTAAGGCTGCAAAGTCGCAACCCCGGCGTAATTGCTGTAGGTAATGAGGCCGGTGTGATTCACAAAATCCCGGTAGGAATCAAGGAAGGTGACCGGCTTCGTGTTGCCGGGATCGTTCCAGGTTTTCGTGGCAATCGTGCCCTCGCCGTAGCAACGGAAGGTTTTGCCGTGCGCCAAAGCATCATCCCAAATAAACCCCGCC
>Ga0302319_10025795_pt1 | contig 10386 bp, 8 predicted proteins | sample Bog_T0_2_FD_203319 | JGI IMG/M metagenome (GOLD analysis project Ga0302319, IMG submission 203319) | Peat permafrost microbial communities from Stordalen Mire near Abisko, Sweden - Bog_T0_2 | ecosystem: Environmental > Terrestrial > Soil > Wetlands > Peat | place: Sweden: Abisko, Stordalen Mire...
AGCCGCTGCCACGGTTAGGCGACGGCACCACCACGCACCCAGCGGTTAGTATGGCGGTAAGCGACACGGCACGGCGAACGATATGCATCATGGCCAAATTCCTGTTTTAAACAGTGTTGATCGCGATGGACTGGTGCACCGTGCCGTTTCTCAGCGCATGCGGGTCATGACGCCGAGTGTGCCGCCCAAGACGATCAAACCCACGATGGCGATGATGAGCGTGATGGCGGAGAGGATGATGCCGATCAGGCTCGTGGTCTGGGCCAGTTTGTTCCCGGAAATTCGGGCGCGGGTCGCCCCCATCCGGCCGGTGATCAGGCCGATGATCGCAGCCAAAACACCCAAACCCGGCGCCAGGCCGAGCACGCCGAAGATGATTGACACAACGCCAAAGGCTACACCATCCGACGGCCCGTTGGCCGCCAGCGCAGGCTGACGATTCGTTTCCATTTTTGGGGGGTCCTTGAGTTGAGCAGGTATTGGCGTTTGCTCAGCCGGCCGGCGAGGGTGCTGAGGTAGCTAGCAGGGGGTACGCCATAGAACGGGCAGAATAGCACGGTTCTCGGCACGTATCGGGAACATGGCCGTGGTCAGCCGATAGGAGCGGTCGTTGGCCGGTTTCGTTTGACGATGGCTGCCACAGTGTTCTTGCTCAATCCAAGCTCGCGTCCCACCAAGCGGTAGCTGCGGCCCTGGCCGATGAGCACCAGCACTTTTGGTGCGAGGCGGTCCGATTTTGGCCGATGCCCGAGTTGGCGGCCAAGGCGTTTGCCTCGTGCCTTCGCAGCGGCGATACCGGAACGAATCCGTTCTTGGATCAGTTCCCGTTCAAACTCTGCGATGCCAGCCAGCACGGTGGCAATCATCCGCCCATGCGGGGTGGAGAGATCGAATGCCATGCCGTTCAGTGCGATCACCGACACGCGCCGAGCTTCCAGCTCCTTCAGGGTTGCGAGCAGGTCGGTCGTGCTGCGGCCCCAGCGGGACAGCTCGGTCACCAGAACCGCATCGATCTGCCGGGCTTGGGCAAGCGCCATGACCTTGCGCCGCTCGGCCCGGTCCAGTTTCACGCCCGAGCCGGTTTCCTTGAAGGTGCCGACCACGTCGTAGCCGGACCTCTCGGCAAACGCCGCGAGGTCCCGTTCCTGGCGGGCACAGGACTGGTCGGCGGTCGAGACACGGCAATAGAGGGCGACGCGCTGTCCCAATTGAACTCATCCCGCTGGACGCTCCGCAACCCCTTGTTCCTGCTGGGGCACGAACCGTAGCAATCGGCCTACACTCTATTTGGGACACCCGCTATGCCGAGACGCCGCGCGCTCACCGATGCGCAGCTTGAGAACCTGCTTGCCCTTCCGGTCATCGAAGCCGACCCATCCGCCACTGGACATTGGCTGCTGCCGACCTTGCGATGATCGAGCGCCGCCGCGGCGGTCATAACCAGCTCGGCTATGCCCTCCAGCTCTGTGCGTTCCGCTATCCCGGCCGCTTGCTCCGGCCCGGCGAGGCGATTCCGGAGACAGCCCTCCACTTCGTTGCCAATCAACTACGTGTCAGCGCCGACCTTCTCGCCGCCTACGCGGCCCGGCCCCAGACCCGGCGCGAGCAGCTTGACGGGCTGCGGGAGGCGTTCGGCTTCCAGATGTACGCGCACGGCCATGGCCGCGAGATGCTGGCTTGGCTCCTGCCAGTGGCGTTGGCAACGACGAACGCTCTCACTGTCGCCGCGACGCTGACGGACGAACTGCGCCGGCGAAAGATCCTCGCCCCGGGTCCGAGCGTGATCGAACGGTTGATCGCGGCGGTCCTGGTCGTGGCCGAGCGCCACGTTGCCGGACAGCTCACCCGCACCTTGACCTCCGCACAGACCGAAGCCCTGGACGCCCTGCTCGGATCCAAGGAGGACGCATCGACGAGTGTGCTGGCCTGGACGCGCCAGCCACCTGGCGCGCCTGGCCACAAGGCCCTCAAGCGGATCGTCGATCAGCTCGCACGCCTGCGCACCATCGGCCTCGATCCCGCCGTTGCTGAAGGGGTGCACCCGGAGCGGCTGCGCAAACTGGCCCGCGAGGGCGGCCGTTTTACCGCCCAGCACCTGCGGGCGCTCTCGCCGCTCCGTCGCAGGTCGACTTTGGTCGCGACCGTGCTGGATACCACGGCGCGGCTGACCGATGACGGGGTCGGCCTGTTCGACCGTGCTGTCGGCCGGATGTTCCGCCGCGCCGAGGCCCGCGAGGAAAACGCTGTCCTGCGAGACGCCCGTGCCGTCAACGACAAGGTCAGGCTCTTCGCCAGGCTCGGCGCCGCCCTGATCGCGGCCAAGGCAACCGAGGGGGAGGCCGACCTCGACGGCGCCGTGGTGTCGGCCATCGGCTGGGAAAAGCTCGCCGAAAGCGTCGCCGAAGCCGAACGCCTCAGTCGCCCCGACAAAGTGGACCTGCCGGCACTGGCCACGCGTGCCTGGCCAGTGCTGCACCGTCTCGGTCCGCTGTTCTTGGATACCTTCGAGCTTCGCGCCGTGCCCGCCGCCGCTGCAACTTTGCGCGCGGTCGAGTTGTTGCGTGAAGCGTACAAGAGCGGGAGCCGGAAATGGCCCAAGGGCCTTCCGGTCAGCTTCCTTCGCCCTGCCTGGCGAAAAGCCGTGCGGGACAGCGGCGGCGACGGAAGTACGGAACACCGCCGCGCCTGGGAGGCCGCCACCTTGCTCACGCTGAGGGACAGCATGCGTTCGGGCGACATCTGGGTCGAGGGCAGCCGGCAATGGCGCGCGATCGAGGACCAGCTCATCACGCCCGCCTTGTTCGCTGCCATGCGCGAGGCCGGGCCGTTGCCGGTCGCCGTGCCGGCGACGGCGGAGGAGTACTTGAACGAGCGCCGCGCCCTGCTGGACCGGCGCATGGGGGAGATCGACGCCAAAGCCGCTGCGGACAAGCTGGAAGATGTCAGGATCAAGGGCGACGAACTGAAGATCACGCCCCTCAAGGCGATCACCCCGGAGGAGGCGGAGGCTGCCGCCGAGCGGCTCTATGCGATGGCGCCGAGCGCCCGCATCACCAGCGTGCTGGCCGACGTTCATAGCTGGACCGGATTCGCGAACGCCTTCACCCACCTGCACACAGGAATGCCGGCTGACGACCCGCGCGTCGTCCTGACCGGCGTGCTGGCCGATGCAACTAACCTCGGCCTGACCCGCATGGCCGAAGCCTGCTCGGTCGCGAGCTACCGGGAACTCGCCTGGACCGCAGGCTGGCACCTACGCGAGGACACGTACCGCCAAGCATTGGCCATGGTGGTCAATGCCCAGCAACGCCAGCCGCTCGCGGCGCGGTTCGGGTTCGCCGATGTCTCCAGCTCCGACGGCCAGGCGTTCCTGACCGCCGGGCGCGGCGAGGCCCTGGGCGCCCACAACGCCCGGCACGGCCACGGGCGCGAACCGTCCGCACTGTTCTACACCCACGTCTCGTCGCGCCATGCGCCGTTCCATACGGCATCCATCCCGCCCTCGGGCGAAGCGGCATACGTCATAGACGGGCTGCTCTATCACGAGGCGGATCTCAGTATTGCCGTCCATCACACGGACGGCGGCGGCGTGAGCGACCACGTCTTCGCCTTGGCGCATCTACTGGGCTTCCGTTTCGCCCCGCGCATCCCCAACCTCGCGGAGCGCAAACTTTACGCCTTCGGCCCCGCCTCGAGCTGGCCCGCCCTGGCGCCGTTCGTCGCCGGGCGCCCGGACGAAAAGCTGATCACGGCACAATGGGACGACGTGCTCCGGCTGGCGGCCTCGGTGCGCACGGGCACGGTCAGTGCGTCGTTGATGCTCAAGCGCCTCGGTGCCTATCCCCGGCAGAACGGATTGGCCCTCGCGTTGCGGGAGATCGGGCGCGTCGAACGAACACTTCACGCCCTGAACTGGCTTGAACAGCCGCAACTTCGGCGGCAGGCAACGGCCGAACTCAACAAGGGCGAGAGCCACAATGCACTGGCCCGTGCCGTATGCTTCCACCGCCTCGGGCGCCTGCACGACCGCACTGCCCAGGCCCAGCAGCACCGGGCCAGCGGCTTGGCCTTGGTGACAGCGGCCATCGTGCTGTGGAACACCGTCTATCTCGGCCGTGCCCTCGACGCCGTACGTCGCCGTGGCGAGTCGGTGCCGGACGAATTGCTCGCGCACCTTGCGCCGCTCGGCTGGCAGCACATCAACCTGACCGGCGACTATCTCTGGGGCGCCGATACCAGCCTTGGCCCGGACGGATTCCGGCCGCTTAAGGGCATCTCTGCCAACTTGTCCATGGCCAAGGCGCTAGCAGCATAGCCGCGTTCTCTTTACGTGCCGCGAACCGTGCTATCCTGCCCGTTCTATGGCGTACCCCCCACCCGTGCGCCCATGTTGAAATCGAACTGGATGCCATGCGCCGCCCGCTGCGTAGGCTCGGCCGCCGACGGCGGATACGCGGATTTCTCGCCGGTCCCGCTAGTCACAGCGTTTCCCGGATCCGGAGCTCATGGACGGCGGCTGGATTTGATAGCAATTCCATGTTGATACTCATCCCAAAGCCCTGTTAACACGAAAAATTGATATTGTCACACAGGCTGGGAGGGGGCGGTGTAAGACCGAAACAGAATGTAACAGAGGCAAAGCGCCGGGTAGGCGGTTTCAGTCCGTCTGGCTGCGGCAGCGGATGAGATCGGGCGGGGCGTAATGGCGGCATTGGCGACAACACCGATCCGTTCTCCGAGATAGTCCCAAAACAAGACGCCGATGTTGGCGCAGGTGTGTATCAGCCCAAGGGACGCGTGACGGCAATCGCCGCCGCGGTCGCTGTGAGTGCCGCCGCTGATCTTGCGTTGGTGACGTAGCAACGGATGTCGCGCTCGGAACCATTCGTGTGCACCGGAATTTCCGGCCGAGCAGTTCAAGCAGCGATCCAGCGTGGCAAGGCTGGTGCGGCGGCGGAAGATGCGATCGAATCGGGCGCGCATCTTACCGCGCTGTCGGTATCCATACGGCAAGCTGTAGGGGGACAAACCAGCAACCGGCGTTTGTGTAGACTTGCATCATGCCGGACGCCGCAAAGAGCAGCTGCGTTTCGTCGTGAGCATACACGGCGACGGCTGTTCCCTGCGGCTTGCTGCCCCGGACCGTCCGGAATTGCGGCTGCCCCGCTGGCAGGTGCTTCATCGACATCGTTTGGCACTACATCGCAAAGGCACCTTGCTATCAGACATCGCGGTTGCTGGTCGAGGCAACCTTGATGAAGCGCTGCCATGGGGAGGCGTCGTCTCCAGCGCGTCAGTAAAGTCCCAACTCAGCCAATCCCCAGCCGCCGCGCCTCGACTTTCGGCACCGCGGGCGGCGACGGGTGCAGCACTATGCCCTCTTTCGCAACCCGCACCCCGGCCTCTGGATAGACAGCTAGCGCCAGGTTCAGCGCCTCCAAAAAGGTGGGCTTGATCTGGCGCACTAGACGAAAGCCTGCGCCGAACTGCCCATGTACAGCCGCCCAGCTTACGGTGGTGGGCTTGGACAGAGAGTGTAGGCGGTAGGCGAGCCATATGTAGACGTCGATCGCCATGCTGCGAGAGCCGATCGCCTTGATAGCCTCTTCTCGTACCGGTACAGGATGTTCGCGCAAGGACTTCCAGAAGCCGGCATCAAGCCTAACTTGGTCCTGCCAGAGGGTAGGCTGGTCCTCATCGGCTACGCCGGCGAGCGAAATCGCGTCCTGGACAAAAGCGCCGTTGTATCGGGCCTCGGCACCGTTTTCGCGGTCGGTAAAGAATGTCAGGCGGCAGGCCGAAATCCGGCGGGCTTGCTCAGTGACGAGCTGGTAAGTGCGTCCGCCGGTTGTGAGCGACATTCGAGACATCCACGATTTCATGGACTTGCCGAGCTCTACCTCTGGAGAGTTGGTGCGTATGGCCTCAGTCTGCAGATAGAGCAGAATAAGGCGAGCGATGGAGCCGTAGGGCACGCCGATAAGTTCGCCCTGTCGGTCGCGGCCGGATTCAACAAGGAGAGTTGTTCGGTGACCTTCCCTCTTCCAAAGTCCTTCTTCTATCCGCCTGTGAGGTAGAGAGGTCATGGCGAAGCCGGCGTGTGTGATGCCGAGCCGGCTTTCTTCTTCGGACATCAACATGGCCGCCGCATCTATTGCATGGCGCTCGGCCTTGGTGCCAGCCATCGCCCTGGCACCGTCTACCCCATGCCGGATAATCAGCCGATGCACATCACCCATGGGTGCGCATTGGCGGGGGTCGTGACGGCGAAAGCAAGTGGGACTTTACTGACGCAAACTAATTGAAGGGTATTAGATTCAAGATATTAGATTCGTCAGTAAAGTCCCCTGGATAACCGCGAGTCGCGTCAGCAGAGTCCCAAAAGGCGTCAGTGGAGTCCTGTGGATAAGTCGGTGCGCTGTGGGTATGTACAGTGGTGCGGCGGGCGTCACAAAAGTCCCATGTCGGCGCGACTCGGGAATGCTGTGATGATGCGTCAGTAGAGTCCCAAGTGTTGACTTCATGGGTAGCCCCTTGCCTGCTTTCGCGCCGCCAGTCGCCCAGCTGCGGCGTGTTGCCGCCGCCAAACTGCTCGTCGGTTCCGCTTTCATCGGCCCAAGTTTCCTAATTCGCTCCCGCACCATCACCTATCCGTCGAGTAGATCGGCTTGGAGCGCCACTGCGTGGAACTGGGGCAATTCAGGCTCGGGTCGTGGGGACAGATCGTACGGCCGATTTCCGGCGTCGCCCTGATCCCAAAATACCCGCCTACTCTAATAGTAACCTGCCTACCTACCTACCTACCTACCTACGTCACTACTCTCGTATGCACCTTGACGCACGCGTACGGGCTGTGATGTACATACTTAGACATGCGCACGATCGTTATCGCGAGCCGCAAAGGCGGCGCCGGGAAAACCACGCTGGCCACCCTCCTGGCGGTAGAGGCCGAGCGCGCTGGCGCCGGGCCTGTGGCAGTGATTGACTTCGATCCCATGGCCGGGCTCTCCGCCTGGTGGCACGAGCGGCAAGCCGCGGTGCCTATGCTGGTAGCAGCAGACCGCGGCCCTGTCGCTGCACTGGCGACCGCCAAGGCGTCCGGGGCGGCGCTCGCAATCGTCGACACACCTCCTGCCGCGGCGGCCGTGGTGGCGGAGGTTGTGGCACTAGCCGACCTGGTGGTGGTGCCGGTCCAGCCGTCGCCGCATGACCTGCGCGCCGTGGGTGCCACTGTCGAAATTGCGCGCCGAGCGCGGCGGCGCATCGTATTCGTCGTTAACCGGACGAAGCCACGTGTGCGTATGACGGGCGAGGCTGCCATTGCGCTGTCGCAACACGGCACCGTGGCGCCCGTAATGCTGGCTGATAGGGCCGCCTACGCCGCGGCGGGGATCGACGGGCGCACCGCGCCGGAACTGGAGCCGAACGGGGCCGCAGCGGCCGAAGTAGCAGAGCTATGGAGCTACCTACGTAGCCGGATGGAGGAACCGACCTGATGGCAAAGACGCCGATCCCCAGCCTTGCCAGCGTACCTGTAACCGCACCTTCTGAAGGCACACCGACGGCTATGGCGATGCCCGCTTCCGCGCTCCCAACACAGCGCCGGGAATCGCTGCACGTCCGCATTCCCGTCGATACCGTAGATCGGGTCCGCGAGGCAGCGCATCGGCTGCGACGGGACAAGCAGGACATCGCCGATGAAGCGCTTCGGGAATGGCTGGACCGGCAGAGGTTCTGACCCGATGCGTGAAACGGGTGCCTGCGCCCAGGTAGCGAGTGATACGTATGGTCAGCTACGCAGCTAGCTACGTAGCGATCCTGTGCTAAGCGACTTACCATAGACGACAAATCATCATTTCTATCAATCGAGCCTATGAGGCGGTGCGGAGTATCGGGGACTGATAAGCCAACTTCAGGCGTATTTCGGCCGGCATAATGCGAACAGGCGGCAGAATTATCGCCAACCGGGGCACCGATCCGGGGTCGCGCCTGCCTTGGGCTTTGGATTATCGCGATCTCGGACACGCTGGCAGCGTATATCTTCGTTGGAATCTTTGGTATTGTGAGTATCAACGCGCGATAATGTCCACTTATCGCGCGTAGTGGATTTTTCCCCCTTGCCCTGGCGCCGGCGGTGCCCGATCCTCGCCCGCGATGCCCGAATCGCCCCCCGATCCCACCCCCGACACGCCTGGCGAGGCGCTCCCGGCCCGCCGGACTTCCGCCGAACAAGCCGCCGCGCGCATCCCGACGCCGGCCGGCCAGGCCGCCCTCGCGGCCGCCCAGCTGCTGGCGCGCCAGGCCACCGCCCCCGCGACGCTGCGCGCCTACAAGGCTGACTGGACACATTTTTCCAGCTGGTGCGCACAAGCCGGCTTCGTCCCTGTCCCGGCCGAACCCGCGGTCGTCGGCGCCTATCTCGCCAGCCTCGCCGGCAGCCATGCCCCCACCACCATCCGCCGCCGGCTCTCCGCGCTGGCCAAAATGCACCGCTTCAACGACCTGCCCTGGAACTCGGCCCACCGCGACATCCAGGGCCCGCTGCAAGGGCTGCTGCGCACCCATGGCCGGCCGGTCCGCAAGGCCGCCGCCCTCACCCTGCCAATGCTGCGCCAGCTGCTCGCCACCTGCGACCGCAGCGCCCGCGGCCGCCGCGACCGCGCGCTGCTGCTGTTCGGCTTCGCCGGCGCCCTGCGCCGCTCCGAGCTGGTGGCGCTGCGGGTCGAGGACGTCGCCATCGTCGCCGGCGGGCTTCGCCTGCGGATCGCCCGCGGCAAGACCGACCAGGCAGGGCAGGGAGCCGAGATCGGCCTGCCCCGCGGCCGCCACGTCGAGACCTGCCCGGTCCGGGCGTTCGAGGACTGGCAGGCGGTCGCGCGGAGAAAAGCCGGGCCGCTGTTCCGCCGCATCAGCACCGGCGACCGGATCGGCGAGGCCGCGCTGCACCCGGATGCGGTGCGCCGGATCCTGGCGCATCGCGTCGGCCTGGCCGGGCTCGCCATCGATGGCTTCGAGCGGCTGAGCGCGCACGCGCTGCGCGTCGGCTTCATCACAGAGGCCTATGGCAAGGGGGCGCGGGACGACGACATCATGCGCCATACCCGCCACCGCGACCTGCGCACCATGCGCGGCTACGTCCAGCGCGCCGGGCTGGTCGACGAGAGCCCCGCCGGAATGCTCGACCTCTGATGGAATTCCGGACCCCCTGGGAGAGCGATCCCGAGCCAGCCGAGGGGAAGGGAGTGATTCCGCCGCCGCTGCCGACTCCCCCGAAACGGCGGGGACGGCGACCCAAGGCGATCGCCGGCGTCGCCCCGGCGAAACCGGCGGCGGCCCCCGACTGGCTGTACCACCACCTGATGGTGATCGGGCCGGCGGAGATCCTGGCCGAATTCGCCACCGCGGCGCGTGGCGCCGGCGTCGTCCCGTGGCGGCTAGATGGCCGTATCATCGAGGAGGACGTGTTCAACCTTGCCGCGTCGCAACCCATTCCGCCGCGCCGTCTGACGATCGACGGTTGCCGCATCCTGGCCAGGCAGTTCCGTGACCGGGTCGAGGCGCGGCACGCGAAGGCCCTGGCCCTGGTCGGACACAGCCGGGCCTGCCCGTTCGACCTGCAGGAACTGCTGCCGGTCCCGGCCGCCATCCTGGAGTTGGGCCCGGCCGACCCCGCTTCCCTGGCCTGGCTGAGAGAGCGTTGGGGGATGACCGATACTCCGAGGAAGGTCGTGGAGCGATCCGATCCGGTGAAGCCGCGGTCTCTGCCGGACGGACATGCTGCGATCGGCTACGGCTTCTTCACCGCGGGCGAGACCCCGCATGCGGCGATCGCCGTGATCGCTTCGCGCTGGCCGGCGCTGCGCTTCGAGCTGCAAGCGCGGCCGGACTGACGTCCGGGATGGACGGGAAGGCGGCGGACACCCTGCTGTCGGACCAAGCGGAAGACAATCCCGCGGATCCAGGTCCATGGGCAGCCGGGGCAGGGGAGGGGGCCTCGCTGCGCCTTGTGTTGGATGGGTTCACCGGACCGCTCGAGCTTCTGCTGAACCTGGCGCGTGGGCACCAGATCGATCTGGCCCGGCTCTCGCTGCCGGCGCTCGTCGACCAGCTGACCGCCGCCCTGCGGCAGGCGGCGCCGCTCGCCCGGAAAGGTGACTGGGTGGTGACCGCCGCATGGCTGCTGCAGCTGCGCTCGCATCTGCTGCTGCCGACGGACGCACCCTCCCTGCTGGCGGCGGAAGCGGAGGCGGATCGGCTGCGGGATCGCCTGGTCGGGCTACGGGAGGTGCAGGCGCTCGCCGGCTGGCTCGATCGCCGGAACCAGCTGGGCCACGACGTGTTTGCTCGCGGGCAACCCGAACTGTTGGGCACATCGACCACGCCGGA
>Ga0302319_10025796_pt1 | contig 10386 bp, 11 predicted proteins | sample Bog_T0_2_FD_203319 | JGI IMG/M metagenome (GOLD analysis project Ga0302319, IMG submission 203319) | Peat permafrost microbial communities from Stordalen Mire near Abisko, Sweden - Bog_T0_2 | ecosystem: Environmental > Terrestrial > Soil > Wetlands > Peat | place: Sweden: Abisko, Stordalen Mire...
CAGAATGCCGGCGATGAGGCAGAGCGCCGCGAGTGCGCCCATCGTCGTCAGCGAAAAGCGGTCGACCTCATGGGCTTCGGCGGCCTCCTTGGAGCGGGGACGTCCGAGGAAGGAAATGCCGTAGAAGCGCACGAAACAGGCGGCCGCCAACGCGGCAGTGAGCGCGATCGCGGCGCCGACCGTCGGCGCCAGCAGTTTCAGCGTCCATTGTGGGAACGCCGGCCCGAGCAGCACGGCTTGCAGGATGAGCCATTCGGAGACGAAGCCGTTGAGCGGCGGCAGCGCTGAAATCGCCGCGGCGCCGAACAGCATGAACAGGCCGGTCGCCGGCATCCGGTTCATCAACCCGCCGAGCTTGCCCATGTCGCGCGCGCCCGTCGCGGTCAGCGTCGCGCCGACGCCGAAGAACAGCAGGCTCTTGAACAACATGTGGTTGAGCGCGTGCATCAGCGCTGCGGTCATCGCCAGCGCCGCCGCCTCGTTCATGCCGTCGGCCTTGAAGGCGAGGCCGAGTCCGAGGCCCAAGAATATGAGGCCGAGGTTCTCGATCGTCGAATAGGCGAGCGAGCGCTTCAGGTCGGTCTCCATCAGCGCATGCATCACGCCGAGCAAGCCGCTCGCCCCGCCGACGACGAGCACGGGCACGCTCCAGCGCCAGTCCGCGGGGCCGAGGAGGTCGAAGGCGACGCGGGCGAAAGCGTAGACGGCGACCTTGGTCATCACGCCGCTCATCAGACCGGAGACGTGGCTGGGCGCCGCCGGATGGGCGAGCGGCAGCCAGACGTGCAGCGGCGCCAACCCCGCCTTGGAGCCGGTCCCGATGAGCGCGAGCACCAGCGCCGTCGTCGCGACCGCCAGACTCGGCGAGGCCGCGCGCATTTCGGAAAACTGATACGAGCCCTCGGAGCCGGCGAGCACGCCGAAGGCGAACAGCAGCATCATCGTGCCGAAACTCGCCATCAGGATGTAGACATAGCCCGCGCGCGCGTTCTCCGGCCGCTCGTGGTGGGCCATCACCAGCGCCCAGGAGGCCAGCGACATGAACTCCCACAGCACCAGGAACGCATAGGCGTCGTCGGCCAGCGGCACCAACCCCATGGCCCCGAGGAAGACGGGATAAAACGGCAGCACCCGCCCCGGCGAGCGTTCGTGGCGCCCGTAGCCGATCGCGTAGAAGCTCGCGGCCGCCGACCCCAGGCCGATCAGCGCGATGAAGAAGGCGGACAACGCGTCGAGGCGGAAATGCGCGCCGATCCAGGGCAGGCCGATGGGCAGCGTCAGCGACTGCGGCGGCGCCGCGAAGAGCAACGCCCAGCTGGCCACGACAAAAGCGCCCAGCGACAGCGCGAACGCCGCGCCATAGACGAAAGCGTTGGCGCTGACACGCCAAGCGATCAGAAACCCCGCGATCACGCCCAGGCTGAGCAGCGCCGCGTCGAGGCTCATCAGTGCGGCGAGGGCGCTCATCGCCGCCGGCTCCAGCCGTCGCCGGAGGCCGTCGGTGGGGAGAACCTGTGTCTTCGTCTCATCTTGCGCCCGGGCGAGTCTATCGGACGGCATGCTAGAATCCCGGCAGGGGCGCCCGTCAAGCCGAGAATTCGCGCCGGGGCGAAAAGGCGCCTGTGCGAGCCCGCGAGGCGGTTCAGGATTGCTACACCAAAAACGTGCGTCGCGACGAACTCTTCAACCCGAGGCCCGGGTGTCGACAATTGGCACAAGCGCTCATTCACGCATTTCGGACGAGTTTGCGCGGCGAACATATCGTCAGTCAGGTTGCAAAATGTCTTCGAAGCTGTAACCCGCCCTCCGGAAAGTTCGCTTCCGTTACGTCGAACCCGCGGGTGTGCTCGATCGTTTGCGACGCGATCGGAGCGGTAACTTCGCCATAATGTTCGCCATCGCGGCGCCCGTCGCGGTCCTCGCGATCCGCGCCGCGATGCAATTTTCGAACGCGGTGATGGTCACGCGACGCATGCAGGCGATCGTCGACGCCGCCGCGCTCGCCGAAGTCAAAAGTTTCGAAATCACCGGCGATGCGACACAGACGATCAAGTCGACTTGGGCCTATCTGGAGTTGCGCGCCGACCCCAGCCGCTACAACGCTTCCGACTTCGCAGAGTTGACGCCACAACAGCGCAACGGCGCCATCTCTGCGCGGGTCGTCTATCGCAACTGCCGTTATGCGGCCCCGCTTACCTGGATCACCGGCGCCCGGTTCACCAATATCGGGGCGAGGCGAAGGCGGAAATCCGCAAACCCGCGGCGTCGAATGGCGCCGGCGACGTCATCAGCTATGCCGGCGCCGGCGGCCTCTACGGCGATTTGCGACTCGAGGGCGACGGCGGATCGCGTCAGGCGTTCCCGTGTTCGGCGCCGAGGGACACTTGGCGCGTAGGACTCAGCGACGCCGGCCTCCAGGTCAATTTCAGTTGCGCGCGAGATCCATTTTGGAACTCGACCAATTGACCGGCCTCGCGATCACATTCGGCGGTCGCATGGTCGAGTTGACGGCCGAGTCCACGCCCGAAGCCGCCGCGTCGCCTCGCGCCGAGCGCGACCCCGACCCCGCCAGCGTGGAGAGTCCGCACCGATGGCGCGCCGCCTTCCGCATCGACGGCGTCGCTGTCGAACCGCCAACGGGTTGGAGCGGGTATCTCGGCAACCAAATCAACGCCCTCGTCAACGACCCGACGGCGGCGGGACAATGCGACGACAGGGTCACCCTCGTTTACCAGCGCGGGCCGAAGACGTATAAATTGTCGATCACATTCGACGCCAATGGCGACGCGCAGATCCTTATCAAAGCCGGCTTTGGCGCCAGTTTGCGATGTCCCGGCTAAAGGCGCAAACATCCGCCAACTATCGGAGCCACCCATGACGTACATTCCCGCCCCCGGCCGTTATGACGGAGTCGCCTACAACCGCTGCGGTCGCAGCGGGCTGAAGCTGTCGGCGGTGTCGCTGGGGCTTTGGCACAATTTCGGCGACGACACGTCGGCGGAGACCAAGCGCTCGATCCTGCGCACCGCCTTCGATCACGGCGTCACCCACTTCGACCTCGCCAACAATTACGGCCCGCCGCCGGGCAGCGCCGAGTCCGCGTTCGGCCGGCTGCTGCGCGAGGATTTCGCCGCCCACCGTGACGAACTCGTCATTTCCACCAAGGCCGGCTACGACATGTGGGCGGGACCCTATGGCGAGTGGGGCAGCCGCAAATACATGTTGGCGAGCCTCGACCAGAGCCTGCAGCGGATGGGGCTCGACTACGTCGATATCTTCTATTCCCACCGCTTCGATCCGGAGACGCCGCTCGAAGAGACGATGGGGGCGCTGGCGACCGCGGTGCGCCAGGGCAAGGCGCTCTATGTCGGCATTTCCTCCTACAATTCTCAGCGCACCCGCGCCGCGGCGAAAGTCCTGCGCGAACTCGGCGTGCCCTGCCTGATCCATCAGCCCAGCTATTCGATGCTCAACCGCTGGATCGAGCGCGACGGGCTGCTCGATACGCTCGACGCCGAGGGCATCGGCTCCATCGTATTCTCGCCGCTCGCCCAGGGGTTGCTCACCGACAAATACTGGAACGGCGTACCCTCAGGCAGCCGCGCCGCGCTCGGCCATTTCTTCAAGCCGGCGATGCTGACGCCGGAGAACCTCGCCAATGTCCGCGAGTTGGGCGAGATCGCCAAGCGTCGCGGACAATCGCTCGCCCAGATGGCGGTCGCCTGGACGCTGCGCGGCGGCCGCGTCACTTCGTCGCTGATCGGCGCCAGCCGGCCTGCGCAGGTGATCGAGGCGGTGGAAGCGGTGAAGAACGTGACGTTCAGCCCCGAGGAACTCGCCGAGATCGACAAATACGCTCGGGAAGGCGGGGTGAATTTGTGGACGCAGTCGGCGGAGCTGGGCTGAACCCGCCTCTCGCGCCGCCGCTCTCGGAGAGACTCTCATGCGTTATCTGCTGGCTCTGTTCCTGCCCTGGCTCGCCTTCTTCACCATCGGCATGGTGGGATCGGGCGTCATCTGCCTGATCCTGCAAATCACCCTGATCGGCTGGCTGCCGGCGACGATCTGGGCGTTCTTCGCCATCAACAACTACTATGCGGAGCAGCGCAGCCGGGAACTGCTGCGCGAAGTGCGCAAGGGTTAGGCGGGGCGGGGCTCAGGGACCCGGCGCCGCCTCTAGACTCGATATCGAACCCTGCCGGGTTTCGGCGCGTCTTCGCCGGAGCTGCTCATTCGCGGCTGAAGGCGATCTCACCCGTCTCGATGAGCGACTTCAAGTTCGACAGTATCTGCGGCCAACCTCCGGAAACGGCCTCGATCAGCTTCGACTTCTCCCGCGCGATCGAATGAGTGACGGTGAGTTTGGTCGCGCCGTTGTGCGGTTCCAGATCGATGACGCACTTGGCCGGGCCTTCGGCGGCGAGTTCCGGACGCCATTCGTGAATCCAATGGATAACGAGCCGCTTCGGTGGGTTGGCTTCGAGGATCGCCCCACTGTCGGCGACTCGCCCGTCGGTGAACACCAGGCGCCACGGCGAGCCAGCGCGAAAATCGCTGTCACAATGCATGCCGAACCAAAAGCGCTTCATCTCGGCTGGATCGGTCAGGGCGGCCCATAAGCGTTCCGGGGTCGCTCGGATATAGGTGACATAGACGAAGGTCGAGTTCGCGGCGTCAGTCATGGCCTTCTCCTTCGAGGCGGTCTTTGAGCTCGGCGAGAGCGTCGAGCGTGGGATGCTGGAATTTTGCAATCCAGCGTTTGCCGATCGCATGGATCGGAACCGGGTTGAGGAAGTGCAGCTTTTCCCGCCCGCGCCGACTCGAAGCCACCAGGTTGGCGGCCTCGAGGATCGCGAGATGTTTGGTCACCGCCTGGCGCGTCATTTGTAACCCCTCGCACAATTGTCCGAGCGTCAGCCCATTGTGCGCGTAGAGACGGTCGAGGAGCGCCCGGCGGCTGGCGTCGGCAAGAGCACGGAAAACGGCGTCCTCATCCATCAAGTCATTATGCAACTAAATGGTTGCCTGTCAAGGCGTGCCGGACTCGAAATGCGGAGAACGGCGAGACGATGGACGTTTTGCCGAGGTTGTGCCGGCAATCGCCGACAGCCCGAGCGAAACGAACTTCGCGGCGCCCGGGCAATCGGGTGAACGAAGGGGGCAGGGGATTCCGTCTCCCCGCTTGCGGGGAGAGGGTTAGGGTGAGGGGCTGACCGAAATGACATCGACTTTCATATTTTGATTCGCAGAAATATGGACTCGGTTTCGCGTGCTTCGGGCCCCACCCCCTCACCCCAACCCTCTCCCCGCGAGCGGGGAGAGGGAGCGCTTCCGCCCGAGCCTCCGAAGACGTTCACCCGATTGCCCTGCGGCGCCGGAACCTGAGATTGCCAGATCCCCGCAAACAGCGCAGAGTGCCTTCGAGACGTCTGCCATCTGACGAATGTCTGGCCGTTGGGGCCGACGCGGACGCCTTGGCTGTAAACAGAATTCCTCGGAGGAACTCCCATGAGCCTGTCGAATCAAAGTCTCCTCGTCATCATTCTGGTCGGTATCGTCGCCGGCTGGCTCGCCGGTAAAATCGTGCGCGGCGGCGGTTACGGTCTCATCGGCGATCTGGTCGTCGGCGTCGTCGGCGCGTTCATTGGCGATTGGCTGTTGCCGCAATTGGGCATCCATCTCGGCACCGGAACGGTCGCCCTCATCATCAACGCGACGCTCGGCGCGATCGTCCTGCTTGTTATCCTCAGGCTCATCACGGGGGGCGGGGGTTGGCGCGGACGGTTTGGCGGGCGTTGGTGATTCGCCAAGCGACAGCCGCCGAGCGCGTCTGAATCCGAAGGTCGCCGCCAACGAAGCCTCGGGTATTCCCTCACACCGAACGCCGCCGGGTTTCAACCAACCCAGCGGCGTCTATTGCTTGCCTTACTTCGCCAACGCCTTGTCCGTCACAACGGTCGTATACGCGCCGACCGGCTCCTTGGAGATGACCGGGTCGGAGCCGCCCGTCAGCAGCGTCTTGACCGTGCGGGCGTAGTCGGCCTTGTCGAGCGCGCCGTTCGAGCCTTCGGTAAGCTTGTTGATCTCGCCCATCATCTGCTGCTGATGGTGCTCGGTCTGGGCGCCGGTGGCGTCGTTGTCGAGCACGATCTTGGCGGCGGCGTCGGAGTTGGCGCGCGCCCAGGCCCAGCCCTTCTGCGAAGCGCGGACGAACTTCGCCAACTTGTCGACGAAGGCCGGATCCTTCAACTTGTCTTCCATCGCATAGAGGCCGTCTTCGAGGGTGGCGACGCCCTGATCCTCATACTTGAAGACGACGAGTTGCGAGGGCTTGTAGCCGGCGTCGATGACCTGCCAATATTCGTTGTAGGTCATGGTCGAGATGCAGTCCGCCTGCTTCTGGATCAGCGGGTCGACGTTGAAACCCTGCTTGAGCACCTTCACGCCGCCCGGCGAGCCGTCGGTCTTCAAGCCGAGTTTGCCCATCCAGTTGAGGAACGGATATTCGTTGCCGTAGAACCAGACGCCGAGCGTGCGGTTCTTCAAGTCGGCAGGGGTCTTGATGCCGGTGTCGGCGCGGCAGGTGAGCTCCAGGCCGGAATGTTTGAACGGCTGGGCGATGTTGACCAGCGCCGCGCCCTTTTCGCGCGCGGCCAAGGCGGCCGGCATCCAGTCGACGACCACGTCGGCGCCGCCGCCGGCGATCACCTGCTCGGGCGCCACGTCCGGGCCGCCCGGCTTGATCGTCACGTCGAGGCCTTCTTCCTTATAGAAGCCCTTGTCCTTGGCGACATAATAGCCGGCGAACTGGGCCTGAGTAACCCATTTCAACTGCAGCGTCACCTTGTCGGCCGCCTGCGCCGCGGAACCCGCGACCAGCATTGCCGCCGAGGCCATCAAACCCCAAGCCAACTTATTCATGCCTGCTCCTCCTCACTGCTCACCTCGCGCGATACGAGGCGTGCCAGAACGTCGCGCGGCGCTCGAGATGAGCAACCAGCGCGTAAAACGCGGACCCAGTCAGGGCGGCGACGACGATCGTCGCCCAAACCATGTCGATGCTGAGATGGCCGACCTCCGTCGAAATACGGAAGCCCATGCCGACGGTCGGCGTGCCGAAGAATTCCGCGACGATGGCGCCGATCATCGCCAGCGTGGTGTTGATCTTGAGCGCGTTGAAGACGAAGGGCAGGGCGGCCGGCAGGCGCAGCTTCATCAGCGTCTGCTCATAATTCGCCGCATAGGTCTTCATCAGATCGCGTTCCATCGCGCCCGCGCCTTTCAGGCCCTCGGCGGCGTTCACCAACATCGGGAAGAAGGTCATGATGACGACGACGGCGGCCTTCGACTGCCAATCGAAGCCGAACCACATCACCATGATCGGCGCGACGCCGACGATCGGCAGCGCCGAGACGAGATTGCCGAGCGGCAGTAACCCACGTTGCAGGAACGGCGAGCGATCGATCAACACGGCGACGATGAGCCCCGCCGCGTTGCCGATCAAATAACCCGCGAGCATGCCGCGCGCCGTCTGCAGCAAGTCGGCGGCGAGCGTCGGGATCTGGGTGACGAGCTTGTGCCCGATCGCCGAGGGGGCGGGCAGGATGATCGCCGGCACGCCGCCGATGCGCACCACCATTTCCCAGAGGACCAGAACGGCGAGGCCGAACAGCAGCGGCGGCAGGAGGTCGGAAAAGCTCTTGGCGTTCATGTCGGGAACGCCGCGCGTTTCATGGTGATGCGGCCGATGAGAGCCACGACGCCGACCAGCGCGCCCGAGAGCGCGGCGGCGACGAACAGCGCCGCCCAGATTTGCACGGTCTGTCCGTAGTAGGAACCCGCCAGCAACCGCGCGCCGAGGCCGCCGTCCTCGCTCTTGGTCACCTCGGCGACGATGGAACCGACGACTGCCGCCGCCGCGCCGATCTTCATGCTGGCGAAGAAGAACGGCAGGCTCGACGGCGCGCGCAGCTTGAACAGCGTCTGCGCCGACGTCGCCGAATAGGTGCGCATCAGATCGAGTTGCAGCGGGTCGGGCGAGCGCAGACCCTTGGCCATGCCGACGGTGATCGGGAAGAACGACAGATAGGCGGCGATCACCGCTTTTGGCGTCATGCCGCCGATGTCGAACTGGTTGAGGATGACCACGATCATCGGCGCCAGCGCGATGATCGGCACCGTCTGCGAAGCGACGATCCACGGCATCAGCGAGCGTTCCAGCGGTCGCACGAACACGATGGCGACGGCCAGCCCAATGCCGAGCGCCGCACCGATGAGGAAGCCGATCAGTGACTCCGCGAGCGTGATTCCGGCGTGATAGACGAGGCTGCGCTTGGAGTCGGGCGCGGTCTGGATGACCAGATGATACAATTCGCGCGCGATCTGATGCGGCGCCGGCAGTTTCGGCCGCTCCATGTTGAGGGAGTCGACGATCAGATCGGAAGTCGTGTAGTCGGTTCTGTCGTTGTTGGCGTAGAGATCGCGCTGCAACGGCGAGTTCATCCATGCCGCAAAGCCGTACCAGAGCACGAACAACACGAAGAGGACGGTGGTGAGAGGGAAGACGGATTTCAGGGTGGTCATGCCCCTTCTCCCACTTGCGGGAGAAGGTGGCCGGCGTAGCCGGCCGGATGAGGGGAGGGGGCGAGCAGCGCAGGTTTGCGATGCGTCGACCTAGCCCGACGCCCCTCATCCGGCGCTTCGCGCCACCCAGAGGGAACGCGAAGCGTTCCCGGAGTCCCGCAAGCGGGAGAAGGTAATGTCACCCTCTCACACATCATACGAATGCCCCTCTCGCAGTCCGTGGCGGACGCGGTTGGCGATGTCGAGGAACTGTTTGGTCTCGCGGATTTCCAGCGTGCGTTCGCGCGGCAGTCCGCATTCGATGATGTCGTGGATGCGCCCCGGGCGCGGCGACATGACAACGATGCGCGTCGACAGGAACACCGCCTCGGGAATCGAATGGGTGACGAACAACACGGTCTTGCCGGTCTTCTTCCATAACTCCAAGAGTTGCTGGTTGAGCATGTCGCGGACGATCTCGTCGAGCGCGCCGAACGGCTCGTCCATCAACAACAAATCCGGATCGAACGACAGCGCGCGCGCGATCGAGGCGCGTTGCTGCATGCCCCCCGACAATTGCCAGGGGAATTTGTTGCCGAAGCCGACGAGGTTGACGAGTTCGAGCCCGTGGGCGACGCGCTTGTCGCGCTCCGCCTTGGGAATCCCCATGATTTCCAACGGCAGCGCGATATTGTCGCCGACCGTGCGCCAGGGATAGAGCGCCGGCGCCTGGAACACATAGCCGTAGGCGCGCTCCAGGCGCGCGTTCTGCGGCGTCATGGCGTTGACGAGGATCGTGCCGTCGGTCGCGGGCTCCAGATCGGCGACCGCGCGCAGCAGCGTCGTTTTGCCGCAGCCGGAAGGGCCGATGAACGACACGAACTCGCCGCGCTTCACTTTGAGGTCGACGCCGCTCAACGCCTGCACCGGGCCGTCGCGCGTGGTGAAACTGAGCGACAGGTTCTCGATGTCGATGACGCTGAACGCGGAATGAGCGGCGTCGGTCATGGCTCAGCGCGCCACCGGTTGCGGAGTGGAGAACGCCTTGAACTTGCCGAGCGCCACCGACGCGGCGTTGAACGGCTTGCGCTGGACGAAGCGGCCGGCGCCCGGCGCGGCGACCACTTTGCCCTGGCTATAGGCCACCTTGCCGCGAGACAGGGTGTAGCGTGGAATTCCCCTCACTTCGAGCCCCTCGAACACGTTGCAGTCGATGACCGACACCTGGTTGGCGGCGGTGATCGTCTTGGCCGCCTTCGGGTCCCAGACGACGATGTCGGCGTCGGAGCCGGGCAGGATCGCGCCCTTGCGCGGATAGAGGTTGAGGATGCGCGCGATGTTGGTAGACGTCACCGCGACGAATTCGTTGGGCGTCAGTCGTCCGGTGCTCACGCCGTGGGTCCACAGCACTGGCATACGGTCTTCGAGGCCGGCGGTGCCGTTGGGGATCTTGGTGAAGTCGCCGAAGCCGATCGCCTTCTGCTTGTTGGTGAACGCGCAATGGTCGGTCGCCACGACTTCGAGCGAGCCGGAGCGCAGGCCGTTCCAGAGATCGTCCTGATGTTTCTTGTTGCGGAACGGCGGGCTCATCACCCGCGCCGCCGCGTACGTCCAGTCCTTGTTGAAATATTCGCTTTCGTCGCGCACCAGATACTGGACCAGCGTCTCGCCGAACACGCGCTGGCCGTTGCGCCGGGCGCGCCGGATCGCCTCATGCGCCTCGATGCAGGAGGTGTGGACGATATACATCGGGGCGCCCGCCTGGTCGGCGAGCACGATGGCGCGGTTGGCGGCTTCGCCTTCCACCTCCGGCGGGCGCGACAG
>Ga0302319_10025797_pt1 | contig 10386 bp, 5 predicted proteins | sample Bog_T0_2_FD_203319 | JGI IMG/M metagenome (GOLD analysis project Ga0302319, IMG submission 203319) | Peat permafrost microbial communities from Stordalen Mire near Abisko, Sweden - Bog_T0_2 | ecosystem: Environmental > Terrestrial > Soil > Wetlands > Peat | place: Sweden: Abisko, Stordalen Mire...
CACAGCGCATCGCTCGAACCCTGTAAGTGATCCGGAGAGTGAGCGCCCTTGTCAAAGCGGGTCGAACCGTCGTCGTCAGCGAAGACGACCCGGACAATCGCCTGCCGGAATGCGCTCAGGCTGCGCTGCGCCGACTATCTGATCACAGGAAACGCCCGGCATTCCCAAAGAGATTTGAAGGAACCGAGGTTGTCACCCCGGTTGAGTTTCTCGAACAGGCTTTCCCTGGTATGGCGAAGCGCCTCCGAGAGACAAATTGAAGGTTTGAGTCTGGTGCCCCGGGGCGGGACTTTAATTCCACCACGGTATTGAAAACAGGTAAGTTACTGATTCTACTGAACGGACGATACTCGGGATTCTCAGCTTAGAAGGAATGTCGATGCAAAATCGGGACCGCAGAGACGTTATACGAAGCCGCGTCGGCATTAAGGCGATGAATGTTTCCCAGATGGTCTGCTCGGTTTTGGCCGGCAGTTCCTTCGCCACCTGATCTTTGGTGCGCCGCAGGATGAAGGGCCGAGGGCGATGCTGACCTCCCTTTGTGCAGGGTCGCGTACTCTTACCTATTTTGAAACGCAGGCGATTCGGAAGGAACCCGCGCAACGGCGTTATTCGTCTACTTCGACTCAAGAATCAACATCAGATAAGTTATCTGTTTTCCACTGTCCACCTTGAACCAATGAGGTGCCCTGGGCGGAATGCCAGTTCCCCTCCCACTACCACCGTCGCCTCACCGGAGATGACGTAAATCAGGTGCGCATACGTTTCGTGGTACTCCGCTGGGGCTGTTGCCTCCCTGTGGACAACGAAGACCGGATGGCCGTTGACGTTAGTCAGCCGAAGGTTGGCGGTATGATCCGGACCCAGCTTTGCAGCCTTCAACGATCCACGCCAGAACGGCTTCGTGAAACTCGACATCGTCGGCCAAACTCTTGCGACCCATTTTGCGTGCCGCTTCGGCACTCGGCCGACGCCTGGCTATTCAGAAAAACCTGTGTCGAGATGAGTCTCGACACGGCACGTTGAGAACGTGCGCCACGGTGGAATTAAACCCGGCGATAGTCCGGATGCTACGAAAGCAATAACTCCAGATCTTCCCGCCGCAGATTCTTAATCAGCGCATTATCCTGCCCGATAATCGCCGCCGCCAAATCGCGCTTCGTCTTCTGCAACTCCAGAACTTTCTCTTCGACGGTATCGCGCGCAATCAGCCGGTACGCGAATACCTTGCGCTGCTGCCCGATCCGGTGGGCACGGTCCACGGCTTGCGCTTCCACCGCCGGATTCCACCAGGGGTCCAGCAGGAAGACATAATCGGCGGCTGTCAGATTGAGGCCCAGTCCGCCCGCCTTCAGGCTGATCAGAAACAGCCCGCAAGCGGGATCGTTCTGGAAACGGTCCACATGCGCCTGGCGGTCGCGTGTCTTGCCATCGAGATATTCATACGCTACACCCTTACTGTCCAAGCGGCCGCGCAGTATAGCCAGCAAGCTCGTGAATTGCGAAAACACCAGCGCTTTGTGACCGGAATCCAGCACCTCGGCCAGTTGTTCCTCCAGAGCCTCCAGCTTCGCGCTCGTCTCGCCGGTGCGCTTCTTATCGATCAGGCCCGGATGGCACGCCGCCTGGCGAAGACGCAGCAGCGCTTCGAGGACCATGATCTTCGCCTTTCCCATGCCTTCCTCAGCGACCCGTTTGAGCAGGCCATCGCGATAATGCCTTCGCAGTTCGTCGTACATTTTGCGCTGCGGCGCGGCCAGTTCACAGTAGATGGTTTGCTCGGTTTTGGCCGGCAGTTCCTTCGCCACCTGATCTTTGGTGCGCCGCAGGATGAAGGGCCGGAGGGCGCTGCTGAGCATGGTGCGGGTCTCTTCCTCCACCGTACGGCCCGAGGCCGTGGCCAGCTTAAAGACACTGGCCGCGCCCAGCAAACCCGGATTCAGAAACTCGAAGAGCGACCACAGCTCTCCGATATGGTTCTCGACGGGCGTGCCGCTCAGCGCCAGCCTGTGCTCGCCGCGCAGCAGCCGCACGGCGCGCGCCGAGTCGGTGGCGGCGTTCTTCACGGCCTGCGCTTCGTCGAGCACCACATAATCGAAGGCGACATCCTTGAGCTCCGCGATATCGCGGCGCAGCGTTCCATAGGTCACAAGGATCAGATCGTAATCGGAAAATAAGGTCGCATCGCGCTCTGTACCGGAATGGTCCAGAACGCGAAGTTGCGGCGTAAAGCGCTCGGCTTCCCGCAGCCAGTTGAAGAGCAGCGAGCGCGGCACCACCACAAGCGAAGGTCCCAGGGACTCGCCGCGTTCCTTCAACTCGCGGCGGCTTTCCAGCATCGCCAGCACCTGGGCGGTCTTGCCCACGCCCATGTCGTCCGCCAGACAGCCTCCGAAGGAGAAACGCCGCAGGAAGTTCATCCATCCCAGACCTTCGCGCTGGTAATCGCGCAACTGTCCGACGAAGCCTGTGGGCTGCGGCGCGGGTTCGACGGAGCGGAAGCTCTCCATCTCCGCTCGAACACGCGCGAACCCGGCGTCGAAAGTGGCCTCGGGCTGGGCGGCGAGAAGCGCGTCCAGCAAACCGGCCTGGTTTTTCCGGAAGCGCAGATGGCCGTCCTCAGCCGTTCCCATGCCGGCCAGCATGCCAATGCGCTGCAGCCACTCTTCGGGTAGGATTCCGAAAGTTCCGTCATCCAGCCTGACGGTCTTTTTACCGGAGCGCAGCGCGGCGAGGAGTTCGGGAATGCGCGCGCTGGCCGGACCGAAATCCACGTCGCCGTGCAGTTCGAACCAGTCGAGTCCGCTCGAAACGGAAAGCCGGAATGCTCCGGCGCGGCGGAAGACTTTACCATCTACCTCAACGTGCCAGCCCGCGCCGATCAGCGCGGAAACCGCTTTAGGCAACTTCGCCGCGGGCAGTTCCCAAAGGGGCTGCTTCTCGTGATAATCGGGCGGACGGAAGCGGAAACCGGTTTCCTCCAAAAGGTTCCGGGCCGCCTTCTCAGCCTCCGGATCGCGCCGCGTCAAACGGCGTTCGGAGGTATCGTAAAAGCCGGCCGAACGGTCCGATTCCCCGGCTGTTTTGCCGCCATAGTCAAACAGCAGCGTGGCGCTCAGCCTTGAATCCACCGCCTGATTCCGGGCCGGACGCACCTGAAGCACCGGGCGGGGCGCCAACGCGACATCTTCGTAACGCAACGCTTCCGGTACCCTGACTTCCGGGACCCCGGGCGTGCAGAGCAGCGTGGAAAGCAACTCGTCCACATCTTCCTCCGGAGCCTCGATGGGCCCGCCGCGCCGCAAGTGGACAAGCCAGTTCATCGGCGTATCGGCGGATAGGGGAGCGACGGCAACCGGAGTGGCTCGGCCATTGCCAAACACATAGCCGCGCGTCACAAGCGAGGGATCGGAAATCGCCATCCGATCCTCACCCCTGCAGAAACAACCGCCCAGCAGCCAGGTGTCGCGCTTGTGGGCGCTCGTACGTTCGGTGAGCCGCAGCTCGAGTTTCCACGGACCCCCTTCGTCCCAGGCAAGCAGCGCCGGTTCCGGGTCCACAACGTTCTTACGCAGATAACAGCGGCCCGTTCGAACCATGGGCGGCAGCAGGATGTCGCACAAGGCAGGCCCCGGCGTGGCCGATTGAGGCACCGGCCCATACACTCCGCCGGAAGCGTAGTACGGATGATACTCGCTGGCGCCCGATATGGCCGACAGGATTTCGCGATCTTCGGCCCGCGGCAACCCAGGAATGTCGCGGCGATCCAGGCGCAGCGGAACCGGCTTGCTGAAGTCGCCGTTTTTCCTGCGTTCGCGAGTTACGAAGGAGAATACCGGCTGGCCCGAGGCGAGGCTCGACTGCAGTTCCACCATGTAGAGGATCTCCCGTTTGGCGGGCCATTCGCGAGCGGTCGGTATGGTCTCGCGGCCGACATCGGCAATGCGGGCTTTCCATGCGGGTAAGGGTGGAGGCGTCGTCCGAGGTGGCACCAGCTGCGGAACCGGACGCGACCTGACGGTCCATAAGGCCGAATCGAAATCGTCATCGTCACCGTCGTCCTCGTCGGCATAGCGGACCTCGCGAACCGTAGTAGCGGCGGACAGGTAACCGCACGAATCGGACGCCACAACCACAGCCCAAAGATGCTTGCACAGTCCGTCGGAATCGAAGTAAGGGCAAGTGCAGAATACGTCAAGGATGCCGTTTTCCCAATCCAGTTCGACTTCGTATCTTCCGGAACCGACCACCTGCGCCTTCACACGGTTGGGCGAGCCGTTCCGGATTCTTACCGCACCCTGTCTGTAATACACCTGGCCGCGATTTCTGATGCCCGGCGGGAAAAAATGTGCAAGCTTCGAAGCGAGGTCTGAAGGCATGGGGTCGATCGGCGGAATCGATGCCCCGGGCGGGATCTCAATTGCGCCACGATCTTGATTCTACGATTGCCCGCGGGATTGAGCCCGCGGGCGGTGGCGATAGCGGTCAGCCCTTCAGAAACGGAACTTGAGTCCGACTTCCATGATGCGCATCGGGAGCACCGTCGTTTCGTTGATCAGGCCCTCGCCCGTACGGTACTGGTTGTAGACGGTCAGGGGAGTCGAACCCGCCGCTACGCGGGATGCCAGTTCGTCCGGAGTGTTGTACACATAGAAGCCGTTCGAGTAAGAGGCGCCGTTCGCTTTGTAGGTGATGCTGGAATTCACCGTGGTCCGGCGAACCTGGTTGAAGGCATTGTAGGCGCTGATGCGGAACTCGAGAGTTTTGCCTTCCACGATGGTGAATTTCTTCGACAGGGTCATATCGTTGCCGAAGGTGCCGGGGGCGGTGACGTAATTGCGGGGACCGGTGCCGTTGCCGACAGGATAGACCTGCGGCAGCACGAGGGCGTTGGTATTGAAGTAAGCTCCGTTGACCGGCCCGGGGTTGCCGACGACGTTAAGACGGGGCGTGATATCGGGCGTGCCCATGAGAACGGTCGAGCTGACGCTGGTGCCGGTGCTCGCCTCCTGAATGCTGAACGAGGGCGAATAAGGCAACCCACCGAAGAAACCGAGAACATGGGCAAACTGCCAGTTATCGAGGGCGGTGGTGGCGACGCGGTTACGCCAGTGCAGCACGTTCGATGCGAGCATCGGGAGCTGATAAATGTAATTGATGTTGGCGTTGTTGGCCCTCTCGCTGGCCGATGGGTAACCGGAATACTGTTTCCAGATGTAAGAGTAGATGCCGGCGTTTTCCACTCCGCTGATAAGGCGGTTCAGGCTGTAGGCCGCCTGTAGACTCAGGCCGTTGCCGAAACGCTTGCGCAACTGAACCTGGAGGGAATCGAACCGGTTGTTGCCGACGTTGGCCGTATCGTTGATGGTGTTGTAGCCCTGATAGGGGCGCATGACGAGAGCGTTCATGGCCTGGCTGCCGGGCAGGGGGCCGGGATTGGAAGCCGTGATTGGGCCGTAGAAGTTGTAGCCCACGTTGGTTGAGTCGATGTAGGCAGAGCTGAAAGCCGTTCCGGGCGCGATAGCGTTGAGGTTGAATTCGACGGCCTGGTGGCGCTGGAGATTTCCCACATAAGCGACGTCGATTACGGACTGGAAGGGAATCTCGCGCTGGACGGAGATGCTGTAGTCGTAAATGGTCTGCGCGTGGCGTGTGGAGGGATCGCGCGCGGTGACGGTGGAAGGCGCGGAGATGCGCGAGGTTCCGGAACCGGCGCCGAGCGCGGTGAGACTGGTTTGCAGGTAGTCGACCTGCTGGGCGGTTCCGTTTTCGAAGTTGACTACGGCGTCGCCGATGGTGTTCCGGTTGTAACCCCAGCCAAAGCCGCCGCGGATCACCATTTTGGAATCGAACCCGGGAGACCACGCAAAGCCGCCGCGGGGGGCCATCAGGAGGGCGCGGGGGCTGAACAGGCCGGCGTTGCCCTGTCCGCCCGCACCCAGCGGAACCAAACCGTTGGTCAGGCTGCCGGACCCGGGCACGATCGAGTACAGCAGAATCGATGCCGAATTAGACGATACAGGGTTGTTGGGATTGGCCGGGTCGATTACGAGACTCTTGTTGGCCGGATCCGGGATGTAGTAACGGGGCGCATTGGCCGGGTTGTATTCCCAGGGAAGAAATACGGCGTCCTTGCTTCCGGCCGGATCGACATCGGCTTCGGCGGGCATGTGGTAAACGCGGATTCCGTAGTTGATGGTGAGATTCTTCTTAGCCCGCCAGGAGTCCTGAGCGAATAACTGGAAATCCTTAAAGCCGGAATTCTCATAGTCTACCGAGGAGACCTGAGTAAACTCGTTGAGGGCGCCCACCAGCACGTTGGACGGACCGTAATTGGTGTCATAGGGGCTATGGCTGGCGCTGAAATCGAAAGTCCCCTTGTCGTTGGCGGAGTTGATCTGCTGTTTGGTGTCGACAAGGTACTGACCTCCGAACTTGAAGGTATGATCGCCTTTGTTCCACGTGAGAGTGCTGGCCCCCTGCCACTCATTGGCGTCGGCGAAGGCGGGCAGACGATTGAAGTTGAAGGTGGGATAGACGCCGCCGGAATTGATACCCGGGATAATGTTGTTAGTCGCCTTGAAAACAGTCGGCAAGCCGGAAAGGCCCACCTTAGTCGCATCGATCTCGCCGGGATTGGTCGAGTAAACGGAAACGTAATCGTAGCTCCACGAGAACAGACTCTCGAGCACGACGGACGATGAGAAAGTGTGGGTGACATTGCCCGCGGCGGAGCGGTCCGGACGGGACTGCTGCATCAGATTGAAGGGCAGCGGCGCGCTGGTGTTGTACGTGCCGAGCTGGGTGTTGGTGCTGCCGTCGTTGGAATACCGCAGATACATGCGGGTGGAGCTGCTGAGATTGAAATCCACTTTGGCCACCTGCGAGAGGCGGGGCAGGATGGTCTGGTACTGGAAGTTGTAGTTCGCAGTCGGGCTGTTGGGATTGTTCGGCATCGGAAAGAGATTCATAATCGCCTGTCCGAGCGGGTTGATTTCAGAGGCCGGAATGGTCAGGTTGGGCAGAGGAATGGCCGTGCCGTTGAACTGCGTGCCAGGCTCGTAGATGGTGGGGTGCTGTCCGGATGAATTCACCGTCTGCGAGAAGTTGCCCTGCCGTTCCAGCGCAGTGGGAACCTCCGTTTGAACGATGGAGGCGGGAATATCCTGCTTGAAGTCCTCGAAATTATAGAAGAAGAAAACCCGGTTCCTGCGCACGGGACCACCCAGGTTGGCGCCGAAATAGTTATAACGGTATTCGGCCCTGGGCAGACCGGTATAGTTGTTGGACCAGCTGTTGGCGTTCAGATCTTCGTTTCGCAGGTTGTCGAAGGCCACGCCGTGAAAGGAGTTGGTTCCCGACTTGGTAACGATATTCACGACAGCGCCCGACCGGTTTCCGTACTCGGCGGTGTAATTGTTGGTCAGGACCGACATCTCCTGGATCGATTCGAGGCTGGGAGAAACGGTGACCTTCTGATCGCTGCCGTGGTCGACGATGCTTCCGCCATCGAGGTTAATCTGCATGGTCACGCTGGACTTGCCGTTGATGAGGTAGTCCTGATAACCGTAATAACCGTATTCTCGCCCGGCAATCTCGGAGTCGGAGTTGATGACGGCGCCTGGAATCATCTTCAGATCGTTAGCCCAGTTTCGCCCGTTATTGGGGGTGTCGGCTACCTGGTTCGCCTGGACGGTGTCCACGCGCTCGCCCGAATCCCTGATCAGTTGCTGATCGGTGGTGACTGTGACCACAGCGGCAGGCCCGGAGCCGACCTGAAGCACAATGTGGCCGAGGTCGAGTTCCTGGAATCCATTGATCACGATATTTTCGAGGACCTCTTCTTTGAAGCCGGGATGGGAGACGGACAGCGTGTACTGGCCGGGAACAAGCGAGGGCAGGTTGAAGAGACCCTGCTGGTTGGAAGTGCTTTCCCGGGTCGATTTGGTGGACAGTTGCGCCAGTTTGACGTGCGCTCCGGGAACGATAGCGCCGGTGGCGTCGGTGACGGATCCGTTAATGGTTCCCAGTCCGGCCTGGCCCTGGCAAAGGGCGGCGGAAAACGTCACTGCCGCTACAGATCCCAAAACGAGGGAGAAAAGCTTCAGGGCTTTCATGTTCTTAATAACCTCTTTGTAAATAGTCTTTGCCCGTCGTGAGGCCGGAACAACGTTAGGTGCGTTGTCTAACGCATCGTTAAAAGGTTGAAAAGAGAACTCCGCCCCACCAAACGGTTAGGTCAAGGTGATAGAATCCATCGCATCCATGGGGAATCCAGCGACACGGGGACGGATGGCCGAAGAGACCCACGCAATCGCGATGAGCCGGGTGATCGCACTCGGGCCGCAGCGCAAACCGATTCTGGAGGCGCTGGACCGGGTCACCGGCAGCCCGGCTTTTTCTTCCAGCCGGCGCAGCCAGGAATTTCTGCGACACATCGTTGAGCGTGCCCTGGCGGGAGAATTCGAACGGCTCAAGGAACGCTGTATCGGCGCGGCGCTGTTCGGCCGGCCGAACGATTACGATACCGGCTCCGACTCGGTGGTGCGGGTCACCGCTAACGATGTCCGCAAGAGGCTGGCATCCTATTACGACGAAGGCCGTCAGGACGATCTGGCCACTTTTGAACTCCCCGTGGGCAGTTACATACCGGAAATACACCTCGCCGCCATCGAACGCCGCCCCGCGCCGGTGAGTGAGGGATTGCCCTCGGCGGCAGTTGTCCCGCGCAGTATGGGAGAGAGCCACCCTGGTCGAGTGACGCTTTGGCAGGCGATTGCGGCAGCGGGCTGGCTCGTTGCGCTGGCGGTCGGCTTGCTGTGGGCTCGCGGGGCAGCGACAAAACCCGACTCGCCGCTGAACCGCTCGCTCGGGTCTCTGCCCTGGAATGTCCTTTTTGAAAGAGGGAAGACCGCGCGCCTCATTCTGGCCGACGCCAGCATGGGTTCCCTGCGCGAATTGCACCCGTTTCCCGCGTCGGTTGAAGACTACGCCAATAAGGCATTCCTCACGCCACCCGAAGGTCTTCAGCCGGAATACCTGAACCTCTGGAAGAGCATGTCGTCCAAGCGCCACACCAGCATGGCGGATGCCCGGATCGCCGCCGAGTTTTCTCCTCTGGCGGTTGCCGCGGGCAGTTCGCCGTTGATTCTCGGGGCCCGGGATATCAGCCTGTCGGACTTCCATCGCGGTGAAAACTTAATCCTGCTCGGAGGCAGCAGCTCCAATCCCTGGGTGGAACTCTTCGAAGACCAGATGGACTTCCTGTTTCGCTTCCAGCCTGGCAAAGCGACCAAAGTGGAAATCCGGAATCCTCATCCGGGGGATCCCAGGGATCTGATTAGCTACGTGCCCACTGGCACCACGGGCCAGGCCTACGCCATCCTGGCGCTGCTGCGGGGGCTCGACGGCCGCGGTCATGTTCTGATTGCTCAGGGAACGAATATGGAAGGCACGGATCTCGCCGGCAACCTGGCCCTGAACCCCGAGGCTCTTTCCGGGCGCCTCCGCGGGTGCGGCCTCGATCCCGCCAGACCCGCGGGGAGCTTCGAAATCCTGCTGCGCCTCAATGCGACCGCCGGTTCGGCGCGTTCCTCCACGATTATCAGCGTTCACTGCGACTCGGGAAAGTGATTCTCTGGTTATTTGCCGCGGCTTGCCGTGAAGCCCATAACTGTGCAGATGTACTATAACGATCACGAGCCACTGCATTTTCACGTGCGATACTCCGGGCAGAAAGGGCTCATTGTTGCGGGGAGATCTATCGCCTCGCGCGCTGGGGCTGGTCATAGAGTGGGCCACACTGCATCGCGACGAACTGATGGAGGACTGGAACCTGGCGAGGGCCGAGGCACAACTCAGGGCGATTGCACCACTTGAGCAGGAGAAGCAAGACATGCTGAAAGATATTGTTGCCGCAAGGGCGCCTGGCGATTATCGCTTGCACCTTGAGTTCGAGGACGGTGTTGAGGGCGTGGTTGACCTCGCACATCAACTCAGCTTTCGCGGAATCTTCGAGCCGATGCGAGATGCGGCTTACTTCGCTCGGGTTCGCGTCGATCCGGAACTCGGAACCGTTGCGTGGCCAAACGGAGCCGACCTGGACCCTGATGTTCTTTATGGACGGATCACCGGAGCAGCAGCGTTCCCAAAACTCGATAGCCATCGGGCGCATTGAGCGATAGGGCGCTTTACAAGCGGAAGGATGACAAGCCGGAAGCGCTCTCTTTAAGTGGTGCCCGGGGCGGGAATTGAACCCGCACCCTCCTTGCGGAAGAACGGATTTTAAGTCTAAACCATTCATTTTACATCAGATATTGGCAGGCTGCCGGAGTTGCCCAGAGTTATGCAGACATTGGACTTGCGGCGTTCCGTGGCTCAGCTGAG
>Ga0302319_10025801_pt1 | contig 10383 bp, 9 predicted proteins | sample Bog_T0_2_FD_203319 | JGI IMG/M metagenome (GOLD analysis project Ga0302319, IMG submission 203319) | Peat permafrost microbial communities from Stordalen Mire near Abisko, Sweden - Bog_T0_2 | ecosystem: Environmental > Terrestrial > Soil > Wetlands > Peat | place: Sweden: Abisko, Stordalen Mire...
CACGCCGTGCCAGGGCTGCGGCGGTTCGGGCGGCGCAAAGCGCAACGCGCCGACCGGCGGGGCGGCATACGGCACGGCTCGGAACCGCAGCACGCCGTCGCGGCGTTCCCCCAGAAGATCGCCGAGTGTGGTGTGGGCCTGATCAGACATGGTGGCGCTCCGTGTGGCGGGTCAGGACGAAGATGGCAAAGGCTGTGGCGGCGGCGGCCACGGCCGGAACAGCGGCCAGGGCGATGATGCTGCGCGCCGGCCATTGCAGATGCAGGAAGGCGCCGGCGATGCCTGGACCGACGATCGAGCCGATGCGGCCCATGGCGGACGACTAGCCGACGCCGGTGGTGCGGGCGGCTGCGGAATACAGCATCGCGCCGAGGGCCGCCTGCCCGACCCCACCGATGCCGAGACCGGCGCCGGTCAGAACCAGCAGCGCCGGCAGGGTTGCGTTCGGCAGGCCGCCAAAAGCGATCAGCAGCACGAAACCGGCGCCGACGATGAAGGCGCCGGCCAGGTAGCGAGCGCTGCCGACTCGCGGGACGGCATACGCCATCAGAACCACGCCCGCGATGCCGCCGGCGCCGATATAGGTGTTGCCCAGCGCGGCGCTGGCGCGATCGAAGCCGAAGCTGGTGAGCAGCAGCGGCAGCCAGTAGGTGAACGAATAGCTCTGCATGAACGACAGCAGGGACATCGCCCAGAGCAGCAGCGTCGGGACCGCGAGACCGGTGGCGAACAGGGCTTTCGGAGAGCCGTGGCCACCGCGGAGGGCGGTATCCGGCAGCCACGCGACCAGCGCGGGGACCGCCAGAAAGGGGAGGATCGCGCCCAGCACGAACGGGCCTTGCCAGCCCCAGCGGCGCAGGATCGGCACCGCGACAAGGCCACCGAGCGTGCTGCCGATGACGATCGCGACGGTGACGATCGAGGCGGTGCGTTCGCGCCGCGCCGGTTCGGCATGCCCGGACGCCAGCGCGATCGCCGTCGGGATGGCGCCGCCCAGACCCAGCGCGGTGATGAAGCGCAGGGCGGTCAGTTGGGTGATATCGGTTGCGAGTACCGTCGCCAGCGACATCAGGCCGAAGAAGCCGACGCTGGCGATGACCAGGCGGCGGTGGCCGAACCGCGCAGCCAGCGCGCCGCAACTCAGGTAGCCGATCACCGCGCCGAGGCTGGTGGCGACGAAGGCCGGGGTGAAGGCGGCGGCCGGCAGGCTCCAGTCATGCGCGAGGCTGGGGGCAGTGAAGGAGATCACGGCGGTGTCGTAGCCGTCGAGCAGGATGGTCAGGAAGCACAGCCAGGATGCGGCGATGTGGTGGGATCGGACGAACGGTGCATCCATGCGGTAAGCGGCTCCTGCGGGCCAGCCGACGGTAGCTTCTTTCTAAGTTTTGCCCAACGGGCAGCCAGCGTCTTCGATCGGGCGGAATGCCTGGTCGCCCGGTACGGTCTGCGCGACCGGTTAGCTGGAACGGGTTGTGGTATCGTTCGCATCGAGGCTAATGTCACCAACAGGTGGCCAGCGAAGCGCCGCCGATCCGGGAAGGAGGTCCGACCGTGCCGATCACGCGCCGCACTATGCTACGTCATGTTGCCGCGCTGCCTGCGGGGGCGTTGATGACGCCCGCCATTGTCGGGCGCGCCCACGCTGCCGGTATGACGATGAAGCTGTCCTCGTCGCAGGCGAATGATCCGAAATATGCCAACGGCCGGGTCTATTATGACCTGTTGCTGAAGGCGCTGAAGGCAAACGGGCTGGACGGGCAGATCACGGTGCAGTTCTTCCCCGACAACCAGCTTGGGCAGGAAATCGACGTCATCAACTCGGTCAAGCTGGGCGTCATCGACATGATGGTGTCCGGCACGTCGATCTCGGCCAATCTGGTGCCGCTGGTCGGCGTCTATGACCTCGGTTATCTGTTCTCCAGCTATCCGCAGCAGACCAAGGCGCTCGACGCCGGCGCTGCGAAGCCGGTGGAGGATGCGCTGCTGAAGGGCGCCAGCATCCACCTGATCGGCTGGGCGTACAATTTCGGCGCCCGCAGCGTGCTGGCGAAGAAGCCGGTGCATGAGCCGGCCGACCTCAGCGGGTTGAAGATCCGCACGCTGCCCAACCCGATCATCACCCAATGCCTGCGTCTGATGGGGGCTGCGGCGACCCCGCTGGCGTTCGGCGAGATCTACACCGCGCTGCAAGCCGGCGTCCTGGACGGGCTGGAGCACGATCCGCCGACCATCGTTGCCAGCAAGTTCTATGAGACGACAAAGTTTTACTCGCTGACCGATCATATCTACTCGCCGCTGGTGACGTATTTCAGCGACGCCACCTTTCGCCGGATGGATCCAAAGCTGCGCGAGGGATTCCTCGACGCCGCCAACAAGGCGGCAATCGATACGCGCGCGCACGGGCTGGCGGTGGAGCAGGAGGCGCTGGATTTCCTCAAGGACAAGGGCGTCACCATTATTGCCTGTGACAAGGAGGCGTTCCGCCAACGGGTCCTGCCGCAAACCGATGAATTCGTGAAAGCGCACCCCGAGGCCAAGCCGATCGTCGATACGGTCAGAGCAACGACTGCCTGACCCGTGCGGGGCTTCGAACGCTATGTCGCGAAACCGCTGCTGCGGCTGACCGATGCCGCCGCCGCGTTGCTGCTGGCGGCCGATCTGCTGGTCGTGGTGGCGTCGGTGCTGTCGCGAACCATGCTCGACTCGCCCTGGGCCTGGGCGGACGATGTCGCTCGGGGGCTGATGGTGGCGCTGAGCTTTTTCGGCGCGGCGGGGGCGCTGGCGCGGGGCGACAATGTCGGCGTGGCGTTCTTCGTCGCGATGTTTCCGCCTCGGCTGCGGCAAATCACCGATGCGCTGGGCGCGGTGCTGGTGCTGGTGATCACTGGCAACATCGCGGTCTACGCGTTGCAGCTTGGGCAGTTCACCACCGGGCAAACGACCGGGTCGGGCCTGCCGCTGGAGCTGACCTTCTATCCGATGGGCGTCGGCGCGGTGTTCATGGCGCTGTTCGCGCTGTTCCAGGTGGGACGGCACGCGGCGAAAGACATCGCGCTGTCGGTCGTTGCGCTGGCGATTCTGGCGGGGGTTTGGCTTGTCTGGACCATGCTGGCGCCCGACAGCACGCCGGCACCCGGGCCGCTGATGCTGCTGGGCTTCGTGGTGTGCCTGGTCGGCGGCGTGCCGATCGGCTTCGCGCTGGCACTGTCGGCGCTGATCTACCTGTGGGTGTCGGGCACCCTGCCCGGCGTGATCTTCGCGCAGCAGATGGCCCGCGGCATCGACAATTTCGTTCTTCTGGCGATCCCGTTCTTCATCCTGGTCGGCTACCTGATGGAGGCGAACGGCATGTCCGTACGCCTGATCGAACTGCTGGAGCGCCTGGTCGGGCGGATGCGCGGCGGGCTGAATGTGGTGATGGTGCTGGCGATGGTGATCTTTTCCGGCATTTCCGGATCGAAGATGGCCGATGTGGCGGCCGTGGGTTCGGTGCTGATCCCGGCGGCTCGGCGCTCACGGCAGAATCCCGGCGGTGCGGTGGCGCTGCTGGCCGCCTCGGCGGTGATGGCGGAGACCATCCCGCCCTGCATCAACCTGATCATCCTCGGGTTCGTTGCGAACCTGTCGATCGGCGGGCTGTTCATGGCAGGCCTGATACCTGCCGGATTGATGGCGGTGGCGTTGATCGCGGTGGCTGTGCTGTTCGGCAAGCGGGCGGCGCTGGATGCGGTGGATGCCGGACCGCGCACCCCGCTGGCAAAACTATGGGGCGGCGCGGCGGTCACGCTGGGTCTGATCGCGATCATCTTCGGCGGTTTCCGCTCCGGCTTCGCAACGGCGACGGAGATCTCGGCGTTCGCGGCACTGTACGCGCTGGTGGTGGGCGGCGTGGTGTTCCGGGAACTGGGGCCTCGGGCGGCGCTGCACAGTTTCGTCAACGCGGCGACACGGTCGGGCCTAGTGCTGTTCATCGTCGCCGCGGCGCAGGCGCTGGCGTTCATGCTGACCCTGCAACAGGTGCCGCATATGCTGGCCGAGGCGATGATCGCCCTGTCGGCGTCCAGCGGTGCGTGGGTGTTTCTGCTGCTGTCGATCGGCATCCTGATCGTGATGGGGTCGGTGCTGGAGGGCGCGGCGGCGCTGATCATCTTCGGGCCGCTGCTGGTGCCGGTGGCGACCCAGCTTGGCATCGGGCCGCTGCATTACGGGGTCGTGTTGGTCATTGCGATGGGTATCGGGCTGTTCGCGCCGCCGCTGGGCCTTGGTCTCTACGGCGCCTGCCTCATCGGCGGCGTGCCGATCGAGGTCACCGTCAAGCCAATGCTGGGCTACCTCGGCCTGCTGCTGGCATGCCTGCTGGTGATCGCGTTCGTGCCGGGGATCACATTGTGGCTGCCGCACGCGCTGGGGTACTGACCCGCCTGGTTGCGCGCGCGAGATTTGCCAGCCACCGCAGGAGCGAAGATACTGATGTGGTGACAAAAGGCAACCTGGATCGCCAGGCCGGCATAACAGAGGAAACGACCATGACTCAAACCATCAGCCGTCGCACCGCGCTCGGTTCGGGACTTGCCGCGGGGGCGGCGCTGGCGATGCCCGGGATCGCCCGAGCCGCCGACCAGACCATTCGGATCGGGGTGCTGACCGACATGGCTGGCACCTACGCCTTCCTGACCGGTGAAGGGTCAGTGCTGGCGACGCAGTTCGCCATCGATGACTTCCACAAGCAGCACCCCGAAATCAAGGTCGAGTTGCTGTCGGCCGACATGCAGTTGAAGCCGGACGTAGCGCTCGCCATCGCCGGCGACTGGTACGACAACAAGGGCGTGGACCTGCTGATGGACCTGCCGCTGTCGTCGGCCGCCATCGCCGTGGGTGAGATGGCGAAGGCGAAGGACAAGCTGGCGATCTTCACCGGCGCGGCCTCGTCGATCCTGACCGGCGAGCGGTGCGGTCCCAACCATCTGCACTGGTCCTATGACACCTGGGGCGTGCCGCACGCGATCGTCGCGGCGTCGGTGAAGGATGGCGGCGACAGTTGGTATTTCGTCACCGCGGACTATGCCTATGGCCAGCAACTGGCCCGCGACTCGGCGTCATTTGTCACCGCGGCCGGCGGGACGGTGCTGGGTGAGGCGCGCTATCCATTCCCCAACACCACCGACTTCTCCGCTTTCCTGCTCCAGGCGAAGGCCAGCGGCGCGAAAGTAATCGGGCTGGCGAACGGCGGGGTCGACTCGAACAACTGCATCAAGCAGGCGGCCGAGTTCGGCATCATGGCGAGCGGCACAAAAGTGGTCGGTGTCGGCCTGCTGGTGAACAATATTCCGGCGATTGGGCTGCAGGCGGCGCAGGGCGTCAGGCTGGCCGAACCGTATTACTGGGACATGAATGACGGCACGCGCGCCTTCGGCCGGCGCTTCCAGGCGGGGATGAAGACCGGCGCGATGCCGAACTCGGCGCAGGGGGGGCAATACTCGGCCACTATGCACTACCTGAAGGCGGTGGTGGCGATGGGCCCGGAGAAGGCGAAGGAGAGCGGCCGCGCGGCGATCGCCCAGATGAAGGCGATCCCGATCCAGGATGCGATCTTCGGCAGCAGCACGATCCGCGAGGACGGACGCGTCATCCACCCGATGTATCTCTTCGAGGCGAAAGCGCCCGCCGAATCGAAGGAGGAATGGGACGTGCTGAAACTCAAGGCCACGATCCCGGCCGACCAGGCGTTCCGGCCGCTGGCCGAGGACAAGTGCCCGATGCTCCACGCCTGACCGCACGCCATCAACCCGCCTGCCCTTCCCGGCTGCCGGCCCATTCGCGCCATAGCAGCATCAACGCGGCCATGATCGCCGGGCCGAGGAAGAGGCCGAGCAGGCCCCAGGTTTCGACGCCGCCGAGGATGCCCAGCAGCACCCAGAGGAATGGCAGGCGCGTGGCGTTGCCGATCAGCGTCGGACGGATGAAGTGGTCGGCGATGAAGGTGACGATCATGCCCAAAACGCCGATGACGATGGCGGCGATAACCGAACCCTGGGCCAGCAAAAACAGCGCCGCGACGCCGAACGCCACGGCGGCGCCGAACGGCACCATGGCCGCGACGGCGGTGAATAGGCCGAACAGCGTCGGATGCGGCACGCCGGCGACGACATAGGCGATGCCCATGAGGAATCCCTCGCCGAGGCCGACCAGAACCAGGCCGTCCACCGTTCCATGCACGGACGCGACCATCTGCCGGCCGACCCGTTCACCGGCCGGGCCGAAGGCGCGGGCGCTGGCGCGCTGCATCTGCGCGGTGACGCGGTCGCCGTCCTTGAACAGGAAAAACAGCGTCAGCAACATGAAGCCGAACAGCACCGCGCGGTGCGCGATGTCGGCGCCGAGTTCCCGACCATTCGAGACGAACTGCGACTCGCGGGCCTTTTGCAGAAACGCCCTGGCGGATTCGGGACTGGAGAGATTCTCCTGCCACCAGTTGGTGGCCTGCTGGCTGCCGACGGGAAGATGGCCGAGCCATTGCGGCGGCGGAATGCCTTCGGCGCGGGCCAGGGCGATGCCTTCGAACAGGCCGTGCACCTCCTTGCCGGCCTGGACGGCCACCAGCGCCAACGGCGCGATGAACACCAGCGCGAGTGCGGCGGTGAACAGCGACGGCAGCAGGATGTTGTGTTTGCCGGGCGGCCAGCGGCGTACTGAGCGCTGGTACAGCGGCCAGACCGCGATGGCGAGGATGGCGGCCCAGATCAGCGCCGGCAGGTAGCGGTGCAGCGTCCACAGACCCAGCCCGGTCAGCAACAGCGCGAGCGCGGCCTTGGCGCCCTGCTGCGGGCGGGACGCGCCGTCGGCGGCCTCCATCACGGCAGGCGCCCGCCCGGCGGATACGGCGGCGGTGGAAGGCCGTCGCGCCGGTCAGGAGGCACCGTCAGACGTTGCGTCATGATCAGGGCGCCGACGACGACCAGGATCAGCGCGGCGATCCAGCGGCCGATCGGCGCCGGATACGGGTCGTATGGCCGCCAGACCAGGACCAGGAACACCGCGCTGACGACGAACAGCGCGCCGATGCCGCGGTGACCCCGCTGCGACGCCAGGAACGCAAGGACCGCAAACACCACATACAGCGCGATGGCCAGCGCTCGGACCACGCTGTACGTCTGGGCCCCCAGCATCGCGACGACAGCGCGGACCGCGGCGTCGAAATCGTCGATCAGATTGAGGCAGGCGTCGAAAAACCGATCCGGACCGATCCAATACAGCGCCGCGGCCAGCACAAAACCGCCGACCCAGATCATCAGAATGCTTTCACGCCGCACGATACGCCTCGGTTTCAGGATCGGATACTTGTAGGCGATTAACGCCGCGGCTGCACATCGGTGGCGACACGATCGTGACCCGCCTCTTGCACTTGTGGCCGGATCGATGAAATTTCCTGTCCAGGCGGCGGCGACCGCCCCGGGGGAAACCGATCTACTCTGGAAACGGCTCGACCCGGAAGGATTTGCCATGCCCGACGACACCGCCGTCATGTCCGCCGACCTGCATTACCTGTCGATTGCCGAGGCCGCACGGCTGATCGAGCAGCGGCGTCTCTCCCCGGTTGAACTGACGCAAGCCTATCTCGACCGGATTGCCACGTACGACCCGCAACTGAACGCGTATCTGCTGGTCACGGCCGACCGGGCGCTGGAGGCGGCGCGGGCAGCGGAGGCGGAGATCGCGGCCGGGCGGTACCGCGGGCCGATGCATGGTATTCCGTTCGCGCTAAAGGATATTTATTGCACGGCCGGCATTCGCACGACGTGCCATTCGCGCACGAGGGCGGATTATGTCCCGGCGTCCGATGCGACGACGGTGACCAAGCTGTATGAGGCCGGCGCGGTGCTGCTGGGCAAGCTGGCGACGCACGAATTCGCGCATGGCGGGCCGTCGTTCGATCTGCCCTGGCCGGCGGCTCGGAACCCATGGAACCGCGAGCATTTCACCGGCGGGTCGTCCAGCGGGTCAGGCGCGGCTGTCGCGGCGGGTCTGGCACCTGGCTCGCTGGGGTCGGACACCGGCGGGTCGATCCGCAATCCGGCGGCGTTGTGCGGGCTGGTCGGGCTGAAGCCGACCTATGGGCTGGTGAGCCGGTCGGGCGTCTATACCAACAGTTTCAGCTATGACCATGCCGGGCCGATGACATGGACGGTCGAGGACTGCGCAATCATGCTGCAGGCGATCGTCGGTCATGACGTGCGCGATCCGGCCAGCGCGACGCGACCGGTGCCGGATTACCGAGCCGGGCTGTCCGACGGGGTGAAGGGACTGCGGATTGGTGTGCTGCGGCATCTGTACGAGGAGGACGTACCGGTCGCCGCGTCACTGACGGCGGCGCTTGAGCAGGCGTACGACGTGCTCCGGGGGCTCGGGGCGTCGGTCGAAGATGCCCGCGTTCGCCCGGCCGCCGATTATCACGCGGTGAAGATCACCGGGGCGGAGAGCGAGTTGCTGGCCGTGCATGAGCCGGTGCTGCGCGCTCGGCTAAACGATTTCGGCGCCGATTTCCTGGGGCGGGCACTGGGTGCGCTGCTGATCAGTGGGGCCGATTATATGCAGGCATCACGGCAGCGGCGCGTGATGATCGCCGAGATGGCGCCGCTGTATGACCGGTTCGACGTGCTGGTCACCGCCGGGCCTGGACCGGCGGCGAGGCTGGATTCCTGGCGTACGATCAATTTCTGGCAGCGCAGTTCAGTGACGACACCATTCAATGTGACCGGCGGCCCGGCGCTGGTGCAATGCATCGGCTTTACCGATGACGGGCTGCCGCTGTCGATGCAGGTGGTCGGGCGGCCGTTCGCCGACGCCATGGTGCTGCGGGTGGCGAAGGCGTACGAGGATGCGACTCCGTGGCGGCGGCGGCGTCCGGTGCTGGAGGCGGGCGCGGCGCCCCTGCCCGCCCCTGCGGTGCCGGAGCCGGCGAAAGCGGAGATCAGCCGGATGCGGCGGGACGAGATTGCCGTGATGTGCAAGCGCCGCGGGCTGACGGTGCCGGAGCGGCACTTCGCGCAGTTGTGCGCGACGGCGCCATATGTGGACGAGATGGTCGGGCATTTGGGCCGGTCATGGGACTTCATGGATGAGCCGGCGAGCGTGTTCCGGTTTTAGCCTGCCCACGGGTCAATCTGCGCGAGCGGCAGGTCGTCGAAATGGCGCGTGTTGCGGGTGGCGGAGACGCGCCAGTTGCGAGTGTAATCGCGGCGATCCTGGTGTCGCATAAGTTAATCGGGCGGCCGGCACGACGTCTTGTTGCAGTTACCGACGCCGCGATGTGGGCCGCGTCGCTGTCGAATGGGACCACCTGGCCGCTGATGTCAGTATCAAGGAAACGCTCGAAATCAACAGACAACGTTGTCTGCCGCCGTCCCGCTTGCAGCAATTCGATCCCGGTTCTGATTTCCAGCACCGTGATCGCGGTTATCCAGGCGTTCCCGTCCGCCTGGCCGTCGAGCCGTGCAACACCATTCGAGTCCGGTGTGAGTCGTTGCGGTAACCCCCGCAAAATTGGCTGCGGCAGTATGAGATCATCCCGCCTCCGGAAGGTCCTCGAATTCCCAAAAAACCGGCCCTGGAGGAGAGCTATAATCGGGAGACCAAAAACCGGCAAAATCCATTATGACATAATGGGTTGTCCAATGTTCAATGGGACTTTCATTCCTTTGGTTTGAACGCAACCAATATCCGCCAATGGCCTGGCCAAGATCTGCGATCGCCTGAAGATGCCCTTCCCTCCCCGAGGCTATAGGGTAAGCTTCGATGCGCCAAAAATTTCGAGGTTTTGAGCGTGTAACCCCTATTCAGTCCGTGATCGCGAGTGATCTCGAAAATACTGCCCGAGCAGATCCTTATGCTCTCGATAGACTCCGGGGTGAATGGCGCGATAACGGCGGATCGGCTTTCGCCTGCTGCTTCCACTCGCGGGTTCAGGTGGCCGGGACCCGCAAGGAAGCGTCTTCGGCTTGCGAAAGATCCGACAATCGGTCAACCTGAAGAGGCTTTACAGCGTCGGACGGGTGACAATTCCGCGACCTCATGATTGAGAGGATACGACGATGGCAAGCGTTAGACATTCCGCTAATGTTGCACTGATAATCGCAACAATGGTTCCGCTGCTTGCCGATTGCGATACCACCAGTGGTATGATTGGCGACCCCGATAAATTATCGCGGTTTGCCCTGGACGCAGTGAGAGTTAATAACTGGTTCCTCGCCGTTTGGGGCGGGTAGAAACGTGCTCACGCGGGAAGCCGCAGGTCGAGCTTGCCTGCCAGCAAGTAGACCATGGCCTTGAGGTTGCGCATTGACCGGTAGCCCCGGGCCTTGGACTTGGCGGCCTGCACCAGGCTGT
>Ga0302319_10025802_pt1 | contig 10383 bp, 8 predicted proteins | sample Bog_T0_2_FD_203319 | JGI IMG/M metagenome (GOLD analysis project Ga0302319, IMG submission 203319) | Peat permafrost microbial communities from Stordalen Mire near Abisko, Sweden - Bog_T0_2 | ecosystem: Environmental > Terrestrial > Soil > Wetlands > Peat | place: Sweden: Abisko, Stordalen Mire...
GCGAGCGGCTGCTCGACGATCTGTTCAGCGACTATGAGCGCTATGACGATTTCGACCGCGACGTGGCCGACATCATGGAGGATCTGGCGCGCGAGGCGGAACTGGCGCAGGCCTGGACCGAGCCCGAGGCCGAGGCCGCCCCGGACCCGGCCGTCGCCGGTCTCGGAAGGCTGATGGTCGCGATCGAGCGGCGCCTGCTGCACATGCTCGGCGAAACCGAGGTCGAGGAGGCCGGGGCCGGGTCAGAGGAACCCGGGTTCGACGAAGCCGAAAGGGCGCAGGGGCCGCCGTGAGGGGTGGGCGTTTCCCGACGAATCGGATTCATCGAGTTCTTTCCCCGGCATCACCCCCACCTCGCCTCCCCCATCAAGGGGGAGGGACATGCAAGCGCATATCTCATAGAGCCCTCCCCCTTGATGGGGGAGGGCTGGGTGGGGGTGATCTCGCCAGCGGGGCAGACCTACCGGGAACCGCCCTACCCCGCCTCGACGTCCCGCATCGCGCGGTCGATATCGGCCAGCGCCTCATAGGCCAGGCCCTGGGCGATGTGGGCCTGCATCTGCTGCTTGACGATCTGGGTCATCACCATCTTGGTATAGCGGGTCAGCATCAGCGGCTTGGCCACGATCTGGCGGGCGAGTTCCCAGGCGCGCGGCAGCAGCTGGTCCTGCGGCAGGACTTCGCCGACCAGGCCCAGATCCTTGGCCTCGCGGGCCGACAGCGACTGGCCGGTGAACACCATGTAGCGGGCCCGGTTGATCCCGAGCAGGATCGACAGCACCACATGCATGCCGTCGCCCGGCACCAGATGGCCGCGGTCGTAATGGCCGGAATCCTCGAAGCAGGCCTCCTCGGCGGCCAGCACGATGTCGCACAGGAAAGCCTGCTCGCAGTGGCGGTAGACCGGGCCATTGATCGCGGCGATGATCGGGATGTCGACATTCAAGAGGTCCATCTCCATGAACCGGCCGCGGCGGATGCCGACATCCCACTCGCTGGGCTTGGGGATGCCCTTGAAATGGCGTTGGGTGTGATCGCCGCGCGGGCCGGAGAACCAGGCGCCGGTGCCGGTCAGGATGATGACCTTGTTCTCGCGGTCGTCGCCCACCTGCCGCCAGACCCGCGACAACTCCTCGCCCGGCCCGCCGCCCCACATGATCGGGCCGCCATCGGTATGCAGCGTCAGCTGGAGGATGCCGTCCCGCCGCTCGAAGCGGATGTGCTCGTAATCGCGGGAGTAATCGTCGAGCGTTCTCTCGGCCATCGCGTTCCCCTCAGGCCGCCAGGAACTCGAGGCATTCCTGGTTGAAGCGCTCCTTTTCCTCGATCATGAACCAGTGGCCACAGCGGTCGGACAGGCTGATCCGGGCATCGGGCAAGGCGCCCTGCAGGATCTTGTATTGTTCATAGGGCAGGAAGCGGTCCTGCATGCCCCACAGGCCGAAGACCGGGACGGCGATCGTCGCCAGCTGATTGGGCAGGTAGAAGGGGCAGGTCAGGGTCTGGTAGAGGATCATCGGCTGTTCCATGGCGATCGAAAATCGCTCGGATACGGCGTCGTCGGTGATATCCGCCTTGTTGTGGACCAGCAGGGCCAGCATCTCGCGGAAGCTGCTTTCGGCTTCGGCGGGATCGGTCGGCCGGTTGCCGGTCCATTTCCACATGGTCTGGAGCCCGAGCGACTGTCCCACCCACTGCCTGGGATCGCGCAGACCACCCGGCGCCATCAGGATCAGTTTCTCCACGTCGCCCGGATGGGTCATGTAATAATCGAGCGAGATCGCGCCGCCGAGCGAATTGCCGACCGGAATGATTTTGGCGATGCCGAGGCCGGCGAACATCTCCTTCAGCATGGCGACCAGGGTGGGCGAGTTGTAGCAGAGGTCGGCCGGCTTGTCGGACAGGCCGAAGCCGAGGAAATCGGGCGCCAGGCAATGCCAGCCGGCGGCGGCGAAGACCGGGAAGTTGTGCTTGAAGTTGCTGTAGCCGCTGGCGCCGGGGCCGGCGCCGTGCAGGAAGACGATGGTCGGCTTCGACGGATCGAATGCGCCGGCCTCGTGGTAATGCACCGTGTAGCCGTTGCGCAGCGTGTAGTATTTGCCGACCGGGATTGGCGGATTTTCCATCATGTCCTCCCCCTCAGCCTGGAATCGGCATCTGCGGGCGATGGCCCCAGTGGCTGCCCTTGGTGGCCTGGAACACCTTGTGGCCGGTCCAGTCCTGGACGGTGCCGCCATAGCCGTATTCGAGCATGAACCCGCCCGGCGTCACCATGTAGAAGGACAGCATGTTGTCGTTGATGTGGCGGCCGATCGAGAGCGCGAGCGGCGTGCCGCTGTCGAGCACCCGGTCGAGCCCGTAGCCGACATCGTCGACCGACTTCACCTCGACCATCATGTGCTGGACGCCGGTCGGAGCTTCCATTTCCGCGATCGCGAGGCTGTGCTGCCGGCCGTTGCCGCAATGCAGGAAGTAGATGCGGATGGGCGGAACGCCCGGTCCCATGTTGAAATTGATCTGGTCGGAGACGCCGAAGCCCATCACGTCGCACCAGAAGGCGAGCGCCGCCTCGATGTTCCTGGTGGCCAGCACGACATGGCCCAGGCCCATGTCGCCGGTGACGAAGCCGGAGACGCCGACCGGCGAGACGAAAGGCTCGTACGCCGAAATCGGGCCCCAGAACACCTCGTGCCGGCGACCGGCGGGGTCGGTGAACCAGACGAAATTGTTGACCTTGCGCAGCGCCTTTTCGTCCGAGGCGCCCTCGGTCACGGCAACGCCCGCGCCCTCGATCTTCCCGCGCCAGTGTTCGAGCTCACCCTGGTCGGCGACCTGCCAGCCGGCGGCGACAAATTCGTCCTTGCCCGTGTCGATCACCGCCAGGCGGAAATCGCGCGTGTCCATCTTGAGGTAGAGCGCGTTGTCCGGGCCGGACTTCTCGGCCATGCCCAGCACCTGCGTGCCGTAACGGCGCCATTTCTCCAGATCGGGCGTGCCGATCAGGACGTAACCCAGTTCCGTGATTTCCATGATTCCTCCCTTGGGATTTGTCAGACGCCGGCTTCGTCGAAAACCTGGCCGAGCAGTTTCTTACCCCAGATCCGGCCATAGCCGCGCCCGTTATTCGAGCCATGCTGAGCCGCCACCATCAGATTGTTGAAGAAGCGGCCGATGGCGCGGTCGGTATAGACGCCGCCGCTGCCCGCCGCCTTGAACAAAGGACGCGCGAGTTCGACGCAGCGATCCGGCACGGACGAGCACTGATAGCGGAACTGCAGCGCCTCGCCCTGGGTCAGCGATTCGCCGCGCTTGGTCCGCTCCATCAGCAGGTCGAAATTGCGATGGAGCACCAGCTTCATCTCGTCGATGCCGGCGGCGGCTTCGGCCGCAGCAATCAGCGCATCGGGATCGTCGATCGTCGCCAGCCCCATCGCCCCCACCCGCGTGGCGCCATAGGCGAGGAAGGCGTCGAGCATGCCCTGCAACGCGCCGATCGAGGCGTTGGACACGGCGCGGTGGAACACCTGCACGAACGGGAAATGATAGAGCGGCGCATCGTTCACCGCATGGCCCGGAACCTTCATCTTCCAGACGTCGCGGAAGTCGAGCGTGCGGTGCGACGGCACGAACATGTCGGTCACGACGATGTCCTGGCTGCCGCTGCCCTTGAGCCCGTTGACGTGCCAGGTGTCGACGATGGTGTAGTCCTTGCGAGGCAGCAGGAAAGTCCGGTAGTCGGCCTCCAGGAAGGGCCGGCCGGCGCTTTTCTCCGGGCTGACGATGCCGCCGAGGAAGGTCCAGTCGCAGGCCTCCGAGCCGCTGGAAAAGCGCCACCGGCCGTTGAAGATGTAGCCGCCATCGGCCGGTTCGGCCCGGCCCGGCGAATAGGGCGACCCGATCAGGATCGAACTGTCCGTGCCCCACACGTCGCGCTGGGCCCGGTCGTCGAACAGGGCCAGATGCCAGGAATGGACGCCGACGACGCCGAAGACCCAGCCGACCGACGCGTCGCCCTCGGCCAGCGCCATCTGGACCTCGGCGAAGGTGCCGGGTTCCATTTCATAGCCACCCCAGCGCCGCGGTTGCAGGATGCGGAAGAACCCCGCTTCCTTCAGCTCGGCCATGGTTTCCGGCAGCATCCGGCGGTTGTCGTCCTGGCGCGCCGCGCGTTCGGCCAGCACCGGGATCATCGCCCGCGCCCGGGCGACGAGCTCCTGACGGGTCGGCGTCTCGACACTGGTATCCCGCTGGACCGCTGCTTGACTGCTCATGACAGCTTCTCCCGATTCTGGCTGTGTGCCATTTTCTCGACGATCTGATGTCCGACGCGGCGGCCGGAAAAGATGCAATCGGCCACCGACAGACCGCTCATATAGACATTCGAACAGATGCCGATCGCGGCCCGGCCCGCGGCGTAAAGGTTGGCGATGCCGCTGCCGTCGGCGCGCAGCACCTGGCCGGTCTCCTCGTTCACGGTCAGCCCGCCCAGCGTCATCCCCATCATCGGCAGCACCGTATTCGACGCCGAGATGTCGATGGCGTGGAACGGCCCTTCGACCAACGGGTGGATTTCCTTCTGGTCTTTGCCGAACGGGTCGCGGTCGACCCCGGCGCCACCCCGGTTATAGGCCTCGACAGCGGCGCGGAGCGCTGAGGGATCGAGCCCGATCTTGCGCGCCAGCCCCTCGATCGTCGGGGAACTTTTCTTGGTCAGCATCGACAGGATGCCGGGATAGCGCTGGTAGCCCAGCATGCGGACCGTGAACAACTCGATCCAGGCCTGGCGGCTGATCTCCTTGTCGAAGATCAGGTAGCCGACGCCGCCCTGGTTCTCGTTCAGCTCGTGCCCGACCGACGCGCCGTAGAGCGTCTCGTCGACGAAGCGCCTGGCATCCCGGTTCACGATCATGCCGCGCACCCAGGCGCTGGGCGGGTTGAGGAAGCGCCAGCTGCTCATGTGGCCGAGACGCTGGACCGCGCCGCCTGCGGTCTGGCCCAGGCGGATGCCGCTGCCGTCGTCGCCGGGATTGCCCATCGGCGAGATCGAATCGTGGTGCGGCGCGTAATGGTGGATCATCGGCCGGTTGTAGATGAAGCCGCCGGTGCTGATGCAGACGCCGGCCTTGGCGCGAATGCGGCGCTCGACCCGGTATTCGGTTTCGAGCGCCGTCACCTTGGCCAGCAGCCGCGCCGCCCGCGCATAGGCGAGGCGCGCCCCGGGGAAGTTGAGCGGCAGGAACACCATCAGCTCGTTGGCGCGCTTCTGGAATTTCTGGCGCAGCTTCCAGGCCTCGGTGTTGGGCGGGATCAGCAGCACCTTGATGCCGAGAACCTCGCCCGCTTGATTCATGATCAGCTGGCGCGCCTCAGTCTGGACCATCACCCTGACGCCGGCGCGCGATGCGGTTTCCCGCAGCGGGTAGTAGATGAATTGGCCATAGCGCCCGTCTGGAAGCTTGGGCGCATGGACACGGTGGCCACGCGGCGCCGGCCGGGCGATCGCGGCCCGCGACGGGGCGAGCGAGTTGTCGGAGAAATAGAGGTAGTAGCGGGGGTCGGGATATCCCCATTTCTTCCAGAAGATCTTGCTGTCGAACTTGACGCCGCGTTCCATCAGCCAATCGACGCTGGCGGCGCTGCCTTCGCAGAAACGGCGCAGCGTCTCGTCCTTGACGATGCCCTGGCTCTCGATCTTGAGGTATTTGAACATCTCGTCGGGCGCATCGTGAAAGCCGCCCCGCTTCTGGATGACCGTGCCGCCGCCGGCGTAATAGATGCCACCGTTCATCGCGGTCGAGCCGCCGCCGTCATAGCGATCGACGGCCAGCACGTCGACGCCGTTCTCCGCCGCCTCCAGCGCGGTCGCGACGCCGGCGCCGCCATAGCCGACGATCACCAGCTCCGCCTCGTCGTCCCACTGCACGTTCCCCGCGTCGTCGACGATCTCCGCCGCCTCGACCGCGGTCAGCCAGGATGCTTCGCCCGGCGCGCTTTCGGTTTCCATGATCCCGCTCCGCCCATCCGCTCCCATCACGCCACCACCCGCTCGGTTCGCAGCCGTTGTATTTCATCCTGGTCCAGGCCGAGGCGCTCGGCCAGCACCGCGTCGGTATGCTCGCCCAGCAGCGGCGGCGCCCGGTAGTCGTCGAGCGGAGTCTCCGACATCCGCACCGGACTGCGAATCAGCCGCGCCGTTCCCGCAATCTTGTGCGGCACCTCGACCACCATCTCGCGATGCCGGATCTGCGGGTCGGCGAAGGCGCCCGCCATGTCGTTGATCGGCGCGCACATCACGTCGGCATTGCCAAAGATCTCGAGCCATTCGGCACCAGTGCGCGACTTCAGCACGTCCTGGATCGTGCCCAATATCTCAGCGCGGTTGCGGAAGCGCTCCTTGCGCAGGCGATAGCGCGGGTCGGCCGCGAAATCCGGCCGGCCGATCGCGGCGCAGAAGCGGGCGAAATGGGCGTCCTGCGAGGCCTGCAGCATGATCGCGCCGTCGGCACAGGCGAAGTCCTGCGCCGGGAACGACGCCGCCGTCATGTTGCCCAGCCGCATCGGCTGTTCGCCGGACTGCAGATGGGCCATGGCGCGATGGGACAGGGCCGCGAGCGTCGCGTCCAGGATGCCGATATCTATGAACTGCCCCGGCCCGCCCTGCGCGTCGCGGTGATAGAGCGCGCCCAGGATCGCATAGGCCGCCGTCATGCCGGCCATGATGTCGCCGAAGGCCATGCCGACCCGGATGGGCGGACCGCCGAGTTCGCCGGTCAGGCTCATCGCACCGCTCAGCGCCTGGAACACCAGATCCTGCCCCGGCCGCTTCGCATAGGGCCCGGTCTGGCCGTAGCCGGTCAGCGAGCAGTAGATGATGCGCGGATTGACCTTGCGGATGCTGTCGTAGTCGAGGCCGTGCCGGACGAGGTCGCCGACTTTGAAATTCTCCAGCAGCACGTCGGAGGTGGCTGCCAGCCCGCGCACGATCTCCTGCCCCTGCTCGGTGCCGATATCGACCGAGATCGCCCGCTTGTTGCGGTTACAGGCCATGTAGAAGGCGGATTCGGTGGTGTCCTTCCCGTCCTTGTCCTTGAGGAACGGCGGACCATAGGCCCGCATCTCATCGCCAGCGCCGCCGGGCCGCTCGACCTTGACGACATCCGCCCCCATGTCGGCAAGCAGTTGCGTGGCGTAGGGACCGGACAGTATCCGGCCGAGATCGAGCACCCGAACTCCGGCAAGCGGTCCAGCCATCACGCGGCATCCTTCCAGGATTCGAGCAGCGCGTCGGCCAGGCTGGCCCGCGCCGCCTTCGCGCCATGGATGTCGGCGGCCGACTGGATCCGGCGCAGCCGCCGGTGCAGCTTCATCGCCGCGGTGAAGCCGAGCGCCCCGTGGAGCTGGATCGCATTCTCGGCGGCGGTGACCGAGGCATCCTGGGGAACCGAACAGGCGACATCGCGCGCGATGCCGGCGTCCTCGAATGCCCCGTCGGCGGCGAGCGCCGCGTATTCGACGCTGAGCGCGGCGCCGGTCAGCGCGAAATGGTCCCGCGCCAGCGTGGTGGCGACCACCTGAAGCGCCGAGAGCGGCTTGCCGAACTGCCGGCGGATCGAGACATGGGCGCAGGCATCGGCAAAGCTCGCGTCGGCCGCGCCGATCATGTCGGCCGCCCGCAACACGACGCCGGCATCGGCCAGCGGACGCCATTCGCTTTCCGCGATCACGGCCACCGCAACATCGCGCAACATGACATCGGCAGTGGCGCGATCCGTGTCGAGGGCACCCGACGGGATGATCTCGACGCCAGGATGCCGGAGGTCGACCATCGCGGCCGTCTCGCAGCCGTCCCGCAGAGCGCGGAAGGCCAGCCAGCTTGCCGCGCCTGCGCAAGGGGCCAGCGCCGCAACGCCCTGCGCGCGATCGCCCGCGACATGGACCCGGCCGGCCCACGCCACCGTGGCGAATCCTTCGCCCGACAGCAGGCGCGTCGCCAGTTCGGGTGCGTGGCGCGCCGCGAAACCGGTCGCGATCATCGCCTCGACCAGCGGGAAGACCAGCAGATGCCGCCCGGCCGCCCGCGCCACCGGCAGGGCGGCGCGCAATCCGAGCCCGAGACCGCCAGTCGCCTCAGGCGCGAGCAGGCCCAGAAAGCCGTCGCCGACCACAAGCCGCAGGATTTCCCCCGCCGGCAAGCCGGCGCAGGTTTCAAAGCCGCGCGACGCCGCTGCGGCGAAGGCGCGCTGTTCCTCGGTCTCGCTCAGGTCCTCGATCACGTCAGGCTTTCGGCAGGTTGAGGATGCGGCCGGCGATGATGCCCAGCTGCACCGCGCTGGCCCCGGCCTGAATGGTTTCGGCCCGGCTGCGCAGATAGAGTTCGTTGAAGCGCGCCACCGCCCGCGCCACCACGGTAGACAGCGGCCGTGTCGCCTGGCCCAGCATTTCGCGGGCCAACGCCGTCAGGCGTTGATGCGACTCGCTCCAATGCAGCTTGATCAGGCTGCCGACCGCGCCGATCTCGCCGCCCTTGACCATGACGTTGACCGTCGCGCGCACCAGCCGCCGCAGCACCTCGATATCGGCGTAAAAGGCCGCGATGCGCTGGCGATAGACCGCGTCGTCGAGCAGGCCGCGCAAGGACGGATCGGACCGGCAGGCCGCCACCAGATGCCGGAGTTCGTTCTCGAACAGGGCTGCCCTGTACATGCGGTTGATCGCGCGCTCGACCTCGAGCACCCGGCCCGCCGCGCGCCAGCCCTGGTTGACCCCGCCCAGCACGCAATCCTCCGGCACGAACACGTCGTCCAGGAAAACCTCGCAGAAATTCGCCCGGCCGTTGATCTGGTCGATCCGCCGGACCGTGATGCCGGGCACGTCCATCGGCACGGTGAACAGGCTGAGGCTGGCGTGCTTGCGTTCGGGATCGCCGGTGCGCGCCAGAACAAGGCACCAGTCCGCGATCTGCGCGAAGCTGGTCCAGATTTTCTGGCCGTTGAGGCGCCACCCGCCGTCGGCGGGCACTGCGGTGGTCTTGACCGCGGCCAGGTCCGACCCGGCCTCGGGCTCGGAGAATCCCTGGCACCAGATATCGTGCATCGAGAGGATGCGCGGCAGGAAGCGGCTTTTCTGGTCGTCGCGCCCGATGGCGAGAATCAAGGGACCGATCATGTCCTTGCCGAGCCCGTTGACGCTGTCGGCGATACCGACGCGGCCCAGCTCCTCATTGGCGATCAGGTGTTCGCGCATCGTGAGCCCTTGGCCGCCATAAGTGGTTGGCCAGGTGAACCCGGCGAAGCCCGCCTGATGGAGCCGCCGCTCCCAGTCGCGCTGTTCGTCGAAGCCGGGCGCGGCATAGCATTCCCGCTCGGGGCGCCAAGAATCGGGAAAGTTCTCCTCCAGCCAGACCCTGACCGCCGCGCGATAGGACGCGGCGTCCCGGCCGGCCTGCGCGGACCCGCTCGCAGACATTGAGAGGCACAACCCACTTGCCACTGTCTCTCGCCTCCCGTCCGGCCGGATTGCCTTGTCTTCCACCCACGCGATGTCCATCAAGTGGAAAATATGCGTTCATTTCGCGACGAGTATTGAAATGAAGATGAAAGATTGGCAAGGCTGAATGGAGCCGAGGTAGCCGGGCAGCTTGAATTCCTTGTCTGTATGATGGACAGACTTGAAGCGGTTGTCGTCCCCGACGAAACGCCGACGAAGCGGAGGGCAGAGCAGGATGGATTCGACCGAAACCACACTTGTCGTGACGAAGGCAGCGAGCGGGACGCAGGCCATTTCGCGCGCCTCCGCGATCCTGCGGCTGATCGCGCGCAAGGGGCTCGAGGGCGCCAGGCTGACCTATCTCACCAAGGCGGCGGGGCTTTCGCACCCGACGATCCACCGGATTCTCAAATGCCTAGTCGACGAGCGCTTCGTGGTGCAGGACAAGGTGACCCGCCGCTATCGGCTGGGCCCGCTCAATTTCGAGCTCGGCCTGGCGACGCCGCGCGCATCGCAGTTCGAGCAGAGCTTTCGCGCGGTGCTGTTGGAGCTCGCGCGGCAATCAGGCGATACCGCCTATCTGATGGCGCGCAGCGGGGCCGACATTGTGTGCCTGGAACGAGCGGAGGGCCATTTTCCCATCCGGGCGCATTCGTTCGACGTGGGCGGCCGCCGCCCGCTCGGCTTCGGCGCCGCCGGCCTGGCCTTGCTGTCGGAACTCGACGACACCGAGATCGAGCGCATTTTCCAGATCAACATGAACGAGATCCTGAATCACGGCCGGCTGACGGTCGACATCTTGCGCCAGGCGGTCGCCCGCACCCGAAGCCGCGGCTATGCCGTGACCTCGGACATCTACACATTTGGAATCGGCTCGGTCGGCATGGTGATCCGCAA
>Ga0302319_10025808_pt1 | contig 10381 bp, 10 predicted proteins | sample Bog_T0_2_FD_203319 | JGI IMG/M metagenome (GOLD analysis project Ga0302319, IMG submission 203319) | Peat permafrost microbial communities from Stordalen Mire near Abisko, Sweden - Bog_T0_2 | ecosystem: Environmental > Terrestrial > Soil > Wetlands > Peat | place: Sweden: Abisko, Stordalen Mire...
GTTCCCGCGTTCGCTTCACCCGCGGATCGCGCAAATCAGCAAAATGCTTCAGGGGACTGTTCATCTCCCCATCTCACCGCGCCAAAACCAACTCGCATATAGCAATTAAGATGCGTTTGCCCTGCCCCGTCGGGTAACCTGATGATTGGACCGAACCCAGTGGCCGACAGCACCCAACCCGCATCGCATTTGCAGACCTGGAGGCTCACCGTGGCCTACGACGGCACCAGCTTTCGAGGCTGGCAGGTACAGCCCGGTGAAGCAACCATCCAGGGCGAGTTGCAGGCGGCACTGGGCCGCATTACCGGCGAATCCCCACTGCCCCAGGGCTCTGGCCGCACCGATGCCGGCGTTCATGCGCTGGCCCAGGTTGCCAGCTTTGCCTTGCAGGCCCCGATTCCGCCGGCAAACCTGCTGCGCGCCCTCAACCGGACGCTGCCCCCGTCCATACGAATCCTGGAAGCGAGAACGGCACCAAGCGCGTTCCATGCGCGGCATTCGGCGGTGGCCAAGACATACGAGTACCGGGTTTTCCGTGATGCCCTCTGCCCGCCTTTCCTGGCGCGCTACGTCCACGCCTGCCCATGGCCAATGGACGTGGCAGCCCTGCATACGTCAGCCCGGCTCTTTGAGGGCGAAAACGACTTTCTGAGTTTTGCCGCCTCCGATCCCGACCTGGGGAACCGCTGCCTCGAACCAGAGCCGGAGCCCGATCCGCGGCCGCTGCCGAGACCGGGCTTTCAGGTTGAGCCGCCCACAGCCTCCACGGTGAGAAGAGTCTTCTCGTCGTCCTGGGAAGAGCGCGGGGGCGAGGCTGGCGACCTGCTGGTCTATCGCGTCCGCGGCAACGGGTTCCTGCACCACATGGTCCGTAACCTGGTGGGAACCATGCTGGACGTAGGCCGCGGCCACCTGCGCGTGGAAGAGATCCCTGGAATCCTCACCGCCCGCTCCCGTGCTGCCGCCGGCCCCACCGCTCCGGCGCGGGGGTTGTTCTTACACTCAGTGGAGTATCCAAGCGACTCAGAACTTGTATCCAACGACTGAATCGTCGCGGAGAGGACGCACCCAGCGCGTTCTCGTAAACCCATCCCTGCTACCCTGAAACCACTTGGTATGTCGCTTTTTCTCCGCAACTCGGCGTTCTCGCGCGTTACGACGCTGGCTGCGCAGCGGCCGGTCCATACGGCCTTCGCCTGGCTGCATGGGAATCCAAAGACGATCATGGACTGGCAAATTGAGTTGGTAAAGATTCCCGCACCACCCTTCGGAGAACAGACCCGCTCGGAATGGATGGCGGCCCGGTTTGCCGAGGCTGGGCTCAGCCAGGTGCATACGGATGAAGTCGGCAATGTCTTTGGAACTCTGTCGGCTGCCAAGCTGCCGCCCGAGAGTACCGGCCCTGTAGTTGTCCTCTCGGCGCATCTCGATACGGTCTTCCCCGCCGATACGCCCCTCAATCCGATCATCGACGGCGACCGGCTGGAAGCTCCGGGCGCATGCGACAACGACGCTGGCGTGGTGGGGATGCTGGCCATCGCCCATGCACTGATCCAGGCCAAAGTTGAACTACCCGCGCCTCTTATCTTTGTGGGCAATGTGGGCGAAGAGGGCGAAGGCGATCTGCGCGGCGTGCGCCATCTGTATAACCAGACGGCGCTGGCCGGGCGCATCGCCGCCCATCTTGTTCTGGATGGGGCAGGAGCGGATTCGGCCGTGACCCAGGCTCTGGGCAGCCGCCGTTTCCGGGTTGCGATCACCGGTCCTGGCGGCCACAGCTTTACAGACGCTGGCACGCCGAACCCCATTGCAGCGCTGGCTTCGGCCTTGGCCACGCTGGCGGAAACTGCGCTGCCCGAAACCCCGCGCACCACCCTCAACCTCGGCACCATCCAAGGCGGCACCAGCGTAAACTCGATTCCGGAAAGCGCCTGCGCCTCCATCGACTTCCGCTCCACCAGCCCCGAGCAGTTGCTGCGCCTCGAAGTAGCCCTGCATCGCGCCGTGGAAGACTCGGTTGACCGTTGGAATGCAACTGCAAAGGCCTGCGCTGCGCGCGACAGGGGATCGTTGTCCTTCGCCATTGACAAGATTGGCGACCGCCCCGCCGCCAACCTGCCCGACGATTCCCCGCTGCTTGAGACTCTGCGCGCCGTGGACCGCCATCTCGGTTTGAAAACCGATCTTCGCCTCGGTTCTACCGACGCCAATATCCCGCTCTCGCTGGGCATTCCGGCTTTATCGCTGGGCGCAGGCGGCGAGGGGGGCGGCGCGCACACATTGACCGAATGGTACTCCGCCAGGAATCGCGAAGAGGGCCTCAAGCGGGTGCTGCTGCTAACGCTGGCCATGATCGAGTGGGCCGCCGAGCAGTAGCCGGAGCCCAACAAAGACCCTCGCATCTCTGTGCTGCCGTCTCTGTCTCTGCATTGCAGCTCTTCAAAATCCGCCTGAAATGGCTGTCCTGTATAATCCGGGGTTGCTTCAAATAGGACGCAACGGAGGACTCAAATGGAATTATTGGCCTCGATAGCGGCGGTCATTGGCGTCATCATCGTGCTCACCCTGATACTAGGAAGCTTTTTTACCGTGAAGACGGCGCAGGTGGCCGTCATTACGCGCTTCGGCAAGTTTCTTCGGGTCGCCGAGGCTGGTTTGAACTGGAAATTCCCATACATCGATTCCGTAGCGGGCCTCGTGAGCCTGCGGGTCAACCAGATTACGCTGACGATGGAGACAAAAACCAAAGACAACGTCTTCGTCACCATTCCGATATCTGTACAGAATCGCGTTCGGCCTGAGAAAGTCTACGACGCCTACTACAAGCTCTCCGATCCGGTGGCGCAGATCAAGAGTTATGTGGAGCAGGTAATCCTGGGCCACGTGCCGGGAATGACTTTGGACGAGGTGTTTGCTTCGCAATCCTCGATCGCCGCGGCTGTGAAACAGGAATTGGACGCGGACATGGCGACCTTCGGATACGAGATCGTCAATGTACTGGTGACCGACATTGTTCCCGACGCCAAGGTGAAGTCCGCCATGAACGACATCAACGCCGCACAGCGCGAGCAGGTGGCCGCCAACGCCAGAGGCGAGGCGGAAAAGATCCTGGTGGTGAAGAAGGCCGAGGCCGAGGCCGAAAGCAAGGCTCTGCAAGGGCAAGGCATCGCGAATCAGAGGAAGGCGATCATCGAGGGCTTGCAGGTCTCCATCGAACAGTTCCAGAAGGTGGTAGACGGCGCGTCGTCGAAAGACGTGATGCAGTTGGTGATGGTCACCCAGTACTTTGACACCCTGAAGTCGATTGGCGAGAATGACAAAACCAATACGCTGTTTCTGGCTCACTCGCCAGGTGCGGTGAAAGAAGTTTCGGAGCAGATATTGGATTCGATGCTCGTGGCGACAAGAGCAAGCTGACGGCTGCGGCCTTGCGTTACGCTCGATGAGGTTTTATAAAGTCGCGGTTAGTTTGAGAGGGTCATGCGGCGGTTTCTGCATTTGCGGGAACCGCCGCATCTGTTTATAAAGGGATAGCGCCCATGCGGATTTCCCCCGCCGGCCTGCTCGACCGAGAGGAACCAGTTGACCCATTCGACGCTTCGAGGCAGCGACAGGCATGCACAGCGCCGCTGGCGGATCGCATGGCTGCTCGGCCTTGGCGTTCTGGTCAACTATTTCGATCGAGTCAACCTGTCGGTTTCCCACGAGTCTCTCAACGTTGCATTTGGCATTTCCAATGTGACCTTCGGCCTGCTCTCTGGCGCTTACAATTGGACCTACGCGCTTTGCCAGTTGCCCATTGGAGTCTTGCTGGATAAACTAGGCGTCCGGCGGGTCGGACGTATCAGCACGTTCGTGTGGAGCATCGCCTCATTCGGCGCGGCAGTTACCCCGAATCTGGGCGGGTTGTTTGCCGCCAGATTGGCTCTGGGAGTTGGAGAAGCACCGACCTTTCCCGCGAACGCAAAGGCCATCGGCTACTGGTTTCCCGCGCGGGAACGCAGCTTTGCCACGTCGATCTTCGACGCGGCAGCTAAATTCGCCTCGGCTATCGGCGTCCCGATCATCGGCATTGTCTTGATCAAAGTGGGCTGGCGCTGGAGTTTCGCCGCAACCGGCGTTGTCAGCTTTCTCTATTTTGTGCTCTTCTCGCGCATCTATCGCGATCCGGACGACGACCCTCAATTGAGTGACGTGGAGCGAGAGTATATTGCGGAAAAAGTTATCAATCCGGAGGCAGGTGTAACCGAGCTCGCGGAGCCGTCCTCGCTCTGGTCCCTGCTGAAGCAACGTAAGGTCATCGCCATGGTCCTCGGCTTCGGCTCCTATAACTATGTCTTTTACCTCTTGCTGTACTGGCTGCCAAGCTATCTTTCATTTGCATTGCACATCGACATGCTGCATTCTTTTCTCTACACCAGCATGCCATGGCTGTTTGCAACCTTCACCGACCTTGCAGTGGGCGGCTGGCTTGTGGATTGGCTGATCCGGCGAGGGTGGGACGCAAGCCGCGTGCGTAAAACCGTGCTTGTGGGCGGTACGACATGCGGCCTCGGCATCTTCTGCGCAGCCAATACCCACAGCGCACAGCACGCTCTGATTTGGATCGGTCTGTCGATTGGCGGCCTTGCCGCCGCGGCCCCGGTGGGGTGGTCGATTCCATCGCTGATTGCAAGCAGGAACGACGTCGGAAAAGTGGGTGGCATCATCAATTTTTCCAACCAGATTTCGGGAATCGCGGCAGCCAGCATCACGGGCTATCTGGTGGACGCGCGGCATTCCTACGTGTGGGCTTTTGGGCTGCCAGCAATCTATCTTACAATCGGAATCGCCGCATACGTTTTTCTGCTAGGAAAGATTGAACCTCCCGCCGGAAGTCTCCAAGTCTCCGATGGTGTATCCTGATGCGTTGCGAGATGCCGTCAACAGAAAGCAAACAGAGACGCAAGAACTAAGCCATTCAGTATTGATAGAGCGCGGATCGTTCAGAGTAACATGGAGATGGAATGAAGGCGTTAATGTTATCGGCGTATAAGAAACTCGACCTGGTGGATATGCCAGCGCCGCAGCCTGGCGCCGATGAGTTGCTGATTCGCATCCGGGCCTGCGGAATCTGCGGAAGCGACGTGCATGGCTACGATGGCAGCACGGGCAGGCGCTTGCCTCCCATCGTTATGGGACATGAGGCTGCCGGCGTTGTTGAGGCGGTGGGCAAAGACGTTCATAACTTCCATGCGGGCAACCGCGTAACATTCGACTCGACCGTCTATTGCGGGAAGTGCTTCTATTGCCTGCGAAGCCAGATCAACCTTTGCGAGAACCGCGAAGTGATCGGAGTTTCAACACCAGTTTTCCGGCGCATGGGTGCGTTTGCTGAGTATGTTACGGTCCCGGCTCGGATTGCCTATGCCTTGCCGGAGAAACTGTCTTACTCTCATGCGGCGCTTATTGAGGCTGTCTCCGTTGCCGTTCATGGTGTTTCGCTCACCCCGATTGCGCTGGAAGATACAATCGTGGTGGTGGGCGCGGGCATGATTGGCTTGCTTGCTTTGCAGGCGGCCCGGCTGGCCGGAGCGGGAAGAGTTTTCGTTGTGGATGTGGATGACACTCGCCTGGAGCTTGCACGGAACCTTGGCGCTACCCAGACTTTCAATTCCAGCAGCGCCGATGTGGCTGCGCAGATTATCGAGCAAACCAGTGGGCGCGGCGCGGACGCCGCACTGGAATGCGTGGGCAGCAACCTCCCTGTGAAGCTAGCGCTGGATAGCGTGCGGAAAGGCGGCTCTGTAACTCTGATTGGCAATGTTGCGCCGACCATCGAGCTTGGCCTGCAATCGACAGTTACAAGGCAAATTCGACTGCAAGGCTCCTGCGCATCGTCCGGCGAGTATCCCGCATGTATCTCGTTGATTTCGCGGGGCGCGATTCGCGTCGATCCGCTTCTTTCCGCCGTGGCCCCGCTTGAGGATGGAGCTCTGTGGTTTCATCGCCTCTACGAACGCGAACCCGGCCTTCTGAAAGTTGTTTTAGAGCCTTGAGGAGATAACTCCCATGACGGAATCCAAGACCGACTCTTTATTCGACTTATCCGGCAAGGTGGCGCTTGTAACGGGAACCAGCCGGGGCCTGGGACAATACTTTGCCCGCGCGCTGGCCCGCGCCGGCGCTGACATCGCGATCACCAGCCGCGACGCGAAAACACTGTCGGGGTTCGCCTGCGAGCTTCAAGCCATGGGGCGAAAGACCTTCTCCGCAGAGCTCGATGTGCGCGATTACTCCAGCATTCAGCAAGGTATTGCCGCGATTGAGGCCCACTTCGGCAAGATCGATATTCTCGTCAACAATGCCGGCTGCAATATCCGCAAGCCGGCGCTGGACGTTACATGGGACGATTGGAACACGATTCTGGACACAAATTTGCGCGGTTCCTTTTTTGTTGCGCAAGCGGTTGCGCACGGCATGATCGGCAGGAGTTATGGACGCATTATCAACATAGGGTCAGTTACAAGCGTGGCGGGATACGCGGGCCTTGGACCTTATGGGGCGAGCCGCGGCGGGATAAGGCAACTTACCATGAGTCTTGCCGATGACTGGGGCAGCAGCGGAATTACCGTGAATTGCCTTGCACCGGGCTGGTTCAAGACGCAGCAAAACAAGGCTCTCTATGAAAATGCAGCATGGGTCGAGTATATCTGCGACCGCATTCCCGTGAAGCGGCCCGGCCTGCCAAGCGATCTAGATGGGGCTATTGTCTTTCTTGCCTCTGAATCGAGCCGCTATATTACCGGCCAAACGCTGTTAGTGGATGGAGGCATCTCCACTGGAGCGACCAGGATATCCGCATAAGTACACGGCTTGCGGCGGCGCTCTTTTTTGGCCGCCGGCATACCGTTCAAGCGGCATTGCGCACTATAGAAAAAGCCCGGCAATCTGCCGGGCTTTTTCTGCGCCGAATATCCTTGCGCGCTTAGAGCTTCTCGTAGAAATCGCACACGGAGCACGAAATGTAGACTCCGCCGGGGATGCCGCGCTCGCGGTCCTTTACGCGCTTGACGATGCGCGTCGGCTTGCTGCACTTCGGACAGTCGGTCGACTTCGTCGTGTCCATCATCTTTTTGCGGTCGCCTGTTTTTGCAATCTTGGCCATCGGTGGGGTGTTTCTCCTTTTGGGGTTGTCTCTGCACACATCCGCCATGGCGGACGGCTTCAACAGCGCGGTCATGGACTCGCCTCTGGCGGCAAGGGATTGCCAGGTGATCTGGGCAATGGATTTGCCTGGAGGGAGCCGGACTCGCTGCCTTCAGTTTACATCACGGCCCGCCGCCATCCCTCAATTCTGCTGATCGGTTCCCGCTTGGGGGGGCGCCTGCGGTTTGGCCGGACTCGGCTGCGAGGCATCGGGAACGGACGGCTGCTGCGGCGCATCCGCGGCAACGTCAGGCTGCTGAGCAGGCTTGGGCTTCGGCATCTGCACCGGCCTCATCACCCCTGTGGTCTGGGTGTCCGTCGGCAGCGTTTCGCCCGGCTTGCGCAGGCTCGGGGGTGCGTCCGGGGTTTCCGTGTCGGGGTTGCGTTGCACATCTCCCGCTTTGGCAAGATGCGGGCCCGAGCCGGCGCCCGGCTCAAGCGGCGTGCCATCGGTGCGCAGCAGGCCCACCACCTCGTCTTTAGTAAAGATCACCGGCGTCTCGCCGATGCTGGCAACTTCCACGCGAATCACGCGATTGCCGTTGATGCGGACAAACTCGACATCCTGAGGAGGCTTGCCGTAAATCCATTCCTCGAAGGGCATCTGCCCTTCCATTTCCCGCGTCTTGCCCTCCGGCTGCCCTTTGGCAAAGAGCACCATATCCGTGGTCATGCCCACCAGCACATGATGGTTCAGAATGGCGTCTTTGAGCTTGGTTGGGAGCGTATCTGTGTAGGCCTGGATAGGTGTCTTCAGGTCGAATGAAATCAACGGCGCCAGCAGCGCCTTGACTTCAGCGCCAGTCAGTTCGGGAACGTGGTCCGCAAAGGTGAGGGAGAGCCTTGCTCCGACAGGCTCCTGACCGTCGTCCTGCACCACCGGGTTCATCTCAGGCCCCGTGCCAATCTGGATGTGGCGCAGAAAGCGGTGCTTCGGGTCAGGCCCGCCGTTCAGGTCAAAGACGATCCGGGTACGCTCGATCTTGACGTCGGTCAGCACCACGCGGTCACCGGGCTTGGCTGAAAGCCCTTCGCTGGTAGCCATCGCCAGATAGCCTTCCCCAGCAGGCTCCAGTTTGCCGTTCGCCTCCAGCATCAGGCCCTTGTGTCCACGCGGAAATGGGCGCATGGCAAATCCCTGTTCGGCCTGGAGCAGCCGAATCAGTTCCAGGCGCGTCTTTGCGTCCAGTTCGGAATGGGTCAGCGGAACCTTGGTCGGTTCAATCTGCTGGTAGCGCCGGTCCACGGTGTTGATGGTGTGGCCCGTGGAAGCGTTTGTGACTTCGCCGGTTTTCGAATTGATAGTGATCTGTGCCTGGGCGGCGCTGGCAACAAGCAGCGCCGCAACAGCGCAACAACCGGTAGCCCTCTTGAACTGGCGCTTGCAGTTGGCGCGTGCTACCGCAAGCGGGGCTGCGCCCTGCTTTGGCCTTCTGGGTTGAAAACGCCGGATCATGGGAGCCTCCCATGCATGCAAACTGCATTCAGGCAAAAGATAGCCCGGTTGCGGTAGAAAAAGCAAATCCGCGCGGAACGCTGGCAGTTACTTGGAGTCAGTGGGCAAGTCTGAAGCTGCTTCTGCCGCCTGCCGCGCAACTGGCAGTGGCGTGGTAGCCGGCAGAATCTGCACCAGCCCCGGAGCAGCGGGCTCGGCCGTACGCGTGGCAGCCTCATGCTGTTTACGGGCGGCGGCGTCCAGGTCAACCGGAATCCCTCCCGGCACAATCACCGGCGCGTTGTAGCGATAGTCCAAATCCCGCGTGACGTGGAAGACCACCGGGAGCGCCGCCAGAAGGACCGCGAACGCGACCCAACTGGCGTCGAGCCCGTAGCCTCCTCCGGTAAGCCAGAACGGCCCCATGGGGTCTCCCTGCACCACGGACGAATGGCTGTTGACTCCGCTCACGGTGAGCCCGAAGAGCAGCGCCCGGCTGGCCTTCCAGCCAAAGTTGAGCCCCCAGCTCAGCCACAGTGCCCGCGTACGCAGGTAAGCCGTGGAGAGCAACAGGCTCAGCATCACGGAGACGGCAATGCTGGCGTGATTCGACCCCAGCACATGAGACTGCACAATGGCATAAAACGCCGCAAAACCCAGCGACGCGCCTACCGGCCCCACCGCGAGCTCAAAGCGTTGAAATCCATAGCCGCGATAGGCGACTTCTTCAGCCAATGCTGCGAGCGCAAAGAACGCGGCATCGGCCGCGAGCCAGCCCCAGGCGGAAATCTGCGTTGAAAGAACGATCGCGATGCCGCCGGCTACCAGCAAAGGCAGCACACAGGCAATGGCCAGCGCCCAGCCCACAGCCAGCCCCACACCCGCCTCGGTTGGCCAGCCTTGCCGCCGCGGCAATCCCTGCTCGCTTATCGGGTGCAACTGGCGATCCAGCCAGTATCCAATCCCGGCGTATCCAAGCAGCAGCAGGAAAACCAGCATGGCCTGTTCCACCAGCGGACGCCACGGTTCCGTCGCCAGGCCGAGCGCGCCGCGGCGGGCGAGCGAACGCGCCACAAAGAAGTAGAGAACCGCGGCAATGAATTGTGCGTAGGCTCGCACTCGCCCGCCGTTCGCGTGGGGTGTATTCATGCGCATTCCCTGGCCGCGAGTCCGCCAACGCCTGGCGCGCTCACCATATTGCGCAATCTCAACCAGCCGTTCAACAAGTCGATGCCATTTCCGAGCCGATACGCCACCAGAGCTAACCTTCCGTATAAAATTGCGCGATGTTGCGGAATTTTTGCTGACGAGTAGCAACCAAAGCATCCAACGGCGTCGCCTTCAGTTCAGCCAGGTGCTTCTGCAAGGCGCTGCCCAGCAGCCCGGCGCCCGCCTCGCGATCAGTGTGAGCGCCTCCCGCCGGTTCCGCCACAATCTCGTCCACGCAACCCATCGCTGCAACCTCTGGCGCGGAGATGCGCATGGCCTCGGCCGCCAACTGCTTGTGGGCCGCATCGCGCCACATGATGGCCGCGCAGCTCTCCGGCGTAATCACAAAATAAAGCGCATTTTCCAGGATCAGCACACGATCTGAAACGGCCAGCGCCAGCGCTCCGCCCGATCCGCCCTCACCGGTGATGACTGAAATGGTGGGCACACGCAGCCGCGACATCTCCAGCAGGTTGCGCGCAATGGCCTCAGCCTGCCCCCGCTCCTCTGCGCCCAGGCCGGGATAAGCGCCCGGCAGGTCGATAAAGC
>Ga0302319_10025809_pt1 | contig 10381 bp, 5 predicted proteins | sample Bog_T0_2_FD_203319 | JGI IMG/M metagenome (GOLD analysis project Ga0302319, IMG submission 203319) | Peat permafrost microbial communities from Stordalen Mire near Abisko, Sweden - Bog_T0_2 | ecosystem: Environmental > Terrestrial > Soil > Wetlands > Peat | place: Sweden: Abisko, Stordalen Mire...
GTGCAATGCACGCTGGCCTTGAGGAACATCGCCATGCTCTGCGACAGTGCGCGGTAGCCGATGAGCTTTTCCATCGTCAGCGGGCTCTTGCTGAATTTGCGGATGGTGATGGTCGGGCCGTTGAGGGCCAGCGGCGGGATGATGACGTTGACGCGCGAGCCGTCGGGCAAACGGGCGTCGCAAAGCGGGCTCGATTCGTCGACGCGGCGGCCGAGCGGCGAGAGGATCTTGTCGATGACGCGGCGGCAGCTTTCCACGTCGAGGAACTTGATGGGCGAGAGGTTGAGGCGGCCTTTTTGCTCGGTGTAAATCGTCTGGTGGCCGTTCACCATGATTTCAGTGATGGTGTCGTCCTTGAGCAACTGCTCGAGCGGACCGAAGCCGACCATTTCGTCGATGATGTCGCCGAGCAACTTGACGCGGAGCTGGCGGCCGATCGGCACCTTGTCCGTGGTGAGGCGTTCGTCGACGAGTTCCTCGATGCGCTTCTTGAGCGCGCCCTCGTTGCCGCGTTCGAGCAGCTTGGGATCGAGCGCCTGCACCAGGTAGGGCAGCAGCGTCTTCTTGAACTGCATCACGAATTCCTGCGCGGCGTCGGGCTGGGCCGATTGCGGGCGCTGGCTGCTGATCGGCGAGGTCGTCACCGGGTGCAGCGCGGAAGTCGAGGTCGCCACGGTCGGCAACGCCTGCGTGGCGGGCGGCGCGGCACCGGGACGCGGCGGAACTCCCCCCACCCCGGGCGGACGCGGGGGCACGCCGCCGGGACGCGGAATCGCACCGGGCACGGGCGCCTGCGGGCGGTTGAAATTGGGAGGAGGAATGGCCATGGGAAAAAGGGCTTAGTAAGATAGCATAGGTGGCTACAGCTTCATTGTCATCTTGGAGGCGAGCTTGCTCGGCGGGGCGCCCTTCTTGACGCCCTTGTCATCGGCCGGCTTTTCCTGCCAGCGATAGAACGAGAGCTCGGCCAGCTTGTTTAAAACGACGGAGATCGGATGATGCGGCTCCGCGACCACGATGGGCGCGCCGCTGTTGATGGAAAACGTTATCGGGCCCGCGTTACACGGCAGGTAGGCCGCGACCGGGTGCTCGAGCAGCGATTCAATTTCGCTCTCGGAGATTTCCGCGCCGATTTCGGCCTCGTTCACCAGGACCTTGAGCTTCTGGTTGGTGACCTGGCGGTCGTTCTTGAGGAACTTGATCAGGCTCTTGGCCGAGAGCAGGCGCGCGACGTCACGGCTCGTGACGAGGAAGATGATGTCGCTGGAGTCGATGGCCGCGATGGTCGGGCCGGCCATGGCAATGCCGGTATCGACGACGATGTATTGGCTCAGCGTGCGCGTCGCGGTCATGATGGCCGCGGCGACGTTGTAATCGAAGCCTGACGAGTCGAAATCCTGGTTGGGTGACGCGAGGTATCGGAAGCGCAGCCGGGGATGCGGCGCGAGCGTGTTGTTGAGATACTCCGCATCGAGCGCGCCGCCCTGGTGCACGGCGTCCATGATGTTGTTGCGCGGCACATCGTCGAGCATGACGGCGAAGTCGCCCGGGTTGAGGCTGAAATCGAGGAGCGTGACGCTGTCGCTGAGCTTGGCGATGGCGGCCGCGATGTTCGTTGCCACAACCGACTTGCCGATGCCGCCGCGGGCAGATACGACGCTGATGACAAAGGCTTCGCCGTCGATGCTGGTGGGCGTGCGGGTGGCCTCGAAGCGTTCCTGGGCGCGAGGCCCGGCCGTGGCGAGGACCTTGGCGATCTCCGGCGGCGGGATGGGGCCGACGAGGACGTCGCGCAGCTCGAGCTGCAGCAGGTTCTGCCAGACTTGTCCGCCTTCGGTGCCTTCCAAGGCAGGAATGATGTAAATGTCCGGCGCCTTTTGGCGGACCTGGTTGATGAAGTCGAACCCGGTCATGTCGCCGAGATTCAGGCGCACGATCAGGATGCGGGGATGCCCGGTGAGCATCGTGGCCGCGGCGAACAAGCCCTCGCGGCCGGTCTGCGTCTCGCTGATGAGGTTGAGCTCGGGATTACCCTTTACCGCAGTGCGAATGGCTGCACAGCGCTCGACATCATCGTGAACCAGAAGGACATCAATCATTTCACGGCAAGGTCGATGACGGGGCCAACGGGGCGCCGCTCGGCTGCTTGGATGAATTATCCGAGCCCGAGGGCGGGTTGTCAACCGGCGCGGCTGGCGTCGCCGCGGTCTGGTCCGCCGGGGGTTGAAGCGTCTGCAATCCGCCGGTAGCGCGAGGCGTCAGGCCGGAGGGCTGCGGTTGGGAAACGTTGTCGCCGGCGTCCTTCATGTCCTTGGGGGACTCGGGACGCAGGTCGATTTCCTGCGCGTCATAGCGCACGGGCTTGATGACCGGGATGTCGCCGTTCTCGCGCGCCATGTTCTGCAGTTCGGGCAGGACCGGCCTCGGGTAGCGGGTGGAGTCGGCATCGCGCATGCGGATGATGTGCGGCGTCACCAGGACGACGACTTCCTCGTTCTGCAGCGCGTCGACCGGATTCTTGAAGAAGGTGCTCAGGAAGGGAATTTTCGAGAGGAACGGCACGTCGGTCATGCTGCGGCTTTGCTCCTTGTCGATCAGGCCATCGATCATGACGGACTGGCCATCGCGCAGGTTAACGCGGGTGCGGGTCGTGCGCACAAAGAAGTCCGGCAGGTCGATGGTGGAGCTCGTGGTGCCGTCGGTGTTGAAGACGGACGCGGTCGTGCCGGTCAGGCCGCCCGGGCCAGGCAAGGTAAGCTGGGTGGAAATGTTCATGCCGATCAGCCCGTTTTCATCAACATACTTGACCGTGTTATCGATAACAGGTGCAGCGCCGGCTTTCTGGATGGCGCTCGCAACTTTGCCAATCTTATCGGCGGTCGGGTCCGAGTCCTGAAGGAGATTGTATCCCGAGGACGCGCCCGCGCCGACGCCGGACGGAATACCGAAGATTTTCTGGCCCTGCGGCTCGGTCCCACCCGCGGCAACCAGGTTCAACGGCGAGATGTCCATGTTGACACCGAGGAAGACCGAGGAAGCGGTCAGGGTGGTCACCGGCGGAATCGACGCCGTGGTCACCGCGGAGCTGACGTAGGACTGCACTTCGCCTTCCGAATACCAGCCAGGCTGGCCGTTGGTCAGGAAGATGTCCGCCTCACGCAGGATCTTGGTGATGCCGACCGACTCGAACAAGTGCAACGTGGCCGCGGCATTGACCGAGGCGCCAACGCCCTGCCCGGTCAGCGTCTGCGAACCCGTCGCGCTGCCAACAAACGGGCTGGTGATGAAGTTCTTGAACGCATTGAGCGGATTCGGGATCAGGTTGAAGACGTTGCCGCCGAAGCCGAGGGTGATTTCCGGGCCGCTCGCGCCCCAGTTGAAACCGGTATCGCGGCTGTTGGTATCGTCGATCTGCATGAAGCGGATCTGGGTGCGGATCTGGATCGGGTCGCGCACGGTGATGAAGTTCACCACGAACGGGCAGAAGGTACGGGACACGCGCAGGGCCTTGGCCTCGTCGAGGTCATCCTGCAGATCGCCGTAGAGGAAAATCTTTTCCGGGATGGAGGTGTCCTCCGTCGTCGAGGTCGTCTCGGTGACGTTGTTCTGCGGATGCGGCGAAGTAATGCCGCCATTGGGACTCTGCTCCCCGTTGGGATTGGCCGGCGGGGTGAACCCGGAACCGCGGACCGTGCCGCCCTGCGGCGTGGTCGTCACTGTAGGCTCGATGTAATCGCCAACCGACTTGGTCTGAACGCTCGTGGTGACCGTCGTCGGCATCGGGAACTTGACCTTCACGACCAGGCCTTTGACGTTCGCGATGCGCTGGATGTTATTAATGATGATCGCTTCCTGCTCGGAGTACTCGCTCTGCTCCATCTCCTGCCCGAGCACGGCTTTCACCAGCACGTACTCGGCGTATTGCCGGACGATGCGCACGGCGTCGTCGAGTTCTTCCTGCGTCGGCACCGAGCCGCCAATAATTGCCTGGTCCTTGTCGAAAGTGATGGTCAAGCCGCGATAGCCCTTCGCGGAAAACGCGTTTTGGATTTGCAGCACGTCGGCGCCGCGGTTCTCGAAGACCGAGATGAAGTAGCGGTAGATCTGGCCCTTGGAAGTAACGGTAAGCGTCGTCTTGCCATCCTGGATGCCTTCGATCAAGAGCACGTTGTCAGCAATGTCCGGCTGGCTGGAGCGCACGATGCCCGGCTGCGAGAGCGACGAGTCGTCGATCGGGCCCGGGAAAGTCAGTCGCTTGGACTCGAAGATATTAATATAGAGACGCTCGGGCATCGGGCTGACCGCGACGTCGTAGACCAGCGTGCGATCACCACTCTTGACCGTGAGCATCGCCTCGCCGCCGGCCATGCCGGTGATGGCCAGCTCGTTGGGCGAGACATCGGACTTTTCCACCTTGATGACGCCGTCGGGCGAAGTCGTGAAGCTGTCGATCGGGCCATCAATCGGCAACTGGCTGATCTGGCCGAAATAAACGTCGAGCCGATCGGCGATCGGCATCGGCTGCGTGGGCGCCGACGGAGCCGGCGTGGGCGTCTGGGCGCGGCCCAGTCCAACGCCGAGTGCCAATAGGCACAGCAGGACGACTAAATTACGGGCTGGGTGGTGTGGGGGGAGTAGTTTCATTCGTGGATCCCTGGGAAGCTTTCTCTTTCTTCTCCGCATCTTCAATGGCCTTTTGAAGCGCGGCAACGCGGTCGTAAGACTTGTCGGTCTGTTTCTGGACCTTGCGGTAATCGTCAACCGACTCGATTCCCCACGGCCGCAGCTTGAGTTCCTGACGGTCGTTGCGGCCGCGCAGGATCATGCTGAACTTGGCATTCTCGACGTGCTCCATGAACGTGAGCATCTGCGCCTCTTCCGGCGTCACCAGGAAGGTGATCGAGCGCGGCTCCGTCGGCTGCACGCCCACCGTCATGTCGCTGCGGGTCTGCGTCTGCGGGATGTAAAGCACCTGCACGTTTTGCAGGACGGTCTGCGTGTTTTCCAGAAGCTTGCCGTCCGGCGTGAAATGCGTGAAGAGCAGGTCAACCCAATCGCCGTCGACCGCGAAGCCGCCGGTATTATTCACGTCGCCCGCATTGAAAATCGGCAGCGCCACCGCGCGCAAGCCCGCCGGAATGCGCTCGGCCAGGAACGGCAGCGTCTTGCCCACATTGTGCGGCGAGAGCGGGTCGCCCTTCTCGATCGGGCGGATGGCGTAAAATCCGACGAGGTCCGTGCCGTCGCTGTAGGCATCGGGAAGCACGTCGTTCGGCGTCAGCTTCTTCTCAAAAAGCGCGGGGCTGATCTTCTGGCCGGCCTGGATGGGCTCCACGGCGTAGTAGACCTGACGCATGTTCGGGTCAGTCGTGACAACCGTCTGCGCCTGGGCCTTGGTCTTGAGTTCGTCGATCTGTTGCTGCAGGGCGTCGCTATTGGCTTTCAGCAACGCTGCGTTATTTGCATCGATTCCCGCTTTCCACCTCATTAGGAGGAAAATTCCGAGAATGCCGACAAGGACTGCGCCAATGATGGCGTAAGGCGGAGACTTCTTTTTCACAGTGTTATTTCTGAGCCTTAACAGTTATTTTACGCATTCTTGTATAAAAAGTATAAGGGAGTCAATGCCTTTTTATTATCTTTAAGGGAAGGAATTTCCTCATCTATCGGCATTTATGGGAAAAGGCTTATGAAGAAGCGAGAGTTTTTTTCCCTTATACAAGAATCTTGTAGCGGCAACCTCTGCTCCCCTGTTTCAGCACCCATCATTCCAGCCCCGGAAAATTGCGCCGACATTTACGCATCTCCTCTGTAATTAATCGCCTAAACCTAGGATTCCACAGCTCTTGTCCATTAGCTGACTTTGGCAATGCCAAAATCCCGACGATACTGTCAGTGATTCTGACGCTAGAGTGCTTAACTTGCCGACAGGCGTCGAGGCAAAAAGCTCACCTCGGAAGACGAGGATGAGACGGATGGGACAGATGTGACCGATGGGACGGACTACCAGAGTCTCATCGGTCACATGCTTACGGGAGAAATTTCCCGCTACTCGTTGATCGCGGCCATGGTCTCCGCCATGCCCTTCTCTTCCCGTTCCCGGGCAGCCGTTACGTCGTAAGCGAAGTTATCGGGATGCTCAGGGCTAAGAGGGGACATGGCGCGCAGCTCCTCAATCATCGGCGGAATCACTTCCAGCGCGTAATTGATGTCCGCGTCGGTGTTGAAATGGCTGAACGAGAAACGCACGCAGCTCCGCGCCCGCGCGGGCGTCAGGCCCATCGCGCTCAGCACGTGCGACGGATCGAGCGAGCCGGTGGTGCAGGCCGAGCCGGAGGAAACGCAAATGCCCATGTTATCGAGCCGCACCAGGATCGACTCCGCTTCCACGAAGTCGAACGCGATGTTGCTCGTGTTCGGCAGGCGCAGGTCGCGGCGGCCGTTGATGTAGATGTGCGGGAGGCGCGCCAGCAGCGCATCCTCGAAGCGGTCGCGCATCGCGCGCACGCGCTTCTGCTCGTCGTCGAGCCGCTCCACCGCCAGCTCCGCCGCGCGGCCGAGGCCGACGATCGACGCCACGTTCTCCGTGCCGCCGCGCTTGCCGCGCTCCTGGCCGCCGCCGATGACGTACGGCACAACCTTCGTGCGGCGTTTCACGTAAAGCACGCCCACGCCCTTCGGCGCATGCAGCTTGTGGCCGCTCATGGAGAGAAAATCGATGTCGCTCTTGGCCACGCCACGCAGGTCGATCTTGCCCGGCGTCTGCACCGCGTCGGTGTGGAAGAACGGCCCCTTGCCCTTCTGGCCGGTCGCCTTCTCGAATTCCTCGCGCTTGCGCTTCACCATGGTGGCGATTTCCTCGACCGGGAACAGCACGCCGGTTTCGTTGTTCGCCCACATGATCGAGACGATCGCGGTGTCGTCGCGGATCGCCTTCTCGACGTCCTCGACCTTGAGCGTGCCATCCGCCGCAACGGGCAGTCGCGTGACGCCAAAGCCCATGCGCTCGAGCGCCTCGGTCTGGTTCATGATGGCCGAGTGCTCGACCTGCGTGGTGACGATGTGGCGTTTGCCCGTCGTCTGCAGCGTGGACCAGATCGCGGCGTTGTCGCTCTCCGTGCCGCAGCTCGTGAAAATGATTTCCTTGGCCGTCGCTCCGACCAAGGCCGCGACTTTCTCGCGCGCCTCGATCAAATAGCCTTCCACCCTCTTGCCGAAGGAATAGGCGCTCGACGGGTTGCCGTAGAATTCGGTGAGGAACGGCACCATGGCCTCAAAAACCTCCGGCGCGATGCGCGTGGTGGCATTATTATCGAGGTAGACAACTTCAGGACGTGAGGCGTGCATGGTATTTTTCGTGAGCACTTCAGTTTACCAAAGCCACCCGCAGGCGCAAGCGGGATTGCAGCAAGGACTGGACGGGGTCAAAACAGCGGCTTGCGCAATTGGGCCAGGCCAATCGCCATTAATAAGACGAGATACGTCAGCAGCAAAGAAAGCGTCAGCATCTCATCCGAGTAAGATGCCGCGAAGACGCATCCGCCCGCCACCGCGCCGCTGATGATCTGCATGCCGAGCAGCGGGATCATCATGATCGGGTCGGCCAGCAGCTTTGGCTTCACGCCCGGCTTCACCGCCGCGGCAAACGTCTCGCCGCAGAGGCTCGCCGCCAACCCGAGCGGAATGCCGCCGAGGAGCACCGCGATGGCGTAGGTCCCCTCGCCCGCCACCAGCAGGCCCAAGCCCACGGCCAGCGTCACGCCCAGTGGATAGAGGCAGCCGCTGAGCATTTTGCCGTAGCGGAACAGCCGCAGTTGGCGCGGTGCCATTGCCAGCAGGTCCTCGCATTCCTCGACCGTCCCGGCGGCGATGGTGAACATGCCCGAGAGCACGCCCGCGGCGAAGATCACGAAGAAGGCCACCGCGCGGCCCACGTCGTCGCGCCCGAGCACGCAGGCGATACCGATCGGCATCAGCGCCTGCGCGAGGCACTGCACGGTCATCATCGGCGTGCGCACGATCAGCCGCAGGTTCTTGCGCACCTCGAGGAAAAGTACGCCGGACTGGAATGGCGCGTCCGCCGTGCCCGGTGTCGCGGTGGATTCGTTCTCCGCGATGTTCTGCGAGCCCTCGATGAACGCGCGCTCGGTCAGGCGCAGCGTGATCAAGGCCAGCGCCACGGCCATGCCGAAGATTCCCACGAGGTAAACCGGATCGCCCGCGGCGGCATAGGCCAGGACCGACATCGGCGTGTGGGCCAACTGGAGGAATTTCGACTGCATCTCCGGCGGCATGTGGTCCTCGTCGGTACTCATTTCCGAGACCGAGACGCTCAGCGTTCCCGCCAGCAGCGTGACGCCGAAGATGAGGAGGAACGGCACGGCCTGCGCGAGGAACCGCGCGCGTTTCATCCCGAGCCAGCGGATGAGCCCGAATGAGAACAGGCCGTCGATGCAGGTGACGATCACCGCCAGCGCGAACCAGACGAGATAGCCCCAGAGAAAATTGAGGTTCGTCCAGTGCGGCGCCGCGAAGGTCACGATCCGGACGTTGATGTAGGGAATGATGATGAAGCCGTCGACGAGGCACGATTGCAGCGCGTTGCCGAAAAGCCGCCCGGCGAGGATGGCGCGCGGCGAGACCGGCGAACTGAGCAGCAAGCTGCTGTCGTCCTGCTCATGGAGCACGACCAGCGCGCGCACCAGGCCGCCGCTGAGCATGACGAATAGCAGGAATGACCAGATCGCGGTGCTGAGGCCGGCCATGAGCGCAGGCTTGTCCGTCGAGGGCGAAAGCCACGTGTAGCTCACCAGCGCGAACGCGCCGAAATGCAGCCCGGCCATGAAGAGAAAGCCGAACAGCGCGCCGCCGGCCCGCAGGACCTTGTCGCGCGTGGTGTTGCCGGAAAGATGCTTCCGCAGGCCCTGCTTGCAGTCGTTCCAGATCAGCCGCCCGCACACGCGCAACGCATGCAACCACGGCGCCGACGGCAACGGGGCAAGAGACGACTCGACCATACGACTTTCATCCAAAGTAGCCGAGCCCCGCGCCAATGGGCAGCACGAAATGATTTCCCGGCATTTCACGCAACGGGAAAGCTCAGAATACAGCCCGCCATGCCGATAATATGGATAGGCTCTAGCAGGTCCGGGCACCTTGATCCTGCCCGGAAGCGGGCTTAGATTTATTCAATCGTATTGCCAAGGGACCGCGGGGCGTCGTTCATGGCCACTTTTATTTCCCCTCCCGATCCACGGAAGCTTGCCCTTCTGCTGCGCACGTCGCGCGTGATCTCCGCCGTCGTTATCGCCGTCGGATTGGTAGTGCTTTATGGCTGGATCGCGCACATCCCCGCGCTGCTCAGCGTCCTGCCCGGCCTCGTTTCGATGAAGGCCAACACCGCGATCTGCATCGTGTGCTGCGGCGCTTCACTTCTCATCTCCAGCTGGAAATGGAAGTCCGGCGATTGCCCGTCCGCGTGGCGCAAGGCCGCCTTCGGCTTTGCCTATATCGTTTTTCTCATCGGCGTGCTCTCGGATTGCGAATCGATCTTCACCGTCGATTTTCACATCGACCAACTTTTCTTCCTGGACCCGACCACCAGCGGCCCCACCCATCCGTCCGGCCGCATGTCACCGATCACCTCGGCCAATTTCATCTTCCTCGGCAGCGCACTGATGCTCCTCGCCATGCGCGCCGTGCCGCAGTTCGTGCAATTGCTCGCGTGCGGCTCGGGCTTTCTCTCGCTCGTCGTGCTCACCGGCACGTCGTACGGCCTCGCCGCGCTGGTGGGCAACCTGCACTACACCGCAGTGGCCCTTCACACCAACTTCTGCTTCATGCTGCTCTTCACCGGCATCCTCTGCGCAACCGGCGAACACGGCATGATGCGGCTGCTCACCGATTCCGGCACAGCCGGCAAGGTCCTGCGCCGCCTGCTGCCCACCGCGGTATTGGTGCCGCTCGTGGTCAGCTCGATCACGGCCACGCTCGAGCGCCTCGGCTTTCTCTCATTCGAGATCGGCGTTTCCATATTCAGCATCTCCACCATCGTGGCCTTCACCAGCCTGGTCTGGCGCAGCGGCGCCTTCCTCCATCGCAGCGAAAACATCACGCGCCAGACCGAAAGCCGCCTGCGCGAAAGTCTCAGCCGCTACACCTTCCTCGCCGACGCCATGCCCGAAATCGTCTGGACGACCAAGCCTGACGGCAGCGTCGAATACTTCAACCAGCGCTGGATCGAGTACACCGGCCTTTCCCTTGACGAATCACGCAACTGGGGTTGGAAGATCGTCCTGCATCCCGACGATTTGCAGCGCAGCCTCGGACGCTGGAACGAGTCGCTCAAGACCGGGGCTCCCTACGAAATCGAGTACCGGCT
>Ga0302319_10025810_pt1 | contig 10381 bp, 5 predicted proteins | sample Bog_T0_2_FD_203319 | JGI IMG/M metagenome (GOLD analysis project Ga0302319, IMG submission 203319) | Peat permafrost microbial communities from Stordalen Mire near Abisko, Sweden - Bog_T0_2 | ecosystem: Environmental > Terrestrial > Soil > Wetlands > Peat | place: Sweden: Abisko, Stordalen Mire...
TTCCAGCCCAGACTTGCAAGCTCTTTGAGTTCCATCACAACCTCGTGTGACTAGTCTACTGCCCGGGCAGGTTTCTCCCGTGCTTTTTGTGGTGCACAGCGGGATACCCCATCAGGCCTTGCCCCAGCCGCCTCCGCCAGGGGTCTCCAGGCGGACTGAATCGCCCTTTTCGAGCGAACGGCTGCACTTTCCAGGAATTGAGGTCGGGCCAGCATCACCGGCTTTCGCAATCCACGCCGCTCCCGCAGCGCCCGGCTCTCCGCCTTCCAAGCCGTAGGGCCCGGTCCGCCGCCGGTCTGCCAGCAGGGTCAGGCTGGCGTCTGTCAGCAACTCAATTTCCCGCACCAGGCCGTCCCCACCGCGAAACCGGCCCGCCCCGCCAGAGCCGGCGCGATAGCTGTAACTCCGCACGCGGAACGGATAGGCATACTCCAGCGCCTCAATCGGCGTATTGAGAGAATTCGTCATGTGGGTCTGCACGCCGCTGATGCCGTCCAGCCCCGGCCGCGCGCCCATTCCGCCGGCCGCGGTCTCGTAGTAGGTGAAAGGCTCCCCGGTGCGAGGATCGATGCCACCAATGGTCAGGTTGCTCATCGTCCCCGCGCTGGCCGCGGGAATGCGCTCGGGAATTGCCTGCGCCAGCGCGCGCAGCAGCACATCCACAATGCGCTGCGAGGTCTCCACGTTGCCGCCCGCAACCGCCGCAGGCGGCAGAGCATCCACGATCGAGCCTGCTGGCACGGTGAGCTTGAGCGGCCGCAGAATGCTCTCCGTCGCCGGCGCATCCTCCTGCAACAGGCAGCGAAGAACGTAGAAGCAGGCCGAAAGCGTGATGGCGCGCACGGCATTGACGCTTCCGGCAACTTGCGGCGAGGAGCCGGTAAAGTTCACATGGATCTCCGCCGCCTCAGGATCAAGCTCAAGTTCAACCGCAATCCGAATCGGCGCATCCGAAACTCCGTCGTCGTCCAGCCAGTCCTCCGCCAAGAAGCGGCCCGCCGGCATGAGCCTGAGCTGCGCCCGCACAAGCCGCTCCGAGTAGTCGAGCAACTCGCAAATCAGCGCCTGCAGCCGCAGCTCACCGTACTTCTCCGCGACTTCGAGAATCCGCCGCTCGCCCACGCGGCATGCGCCGATCTGCGATTCGAGATCGCCCTCGCGCTCGCGCGGGGTACGGACGTTGAGCAGAATCAGGTCGAGCATCTCGCGGTCCACCTGGCCTCCTCGGACGATGCGCACCGGCGGAATGCGGATGCCCTCCTGGAATATCTCCTCCGCAGGCCCCATGGAACCGGCAAAGCGGCCGCCCACGTCGGCGTGGTGCGCGCGATTGGAGACGTAGAACGAAGGCCGCGCCGCGCCGGGCAGAAAGACCGGCAGAACCATGGTGATGTCCGGCAGGTGAGTCCCGCCCGCGTAGGGGTCGTTGAGGATGGCGATGTCGCCGGGCGCAAAGTCGATGGCGGCCACCGCGGCCTGCACCGACATGGGCATGGAGCCGAGATGGACCGGCATGTGGTCGCCCATCGCGATAACCCCGGCCTCGCCGTCGAAGATCGCGCAGGAGTAGTCGCGGCGCTCCTTGATGTTGGGCGAAAGGGCGGTGCGGCGAAGGGCCGCGCCCATCTCCTCGGCGATGGAGTGGACCTGGCTCTGAAATACGGCAAGTGCAATCGGATCGATGGTTAGCTGGTTCATGCGCCTCCCTCTTCGACGGTCAGAATCAGGTTGCCGAACCCGTCCACCCGGAGCAGTGCACCGGGCAGCAGCACAGTGGCGGCAGTGTACTCGGTGATCAGGGCGGGACCGCGAAAGGTGTCACCGGGGACGAGCTGGTCGCGGCGATAGAAGCGCGTGGGCAGCGGCTGGCCGTCGAAGAACACACTGCCCTCCGCATAGCAGGCCGCACGACCGTCGCCGGGGATGGATTCACGCTGCGGAGGAGTGTACGGCTCGCCGGGAGCGATCATGCGCAAGCGCAGGTTGACGATCTCGATGGGCCGCGCAGCGTCAGAGAATCCGTAGCGGCGCCGGTGAAGCTGGTGAAATGCATCGATGGCGGCATCCGGGGATGCGCTGTTCCAGGGAACGTTCAGTTCATAGCCCTGACGCCGATAGCGGATATCGAGGGAACATTGCGCCTCACCCGTCAGATCCTCCGCGGCGAACTCTTCGCGGCCCTGCTCTTCCAATTCCGCGAAAAGTCCGGCCACGCGGCCGATCTGGCCGGCAGGCAGCATTACGGTGCGCGAATAGTCGCGGACGGTGTCGGCCAGCAGGATCCCGATAGCCGAGAGAGCGCCGGGGTGTGCGGGAACGAGCACCGTGGGAATGCGCAGTGCGCGGGCCAGCGCGCAGGCGTGGAGCGGGCCGCCGCCGCCAAAAGCCACCAGCGCAAAGTCCCGTGGATCGTGGCCGCGCTCGATGGAGATGACACGAATGGCCTTCTCCATCTCGGTCTCCACCATACGGAGAATGCCTGCGGCGAAGTCCTCGACGCTGGCGAGACTTCCCTTTTGTTGGCTCAAGAGTTGCCTGGTGCGGTTGAGATCGAGATGCACGCCGCCGCCAAGAAAGCTCGCCGGGTCCAGCCGCCCCAGAACGAAGTTCGCGTCCGTCACCGTCGCCCTCGTCCCGCGGCCAAAGCAGATGGGGCCCGGCTCAGCGCCGGCCGACTCCGGCCCGACGCGCAACATCCCACCCGCGTCAAAGCGCGCAATGGAGCCGCCGCCCGCGCCCGCCGTGTGGATGTCCAGCATGGGCACGCCGATGGGCACCCCGGCCACCTGCGATTCGCGGGACAATTGCGCGCCGCCGTTCGAGGCATCGGCCAGAAAAACATCCGTCGAGGTTCCGCCCATGTCGAAGCCGATGATGCGATCGAAGCCGGCCCAGCTTGCCACCCGGCAGGCGCCAACCACTCCGCCCGCCGGCCCTGACAGCACGGTCCGCACCGGCTCCTGCGCGGCGACGCGCGCCGGAATGATGCCGCCTGAGGACTGCATTACGTCCACGCGCCCGCCCGCGTGCTGCTCGGCCACGCGGTGCTCCAGGTGGCGGAGGTAGCGCTCGATGCGCGGGGCCAGATAGGCGTTGACTACGGTGGTGGAGGCGCGCTCATACTCGCGAAACTCAGGCAGGATGCGGTGCGATGTGGAGACGGGCAGCCCCAGCGGCAGCAACGCGGCCTCGACGCGCCGCTCGGTCTCAGGGTTGGCAAAGCTGAAGAGCAGGGAGATGGCAACGGCCTGAGCGCCGCTGGCCCTCACCTGTTCAACCAGCACGGCAAGCTCTTCCCCGGCCGGCGACCGAAGGATCTCGCCCTCAGCCGACACCCGCTCCGGCACGCCAAAACGAAGCGCGCGCGGCACCAGGCACACTGGCGCCGGCGCAAACCAGCCGTAGAGCCGTTCGCGGGTCTGGCGGCCAATCGCGATGGTGTCTTCAAACCCCTCGGTGGTGACGAAGGCCACGCGCGCGCCGGTCCGCTCCAGCATGGTGTTGGTTCCCACGGTAGTTCCGTGGCGCACGTCAAGCGCCTGGCCCGCGCCAATCTGCCGCAGCCCCTCCAGTACCGCCAGCGAGGGGTCCGCGGGCGTGGAAAACAGCTTGAGCACGCGCAGACCGCCATCCGCAAGGTACACACAGTCCGTAAAAGTTCCGCCGGTATCGATCGCTGCGCGCAAAATGGTCTACTCTCGTATCCTTAGAACTTTAATCCACCAGGAGTCCATTTGAACGGAGTATTCAGTTGGCTGGCGGAAGCCACGCAGGACCAGAAGCGGGCGCTCACGGCCGCTTCTCTGGGTTGGATGCTGGACTCGATGGACGTGATGCTCTACGCACTGGTGCTGGGCCAGGTGCAGCGCGAGATGCACCTGACCGCAGCCGCCAGCGGAGCGATGATGTCGGCCACGCTCGTTTCCGCGGCAGTTGGCGGCCTGGGCTTCGGCTGGTTTGCCGACCGGTTTGGCCGCACCAAGGCGCTGACCTGGAGCATCCTCATCTATTCGGTAGCGACCGGAATGTGCGGCCTCACCCACTCGGCCTGGCAGTTGCTGCTGTGCCGCGTATTGCTGGGGCTGGGCATGGGCGGCGAGTGGGCCAGCGGAGCCGCTCTGGTGGCTGAGACCTGGCCGGCCAGGCACCGCGGCAAGGCCCTGGCGCTGGTGCAGAGTTCCTGGGCCGTCGGCTATGCGCTGGGAGCGGCGGTGGTGGGGCTCATCATGCCGCACTTCGGTTGGCGCGCGGTCTTTTTTGCGGGCATTGCTCCGGCGCTGGTCACGCTTTGGATGCAGCGAAAACTGCGCGAGCCCGACGCGTGGAAGAGGGAACACACGCCCAAGGTGCACTTCGGCCAACTCTTCCAGGGCTCGCTTGGTCGCGGCGTCCTGGTCTGCGCCACCATGAACGCGGCCACGCTCTTCGGCTGGTGGGGCCTGTTCACCTGGGTACCCAACTTTCTGTCCCGTTCCGCAGCCGAGGGCGGACGCGGGCTCAGCATCGTCCAGACCTCCTTGTGGACTATCGCGATGCAGGGCGGAACCTTCCTGGGCTACATCGTATTCGGCTTCCTGGCCGACCGCTACAGCCGCAAGGGAACCTACATCGGCTTTCTGCTGATGGCCTCGTTGATGGTGCCCTTATTTGCTTTCGTGCGGAGTCCGGCGGCGCTGCTCGTGATCGGTCCCCTGGTAGGATTCTTCGGCACCGGCTACTTCAGCGGCTTCAGCGTGATTGCCAGCGAGCTGTTTCCCACCGCTCTGCGTGGAACCGCGATGGGCTTCGTGTACAACATCGGCCGGGTTACCAGCGCCGCCGCGCCCTATCTGATTGGCCGCTTCTCTGAGACGGCCGGGCTCAGTTCCGCGTTGTGCATCACCTCCGCCGCTTTTCTCGCAGCGGCGCTCATCGCCACTGCCCTGCGACCACCAGCGGCGCAAACGGCATGAACTGAGCCACATCCCGGCTTCTGCAGGCAGATGGCAACTATTCCTGGCCAGAGTGCACCTAAGTGGAGAGAATGCACGAAAACCTGGTCCGCGAAATGCCTGAAAAAGATGGCGAAAGCGCAATCCCGGCTGCTCACCAACGGCGGGAATGTGAGTCGCAGTTTCCCGATTGGCCAGAGTTGTCCACCGCTTTCGAACTCTCATCCACGTACCTCTTCGCACACTCTGCGAGGGTGTTGGAGGGTGCTACTCTATCGCTGCCGGGGTTCTTCAGGAGAGCAGCCGTGACTGCGGGGAACGCTGTTGACCGCCATCAACTTGTGTTGTACAGACGAATGCCCTGGCTTGGCCGGGCAGCGCTGGAAAGCCTCTGCCCAGCCGGTCAAGGGCCTGATCGATTCAGATTCCGGGAAACCTCAGGGAGTGACGAATGAGCCGCATACCAGTTCTATTGGCCAGTGAAGCGATTGATGGCATGAATCTGCCTGGACGTTCAACCGTCGGCGATCCGCGGCAACTGCCGGGCCGGATACGAGTCTGGGCGATGGCGCTGGCGGGTCTTTTGCTGGCCGCGGCGGGCGCTCAAGCGCAGCCGGCCTTTGGCACGGTGGCGGTGGGCACCCCATCCACCGCGGCGATCACGGTAACCGCCCAGGCCGCGGGCGCTGTAAGCAGCATTCGGGTGCTAACAAGCGGAACCACCGGCCTTGACTTTACCCTGGGCAGCGGAACCTCCACCTGCGCCGGGGCGACACTCTCCGTAAGCCAGACCTGTGCGGTATCGGTCACCTTCACACCGCTGTATCCAGGGCTGCGCCTCGGCGGAGTGGTCCTGCTGGACAGCAGCAACGACATCCTTGGCACAGCCTATGTGTCCGGCGTTGGCCAGGCTGGCCTGGGAGTTTTGACCTCGGGCAACCTGGTCGATGTAGCCGGCAACGGCTATGGTCTCGATCCCCCACAGGATGGAATCCCCGCAGTTTCCGCGGAACTTGAATTTCCCTCCAGCGTCGTTCTCGACGCCTCCGGCAACGTATACATCGCAGATAGCGTCCACAACCGGATTCGCATGGTCTGCGCAAGCTCAACCAGCGCCACCATCTTTGGCACTGGCGCCGGTTGCACCGGGGCCGGCATCATCGTCACCATTGTTGGCAACGGCGATGCGAACTACTCCGGCGATGGCTCCCTGGCCGCCGGCGCAACGCTGGATACTCCCTTTGGCGTGGCCCTGGATGGCGCGGGGAACTTGTACATCGCCGACGGCGGCAACAACGTGATCCGCAAGATCTCGGCGGCCACTGGAATCATCACCACGATCGCGGGGAATGGAACTAAGGGGCACTACGGCGATGGCGCGGCCGCCACCCTGGCCCAGCTCAATCATCCCAGGGGCGTCACGGTGGACGGCAGCGGAAATCTGTTTATCGCCGACACCGATAACCATCGCATCCGCAGGGTCGATGCAGTAACCGGCATCATCACCGCAGTGGCTGGCACGGGTTTCATGAGCGGCGACGGCACCGGGGACTACAGCGGAGACGGCGGGCCGGCCACGGCGGCCCGGTTCGACTTTCCCTACACGGTGGCCTTTGACCTGGCGGGCAACATGTACATTCCCGACTCGGGAAATAACGTGATCCGTAAGGTCGACCCCGCGGGCATCATCACCGCCTTCGCAGGCACTCACCAGGCCGGCTTCCTGGGCGACGGCGGCCCCGCAATCGCGGCGGAACTGGACGAACCGCGCGGCGTGATCACCGATCCCGCGGGCAATGTCTATATCGCCGACACCCAGTCGAGTGCAATCCGGAAGGTAAGCGCCACCACGGGAATCATAACCACCATCGCCCAGAACGGAGTAGGCAAATACCTATCAAGCAGCGGCAACCTCTACGAGGTGTCCCTGAACTGGCCGATGGGCATCACCATTGACGGAAGCGGAAACCTCATCTTTGCCGACTATAAAAACTTGAGGGTATGGGAGATTCAAAGCAACTTCGTTGCCCTGGACTTCACGGCGAATGCAGTGCGCCAGGGAGACATCTCAGCCCCCATGGCCCAGAGCATCGAAAACGACGGCAACGCGCCTCTCGACCTGACCGCCATCACCCTCGACACCCCTTACTCCAACGCTGCCTTTGATGCCACAACCACAACCTGCATCCCCGGCACTCCCCTGATTGTCGATGCCAAATGCGTCATCGTCGCCGAGTTTGCCCCTTCGCCCCACATCCCTCCCACCAACCCTGAGGCCGGAAATATCTACGTCACCGACCCGGCCGGCAATTCGCCCCTGGATATCCAGGTGATTGGAGACGCCACGCCGGTGAACTCCACCAGTGTGACCTTGACTTCGGATGTCAACCCGTCCACTCTCGGGCAGAATGTCACCTTCACAGCAACGGTGACCACAGGCTCGGGCACTGGCGCCCTGACCGGAACCGTCACCTTCAAGGAGGGCACAACCACCTTGATGGCGGGGGTTGCGCTCACCAGCACAAACACCGCCAGCTTTGCCACCCCCGCACTCGCAATCGGAGCGCACCAGATCGTCGCGCTCTATAGCGGCGATCCAATCCACTTCGCAAACGCCTCGCCTGTTTACAGGCAGGAGGTAGACCAGGCCTCCCTGACCACGCTGAATTCCAGCCTGAATCCGTCGCCACTGGGCACGAGTGTCACTTTCACCGCCACCGTGACCTCTCCCGCAGGAAGCGGCGCGGTGCCGGATGGCTCGGTGACCTTTACCAACGGCGGAACGACACTGGGCACCATCGCGCTGAACGCCAGCGCCGTAGCCACAATCACCACATCGACGCTGCCACGGGGCGTGAATCCGATCCTGGCCACCTATAGCGGAGACCCGGCCAAGTTCATCCCCGGCAGCGTTTCCGCGGTCCTCAACCAGGACGTGCAGGGAAACTCGGCCACCGTCGTCTCGTCCTCCGGAACACCCACGTACTTCGGCAGCCCGGTCACATTCACCGTGACGGTGACCACCCAGGGAAGCCTTCCCGCGACCGGAAAGGCAAGCATCCTGGACGGCGGAACCGCGATAGGTACCGCCAACCTGGTGGGCGCCACGGGCATCGGCACATTCACCACATCCTCGCTCAGCGTCGGCACGCACACCATCACCGCAATGTACCTGGGAGACAATAACTCCAGTTCGAGCCTGAGCGTGGGCATCTCGCAAGAAGTCGACCAGACAATAACCTCGGCAACGGTAAGCGCTCTGCCCAATCCCGGCACAGCGGGCGCGCCCGTGGCGGTCACGGCAACCATACTGGTGACTAACGGAGCGGCAACCCCCACGGGCACGGTAACCTTTGCCAGTGGCGCTACTGCGCTGGGTAGCGCCCCGGTAGGGGCGGGCGGAAAGGCCACCATCAACCCCGTGTTTACGCCCGGGCCCTATACCATTGTGGCCACCTATGCGGGCGACACCAACGATGGCGGCAGCGTTTCCGCAGGATATCCATTAACGATTCAGATTGCTGCCACCACAACAACACTGACCTCCAGTTCCAATCCGTCGGTCGTGCAGTCCCCCATCACGTTTACCGCCAAAGTGGCAAGCATCGGCGGCGGAACGCCGACCGGGAGCGTGACTTTCCTTGCCGACGGCACATCCATTGGCTCCGCCAGCCTGGATGCCACCGGCTCGGCCAGTTTCACCACTGCGGCGCTCCTGGCGGGAAACCACCAGATTACGGCCAGCTACGCCGGGGACGGGAACGACTCGCCCAGTACTTCCAGCGGCCTCACGCAGGCTGTCAATACCATTCCGACCATCACCGACCTGGCCGCCTCCACCACCACCGGCCCCAACCCGCAGGTGATTCTTGTGGCCGTCGTGCTGGACAGCACAGGCCCAGGCCCCGTACCCACCGGAACCGTCACATTCACCCAGGGCACCACCGTCATCGGTACAGCGCCTCTGGATGCAAGCGGGGTGGCTACACTCACACCCAACCTGGCGAATGGGTCTTTCCAGGTGGTTGCGGCCTATGGCGGAGACGCCCTGCATACTCCATCCACGTCCCCCGCAGTCTCTGTCACCAACCCTCCTGCGGGCTTCAGCCTCTCGGTAACCCCGGCCAGCGTCACCATGGCGACATCGCAAAACACGAACGTCGCTGTTGAACTCATGTCCAACGCCGGTTTTACCGACACCATCGAACTGGGGTGCGCATCGCTGCCGGCCGGCGTCAACTGCCACTTTGCCAGCATCAGCGCAAAGCTGACAGCCAACGCCACTCAGAGCGTTCAGCTCACCATCGACACCAACTCACCGCTCAGCGGGGGCGCATCCGCCATGAATTCGCAGCCAGGAGACCGGGGCGCGTGGATGGCGGGATTGTTCCTGCCCTTGAGCATGTTCTTCGGCTGGATTCTGTGGCGCTTCAGAAAACGCCATGCGGCGGTATTCACCCTCATGCTCGTTCTGCTTCTCTCCGGAGCCGCGGTGCTGGTAACGGGCTGCTCGGGATTCACGCAGAATAGCGTTGCTCCGGGCACATACGTCATCCAGGTGGTCGGCGTGGGCGCCGACAGCAACATTACCCATTACCAGAACGTCACGCTGACCATCACGAAGTAGCACACAGGGCTCGCGACGGGGCTGGCACAAACCAGCTCCGTCGCTGGAGCCGGACAACTATGCTGGCAGGAGAAAGATGATGAGCTTCCATTCGTTGGGCAAAAGGCAAAGTACGGGAAGGCCAGGCGGCTGCGCGTTTTTGGCGGCTCTGATCGCGGTCTCCCTTGGATCGTCCTGCCTGGCACAAGCCCAGGCCGTACCATCCGCCTTCCGCGAGGGCTACTCTCTGTCGGCAGGCGGCAGCGCCTCCGGGGACTACATGCAATATGGCGAACGGAAGATGGTTGGCATCAACGCTTTCGCCGACATGGACGGACGCCACGATTTTGGCATCGAGGCCGAGGCGAGCTTTGTTCTGTTCAACCAGACAGCCAACGTCAACGACACGGTGTATTCCATTGGCCCACGCTATCACCTCAACCCAAGCCGGAAAATGCAACCCTATGCCAAGGCCCTGGTCGGCATTGGCGAGTTCAACTTTCCTTCGTATGGCTTGGCGCATGGAAGTTACCTGGTGATTACGCCCGGCGCCGGAGTCGACCTCCGGCTCTCCCGTCGCATCTGGTTCCGCGCCGTTGATTTCGAATACCAGGTGTGGCCGCAGTTTACCTACGGCGTCATGTCCAACCCAAGCATAAGTACGGGCATTCGCGTTCGCATCTTCTAGAGCATTTCTCCTCATAGTGTATAGTATGAGTGGCGAAACTCCGCGCATATGCTATGGCGCGACCTTATTCGGACGATTTGCGGCGGAAGCTGCTTGAGGCCTTCGATCAGGGCAAGGGGAGCCTGTCGGAGTTGGCCGGGCATTTCGGCGTCAGCT
>Ga0302319_10025812_pt1 | contig 10380 bp, 9 predicted proteins | sample Bog_T0_2_FD_203319 | JGI IMG/M metagenome (GOLD analysis project Ga0302319, IMG submission 203319) | Peat permafrost microbial communities from Stordalen Mire near Abisko, Sweden - Bog_T0_2 | ecosystem: Environmental > Terrestrial > Soil > Wetlands > Peat | place: Sweden: Abisko, Stordalen Mire...
TCGAGAGTATCTACGGGTAAGCCGCGACAATTCACATTTGCCGTCGCCAATTGAGGCAGTGCGTTGCGCGCATGTCCAGCTTCCACCTGCGTAGCCACGCAAGTAGTGCGCAGGGTCGAGTTCCATAAGGGCGATGAGGCTGCTACGCGCGCCATGGCCGGTTGTGAGCCGGTCGCAATGGCAGCGAGATCCTGCTTGATGGGCCGCGTTTCAATCTTCGCCATCTCCGCGAAATAAGCTTTCGTCACATCATCGGTCTTCAGTGGAAAGCTGAAATGCGCGAGGCGCTCCAGCGCTCCCACCAGATGATAGATTGCGTTGTCCGCGACCGGAAGCGAGCTGTGGCCGCCTTTATTGCGAACCTCCAGGTGAAAATCCACGTACCACTTCTCGCTGACTTCAAGATCGTTCGAGACGTATTTTCCGTCCACCATTTCCACGCGTGCGCCTTCGTTCAGGCAGAATTCGGCGTCGATCAGATCGCGATGATTCTTGAGCAGCCACACGATGCCGCTATACGGTCCGCCGCCTTCCTCATCGGCCGTCAGCGCGACGATAATATCGCGATCCGGTTTGTAACCCTCGCGCTTATAGCGGATCAGATTGGCGATCCAGACCGCCGCCTGCGCTTTGTCGTCGGCTGTGCCGCGCCCGTAATAGTATCCCTCCTTTTCGACGAACTGGAACGGGTCGGTGGTCCAGTCTTCGCGTTTCGCTTCTACAACGTCTTCGTGGGCCAGCAGCAGTATCGGTTTGCCCGCGCCGGTCCCGTGGTATCGAACTACGATGTTGAACTTGTTGGGAGCCGCGCCTCCCACGAAAATGTCGCCCGCCGGAAATCCCGTGGCTCGCAGGCGTTCAGCCATCGCTTCGGCGACGGGGGTGGTGGATCCGGTGGTGTAAGCGGATCTGATTTCGACCAGCTGCTTATAAATGTCGAGGGCGAGTTTCTGGTCCTGTTCGGGCGCGAGTGTCGCGGCGGGAAGACAGCAGCAGGACAAGAGAAGCAGCGGCACAAATCGCGAAATCATTTCGCAATTGTCGCACGAATTCGATTTACGCGGCTTGTTCCACTTCGTGCGCAGCTTCGATCTTCGCGTGGCTGCGGAACAAAACGGCGACAATCAGCAGAATCACAAACGCTCCGGCCGCTGAACTGAGCCAGAACGTTCTCCAGTCGCGCACCGCGGTCGCCCCGGCGCCGATTGTGAAAAAATCGAGCGCGTTGCCGGAAATCAGCGACCCCGCGTACATCCCGACGCCATAGGTCATGAAGGTAATGAAGCCTTGCGCGGCGCTGCGCAGATGAACAGGCGCCTGTTGATCCGTGTAAAGCTGCCCGGTCATGAAAAAGAAGTCATAACAGACGCCGTGCAGCAGGATCGCGACATAAAACATCCAGACGCCCGGCCCCGCGTTACCCAGCGCCAGCAGCGTGTAGCGAACCGCCCAGGCGGCTAATCCCATGACCAGAATGCCCTTCACGCTCATACGGCGCAGCACGAACGGCATCACCAGCATCATGATCACTTCCGACGCCTGCCCCAGCGTCATTTTGCCCGCCGCGTTGACCACATGAACGTCATTCAGGTAGTCGTTGGTGAAGGAAAAATAGAATGTCAGCGGGATGCACGCCAGTACCGACGCAATCGCGAAGACGAAGAACGACCGATCCTTCATCATGACGAGCGCATCAAGCCCCAGAACCTTGCGAACACTGAAAGGCTCTCCCTTGCCTGTGGGCGGAGTGTGCGGCAGGATCAGGCTAAACAGGCCCATCACGACGGAAGCGCCAGCGGCAAGAAGAAACGGCGTCGCCGATTTCTCAATCGCCATCGCACCCACTGCGACGCCGATCGCGATCCACCCGAGTGTTCCAAAAACACGGATGAGGGGGAAGTCGCGTCCGGCATCTTTCACGTGCTGGAGCAGGAGCGAATTTGTCAGTGCGATGGTCGGAAAATAGCAGAGGCAATATGCGAGCAGAAGCCCGTAAACGGCGCCGAACGTCTGCGCGCTGGCGACCTGCCATAGCAGAATCGCGCCGATAAAATGCAGCGCGGAGAGCACGCGCTCGGTGGAAAACAGCCGATCCGCCACCAGCCCCACGAAAAACGGCGAGATCATCGACGCCAGAGCTGTAGTACCGAAAACGGCGCCTGCCTGTGTGCCGGTGAAGTGCAGCGTGGTCGTCAGGTAAGTGCTCAGAGTGACGTACCACGCGCCCCAGATCACGTAGGTCAGGAACATCATGACGCTGAGGCGCGCGCGGATGGAAAAGGGCATGAAGAGAATTCTACTCTGTCAGTTCAACCCCGTCAGTTCATGCCATGAGATCGCTTACTGCGGAGGCGGTGGAGGAGGAGGCGGCGGTCCACCCGGTCCGCGAGCGGCCACTGGAGGCGGTGCGGCGGGTTTCTGCTGGCCGTGATGGCAGGTGTAGCAGGTCACCTTCTGCTCGCCGTTGAAGTTAGTGGCGTTGATGTTCTTCACCATCTCCATCATTTTGCGCGCGGTCACCTTCGTCGGCTTCTCATCGCTGGCGCGGTCTTCCATGTTGTGGCAGAAATCGCAGCGGACGCCCAGGGCAGTCGGGATGCTGAACATCACGCCCATGTAGTTCTCCGGTGTGAGGACCTTCAGGTTGGTGGGTGCGGGCATACCGCGCCCTCCACCACCGGGGCCGCCGGGACCTCCCCCGCCTGGACCTCCAGTGGGTGCCTGCGCGAACGCCACGGCGCACGCGGCAAAAACAAGCAAAACGGATCGGTGCATGGATTTTAGTTTAGCCTGTTTTCAGGGAGGCAGTTGTAAATCGCTGTCAAACCTTGCGTTTCAACGTAACCGAATGCGGGTGCGATACGCTGTACCTGTCACCTGTAGTCGCGGCGGTAGCTGCGGGGTGGATAGAAAATAAAGTCTTATAAAGATGGCCAGCCGGGCAAAAGTCGCGGGATATTTCTGGGTCAAGGTTTCGATCGCGTTCGGGCTCATACTCGGCCTGCTGCTGCTCGCCCAGACTGTCGGCACCTATCGTTACGTATCCCGCAGTATGGTCCGGCAGGAAGCCCAGAATGAAGCCGACCGCAGGGCTATGTCCCTGGCCCGCCTGACGCGAAACGGTGCGCACGATTCCGCCACGCTTACACCCTTCATCGAGGAACTGATCAAAGAGGCTCCCACCAAGATCGCGTGGATGCGCGTACTGAACACCGATGGCAAAGTCATCGCTTATGGCGGCAATCCGAGTGGCGCGCCGCACTGGACGCTGCAATCGCTGCGCACCGCGACCGGCCGCAGTCCCCGGCAGGACGTTCGAACCACGGACGCGGGCGACGTCCTGCTCGGCCTTAGCCCGCTGAATCGTTTTGGCGGATTTGGCCGCAACGGACGCGGCGGACCGCCGCAGGATCAAAACCGTGGTGGTCCGCCGAACATCGGACCGCAGAGCGAGGCTGCTCCTGCGCCGCCGTTTGCTGTATTGCCGGAATCGTCCGCTCAGGGCCCGCAACAGGACTCCGCTCGCAATGGAGGCGCTTCGGGACAGCAGGGGCGCGGTCCGACGGGTCCGTGGGTGGAAACGGCCATCTATCTGGATGGCGTTTCGGTTAGCTTCGCGCCACTCCTGATGCCGCTCAGCGTGGGCTCTACCGCGGCCATCGCGCTGCTGGCGGCGGTGATCATTATCGGTCTGCGCTTCCCGCACTACATCAGCGGCAAACAGTATGAAGAGGAATTGGCGCTGGCCCGCCGTGTGCAGGACGATCTTTTCCCGGCGGAAGGAGCGCCTACCGGCAACGTGGAGTTCGCGGCGCGTTTCATTCCATCGCGACAGGTGGGCGGCGATCTCTACGATGTGTTTGAAACGGACGACGGCGGTGTCGCCATGGTGCTGGGCGATGTCTCCGGCAAAGGTCTTTCCGCCGCGCTGCTGATGGGCGTGGTGCAGGGGGCGGTCCGCACTTCAAGCGATGCCGGCCTGGCTGAGCGGCACGAGTACGCCGCCGAGCGCCTGAATCACCTGCTCTGCATGAAGACGGCGCGCGAACGTTTTGTCAGCCTGTTCTGGTGTTATCTCAATCGGGAAGGCACGCGGCTGAGCTATATCAACGCCGGGCATCTTCCCGCGCTGCTGGTGCGTGAGCGCTTCGGCAGGCCTGATGTGTGGCGCCTGGAACAAGGCGGCGGCCCGGTGCTGGGTGTGCTGCCCGGTGCCCGTTATAAGCAGGCGGAGATCGACATCGAGCCCGGCGATATTCTCGTCGTTTTCTCCGATGGCGTTTCCGAAGCGACCAACGCGCAGGGAGCCGAGTTCGGCGAAGAAGGCATCATCGAATCTGCGAAGCGGGAATGGCGGAAGTCCGCCGGCGAAATCTGCGACGGCATTCTGGCGGACGTGGGCACGTTCCTCGGAGACGAACCCCCGCACGACGATCAGACCCTGATGGTGGTTCGCCTGGAAAACGTCGCCCACGCCGGCAACGGGTATCGTTCCGCCGAAACTGAAGTGCCCACGCTCGAATTGCGCTGAGCGCCCGAAGCCGGCGTGGCGCATGTGGTAGTCCTGAGAATTGCCCACCGAATCTCCACGCCCCGTTCTCATCTACGATGGCGAGTGTTCTTTCTGCCGCGCCTGGGTCGGATTCTGGCGCAGTCTGACCGGCGATAGCCTCGAATATCTTCCCTTCCAGCAGGCTGCGGAGCGCTTCCCTGAGGTCTCAATCGAAGATTGCCGCAAGGCCGTTCAGTTCATCACGACGGAGGGCCGTTTCCCGGGTGCGGAAGGCGTCTGCCGTTTTCTTGCCGGTGTGCCCGGATACGGCTGGCTCTTCTGGGGCTACCGCTTCGTACCCGGCTTCGCCGCGCTCGCGTCGTTCATCTACAAATTCATCGCGAATCATCGCAGCCCCGCCTGGCGCTTCACGCGCGCGTTATGGGGCGAGCATCTTCAGGTCTCGACATATCGCACCGCGTCGGAGCTTTTTTCGCGCGCGCTCGCGGTGATCTACGCCATTGCGTTTCTGTCTTTCGGATTACAGGTGCGCGGGCTGGTGGGGTCAGAGGGAATTCTGCCCGCTTCGGAATTCCTCAACGCCGTGCGGCAGCAGGTTGGCGGCATGGCGCCGTGGCGTCTGCCCACGCTGTTCTGGTGGGGCAGCGCGGACATTACCTTGCTATCCATCACGTGGGGAGGCGTGGCCCTTTCGCTCGTGTCTCTGCTGACGAAGGCCCATAGCCGCTGGCAGCGCATCATCTTCATCGTGCTGTGGGTCTATTACCTGTCGATTGTCAATGCAGGCCAGATATTCATGGGTTATCAGTGGGACTGGCTGCTGCTCGAAGCCGGTTTCCTCGCTATCTTCCTGCAGCCCGCGAATTCGCGCATCTGGCTCTACCGATGGCTGCTCTTCCGTCTGATCTTCGAATCGGGTGCGGTGAAACTCCTCAGCGGCGACCCATCCTGGCGCAATCTCACCGCGCTCGGCTTCCACTATGAGACGCAGCCGTTGCCAACCCCGCTCGCCTGGTACATGCATCTGCTGCCTCTGTGGTTCCAGAAGATTTCCGTGTGCGGGGTTTTCGCAGTGGAACTGGCGCTGCCGTTTCTGATCTTCGGCCCGCGAAGACTGAAGCAGCTGGCCGGGATCGGAATCGCGGCGTTCATGGTGCTGATCTTCCTCACGGGTAACTACTCCTTCTTCAATCTGCTGACGATTGCGTTCTGCCTGTTCCTGTTCGACGACGCTTTCTTCGCGCGGTGGAAGCTCGATATAAGGATAAAGCCGCAGATTCTCCACGCACCAAAACGTTTTGTCACGGTTGCGATGTGGACTCTCGTCGTATTCCTTTCCGTCGCGGAGTTTGGATCGCAGGTCAACAGACTGCCGCAGCCGATGGCGCGTGCCGCTCAGCAGATTGCGCAGTTCGGCATCGTCAATCACTATGGTCTCTTCGCCGTGATGACCACCCAGCGGATGGAAATCCAGATCGAAGCTTCGCAGGACGGCCAGAAGTGGGAGCCCTATCTTTTCCGGTATAAGCCCGGCCCCGTAAACCGCCCGTTGCCCTGGGTGGAGCCTTTACAGCCGCGTCTGGACTGGCAGATGTGGTTTGCCGCGCTCAGCGACGCTCGCGAAAACCCGTGGTTCATCCGCACCATGGTCGGGCTGCTGAGAGGTTCGAAGCCGATTAACGCGCTGTTCGAGCAGACGCCGCACTCCGGCACGCTGCCGAAATTTCTGCGCGCCACCATTTACGAATATCACTTCACTTCCTGGAGTGAGCGGCAGAAGACCGGGGATTACTGGAAGCGGGAATACAAGGGGCTTTACTTCCCGGTGGTCGGACTTCGTGCGGGACAATGAAATTGCCGTTTATGCCCCTGAATAAACTCGCGGGCCAGCCCGCACCGCCCAGTCTCCTGATCGATGTTGCGCAACTGGAGCGCGATTACTTCGCCGAGAAGCCGGACATCGCGAATCCTGCGCAACTTGTCAGCTTTGGCACCAGCGGCCATCGCGGCACACCTGCGAATTCGACGTTTACCGAGCAGCACATTCTTGCCATCACGCAGGCCATCTGCGAGTACAGAAAAGCAACTGCCACCGGTCCTGTGCTCATGGGAAAAGATACGCATGCGCTTTCCGGCGTGGCGCAGCAGACCGCGCTCGAAGTGCTGGCCGCGAATGGCGTCGAGGTTGTGATCCAAAGCGGCAACGAGTTTACGCCCACGCCCGCCGTCTCGCGCGCGATTCTCGCCTACAACAATGGCCGTCAAACGGGCTTTGCCGATGGCATTATCATCACGCCATCGCACAATCCGCCCGAAGACGGCGGCTTCAAGTACAATCCGCCGAACGGAGGACCCGCCGGACCGGATGTCACAGGGCCTATTCAGGATCGCGCCAACGAACTGCTGCGCGGCGGAAACAAGGGCGTCAAACGCATCCCGTATGACACCGCGTTGAAAGCGCCCACTACTCACCAGCAGGATTTCGTCGCGGGCTATGTGGAAGATCTCGGCAACGTCATCGATATGGATGCAATTCGCGCGGCGCGGGTGAAGATCGGCGTGGATCCACTTGGCGGCGCTTCTCTGCCCTACTGGCAACCGATTGCGGAGAAATACGGTCTCGATCTCCAGGTGGTCAACAAGAAGGTAGATCCGCAATTCGGCTTCATGACGGTGGATCACGATGGCAAGATTCGCATGGATTGTTCCAGCCCATATGCGATGGCCAGTCTGGTGAAGCTGAAGAACGATTTCGCGGTCGCGTGGGGCTGCGATCCGGATTCCGATCGCCACGGCATCGTAACGCCGGGCGCCGGGCTGATGAATCCCAATCACTACCTGGCGGTGGCGATTCAGTATCTGGTGACGCACCGCCCGCAGTGGTCGCCGAATGTGGTGGTGGGTAAGACGCTGGTGAGCAGCAGTATGATCGACCGTGTGGTCGCGAGCCTGGATCGCAGGCTGATGGAAGTGCCGGTCGGTTTCAAATGGTTTGCCGACGGTTTGTACGATGGCACGTGCTGCTTTGGCGGCGAAGAGAGCGCGGGGGCCAGTTTCCTGCGGCGCGATGGCCGCGTGTGGACTACCGATAAGGATGGCCTGATTCTCGGGTTGCTGGCGGCGGAGATCACTGCGGTATCCGGCAAAGATCCCGGCCAGCGTTACGCGGAGTTGACGAAGCAGTTCGGGGAATTCTGGTATACGCGCGTGGATACTCCGTCGAATGCCGCGCAGCGTGACAGGCTAAAGAAATTATCGCCAGGCGATGTGAAAGCGACCTCGCTCGCCGGTTCTCCGATTACCGGCAGGCTGACCACCGCGAACGGGGCGTCCATCGGCGGCTTGAAAGTGGTTTCCGACAAAGGGTGGTTCGCGGCGCGGCCTTCCGGTACGGAGGATATCTATAAGCTCTACGCCGAGAGCTTTGTGACCGCGGAACATTTGCAGGAAATTATCGGAGAAGCGCAGAAGATTGTCCTGCATGCGCTGGCGTAGGCCGGAGGGAAGTTTCCGGATCGGTGCCGCTCGTTTGTCGTGGAACCGTGGATGAAAGCTGTGACCTGCGCCCTTATACTACTCAATGCGCGCATCGCTACGGAACTTTCCAGCAGGGGTATGCGTACGATATACGTGAAGGAAAACTGAAATGGTGAAATTCCTGCTCTGGTGCATTCTTCTGGTGATTTGCTGGCCGCTGGCGCTGGTGGCGGTGGTGCTGTTCCCGCTGATCTGGCTGATCCTGCTGCCGTTCCGCATTGCGGGGATCGCGGTTGGTTCGGCACTGGCTCTGGTGGCGGCGCTGTTCGCGCTGCCGGCTCGCGTCGTTCGGGGAATATAAAGAATATGGAAGCCTTCGACAATATCGTGGAAGAGATCAAAGTCCTGAGCCATGAACTGGCTGACCGGGTGAAGAAGCTAATTCATGAAGGCAATGTTCGGCGAATCATTATTAAGGACGACAAGGGTAATACCTTCATCGAAATTCCGGTGACAGTTGCGGCCGTTGGCGCGGTTCTGGCGCCTGTGGTTGCGGCCGTGGGAGCCATTGCCGCCATGGCAGCCAAATTCACGATTGTTGTGGAAAAGACGGCGCCGTCCGAACCGCCTCCGCCAGGTCAATAGCGGGGTCGCGACGCGCCTGCCACCAGGAGCCGGCGAAGGCAGCGAGCATGATGATCGCACCGCCTGTCAGCGCTCTGCCACTCGGCTGCTCGCCGTGAATCAGCCAGGCCCAGATGGGATTGAGGACCGGCTCGATTAACAGGAGCGTCGCCGCCTCCACCGCGGGTACGTGACGGATGGAACGGGTGAGGCAGACGTAGCCGAGTCCTACCTGGACCACGCCAAGCCAGACGATTGCTGCCGCTGCCTCGATATGGACGGTGGGGCCGGAGACTGCGAGCGGCAGACAGGCTACAAACGCGATCGCATTGCCCGCGATGGCTACCGAGGCGGCCGATTCGGCGCGCGGATTGCGCTTGCCCATCCAGCGCAGAGCCGCAATGGTCAAAGCCCAGGCGAGTCCGGAAGCGAGTGCGACGATGTTGCCGCGGACGGGATCGGGCGCGGTGGCGACAATGCGCTCGGAGCCGGAGAAGAGAATCGCTGCACCGAGGATGACACCGCAGACGATGGCAACGTCCGCGGCGCGCAATGTTTCTTTCAGGAACAGCGGCCCGAGCAGTAGCAGATAAAGAGGGTAGGTGGATTGGAGCAGGATCGCGTTGGCGGCGGTGGTCAGTTTGTTCGAGAGAACGTAGAGGACCACCATGACCGCGTAGACGGCACCGGCGGCGAAGGTGCGCCAAGTCCAGTTGCGGCGCGCGCCAGGGAGTACCAGCCACAGGAAGGCGACGGCAACGGCCGCGCGGTAGCTGGCGATTTGCCAGCCGGTCAGCGCCGCCATTTTGATAGCGGCGCCACCGGTGGAGAACAACAGTGCGGCGCAGAGCAGAAGCAGGCGGTTCGTGCCGACGCCGGATTTCATCAGGATTGAGGACCGGGGCTTAGCTTGTGCAGAACTGATCGAACGCGGTGGTCAGCAATTGGGCAATTTCCGGCGCCTGACGTGGTTCGATGTCACGCCGGTGGACCATATACACGGGCTTGCCGTCCTTAAACAGCGCGATGGATGGCGAAGACGTCGGGAAATCCGCGAGGATTTCGCGAAGGTGGGCGACGGCGGCATCGTCGCCACCGGCGAAGACGGTTGCGGCACGATCCGGCTTCACATCATGTTGCAAAGCCATCCCGATGCCGGGGCGCGCACGGCCGGCCGCGCAGCCGCAGACTGAATTCACAACCATCAGGGTGGTGCCAGGAGCGGCGAGAATGCGGTCCACATCGGCAGGCGTACGGGCTTCTTCGAGGCCGAACTTCGTCAGATCTTCGCGCATGGGTGCAATGAGCATTTCCGGATAAGGCATATAGCTCCATTATTGCGTACTTCGCCCGCGATTATTGCGTACTCCGCACGCGGCATCGCATAATCGGCAGATGACAACCACTTACAACAGGCTGGCGGGGCAGAATATCGAGCGCCTGTCCGCGCTGAGCGACGGCGTTTTTGCGTTTGCGATGACGCTGCTGGTGGTCGATCTGCGCACTCCTTTGGGGGATGCGATTCACAGCGAACACGGATTGCTGCAGGCGCTGGGCGCGATGGGCCCGCAGGTAATTTCTTACCTGATGAGTTTCGTTACGCTGGGAATTTTCTGGAACGGCCAGGAAGCGCAATTCGGCCAGTTCGCGCGCGGCAACCGGCACCTGACGTGGATCCATCTGGCGTTTCTGTTTTTTGTTACGTTGCTGCCGTTTTCGACTCGGTTACTCGCCGAATACATCAGCTATCGCACCGCGCTGCTTTT
>Ga0302319_10025813_pt1 | contig 10380 bp, 9 predicted proteins | sample Bog_T0_2_FD_203319 | JGI IMG/M metagenome (GOLD analysis project Ga0302319, IMG submission 203319) | Peat permafrost microbial communities from Stordalen Mire near Abisko, Sweden - Bog_T0_2 | ecosystem: Environmental > Terrestrial > Soil > Wetlands > Peat | place: Sweden: Abisko, Stordalen Mire...
CGAGCGACTACACTGCGCGCATCGTCCCTCACCATCCCGATGCACTCGTGCCTCTCGAGGCTGACCAGATTGTTTGGCAACGCTGATGACCAATCTCGGAATCATGGAAAGGGTGCGAAAAATTCTGCACGCAGCGGGCCGTCGCGCCTGGATAGCGGAGGGAAAGAACAGCCCAGCCACAGCTGCATCCACCACGAACCGCGGTAACGACAACGCTCAATTGAATCCCCAACCAATCTGGATGGAGACTGAAGCCAGAGTTACAGATTGCCGGCACCAGCTTGTCCGAATGAGTGCTCTAACGCGGCGAATCAAAAGAAATGAAAGATTTGTCGTTTCCTTTATCTACTACGCCCACGCACGAACCTACTACGAGGATTTCATATCGCCCGTAGCCAGAGCGCATGGTAACACCTTCTCTGTCTATTACAACGCCCTGAATCCACGACAGAACACTTTCTTGGCATCTAAGTTCGTCAACCGACACCCACTGTCAGATACCGCCATCCTCGGTTTCACACTCCTCTCGATCCTTTTCCTTGCCATGGCGCCCCGGTAAATGAATTTACACTTTTGCCTCGGGTGCGTCAGCCACTCCTCCGACAGGTATTTGATCCGGCAAGTCAAGGCGAGCTACACCAATCCTTTTGTCCGCCATCCCGTAGTAGACGTCGAAGCGATCTGGAGTTCCAAGATCGTCGCGCCGGTCAATACCCGTGGGAAACACGACATTGTCAACGGTTCCACCGCGTTCCTGCGGAAGCGTCGGCGTTAACACAGGCTCCGGCGAACGGTAGCTAATTACGAGTGGATGCTCCTTGGAGAAAATCATTACGCCTGCCGAATAGCGCAAGCTATGCCCTTCTGATCCGGGTGCTTCGATTTCACTTACACCGTGATAGATGATCATCCAGCCGTATCGAGTCAGGATGGGCGGAGTGCCGCCACCGATCTTGAGCCTCTCCCATGGAGAGACCGGAGACGCCAAGCGATGATGAAACGTAAACTTGCCGGTGTGAAAGGGCCTGCGGTCCACTGTCATCTGGCAGTAAGAAATCCAAATACTCTCCCGATCGATATCTACCTCGCGGGTCGAAGGTCTGCAGGCGGTCTCCTCCGGACGCGTGCCTCGGAAGAGTGGCCGGTGGAGCAGGGCCAGCTCCGGCAGCCCAGATGGATCGGGAATCACGGCGGGAAAGAGGCTGGCATCTTTGTCGTCTACGTCGTCGAAGTCGATCCCGTCCGCGGAGGCAAAAGTAGCGAGCCCAAGACGTCTCCAGTGAAAGATATCTTCCGATACGGCCAGGGCAATGCGTGGCCCATGAGACGACCATGCTGTGTAAGTCATGAGGTATCGCTGAAGCGGCGCCACAAACGTCACGCGCGGATCCTCGCAGCCACCACTGCCGTTGGGCCGTCTTTCATAATCGGCCTCCGGTTCGAGGGCGATGCCCAGCCTCTCGACGCTCGTTGGGTCGCCAGCTTCATCGAACAGTACGCGCGCTATCCCGATCCGCGAATAATTCCCCTTCGCGACCAGTCGCGGGAAGAGATATAGTTCGCCATCAGGGCCGCGTACAGCCCCGGGATTCAACACCCCTTCCACCTCATGCGGATTACCCGGCTCGGGTTCCATGATGATACCCAGGCGCTTCAACTTGAATCCGATCATCGAATCTCCTCGCCTGGTAACCTCACCCCCCAGGCTCACTTGTCACCCAGGCAGGCAAGGATTGTCTTGATGACCACATCGGTATCGTCAGGCCCTTTTACAGGGATCGACACAACACCCGCCTCTTCCGCCGGATAATCGTTTCCGCCGGGAAACAACGCGTCGCCGATGTAAACCATCTCTTTGAATGAAAGATGGAGCGTGTCCCGCAGCTTGCCGATGCCATAGGCTTTGTCAATGCCAGGCTTGGTCACATCGATTGAGGTTGCACCGCCGATACGGATGGAAAACTCCGGGATAAGAGTCTCCAGGATCGCTGTGATCTTCTTCCGCTTGGCAAAATCGGAATCCCACTGTTCCTTTTCTGCGAGAGGTGCCTGCTGACCCAACGCGGAGTACGTGACCTGACTTCCCCGGTCCTCAATCACCTTTCCCCAAACCTTCTTGGCGTGATAGCCCGCCGCTCCAGCCGCCTTGCCTAGAGAGTCAATAATCTTCCGTTTTTCCTCCGCCGTAAGATCCTCCGAATAGAGTTCCGTCCACTTTCCGTTGTACTGAAAGAATTTCGTTCCGCAGGTCGGAAGCAGAGACAGATTCGCAAGGAAACTGTCATGGGGAAGATCGATAAGAAGCTGCTTTTCAAACTGTGTCCATGCGCCTCCAGAGATCACCGCTACCTTCGTGATTCCCAGCAGGTCGCGCAGCAGCCCCGCAGTCTGTGGAGCGAGAGACGACTTGCTGGGAGCAAGGGTTCCGTCCAAATCGAACACGATGAGCTTTTTCATTCATCTTCCAATCTGAGTTCCTGTGCACAGGTGATTTCCTTCACCATCAAGGGATCGCGATCTCCAGCAAAGTCACCTCTCCGCTGGGTTGAAACGCACACTCCCCGGCCTCCGCCGGCAAGAGCCAAACATCTCCCTTCCCTAGCTCGTAGGGAGTGTCATTGTGCATGATCTGGCCGGCTCCCTCGATGCCAACCAACACGCGTGGCTCTGACGTCGCTCCAACGGTGAACTGGTCTTGCCCACGAATTCGCCACAACAGGAAGGCCGGGCAATCGAAGAGCCTCTCGCGTTCAACAGGAGTGGTAGCCTCCACGAGAGGTGCGAGAAGGCCACTATCGCTCGCTCCGAACTCAATGCAGGCAAAAGCCTGATCTACCTGAAGTGGCCGCTGCTCCTTGGTCTCCGGGTCGACATGCCCCCAATCGTAAAGTCGAAATGTCACATCGCTATTTTGCTGAACTTCGAAAACCACGACATCGTCGCCCAGGGTGTGAACTGTTCCCGCTGGGATGAATACTGCATCTCCTGGCTTCGGGGAAATGCTCACGAGACGTTCCGCAATCGTTCCGTCGAGCAACGATTCCTTCAACGTGCCAACTGTGGTTCCCGATTTCAGGCCTGCATAAATGCGGCTTTCCTTCTCGGCTTCAATCACAACCCACGCTTCAGTCTTTGCCGTATCGCCCGCAGGATTCAGTTCAGAGGGATCATCGCTGGGATGCACTTGCACTGAGAGCATCTCGTGCGCGTCCAAGAACTTCAAGAGAAGTGGGAAGCGACGGAAACGCGAAGACAGCGTGCCCATCAGCTGTCCTCGGAATTGCTCCATCACTTGCCCAAGCGTCTGGCCCTTAAGCGGTCCATTCGCAACCAGACTTTGGTGGTCGGTGCGGTCGCTCAGCACCCACGCTTCGCCGACAGGTCCATCGCCCGGAAGCGGCGCGGAGAGCAAGCCAGAAAGGCGCCGGCCACCCCACAATCGGTACTGATAGATAGGTTCGAACCGCAGCGGATATAACTGTGCACTATCCATTCGTTGATGTCCGTCTTCGATCATCGAGAACTCAATTCTCAGCACTGGCAGGCGTCGCAGGTTGCCGGTGGCCATTAGGAACCCATGCCAGATCACCACTCAAAACATAGATTGCGAGCGCGGCAGCCATGAAGACAGCACCTACCCAGAAGCGCCAGTCACGATGCATCCGTCTCCAGTGAGGACCTGGATCGGGTTCGCTTGTGCCACTGCCATTCCCCTCGAGGTTGTGCTTGCTTCCAGTCATCTTTTCCCCATAACCGATGAGTACCGCAGGGCCACCGTGAGTACTATCGAAGAGAAGGCTGCCTGAAGTACGGTCAATTGTGAGCAGAACGCATCCGGAACATTCCTTAGATGCGGGCTGATAGCTTCAATGGCCCAACCAGGAACCGAGACCTCTTTGAAGCAGTCTGGCGGTGATGTTCACGATTGCTCAGTACCTTCAGACGCAACGTGGAAAACTGCAGAGGCGGAAGAGTGTGGGTCAAGGGCTAAGGGTTGGTCAATGGCAGCTTCTGAAAAATTCCTTGAGATCGCGAAGCGAATCCACGCCCCTCTGCAGGCTTAGACCGTTTTCAATCACCACCCGACGATCATGGGAGACACGCGGAATGGCCGCCTTAAATACTTCTTTGAAATTGCAATCAAACCATGTCATCTATCCCGAAGCTCTGCACAAGATTTTTGCAGTCGATGCGGGTTCTTCTCTTCAACTTGCCCCTCGCCCGCTACGTCCAGTCAAGATAGCGGTGATTGGGAATCACCTTCCGAGGCAGTGTGGAATTGCGACCTTCACGACAGATTTGTGCGATGCAATCTCTGCGGTTTACGGAGCGGCACAGCTATCGGTGGTAGCCGTCAACGACGGCCAATCATCTTATACATATCCGGAACGGGTGCGATTCGAGATCAGAGAAGGCGATCTTTCGTCTTACAGAGCGGCTGCTGACTTTTTGAATGCAAGCGATGTCGATCTGGTCTGCTTACAGCATGAATTTGGAATTTTCGGAGGCAAGTCGGGAAGCTACATCGTGGATTTGCTGAAGAATCTTCAGATGCCGGTAATCACAACACTGCATACGGTGCTTCGTGAACCGAATCTGGACCAGCGGGTGATAATGCGCAAGATTTCCGCACGCTCCAAGCGCCTTATCGTCATGAGCCAATACTCCTCGCGTGTCTTGCAGGAAGTCTTCAATGTCCCGGCCGAGAAGATCGAACTGATTCCTCATGGCATTCCCGATCTACCTTTTGAAGAATCGAACCTCTATAAGAATCGCTTCTCTTGCCAGGGCAAGTGTCGCGCCTTTATCCAATGTCGTCCTGTTGCGTGCCGTTCCCGGTCAAGCACACACAATTGGGCGATCGCTATATGTGTGGAGCTCGAAAAAACGGAGCGCGAGGACCTTGAGCGCTATATTGACGTGACGCGCGGTGAGCTGTTTTTTTCTAAAGGCGTCATTCTCGTGGAAGGAGATGCTGAGCGTTTTCTCCTGCCCACCCTCGCGAAGTTGCACGATCCAGATATGGACTTCGACGCTTTGGGCATCAGCGTGTGCTCGATTGCCGGCACAAATTTCGGACCGTACGTCCAGTTGCTCGGCCCGGATGGTCTGGATATTCCCTTCGTCGTCCTGACGGATTTCGATCCGAAAGGGGAGCCTGGAATCCAGGAAGACGCCGACCCGGAAGCCGATTTCGGCAAATCGTACGGGAAAAGCCGCGTCGTCAATCAGATTATGATCAGACTTTTTGACGCAAAGGAATGGGACGAGCTATCGATCAGCGATGTCCTGAAGGAAGCCCCCAACCTTGGCATTTTCTTGAACGACTACACATTCGAAATCGACCTGTTCAGGGGAGGCGCCGAGGACGAGTTCGCGCAAGCAATGAAAGGCTTGACCGACAACAAAGCGATGCACAAGCGATTCGACAACCTCTCCAAGCACCCGGAAGCGCTGGACCCACATCAGTTTCTTAAAGACATCGACTCCGTGGGCAAGGGGCGCTTCGCGCAGCGGCTGGCATCACTGCTCCTCGCGGCCGGGAACGACGTGTGCAAGCGGAGTTTCTTCCCGAGAGTGTACTCGCACGCACCGAGCGGCTGATTGCCTGGTGGACGCCGCCACAGAAACGCCCGATGTTCTTCGGAACGACGCAGGGCGACATGGCCGGAATGAATGGCACGATCTTCCCGCAACCGGCTCTCGTCTGGCTGGCGATGGATCGCTCGCTCTCGATCCGGGCGCTCAAGGAGAATCGCCGGCCCGCGGCCGATACCAAGCTTTGTGTGGCTCCCTACTGGAATGTGTACGACACGGGGAGCGTCTGCCTTGGATCGATGCGGGCTCCCGATACCTCCACCGTCGCCTCCATTCCCCAGTGGGAACAGGGCTTCTATGAAAGCGAGTTTACGCACGGCAACGTGGGGAGGCTTACTCGCCATCCCGGCGGCTTCGAGGGACTGTGGAAGGAACTCGCCGGCCAAGAGGAGTTTCACACTGAGTCGCTGATTCAGTTACCGGAATCGGTAGAGGAATTCTTGTCTGGAAAGAGGCGTGGTCATGATCACTGAACACACCCTCCCGAAGTCTTTGTGCCGCAGAGGGCAACCGCTCCGCGTGCTGATTGTCGGCGCGCGAGGCAACGGCAGCGCAGTGCTGCTCGGCCTGCCCTATCTCCACCAGGCGATGAAGGTGTGGGGCCATGCCGGAGGTCTCCACGTGATGCTGGTGGACGGGGATCAGGTTACTGAAACCAACTGCGTCCGCCAGCCGTTTGCCGCGGCCGATGTCGGACTGAACAAAGCCGTCGTTCTGATCAACCGTGTGAATCTCTTCTGGGGTCTGAGGTGGCAGGCGCACCCTGAACACTTTCACAAGGATTCGCTGAGAACCAATTCGGCAAGCCCCCACCTGATTATTGGTTGTGTCGATACACGGGCGGCGCGGCAGGCCATCCTGTCCGCAGTCACCCGGGCGAATGACAGCACCGTCTACTGGCTCGACCTCGGCAATAACGCAAGCAGCGGCCAGTATGTGCTCGGTCAGCCGTTGAACGCCACGAACCACCGCAGCTCGGTCCGGCTGAGAACTGTTGCAGAGCTCTATCCGGAGATTGTGGATGCGGAAGCAGGCGAGGACCCGCTGCCCAGTTGCAGTGCGGCGGAGGCACTTGAACGGCAGGAGCCGTTCATCAATCAGGTGCTGGCGACAAGCGCGCTCGCTATGCTGGCGAGGCTCTTTCGCTACGGAAAGCTCACGCACCATGGCGGTTTTTTCAATGCGCAAAGCGGACTCATGAGCCCGTTGCACGTTGATTCCCAGTTATGGTCGAAGACGCGGAGACGCACTCGGCGGAAGTGATCCAGAAATCATCATTCACCAGGAGACAAATCCATGTTCAAAGAACTCGTACCTGTCCTGAGAGACCGCGCGGTTTTGCTCACGGTCACACTTGTCGAAGCAGGTCAAATTCGCGTCAATATTGTCCCGAAGAAGCTCAAAGACGGCGACAATGATGCGCTTAGTACCCCATTGAGTGTGACCGGTACTGCCGAAGAACTTGACGTTGAGTTGGCCTCGACCCTTATCGGGTTTGTGGGCGCACATCTCCAAATGAAGAACGCTCTGGATAAGGCGAAAGCCGAGATGGATGCGGCGTCGAAGGCTGCACAGGCGGGGCGCGGACGAAGTCGCGGGCGGCAGTGAAAAGTGGGCCTTCCAAGATTGAAGCGGGTCAACAACCCGTGGCCACCAGGCCCCTCGATCCTGAGAAACCGGCGTCGACGAAGCCTTTGAGTCTCTTCGACGTGCCGCCATCGACCTCACTGTCCGCCATCTCGCCAACGGGGCCGGAAGGGAACTCAAAGCCGTTGATGGAAGTCGAATTTGACGAACAATTGGACGAGGCTCAGGGATTGGAGGAAGAGGGCTAAGCGCTGCTGGCTTCTTAATGGGCGAAATCGTTCACTACAGAAGGGAAAGAGCATGGGAGTAAAAACTGGACGGCAAGCACACACAGCATGCAGGATTCCGTTTGACCATCGAGACTGGCGCTTTTCTCATCAGACTTGCTTCAAAGCCGACAATTTACCGCGTTGATAAGTTGCGAATCACGGAACGTGATCGGGCTCAGTCTTCTCGCGCATCCGCTCAAGTTCGTACTCCCGCTTCTCTTGGCGCTTTCTTGCCTCCTCTTCCTCCTTCTCTTTCTTCTGCCGCTGGTAATTCTGCATATCGATTTCGTGCTGGGCTCGCCTTACGGCCGCTTTCTCTTTCTCTGAACCCTCGTACTGGATAAGGTAATAGTTATTGCCCAAGGCGTCTTTCAGCTGCGCGTTCAGGTCTTTGTCGATTGTTCCATCCTGCGACATCGAGTAGAGAAGGTTGTCGATTTGCCGGATAAGATCAGATGCTGAAGAACCAGGGTTTGGGAAACCCCATTCTATCCAAGCCGACGAGGCATACGAAGCTTGCTCAGGTTGCACCTGTCCTGGCTTCCGGATTGAATGTACGATCTTCGTGAGAGAAATATATTCATGGTCTTCTGGGAGAGGTAGATTTTGAATAGGTTGATAGTGAGGATTATCGACGAGGCGGTTCATTCTCACGGATTGCTCGGAAGTCGGCGGCGTTAGCGCAGGCCACTGCTTGCCGACAGCCGCAATATCCTCGAGCTCCTCATCGGCCAGGCGCGCCCTCGCTTTTGTCCTTTGATCTTCGATTGCCTGAGCAACTTTTGACAAAAGGCTCACGCGAATTCTAGCCTCCCGTAATTCTTCCGCAAAAAGCTCATTTGCTTTTGTCTGCGCGTCCTTCTCGAGAGCCAAGCGGTCCGAAGCGAGTTCTGATCTGTCCTGCTCAATCTTCTTCAAATGTGAATTGCTCACCTCGCCCTCAATGGGGGCCCATTTAAACTTAGTACCTGTGATTTCATTTCGGGCAACTGCCCTGATTACCGCCTCTATATCCTGATCAGGTTTTTCCGCGAGCAATGTCGCGGACTTCTTGACGACCGAATCCCGAAGTACTCGATAGAGTTGCTCGCTAATGGTGCTACTGAAGACGTTTAAAACTTCTCCCAGAATCGGAAACCTTGCCGCAATCGCTGAAACCATTGTTGGAGCCTCGAATATCCTCTTTACAGTCAACTCTTCCAGACCCTTGGCCGAGACATCATCTAGTGGATACTCTGGTTCATACTTGTCGGGCTTCCAAGTGAATTCAATTGCTTCCTGGTCAGCAGACTTCAGATTGTCGAGTGTGATCTGTGCAGGTAAATTGCCCCCTTCGACAACTTGATCTTTGTCGGTATCGGCCGTTGTAATCGACATATCACGGGGCGGTTGTGGCTTTCGGATAACAAGAAACCTCCTTTTGGCCTCCTTTTCAACGACTCTGTAGGCATTCCTGTCCTTCCAGAGTCTCTCCGCGACCGTCATTTCGTTTTGCAACGACCCTGGCCGCTGTGACAAGAGTTGGATTGCAAGTTCTTCCTTCAAAACCCTGCCGGCCTTTGGGCGTATTGCCGCTTGAAGGTTTTCATAATGAAATCTGGAATCGCGAAGGGCAATCCCTATCGATTTAAGCGGGCCGTTATCGTCGGTCGCGAGAAGCGTAAAGGAAACCGCGATCGAAAGCGCCGCGGACACCCGGCTAAGCCACTTCAACCCCTGTGACACTACCCAGCTCAGTTTTTCGGCGGCAGTATTCCACTGGGGGCGGGCCCGTACCCCAATTCTGACCAGCCACAATACGAGGACACAGGCAAGCGTGAGGAGCATAACTTTGATTGGTTGCTCAAGCACTTTATGAAGGCGCTCGACCTCGCACTCAAAATGCGTCAATGTTCCCAGTCTCGTGCTTTCCAGAGGTATGCACCAGAAACAGACAATGAGCGCCGAATAGAACGCCAACACCGTTGTAGCAATCGATAGGAACTCGACGGCGTTCTTCAAGAACGCTTGAAAAAGGCGGGATTCTAACTTGGTAAGGATGCTCAACCGGTACAGTTGTAAACCGGTTGCGAACGCGCTTATCGGGATTAGCCAAAACTCGAAATCATGGGAGCCTGCCAGGACCCAGCAAGGGATTGTAGTTAACGCGCTGACCACCAGGCACGCCACCATTAGGACATGCCGAAACTTCAGGTCGGCCGCGTCAACTGTTTCCCTGCGGAATGCCGCTGCAAACGTCTTTTGGATCGGCCGTTCACGTAACAGCACGATTCCGATTATGAGCGGAAAGACCAGCAGACACCAAGGCCACGACCACTGGATCAAAAAAAGGAATAAAAGGCCGAGAATCAACAAAATGCCCAGGACAAACAACAGCAGAATGAGGCCTATGCAGCCTTCGAAGGTTAGGGAATTCCCAGGAGGTTTGGCCACACGATGCCTCCAATCAACTGCCAAATCGAATTCTCATCCCTGAGAACCAAGATTCTATCAAACCATTTGGTTCTGTTCCGTGGACCGGTGGACAGTGATTCGAAGCAGTCGAAGTTGATGTAATCTGGCGCGCAAAGAATTTCAACAAGCAAAGATTAGTCCTTCTTGTCTCAAGCGTAGAGGAACGATAGGGATTCGCTTCGTGGAACAGATTGCTTCCTCTCTCGATTCGAGCGTCGAAAAAAGGAGCACGTTTTCCAACTCAAAAGGAATTGTCATGAAACCATCAAAACTTTATGAGGCGCTTCACGCGCTGATCGGCGAACGTGTGCCCCTGCACATCTGGGGCGCGTGCGGCGTTGGGAAGTCTCAGATCGTTGCACAGGTCGCCAACGATCTCGACTACGACTTTCTCGACGTACGGGCCGTGCAGCTTGACCCGGTCGATCTTCGCGGTCTGCCGCGGATCGCCGAAGACCAGACCGAATGGGTG